>Ga0209369_1000036_pt1 | contig 338166 bp, 321 predicted proteins | sample EBPBio142010_DNA_FD_185865 | JGI IMG/M metagenome (GOLD analysis project Ga0209369, IMG submission 185865) | Wastewater treatment Type I Accumulibacter community from EBPR Bioreactor in Madison, WI, USA - Reactor 1_10/4/2010_ DNA (SPAdes)... | ecosystem: Engineered > Bioreactor > EBPR >...
ATCCATATCGGTTGTGTTCCCAGATGCGGCGGACCGCGTCCTCTAGACTTTTCAAAGACCGGAGCCCTCAGGCCGAAGCCCTCAGACACGCTTTCCGCAAAAACGATCGGCCCACGCGGAAGCCGCGGAGGCCGTTGAAATCCCAAGAAGCTGCAAAGAACAGTGACTTAGGTCGTTCTTGCGGACCGCGTCTGCCCCTTTCGAGACACAGCCGATCCAACAAGAGGCGCGCTTATGCCGTTCGATTCCGTTTCCGTCAAGCGCGCCAAGGGCGAATTATCGCTCAGATCGCGACCAGCCCATCGGATCGAAATCGTCCGGCCCCTCGACCACGACCAGCCGGTGCGCCGCTCCGTCATAGGCCAGTTCGATCAGGCAGTCGGACTGACCCTGAGGATCATCACAATAGATGCGGTGGGCGCGCACGCGGATACGCCCCTGCCCCGCCGTCTCGATATCGAGCGCATTGGCGTCGAACACCTGGGCCAGACCGCCCGGCGTCGATACGAACAGGCGCTGGCGGCAGCCGCCCGTGCCGCACCACTGGGTCGAGCCGGCTTCGGTATAGTCCATCAGCCAGTCGGGCCTGCCGTCGGGGCTCAGTTCAATGGGGCTGATCATTCCGTCCGGCGCCTCGTCGATCAACGGCGGGCGATTTGTCGGGTTCATGTCGTCATCAAAGACCCGGTTTATGTCGCGCACGGCGATCCAGACAAGACCATCCGGAGGGGCCTGGTCCGCCGAAGCCGCCGCCCCGGCCGACTGCATGGCGTCGCCGGCCGCGCGAGCCGCCCCGCCCTGGTCGGCAGCGCCCGACGATTCGGCCTGGCAGGCCGAAAGCGACAGGACGGCGACAGCGGCGCAGGCAAGGCGGTGGATCATGCGGGGCTCCCGAAACGTGGGGCCCAGCATCCCTACGGCGCCGCGGAACGCAACCCCCTGTTCCTGATCTAGTCGCCGATGCGGACGTCGCCGGAGCCCAGGATGGTGCGGTCTATGGAGCCCGTCACGCGCTGGACGCGAACGTCGCCCGAGCCGGCGATCGCGGCGCTGAGGTCGCCGACCTCCCCATCAAACACGACATCGCCCGAGCCGGCGATGGCCACGTCCAGCGCCGACGCGCGGCCGCCGCGCACACGCACGGCGCCAGACCCGCCAACGGCGATGTCAGCCGGACCGTCAATGGAGGCGACCGAGACATCGCCCGAGCCGCCGATAGCCACGTCCAGTCCCCGCGCCGTACCTGCCCGGACCTCGCCCGAGCCGCCGATGGCGATCGACAGGTCGCCCTCGGTGTTGGCGACCGACCAGTCTCCACAGCCACCCGCGCCGAGCTCTGCGCTGCTGGAGCGTCCGATCGCGCCCCAGACAGCTCCACTGGCGTCCACGCGCGCATTCATCGGCGTACGGATGACGATCAACGGCGCTTGCGCCATCTCGACGATCCCGTGCTCGCGTACGGTGACCCGCACGCCCGGCGGCATCTGCGTCGGATCGGCGACGAACGCCTCCGAGCGGCAGTTCTGGATGCGGCGACGCAGGCCGCCGTCGATCCGTACGTCGTCGCCACGCCGGCGAACCTCAATCGGCGGCAGACCCGCGGAGCCCTGGTCCACGGTGACCTGGATATCGGCGCGATCTTCCGGGATCACGACCACACGCGCCACTGCGTTCTCGATCTCGACCTCCTGGGCCTGCGCGGCTGGGGCCAACAAGCCTGTCGCCATGAAGGCGGCCAGGGCGATGAAGGGCGTGGTCTTGAGCATGGCGAACTCCGGATTCAGGACGATGGGTCGTCCGAACCCTGCGGGCGCGGTCTGCTCGAGTCACTTTAAATCGAGGTCATGACATTGGCGTCATGAAAGCCGTCGGTCCGGGCCGCTCAGCCGGTCGCCAGCGGATCGATCAGCCCGCAACTGGCCACCGGCGCAGCGTCGCCCAGTTCGAACGTGCGCTCATAGGACATCACGCGGCTCCGGATCAGCTTGAGCCGGCGCAGGCCCAGCGACGCGCCCCACAGCATCGTTCGCGCGGCCACCGAGATCTCCTCCGCCGACCGAACTGGCGCGCCCATGCGCCGCATGATCCCGTTGGCGTAGTGCGCCCCGTTGGTGATGCGCGAGCCCCAAGTCTGATAGTCGCAAGACAGAGACACATTGAACGAGCCCTGATTTTCAATCCGGTGCGGCGCGTGCAGCGGCCAGGCGGCGGCCATCCCGGGCTTGAGATCAATAACGGTCGCAGCGGCGTCCATGTCGCGGCGGTAGGGCAGATCTTCGGTCTGCTGTTCCAGCAGGATCTGCTCCATCGCCCGGCACGGCATATGGGTCTCATCCGGCGGATAGATCCAGATGCGTTTTTCGCCGCGAAGGTGGAACAGCACCACGCCGGGCGGATCGGCATGATACGGCACGCTTGCTGACGGAGCCGACAGAATCAGCTGACCCGTGACGTCGATCGGCCGAAGGCCACCCACCTGCTGGCCCAGATCCGAGAACGCTTGCTGGATCACTTCGCCCAGGCGCGGATAGTGATCCTGGATTCGGCGCATCTGAATCCAGACCTTGCCCTGTTTGACGGCCCCCAGAAGCTCGTCGCCGGGCCGGCGTCCCTTGGTTCCCGTCTGGAGCTTCGCCCGGCCCTCCTTGTCGTAGTGGAACACATTGATGTCGAACAACTCGGCGGGGTGGCGCTCTAGCTGCTCGGCCAGGGCCGCGTCCGTGAACAGATCTGTGCCCAGCAGACCATGGGTGAAAGCGGTCGGCTTACGATTGAAATCGCGCCGACTCTGCTCGTCAGAAAATTGAATCAGACCTGCGCTCATGACGCCGTTCCTGCTTCCTTGCGACTGATCATGGCCCAGCCCGCTGACGCCGCGCCGGTCATCCAGCCCGCCGGTGAAATCTCGCAGGCGTTGATGATGTCCAGACGCCGCGACATCGAAGCGCCCAGACGTCGCAGCGGCTGTGGCGCACGCCCGTCGAACAGCCGCGTCAGTGCTGTCCTCGTGGTTCGGTCGCTCACGGCCGAACCGCGCCAGACGTAGCCCATCACATCGGCCAGGCTCGCCTTGTAGTCGCCGTCGCCGCACCCGAAATCGACCTCGGCGTAGCCCTCGTCGGCGGCCTTTTTTAGTTGCAGCCAGGTGAGATACATGCCCGGCCCGTAGCGGCGGTGGGCGAAGTCATAGACAGGGAACCACAGGTGCAAGGTCCGGTTGTCGTCGAGCGACGCCTCGGCGGCCATGAGCTCGCCCTTCGCTGTGCGCAGCGAAGCGATCCGCAAACCGAAGCCCTCGCCGTGCCGCTCCCGCAGCGCCGTCAGCAAGTCCAGGGTCCAGCCACAGGCGAAAATGTCGTGGCGGCGCGTGCGCGCGTACTGGGCGCGCTTGGCGGCGATCAGCCAGTCGAGCGTCTCAGGGGCGCGGTCATCCCAGGTGAAGCGGGTTGGCCCGACCTCTTCCTCAAGGCGACGCGTCTTGCGCTTCATGTTCTTCCAGAACTTACGGTTCTTAGCTTCCAGACGGCTTTGCAAGGCAGCGGCGCCGCCCTCGACGCGCGTGGCCATCCGTTCGCGGCGCTGGAACCCGGGAACCGCCGCCCCGACCCAGGCGTCGGCGCTCAAGGCGCCCCCGATCGTCCCCATCAGCGCCTGCGGGCTGATCTTCTCGTCCGGCGACGCGATCACGCCGTGATAATCGGACAAGGGCGCGGCCAGGGGTTGAACAAGGTTGCGTCGACGCTGCAGCGGGAAGAAGCCAGCCACCCGATCCCCGCGCGCCAGGATCGCCACCGCACCGCCGGGAACGTCGCCTGCAGCCTGGGTGAATCGAACATCGAAATAGGGATGGGCCAGTCGAGGGTCTAACGCCCTGAACTGCGCCCAGAGCGCTTCGTGCTCGGGCGTCAGTTCACGCGGATGTATTTCATGGGCGGTTAGCGGAGGGCGCATGACGTGCACTCCCTTTGGCGTTGCGATCCTTAGATCCTCGGACTGGTTAAACTCGTCATTCAAACTCGCAGGCAGGGGCCGGACCCGGCCAAACCCAAGTCAGGCGCGAACCATCCCGGCTCCATCGGCGGCCTTGGCGTCCGGTTCGAAGCTGCGCTCGAAATCCATCAACCGGCTCTTGACCACGCCGGTCCGTTTGAGCGCCACCGACGCGGCCCAGCGCGCCGCCAGGCGTCGACAGCCGATCCGTCGCACCCGGCTTCAGGCCACGTGCCCGCAGCGCGCCGTGGGTGAACAGCGCCCCATTCCGGAAACGCGAACCCCAGGTCTGGAAATCCATCGACAGCGACACGCAGAAGGCCGAGAGATTCTCCACCCGATGCGGTGCATAGAGCGGCCAGGTCAGGGCCTGCCCCGGCTCCAGGTCGACGACCTGAGCATCCGCATCGAAGGCCTGGCTGTAGGGGATCTCCTCGGTGGTCTGGCGCATCACCACCAATTCCATCGAGCGTTCCGGCAGGTGGGCCTCGTCGCCCGGATAGACCCAAAGCCGCTTGCGTCCGCGCATGTGAAACAGGACCACGCCCGCCGGATCGAAATGGTACGGCACGCGCGCCTTGGGGGACGACAGGATCAGCTGTCCGGACAAGGTGGTCGGGTTTAGCCGCGGATAGGCGGCCTTGATCGGGTCGAAGGCTTTCATCACCTCGGCCCACATCGCCGGACACCCCTGCTCAACCGCGCGCAGATTGACCCACAGCCGGCCCTTCTGGATCGCCTCCAGCAGATCCGCGCCGGAGGACTTTCCGCGTGCGCCGGTGCGCAGCGAGACCTGCCCCTCGTCGTCGTAGTCGTACAGGTTGATGTCGAACAGCTCGACAGGATAACGGTCCAACAGCTCGGCCAGGGCCTCATCGGTGACCAGGCCGCTTTCGGCGATACGATGGTCAAACACGCGCGGCTCGGTGATCGGGCCTGGGTAGCGGGTGGTCATGTCAGGCAGCCCCGGTTTGGGAGTTGGATTTCAGCCGTTCTAGCCCGGCGGCGGCGGCGGCGGCGGCGCCGCGCCAACGGCCGGCTGAGGTCGTCTCACAAGCCTCGACCACGGCCCAGCGCCGGCGCAGGCTGCCGGTCAGCCGCTTGGCCGGGCCGACCGAAACACCGTCCAGCGTCCTGTCGGCCAGCCGCCGCCAGCCGGAACGGAAGACCGTCTTTTCGGTCACCCACTCCTCGCGATTGCAGAAGTATTTCTTGTAGAACTCGCCGGCGAAGCCAAAGTCGAACACCCGGAACCCGTCCGGCGACTTCAGCCGCATGGTGTCCTGACTCAGCAGGATGCCCGGCGAACACCGCGCCGCATCGGCGGCGTAGGACGGGAACCAGAAATGGTAGTGGGCGCCGCCATACAGACTGAACTCCAGCGCCGCCGGACGATCACCCGCCCACAGCACGGCTAGCGCAGCGCCGAAGCCCGGCGTCTGCGATGTCATCAGGGCCTTCAACACATCGACCGTCCAGCCGCAGGCGAAGACATCGTGACGACGGGTGCGCTGGTATTGGTCACGCTTCCAGGCGATCAGGTCATCCAGACGGGCGGGGTCGCGGACGTCCACCTCGGTCCAGACATCGCCGCCACGGTCCTTGGCCAACGACCGGCGCGCTCGCTCCTTGTCCTTGAAGAACTTGGCGTAGGTCGCCCGACGCTCGGCATAGTAGCTGTCCCAGCCGTCGTGCAGGTCGGCCCTGAGAACCTGGCGGTTCGGCCCGCCGAAATCCGCCGGAACCCAGCCATTGACCGTCAGACTGTCGGCGCGCAGCAAGCCGGGCATCGCCGCCAGCAGCGGACGTTGCTGGCGCGGCGCCAAGATCAGTCCGTGATAATCGTTCATCGGCGCAGCCAGCGGCTGGGCCGCGCGACCGCGCATCTGGAACGGGAAGAATCCAGCCACGTCGCCGCCCTTGCGCAGGACCGCCACACGGGCGCCCGGCACGGCCTGGCCGGCGATTTCAGCGAACTCCGGCCAGAAGAATGGCGAGGCATAGGCGGCATCAGCTTCTACGAAGCTGCGCCACAGCGCACGTTCGCTCTCGCCGATCTCATCCGCCCGGATCAGGTCAACCTTGAAATCCATAGACCCCTCTCTTTGGGGCCACTCTAGCGATCAGGCGTTGCGACGTGGTTCATCGGGATGGTGAATGAAGCCTTGCCGCACATTCAGTGGCTCAGCGGCGGCGCGCGCTCCAATCCGTCTCGAACCGGGCCAACAGAGTCTCGTAGCGCCACTGTTCTCGGGCCTTGAGGCTGTGGTCGAGCAAGGCCCGACAGGCTGAAGTGACATCGCCGTCGATCTGGCCGGCGCAGGCGGGCGCCATATGGCCGTATGACCCCGGGTCCAGCCACAACCCTTCCCCGCTCAGAAAGCTGAAGGCTAAGGCGTTGCGGGCCGATGTCACCAGGTCTTCATAGCGCGCGCCGGTGTCGAACACCGCTCGGGCATATTCGCTGGAAAGGTCCGAGCGAGAGATCCCCGGATCATCGGTCGTATAGACCACGGGCACGCCCGATTGCCTGAGCCATATGACCGGATGCTCCTCACCCTCGACGCCCAGGATATCAGCGTTGGAGGTCAGGTTGATCTCTACGGCGACGCCGCGACTGGCCATGTCGGCGATCAGGTCGTTGGCCCCGATCTCGTAGGGAATGGCCACGCCATGACCGATCCGGCGCGCGCCCGCCGCGACGGCGGTGCGGACATGGCCACTGATCTGCTGCGGCGTAGCGTAGTCCAGGGTCAGTTCCCCCGCGTGCAACGCCACCGGCGCGCCGCGCGACGCCAGACGTCTGAACATGGCCATGTGCGCGTCGTAGTTGGCCAGGGCGTTCGGGTGATCCTCGGGCGCGACCAACTGAAGGCCGACCCAGCGAGGGTCGGACGCAATCAAGGCCTCGCCCAGGGCGAGCTGGCCGTAGGTCTGGGCCGGCGGGAGGAGACGGTTGGCCTGGATCAAAAACCGCACCGTGACGCGGCAACCGCCGGGCGGATCCCAGGGATAGACCTCGACCTCCGGATCACATCTGAGCAGCGCCCTCGCCCGCGCTTCGACCGCATCGGTTTCCGCCACTGCGGCCTCGACGAGCGCCGGCAGGTCTGTCGCCAGCGCCGTGTCCATCGCCGCCAGGTCGTTTCCGTCACCCGCCGCAGCGCCCAGGTCGCGCGCAGGGCGCGACTGCGGCATCCACATCACCTCGACATAGAAGGTGTTCTGCGCCGCCAGGGTGGTCATCAGCCCCGCCAGCATGTCCCCGCGTCGATAGTCCCGTGTCCAGCCGAAGCGGTCGAAGGCGGTGAAGAACTGGTCGTGGCCGCTACGCCCCGCGAAATTGGGCCGACGCGTCGACAGGCTGTCCAGCATTGAGGCGCGCTGGTCGGGGGTCAGGCTCGACGCAAAAATCAGATTGTCCGTGGGCGTACAGGCGTCCGTCAGCGCCCAGCGCTCGACATCGATGCACAGGCCGTCCTCCGCCGCCCACTGCAGATAGGTCTCGGCATAGGGAACACCAGACAAGTGGACATGCAGGTCTCCGCCCTTGGGCATGGCCCGGACCACGGCGCGGATTTCCGCCCGGCTCATTTCGGAGAAGTCGGGGCGCGCCTCCACGCCCGGCCGCACCTGCCCCCAGACGGGCGCCGCCACCGCCAGCAGGCACGCCGTCCAAGTCGCCAATCGACGCATCGCTCGCCCCCGTGTCCGCGGCCAGCCTAGCGTGCGCGTCCCCCATGAAACAGGCCCCACGACCGGGTCCGGCCGGGAAGCTCGTCGAACGTGTGGACGCACCGGTTGCGACGACCTGCGCCGCCGAACCGCTCAGATCAGTAGTCCAGGTTCCAGGTGAACACGCCCCAATTTTCCGCGTGCAGAGTCACGAAGTTGACCGTCTCCTGCCAGCTCTCGCAGTAGGCCGAACCATTGTCCCAGAACTCAAACGGTCCGGGGTATTCGACGCACAGCGGGTGGTTGCCCTGCCAGACATCGGTGTCGGAGCCCTCAACCTCGGCGTAGCCGTACATATAGGCGTTGGTCGTCTGCGCCACATCGCGACATTGATGCGGCGTGACATTGAACCAACCGGCGCTGCTGAACGTACCCGATCCGACGGGCTGATACGAAACGGCGACCTGGGCGGTCTGGTTGGTGTTGTTGCAAACACGCAGGGTGATGGTGTTCTGCTCCGCCTGCGCCGGCGCAGGCGGAACGACGCCGACGCCAAACGCCGACAGGGCAACGGCGGCGGCCACGACGATATTTCGCATGATAGGCTCCCAATCCCCGGTAAAACGAGCCGGCAAGATATCACGGGTTCCCCAGGTCGCTAGTGATCAACCCTGACTCCCCAGGTTGAAAGGACGGCCGAAGCGTCCTGGCCGGGGTCCGGGGCCGGCCGGCCAGCCTGGCCAGGGGTTCGCGACAGGCGCGGGGCGACCGCCGGATGCACGGCGTCGTCCCTTCGCTCATAGACCCCGCGCGCCGCCATGTGCGGATGATCAGGCGCTTCATCCAGGCTCAACACCGGCGCCCCACAGGCGTCCGAACCGAAGAACAGGTCAGCCCACTCATCACGGGTCCGCGTTCTGAACCGCTCCGCCACCAAGGCCTCGGCCGCTGGCCAGTCAGCAGGATCGAAGGGAGAGCCGATCCTCGACGGGTCAAGCTCAAGAAGCCGCCACAGCTCGGCCTGAAACTGCGGTTCGACCGGCCCCACGGCAAAGAACCGACCGTCGGCGCATTCGTAGGTCCGATACCACGGCGCATCACCGCCCAGTGCGCGACGGCCTCGTTCGGTCAGGACCATGCCGCCGGACTGGAAGCCGTGGAACAGGCTCATCAGGCTGGCCGTCCCGTCGATCACGGCGGCGTCGATGATCTGACCCTGACCGGACCGCTCGCGCTCATAGAGGGCCGCGCAAATCCCGAAAGCGAGGTAGAGCGCGCCCCCGCCGTAGTCGCCGACCAGATTGAGCGGCGGCATCGGCGGCCCCGCCTTCGGTCCGATCGCGTCCAGCGCGCCAGTCAGGGCGATATAGCCGATGTCGTGGCCGGCGCGCTGGGCCAACGGCCCATCCTGCCCCCAGCCGGTCATCCGGCCGTAGATCAAACGCGGGTTAAGCACCGCACAGTCCGCAGGTCCCAGGCTCAGCCGCTCCATCACGCCGGGCCGATAGCCTTCGATCAGAACATCGGCGGCGGCGATGGCGTCGCGGGCCACCCGCAGTCCCTCCCCGGCCTTGAGATCCAGCCGAATCGAGGTCCGGCCTCGGTTGACCACCGGATTGGGAAACAGATCGACCGGCGAGCGGTCAATCCGCACCACCTCGGCTCCCATGTCCGACAGCAGCATGGCGACGAACGGCGCCGGACCGATGCCGGCGAACTCAACGACACGAACGCCCGATAGCGGTCCCTGGCCCATGCTCGCTCCCTTGCGCCCAAACCCGGCCTGTCCGATGTAACGGCCAAGATGGATTCCTCAAACGCGCGTGTCGTCATCGTCGGGGCCGGCCATGCCGGCGGTTCGGTCGCAGGCTTTCTGCGCCAGTACGGATTTGAGGGGCCGATCACCTTGATCGGCGAAGAGCCTGTCGCGCCCTATCAGCGCCCGCCCCTCTCCAAGGCTTGGCTCAAGGGCGAGGCCGACGCGGACAGTTTGCAGCTGAAGGATTCTGACTGGTGGGCCCAGAGCGGGGTCGATCTGCAGTTGAACCAGAGCGTTACGGCCATCGACCGCGACGCCCGCACGGTGACGGTGAACGGTCGACCCATCGCCTACGACGCCCTGGTGCTGGCGACCGGCGCCCGGGCTCGGACGGTAGACATCCCAGGCTCGGACCTGGAAGGGGTGTTGTTCCTCAGGACCGCCGCCGACGCCGAGCTGTTGAAGGCTCGCCTTGGGCCGGGTCGACGTCTTGCAGTGGTTGGCGGGGGCTATGTCGGGCTGGAGGCCGCAGCCTCGGCGACGGCTTTGGGGGGAAGAGCGATCGTGCTTGAGCGCGAGCCACGCGTCCTGGCCCGCGTAGCATCCGAAACACTGTCGGCCTTCTATCAGGCCGCACACGCCCGGCGCGGCGTTGAAATCCTGACCGCCGCCTCGGTGGTGGCGCTTGAGGGCGGGCGTTCGGTGACGGCGGCGGCGCTGGCCGATGGCCGCCGCATCGCTTGCGACACGGTGCTGATCGGCGTCGGAGCCTGGCCGAATGTCGAGCTGGCTGAGGCGGCGGGGCTGGTCTGCCGCGACGGGATCGTGGTCGACGCCGCAGCCCGCACCAACGATCCCGCCATCTGGGCGGTCGGGGATGTCACCCGCCGGCCGAGCGCCCTCTACGGCGGCGACATCCGCTTCGAGAGCGTGCCCAACGTCCTGGAACAGGCCAAACAGGCCGCCGCCGCCATCGCCGGCCGCGATCAGCCGCCGCTCGAGGTCCCGTGGTTCTGGTCCGACCAGTTCGATCTCAAGCTCCAGATGGCCGGCCTGGCCCGCGACACCGACCGCCTGATCATTCGCGGCGATACCGACGCGGAGCACTTCGCCGTCTTCCATCTCAGGGGCGACGTCATCCGCTGCGTTGAGGCGGTGAATGCACCGCCCGAGTTCATGGCCGGACGATTGCTGATCGGTGCAGAGACGCCGGTAGATGCGGACAGGCTGGCCGACCCGTCCGTGTCGATGAAGACCGTCGCCGCCTAGTCTGTGACGGGCCAGCGGAACCGTATCGCCGCCTCGTGGGTCGGTCGGGCTTCGGAATCAAACCCGCGCTCCAACGCCAGGCCATCGCCATCCTGGCCGATCACGATCACCGTCGAGCAGCGCGTTCCATAGATGGGGTGACGCATGAAGATCGGCGCGGCTCCGAATGCGGATTCGCTCGGAGCCGCCTCAGTCGGGGCTTCGTCACCCAGGGCTGCGAACAGGGTTTCGGTGTCGCGGCGGCCCTCGACCAGCCAGTCTGACAAGACCGCGATCAGGGCGTCGGCGCGTGCCGACGGCGCATCAATATCGCCGTTGGACAGGCCAAAGAGACCGGACCCCTGCGGACGCCTGCGCACCTGCGGCCAGTTCGACGCGACCTCGGCGACGCCGCTCCGGATCAGAGCCAGATTGACCGGATTATAGCTGGTGAACGCCCCCAGATCGTCCGGCTGAGGCAGGGCGATCAGGTCCGCCAGCAACAACCCTCGCGAGCGTGCCGACGGATCCATCGGCTGGTCCGAGCGCCGGTTGGTCACAACGCCGAAGCGTCCAGCCTCGGTCAGGCCCAGCCAGGTCCCGCCGGAGATCAGGTCGCGCCCTGCGATCAGGCCTGACCCATCGTCCCAGCGCGCCAGCGGCGCGGACGCTCGTGCATGCAATTCGTCCCGGTTGCCGACCACCACCAGCGAAAGCTCCGGGCAGGCGTTCCTGGCGATGGCGACGACGCACATGGCTAGAACAGCACGCGCGGATTGAGGATGCGCCTGGGATCCAACGCATCCCGCACCGCCCGCATCGCCGCGATCTGGACCGGATCCTTGTACCGTAGGGCCTCCTCGGTCTTGAGAACGCCTAGCCCGTGCTCGGCCGAAATCGAGCCGGCGCGCGCCGCGACCTGGTCATGGACGATCCGTGCGCCCTCGTGGCGCCGGTGCGCAAACACCGCCGGATCAGCGCCGAGCGGCGGAACCACATTGTAGTGCAGGTTGCCGTCTCCCAGATGCCCGAAGGTGACCAGTCGCACCCCCGGGTGCGCGGCCGCCAGCGCGGCGTCGGTCTCGGCTATGAAGCCGGACATCTCGCTGAGCGGCAGCGAGACATCATGCTTCCAGCCGCCGCCTGCGGCCTTCTGAGCCGCCGACATGTCTTCGCGCAGACGCCAGAGCTGGGCGGCCTGTCCCTGGGTCTGGGCCACCGCCGCGTCAACGATCAGGCCTTGCTCCAGCGCAGCGCCCAGCAAACGCTCCATGGCGCGCTCGGCGGCGCCGGCCTCGCCGGCGACCAGTTCGATCAGGACCGACCAGGGCGGGTCCGCTTCAAACGGCGCGCGTGCGTCGGGGATGTGGGCCAGCACCAGTTCGAGCCCCTGGCGGTTCATCAGTTCGAAGGCCTCGACCCCGCCGCCCGTCTCAGCCTTGGCCATGGCTAGAAGCTCCAGAGCAGCCTGAACGGTCTGGATCGCGACGATGGCCGTCGCCCGCGACCGCATCACCGGAAACAGCTTCAGCGCCGCCGCCGTGACAATGCCCAGCGTGCCCTCAGCCCCGATCAGCAGCTGTTTGAGATCATAGCCGGTATTGTCCTTCCGCAGCCGCTTGAGGCCGTGAAAGACCGAGCCGTCGGCCAGCACCGCTTCCAGTCCCAGCACCAGGTCGCGCGCCACACCGTAGCGCAGCACCGCCGTGCCGCCGGCGTTGGTCGAAATCACCCCGCCAACCGTGGCCGAGCCTTCCGCCGCCAGGCTGAGCGGAAACAGCCGGTCGGCGGCGGCGGCGGTCTGCTGGGCCTCCTGCAAGGTCAAGCCGGCCTCCAGCACCATGACGTCTTCCAGCGGCGCGACCGACCGAACCGCCCGCATCCGCTTGAGGCTGAGCAGCACCTCGCCCTGCGGGATCTGGCCGCCGACCAGCCCAGTGTTGCCGCCCTGGGGGGTGATCGCCAGGCCGTGTCTGGCGCACACCCGCACCGCCGCCGCCACCTGATCGGTCGAGGCCGGCGTCAGCATGAGCGGAGTCTCGCCCTGCCAGGCTCCGCGCCACTCCGTCAGGTGCGGCGCAATCCGCTCAACATCGTCGGTCCAGCCGTCCGGGCCAACGGCGGCTTTCAGGTCTGCGAGGGCGGCGCCGAGATCGGTCACTGACCTGGTCCCGAGCGGGGTCGCGGCTCGATCCTGCGACCGAATACATGGGAAATTTCATGGAAGCCGTTACGCTCGAAGAAGGCATGGGCCCGCCGGTTTCGCAGCCCGCTTTCGAGGAAAAGCCATTCGACATCCCGGTCGGCGACGCGTGCCGCAACGGCCTCGACGACTTGTGCCCCGACACCCCCGGAGCGCCGTTCGGGGTCCACCACCATATCTTCGAGCACGGCGAACTTTCGCCGTTTGCTATCCTCCCAGGCAAGCACGGCGACCGCGACGATCGAGGCCTGAGAGTCGCGCGCGACGAGCAGGTCGCGATCGACCAGGTCGGAAAAATCGTCTGCGTAGAGATCGGCGAGGTTTGGAGCCCACTCCTTGCCGTCGGGGCTCAGCCCCGTCTGAATCTCGCCATGGCTGATATAGGCGGTGTCGCGGCCGATGATGGAGCCGGCAAAGGCTGCAGCGCGGTCGGCGTCACCCTCGCCGTTCCAACGCAAATCCAGGGCCATGGGGACCGCTTCGGTTGGCGTATCGGGCCCCGTGGACTGCCGGGGCGCGTATTCGACGCGGCGCAGCACGTTTGACCGACCTCGGTCTTGCGGTGGCCACACCGGGGCCTCGGCAATCTCGTCGAGCCAGTTGGCGATGGTTGGGCAGCCTCCCATCAGATAGGCGACGGCCTTGTAGAACTCGCGCTCACGGACCTCCGGCTCCGGGTGTTCACGGAAGATGTCCGTCCCGAGATCGAAGATATTTCGGACGTCACGGGTGTAGTTTGATCGCAACTCCGAGTCCCAGATGGAGCGAAAATACCAGTCCTTGAGGAGATCGAAGAACCAGGCCACCCAGCTGGCGAAGACCTGGGGCTGAATGATCTTGTTGCGCCGAAAATTGGCACAGACTTCGAACAGGTTGAGGCACTGGAAATAGTAGTTGAGCGTGGTCTCCCATGCCTCCGACTCGGCCAAGGGCACGACGTCTGGGCGCTCCCATCGGCGCAATCGCTCCATGACCGCGGCGTGCTGGGCCTGATAGCGAAACGCTTCGCTGGAGTTCACCTCGAGCTCGAGATAGGCCGAGGACTTCTCGATCCGCCGTTCCCTCTGTTCGGTGCGCCAATAGACGAAGATGGCCACGCCCACGCTGCACAGGGCAATAGCCGCCGCCACCAGAGCGATCGCATTGTTGACGGACTGCCCGTCAATAGCCTCCATGGCATCGGCCAGCATCATGGGTGCCCAAGCTTGCATCGTGTCCTCGAAATCCCGTTCCCGCACAGTTCATTGGGCGGCTGGCCAAGGTCAAGCGTCCTATGCCGTCTCCGACCCCAATGACGCCCATCCCCGCCGTCGGGATCGTCTGCCTGCGCGGCGATGAGGTGTTGCTGATCCGGCGCGGCCGCCCGCCGCGCCAGGGCCAGTGGAGCCTGCCAGGGGGTCGCATCGAGCCGGGTGAAGGCGCCCGCGATGCCGCGATGCGTGAACTGTTCGAGGAAACGGGTGTCACAGCCGAACTGCTCGGCCTGATCGACGTGGTCGACGGCGTTTTTCCCGAGGCGGGGGCCCACTATGTCCTGATCGACTACGCCGCCCGCTGGACCGGCGGCGAGCCGGTTGCGGGCGACGATGCGGCGGAGGCGGCGTTTCTCCCGTTGGGCGAAGCCCTTGCCCGCGTGGACTGGGATGAGACGCGCCGCGTCCTGTCTGAGGCCTTCGAGCGATTCGCCTCTGACGCGCGCTGAATGGACAAGGGGCGTTTCCCCGGTCACCGTCAGGCTGCAGGACATGGCCAAGCCGGGGGGCGTCGCCGTGAAGAAACGATTTGTCGTTTTAGGTTTGGCGGCGGCCGTGTCCGCATCCTTTGCTGCGGCCGTCATGGCCCGGCCAGTCGGAGAAGTCCGCTTCTCTGTTCGCAATGGCGGTGAGAGTGAGCTTCGGACCTTCAGCCTGTCGCGCCCGACCGCCGACGCTTGGGGACAGGATCGCCTGAACGGCCATGCCGTCGCCCCGGGCCAGCGCACCGACATTGTTATTCAGCCCAGCTTGGGCGGGTGTCTTTATGACATGAAGGCCTCGTTCCGTAGCGGCGAGGACGCGCGCCTGTTCGCCGTCGACGTTTGCCGCCTGAACGGCGCGGAAATTATCCTCACCGACTGAATTCGCTGACGCAGCGGTTGCATTTGCGGCATTAGGAGCCAAACCTGCGCGGCTCTTGCTGTCAGCTCAGGTTTTCCATGCGCATCCCCCACGCTCTCGCCTCCGCCTCATTGCTCGTTCTGGCGGCCTGCGCCGGCGCGCCGGCGCCCGCGGCGCCCGCCCCGCTGGCTCCGGTCGAGACTGCGGCGGCGAGCCCGGCGTCCACCCTACGTCCGTCGCGCACGGCCTGGGCCCAGACCACCAGCGATGTCACGCCGGACCCGGCGGTCCGCTTCGGCGTCCTGCCGAACGGCATGCGCTACGCCATCATGCGCAACGCCACCCCGCCGGGCCAGGCGTCGCTGCGTCTGCGCGTCGATGCCGGCTCGTTGATGGAGGCCGATGACCAGTTGGGTCTGGCCCACTTCATGGAGCACATGGCCTTTAACGGCACCGCCAATGTGCCGGAGGGCGACCTTCTGCCCATACTGGAGCGCCTCGGCCTGGCCTTCGGGCCCGACACCAACGCTTTCACGAGCTTTGATCAGACGGTCTATCAGCTCGACCTGCCGCACACCGACGATGAGACCGTCGACACCGCTTTGATGATCATGCGCGACATGGTGGGCGACGCCACCCTGGCCGCCGACGCCATCGACCGTGAGCGCGGCATTGTTCTGTCTGAGGAGCGCACGCGGGCCAGCCCGGGCCTGCGCGCCGCCCTGGCCAATTTCGACTTCCTGATGAGAGGGCAACTTGTTCCCCGGCGTTTCCCGATCGGGGATCCTTCGATTCTCTCCAGCGCGCCCCAGGAACGCTTCGCCGCATTCTACAACGCCTACTACAGGCCCGAGCGGACGGCCCTGATTGTGGTCGGCGACTTTGACGTCGAGGCCATGGAGGCCAAGGTCCGTGCTGAGTTTTCGGACTGGAATAATGCGCACCCGAACGGCGCGGAACCTGACCTGGGATCGGTTTCGGCGCGCACGCCGGAGGCCTTTATCTTTTCGGAGCCTGGCGCTCAATCGATGGTCGAGCTGGCCTGGACGGCGCCTCCGGACCGCAATGCCGATAGCCAGGACGTCCGGCGTCGCGACGTGATCGAATCGCTCGGCTTTGCTGTCTTCAACCGGCGCCTCCAGCGCCTGGCCCGCGAAGAGAACCCGCCCCTCATCTCCGGCTCGGGCTCGCGCGCCACCTTGTTCGACAGCCAGGATCAGGTCTCCCTGACCGCAAGCTACCGCCCCGGCGAATGGGCCCGCGCCCTGTCGACGCTGGAACAGGAGCGTCGCCGCCTGCTTGAGTTCGGCATCACCGCAGAGGAGCTCAACCGCGAGATCACCGAATATCGCACCGCCTACGAAACCTATGTCGCCGGAGCCGGCACCCGTCGCACGCCGGCGCTCGCGGACGCCATCGCCGGCTCCGTGCATGACCAGGCGGTGTTCAGCTCCCCGGCCGAAGACCTGGCCCAGTTCGAAGCGGCCATCGAGGGCCTGACGCCGGAATCCGTCATGGTCGCGCTCAGGACCGCACTTCAGGGCGATGGCCCGCTGGTCTTCGTGTCATCGCCAAGCGCCATCGAAGGCGGCTCCGAGGCCGTCATGGCTGCGCTGGCCGAAGCCCAGAGCGCCGCCATCTCCGCCGGCGCCCGGGTCGAAACCCAGGGCTGGCCCTACACCGACTTCGGCCCTGCCGGTCAGATCGCTGAACGCAGCGTGATCGAAGACATCGGCGTCACCACCATCCGCTTCGCCAACGGCGTGCGCCTGAGCGTCAAGCCGACCGAGTTCCGCCAGGACCAGGTTCTGGTCTCGGTCGACTTCGCCGGCGGTCGGCTGGCCCTGCCCCATGATCGGGTTCTGCCGACCTGGGCCGCTTCCTCGGCCTTGATCGAAGGCGGATTGGGTCAGCTCAGTCGTGAGGACATGGAGGCGGTTCTGGCCTCCGAGGCCATTTCGACCAGCTTCGGTCTGTCAGACGGCGAATGGACTCTGTCGGGCGCGACCCGGCCCGAGGATCTGCAAATCCAGCTCCAGGCCCTGGCGGCCTACGCCACCGACCCGGCCTTCCGCCCTCAGGCTTTCGAACGCGTCCGCACCGCCTACGGGGCGGCTTTGCCGCAGCTCACCGCCACCCCGTCCGGCGCCCTGGGCCTGCGGGCCGGGGAGCTGCTTCACGGCGGCGACCCGCGCTGGGCCTTTCCCAGCGCAGACCAGATCGCCACGGCCGATCCAGCTGAGCTGGAAAGCCTTGTCCGCCCGGTTCTGACCTCAGCTCCGATCGACATCGTCATCGTTGGCGATATTGAAGCCGAGACGGCGATTCAGGCCGTCGCCGCCACCTTCGGCGCTCTGCCGATGCGCGGCGCAGCGCCAGCGACCCAGACGGCGGTTGCCGTCCCGCGCGGCGGCGGCGAGGTTGTCCTGACCCATGGCGGTCGCGCCGATCAGGGTCTCGGCATCCTGACGTGGGCGACCACCGACGCGCCGTCGGACGTCTATCGCTCGCGTGTGCTCAACGTTTTGGCGTCGGTGCTCCAACTCAGGCTGACCGACGAGCTGCGCGAGGGTCAGGCCGTGACCTATTCGCCCTCAGCAGCATCGAGCCCGAGCTGGGACATTCCTGACTTCGGCTATATGTCGGCCGCCATCGAGGCCCCGCCGGAACGGCTGGATGGTTTCTTCGCCGATGTCGAACGCATCGCCGCCCAGCTCCGCGACGAACCGATCAGCGTCGACGAGCTGGAACGCGCGCGCCGGCCCGTCGTCGAAGCGCTCCTGCGCAACCGCAATGGCAACGAATACTGGCTGGGCAATCTGTCCGGCGTTCAGACCGAGCCGACGCGCCTGCCGGCTATTCGCTCGATCATCGCCGACTTCGAACGTGTCTCCCCGCAAGACCTGCAAGCCGCCGCGCGCCAGTACCTGACGCCCGAGCGGTCGTGGCGCGCGCGCGTCGTCCCGGCCGCCGGCCAATAGCCGCATAAAAAAGACCCCCGGGCTGTGAAGCTCGGGGGTCAAGGCGCTCAGGTTGTCGACGCAGAGCCGACGACCCAATCTTTCACAGGCCGGCTGACGTCCGGCTGAACACAGCGTTCGGCAGGCCGTTAATGCACCCGGCCGCCAACTCCTCCGTCGAGCACCAAGCTCATGCCCGAATAGGTCTCCACCACGGTCTCCTCGCGGTACTCTTCGTACATTTCCTCGCGGATCATGGTCAGGACAAATACACCGGCGCCGTGACGACGCAGCAGGCTGCGCTCGAAGCAGTCGCGCTCCTGGGTCTGAGGCCGGCATTCCACCAGGCCGCCTGAGCTGTGATAGAGCGCCTCGCCCTGGCGGCAGGTCAGGGTCTGGCCGCCGTCGAAGCTGAAATCGCCGCCGTCATAGTCAGCATAGGTGACCTGCAGCCACGATCCCGAGATGCAGCGATACAGCTCGCCCTCGTAGTCATCGCGGATGTCACGGTCGGGGCGGATGCGCGAAGCCGGGTGCGGTACGCTGCGCGCGTCGATACAGACAGCCTGGATCACCACGCGGCGCTCCATCCTGCGACGCTCCTGGTACGGCACACGCACGAGGCGGGCCGGTCCCTGGACAACGACATTGTTCATCATGGTCGGGGCCGCATAGGCCACCGAGTTGCCGCCATATCCGCGGCCGTAGCCGATGCTCGAGCGCTCCCCGCGTGAGACCGAAAAGCTCTCCACCCGCCCTTGCGCCCGCGCCGAGGCCGAGGCGCTGGTGTCGTTGTCGATGACGATGTTGATGTCGACGTCAGGCCCATCGGGACCGCACCCGTCGTCGTCATCACACGGCGGCGGCGGGCAGTCGTCCTCGCACGGCGGCGGCGGACAACCATCGTCGCACGGCGGCGGGGGAGGCGGCGGGGGCGGAGGCGGCGGAGGACAGGGATCCGGGCACGGAGGCGGCGGGCATGTTCCGGGGCAGGACTGCTGGGCCGACGCGCTGTCGGCCACCGACATCACCGTCAGTGCGGCCAATATCGGCAGGCCCCATTTGATCAACAGGCGAAGCGTCATCGCCGACTCCGTTCGATTGGACCCGCGCCGGACGCGGTCCCTCAACGAATCATTTGACCGGCAAAGCGTTTCCTTTCCGTTAGCCAAGGAGGCCCGGGTCTTGCGCAGCAGTGCGTCGAGGAGCCCGATGTGTTTCATACTGGAACGACGCGTCTGATCGCCTGCTGGAACGGCCTGAACGCCGGGCGCGTACCGCCGCGCGCCCAGTTCGACCCGCTCGAAACGGCCGACTTGCTGCCTCAGATGTTCCTTTTGGCGCGGGGCGGTGATCGGCTGGCCTTTCGTATCGCCGGCGAAGCTCTGCGCGATCTGTTCGGTCGACCGCTCAAGGGCGCGGACGTGTTCGCCCTGTTCTCGCCGCCGGCCCAGGCGCTGGCGCGCCGTACCGCGCTTCAAGCGATCCGCGACGGTCGGCCCATGGTGCTGCTAGCGGCAGGCCGCGCCCAGGCTGGCGGGCAGGTTCCGCTCGAAATCGTCCTGGCTCCGATGCTCGGCGCTGATGGGACCGTTGACCGTCTGATCGGCATGGTCCAGCCGACCGCTTCGCTCGCGTTTCTTGAAGGTCAGCCAGTCAGCGAGATTTCGATCCGGATGGCTGCGGCGACGGGACCAGCCCCGACCCGGCCCCCGCTGCGCCTCGCCGCCGTCGACGGCCAGCGCCTGGCCTAGATCGGCTGAAGGTCACGCGCGTAGCGTTTCCAGTTGGCGACATAGTGGTCGGCCGAAGCCTTGAGGAACTGCGCCTCGGTTTCACCGAGCTGGCGGATCACCCGCCCGGGCGCGCCGACAACCAGGCTGTTGTCGGGGATGACCTTGCCCTCCGGGATCAGGGCATGGGCGCCGATGATGCAATTGCGGCCGATCACCGCCCGGTTCAGCACCGTCGCCCCGATGCCGATCAGGCTGTTGTCGCCGACCGTGCAGCCATGCAGCATCGCCTTGTGGCCGACGGTGACGTCGGCCCCGATGGTCAGCGGCACGCCCTCGTCGGTGTGCAGCACCGAATTGTCCTGGATATTGGACCGCTCGCCGATGGTGATCGGATCATTGTCCCCCCGGATCACAACGCCGAACCAGACGCTTGCATCCTTCAGCAGAATCACGTCGCCTAGCACCGTTGCGTTCGGCGCTATCCAGTATTCGCCCCTGGGCGGGAGTTGTGGTTGCTTGTCAGCGATCCGAAATATTCCCATCACAATCCTGCATTCTAGATCGTTTCATCAGATGAAACGACTTTAACGCCCCGTAAACCACGATAGCATCAAAGTCGTTCAGCGATTCGAGAGTCTGCTCTCTCGGATTCGAAGCCGGAGCCTAACGCTTCGGCCAGGCGAGGAGAACGGGGTGTTGCGTTCAGTTCGCCGGCGGGATTGGCCGCCGACAGAGCCTGGCGCAGGGGCGCTGAGCCCCTCCCCCGTTCGAGTCATTTCCTTCCGCATTGTTGAGGGTGAGCCGCTTCCGGCTTCGCCCTTTTTTCTTGTCTGGAGCCTCAGATGACCAAGCGTGCAGCCAAGCGTCAGAACCGTGAAGCCTATGACGACGGCAAGGTGCGTCGGCTTCCTGTCGACCGCGGGGGCTGGTCGCCCCTCGGCGCCAATGACGAGGGCCGCGACCAGGGCTATCTGAAAACGATCAAACCCAAGTCCGAGGGCCAGGCGAACCTGCTCGACGCCATCGACAGCCGCAGCCTTGTCATGGCGCTGGGCCCGGCCGGGACCGGCAAGACCTATCTGGCCGTGGCCAAGGCGGTCGAGGCGCTGGAGGCCGGCAAGGTCGGCCGCATCGTGCTCAGCCGCCCCGCCGTCGAAGCCGGCGAGTCGATCGGCTTTCTGCCCGGCGCCATGGAAGACAAGCTGGCCCCGTACCTGCGCCCCCTCTACGACGCCCTGTCGGACCGCCTCAGCATGAAGCGGGTCGGCCATCTGATGGCCGAGGGCCTGATCGAGATCGCCCCCATCGGCTATATGCGCGGCCGCACCTTGAACAACGCCTTCGTGGTCGTCGACGAGGCCCAGAACTGCACCTACGTCCAGCTCAAGATGCTGCTGACGCGGCTGGGCTGGCATTCGACCATGGTGGTCACCGGCGATCCGCACCAGTCGGACCTGCTGCCCGGCGTGTCGGGCCTGTCAGACATCGCCGAACGGCTGGAGGCGGTGCCCGAAATCTCGGTCGTCCGCCTGGCCGAGCAGGACATCGTGCGTCACCCGCTGGTCGCGTCGATGATCGGGGTGCTCTAGGCGACCCCGTCAACCCAGTCCGGCAGTTCACTGATCGACCCCAGCGCCGCGAACCTCGGCTCATTCTTGGGCGCGTCGGCCAGTTCGTGGGCCCAGGTGATGACATAGGGAATGTGCGCCGCCCAGGCCCCTGCGGCGATGGCCGGCAGAACATCGGACTTCATCGAGTTGCCGGCCATGACGGCTTCCTCGGGTCCGGTGCCGTGGCGGTTGAAGACGGTGCGATAGGTGTCGGCGGTCTTTTCCGAGACGATCTCGACCCCGGCGAACAAGTCGCCTAGCCCAGAGGCCGCCAGCTTGCGCTCTTGATCCAGCAGGTCGCCCTTGGTGATCAGCACCAGCCGGTAGCGTTCCGATAGCTCAGCCAGAGCCTCGTCGACGCCCGGAAGCGGCTCGACCGGGTGGCCCAGCATCTCGCGGCCAGCCGCCAGAATCTCACTAATCACGCGCGGCGGCGGCTCGCCCCCCGTCAGCTCCATCGCCGTCTCGATCATCGACAGGGTGAAGCCCTTGATGCCGTAGCCGTAGAGGCGGAGGTTTCGCCCCTCGGTCTCGTGCAGCCGCGCCTCGATGGTGTCGCGGTCGCCGTGCTCGGCCAGCATTTCGGCGAACCGGTCATGGGTCAGCCGGAACAGGGTCTCGTTGTGCCAGAGGGTGTCGTCGGCATCCAGGCCGACGGTGGTGATGGGCATGGGCGGCTCCGAAATGGACCTCGGAAATAGTTGAGCCCCGCCGCCCAGCCAAGGGCGCATTGACGCCAGGGCCTGACACTGGCCTAGCATGCGCCCATGCAGCGCACCTTGCCGGCCCGCCTCTATGGCGACCCCGACGCCTATGCCCGCGAACGGACCGGCGTGTTCGCCCAGGCCTGGCTGTTCCTGGGCCATGAGGCCGAAGCGCCGAACGCCGGAGACTGGATCGCGACCGACATCGCCGGTCATCGCCTGCTCGCCGTGCGGGGCAAGGACGGCGTGCTGCGCGCCTTCCACAACGTCTGCCGCCACCGGGCCGGGCCGCTGGTCAAGGGCCAGAGCGGCTCGTGCCCCGGCGAACTGACCTGCGCCTACCACGGCTGGCGCTATGCGCTGGACGGACGACTGCGGTCGGCGGTCGGATTCGGCCCGGCCGAGGACTTTGACCCGCGCGACCTGGGCCTGTTCGGCCTGAAGCTGGAGATCTGGCGCGGCCTGGTCTTCGTTTCGATGGCCGAGACGCCGCCGGACTTCGCCGCCTTCATCGCACCTTTGGCCCAGCTGATGGATCAGCGCGGCCTGGCCATTCCGGGCCCGACGCTCCGCCGGTCGCACAGTATCGGCTGCGACTGGAAGGTCTATGCCGAGAACTATCTGGAGAGCTATCACATCAGCGCCGTCCATCCGGCCCTGAGCCAGGAGCTGGGCGCCGACTATCGAGTCACGGTCCAGGGCGATCTGGTCATCCAGGAAAGCGCCACTCAGGGCGACGGTCCGCAGGCCGGCCTGTGGGGCTGGCTGTGGCCCAATCTGGCGGTCAACATCTATCGCGACGGGGCCATGATCGAGCGCATGGTTCCCGACGGGCCGGGCCGCACCCGGCTGGACTATCTGTTCCTGCGCGACGACGGACCCGAAGCCCTCAAGGACGCGTTGGAGGCCTCCGACCGGATCACCGCCGAGGACGCCGCCATCTGCGAGGCGGTCCAGGCCAATCTGTCCGCCGGCGCCTATAACACCGGCGTCCTCAGCCCCACCCATGAAGCCGGCGTGGCCTGGTTTCAAGCCCGCCTATCGGAGATCCATCCATGACCGTCACGCAGCGCAAGCTCGGCTGGGGCCTCGCGGCCCTGCTGGTCGCGGGCAATATGATCGGTTCGGGGCTGTATCTGTTGCCGGCCAGCCTGGCTCCGATCGGCTCGTCAACGATCATCGGCTGGGTCGTGGCGACCTTTGGCGCCCTGGTCCTGGCCGGGGTGTTTGCCGGGCTCGGACGCTTTCGGCCTCAGGCGGACGGCATTACCGACTTCGTCGAAGAGGGCGTCGGCCCGATGCTCGGCTATCAGGCGTCCCTCGCCTATTGGGTCGCAGGCTGGGTCGGCAATGCGGCCATTGCGGTCGCCGCGGTCGGCTACCTGGCCCACTTCTTTCCGCAGCTGGAGGGCCGCTGGGCCGGGGCCTGGGCCAATGTCGGGCTGATCTGGTTGATGACCCTGACCTATATGGCCGGCGCGCGCGTCGTGGCGCGGCTGGGCGGGCTGTTCCTGATCATCGGGCTGGTGCCCATCGTGCTGGCGGTCGTGGCTGGGCTGATGGCCTTCGATCCGGGCGTCTTCAGCGCCTCCTGGTCGCCGGACGGGCGGCCCCTGACCGAGAGCGTTCCGGCCTCGCTGGCCCTGATCTTCTGGGCCTATCTGGGCGTCGAGACGGCCATGGTGGTCTCATCGCGGCTCAGAGACCCCGAACGTGATCTCGGCCGCGCCAGCCTGGCCGGCGTGGCCATTTCCGGCGTGGTCTATATCGCCGCCAGCGTCGCGGTCTTCGGCGTCATCCCGGCCGGCGAGCTGGCCCAGTCCAGCGGCCCCTTCGCCGATCTGGCCGGGCGGGTGCTGGGGGCGTCGGTGGCGGGCTTCGTGGCGGTCTGTGCGGTGGTCAAGACGCTGGGCACGCTGGGCGGCTGGATCCTGCTGGCCGGCGAGACCGCCCGCTCCAGCGCTCGGCGCGGGTTCCTGCCGCGTATCTTCGGTCAAGGCAGCGTGACCCCGCCGGCCAATCCGCTGATCCATGCGGCCCTGATGAGCCTCATCGCTCTGGGCAGCGCCCAGCCCAATCTGACCGACCAGTTCGGCATCCTGATTGCGGTGACGACCGTGCTGATCCTGATCGTCTATGCCCTGTGCTCGGTGGCCCTTTGGCGGTTCACCTCCGACTGGCGCTGGCGGCTGCTGGCCGTTGTCGGCCTGACCTTTTCGCTGGTCGCGACCGCCTATGCGGGGATGGAGTACCTGCCTTGGGTCGGCGGGTTCTTCCTGTTGACCTCGGTGCTGTGGCCGTTCGCGCATCGGAGGATCGCCCAGCGCGTCGAGCAATAATGCAAACCTGCGCGACCAGGGCTTTCCCGTCCTGCCAGATTGGCCAATGATGACCGCACAGATGCATTGCGTCGGCCGGGGGAAGCCATGAACGAAGTCCTGAACGTCTATCGCCGCTACGCCCTGTTCGACGGGCGGGCCGGGCGGCGGGAATTCTGGTCCTATTTCGTGTTCTATCTGGTCGCCTGCGCCGTGCTGTCGATCCTGGATAATATGCTGTTCGGCGTCTCCAGCATCGGCGGCGGCGCGGGCTGGTCGATGTCCGGCGGGTTTCAGCCGCTGACCTCGATCTTCGCCGTCGTCTCGCTGGTCCCCGGCGTCGGCGTCAGCATCCGGCGAATGCACGACATCGGCAAATCGGGATGGTGGGTCCTGGTCAGCCTGATCCCCCTGATCGGCTGGATCTGGCTGTTGGTCCTGGCGGCGGGTCAGGGCGACGCCGAAGCCAACGCCTATGGCGAGCCAACCTAGGGGCCATTGACCGCCAAATCGACCCTCTATAGTGACGCCGCCGTTTGTCCGCCGGGATTCGGTGTAAGGAGACGGCCATGACCGAATTGATTCAGGGCGTGACCGGCGTGCTCGTGCTGGCGGACGGCACGGTGATGCAGGGCGTCGGCTGTGGCCATGAGGGTTCGGCGCTGGGCGAGGTGGTCTTCAACACCGCCATGACCGGCTATCAGGAGATCCTGACCGACCCGTCCTACATGCGTCAGATCCTGGCCTTCACCTTCCCGCACGTCGGCAACGTCGGGGTCAATGTCGAGGATGTCGAACAGGTCTCGGGCGGCGGGTCCGAGACGGCGGCGGTCGGGGCGGTGTTTCGCGATGTCCCCACCGATCCGGCCAACTGGCGCGCCGAGGCGAACCTGGACGCCTGGATGAAGCGGCGGGGCGTGGTCGGCCTGGCCGGGATCGACACCCGCGCCCTGACCGCGCGCATCCGCGACGCCGGCGCCCCGCACGGCGTCATCGCCCACGCCGCCGATGGTCGTTTTGACATCCCCGCCCTTGTTCAACAGGCTCGCGACTGGAGCGGCCTGGTCGGACTGGACCTGGCCAAGCCGGCCTCTACGCTTCAAGCCTTCGACTGGGATCAGGGCCTGTGGGACTGGCCTGAGGGCTATCCCCGCGTCGACGCCGCCGGCAAGTCGGTGGTGGTCGTGGACTATGGCGTCAAGCGCAACATCCTGCGCGCCCTCGCCTCGACCGGAGCCAGGATCACCGTGGTGCCGGCCTCCACGACCGCCGAGGAAATTCTGGCCCGCAATCCCGACGGCGTGGTCCTGTCCAACGGTCCGGGCGATCCGGCCGCGACCGGCGAATACGCCGTGCCCGAGATCAAAAAGCTGGTCGACAGCGGCAAGCCCGTCTTCGGCATCTGTCTGGGCCATCAGATGCTGGCCATCGCCCTAGGGGCCAAAACCATCAAGATGGATCAGGGCCACCACGGGGCCAACCACCCGGTCAAGGATCTGACGACCGGCAAGGTCGAGATCGTCTCGATGAACCACGGCTTCACCGTCGACCGCGACAGCCTGCCGGGCGCGGTTCAGGAAACCCACGTCAGCCTGTTCGACGGCACCAACTGCGGCATCGCGCTGAAGGACCGTCCGGTGTTCAGCGTCCAGCACCACCCCGAGGCCTCGCCGGGGCCGACCGACAGCCTTTATCTGTTTGATCGCTTTGCGCGCATGATGGACGCCTGAGCCGAGCCTCACTCGGTTTTGCACCCGGCTGATAGAGTGCAAAAGGTGCAAAAGGTGCAAAACGCACAGGCGGGCGCAGCGGGTCATCGGGCCAGTATGGCGCCTCCTCCTCCAGCGGGGATGGAGCCGAGCTCAGTCCTCGGCTGCGCCAACAAACGTCGAAACTTCGCTTTGCCGGTTGCGGGGACCGGGCCGGGTCTCTAAACGGGCCGCTTAGCCGATAACCGAACGAATCCCTGCGCGGGCGCGCCGCTCGTGAGGGACTTTGCGCGCGCAAGGAGCCCGTCGCCGTGTCCACCGGTCCCAGCCATGAAGAGCGCGACGCCATGGTGCGCGCGGCCCTGGCCGAGCACGGCGACAGCGGCCTGACGCCGCGTCACACCCTGTTCTACTTCTATGGCGACGACCACGGCCTGGGCGACCTGAACGAGGTGGCGCGCCGCGCCGGCTTCTTCACGCGCGGCGACGAGGAATCGCTGGTGCTGGAAATGACCATGGCCGTGGACGAAGCCAGCTTCGCCTCGGTCTCTTCAATGATGCAATCCTGGGCCGCGGCCTTCCAGGTCGACTACGACGGCTGGGAGTGCGCGGTGGTGACGAACTGACATGCCCAAACGTACAGACATCTCCTCCATCCTGATCATCGGCGCCGGCCCCATCGTCATCGGCCAGGCGTGCGAGTTCGACTATTCGGGCGTGCAGGCCTGCAAGGCGCTGAAGGCCGAGGGTTACCGGGTCATCCTGGTCAACTCGAACCCGGCCACGATCATGACCGACCCGGAGGTGGCCGACGCCACCTATATCGAGCCGATCACCCCCGAGATCGTCGAGAAGATCATCGCGCGCGAAAAGCCCGACGCCCTGCTGCCGACCATGGGCGGCCAGACGGCGCTGAACACCGCCCTGGCGCTGGACGCCTCAGGCGCGCTGAAGAAGTACGGGGTCGAGATGATCGGCGCCCGCGCCAACGTCATCGACAAGGCCGAGGACCGCCAGAAATTCCGCGACGCCATGGACAAGCTGGGTCTGGAAAGCCCCCGCTCGCGCGCCGTGCACCGCATCGAGGAGGCGGACGACGCCCTGGCCTTCGTCGGCCTGCCGGCCATCATCCGCCCCAGCTTCACCCTGGCGGGCACCGGCGGCGGCATCGCCTATAATGTCGAAGAGTTCAAAGAGATCGTCGAGCGCGGCCTGGACCTGTCGCCGACCACCGAGGTGCTGATCGAGGAATCGGTCCTGGGCTGGAAGGAATATGAGATGGAGGTGGTCCGCGACCGCGCGGACAACTGCATCATCATCTGCTCGATCGAGAATGTGGACCCGATGGGCGTCCACACCGGCGACTCGATCACCGTCGCCCCCGCCCTGACGCTGACCGACAAGGAATATCAGCGGATGCGGACCGGCTCGATCAATGTCCTGCGCGAGATCGGGGTCGAGACGGGCGGTTCGAACGTGCAGTGGGCGATCAACCCTGCCGACGGGCGTATGGTCGTCATCGAGATGAACCCGCGCGTGTCGCGGTCTTCGGCGCTGGCGTCCAAGGCCACCGGCTTTCCCATCGCCAAGGTCGCAGCGCGGCTGGCGGTCGGCTACACGCTGGATGAACTCCAGAACGACATCACCCAGGTCACCCCGGCCAGCTTCGAGCCGTCGATCGACTATGTCGTGACCAAGATTCCGCGTTTCGCCTTCGAGAAATATCCAGGCGCCGAAGCCACCTTGACCACCTCGATGAAGTCGGTCGGCGAGGTCATGGCCATCGGCCGCACCTTCCAGGAATCCATGCAGAAGGCCCTGCGCGGCCTTGAGACCGGCTTGACCGGCTTTGACGACATCGAGATCGACGGCGTCGCTGGGGCCGAGGACGACGCCGGGGCCAAGGCGGCGGTGATCCGGGCGCTGGGCCAACCGACGCCGGACCGCATCCGCGTCATCGCCCAGGCCTTCCGCCACGGCCTGTCCGTCGAAGAGGTCGCCGCCGCCTGTTCCTATGAACCGTGGTTCCTGCGCCAGATCGCCGATCTGGTTCGCGAGGAAGGCCACCTCAAGGTCAAGGGCCTGCCCGCCGAAGCCGCAGAGTTCCGCCGGCTCAAGGCCAAGGGCTTTTCGGACGCCCGCATCGCCAAGCTGAACGGCACGACCGAGGCAGAGGTCCGCAAGGCCCGCCGCGCCCTGAACGTGCGCCCGGTGTTCAAGCGCATCGACACCTGCGCCGCCGAGTTCGCCAGCGCCACCGCCTATATGTATTCGACCTATGAGACCGGCGCGCTCGGCCAGGTCCCTCAGTGCGAAGCCCAACCCTCGGACCGCCGAAAGGCCGTCATCCTGGGCGGCGGTCCCAACCGCATCGGCCAGGGCATCGAGTTCGACTACTGCTGCTGTCACGCCGCCTTTGCGTTCGACGACATCGGCGTGGAGTCGATCATGGTCAACTGCAACCCCGAGACCGTCTCGACCGACTATGACACCTCCGACCGCCTCTATTTCGAGCCGCTGACGGCCGAAGACGTGCTGGAGCTGATCGACGTCGAACGCTCCAAGGGCGAGCTGATCGGCGTGGTCGTGCAGTTCGGCGGTCAGACACCGCTGAAGCTGGCCCATGCGCTGCAGGCGGACGGCGTGCCGATCCTGGGCACCAGCGTGGATTCCATCGACCTGGCCGAGGACCGCGAACGGTTCCAGCAGATGCTCAACGACATCGGCCTGATGCAGCCGCCCAACGGCCTGGCCCGCTCGGCTGAGGAGGCCGCGCAGAAGGCCGACGAGGTCGGCTATCCGGTGGTGCTGCGCCCCTCCTACGTGCTGGGCGGGCGGGGAATGCAGATCGTGCACGACCGCGAACAGCTGGACCGCTACGTCCATGAGGCCATGCGGGTTTCTGGCGACGATCCGGTGCTAATCGACCACTATCTGAACCGCGCCACCGAGGTCGATGTCGACGCCCTGTGCGACGACGAGACGGTTTTCGTCGCCGGCGTGCTGGAGCATATCGAAGAAGCCGGCGTCCACTCGGGCGACAGCGCCTGTTCGATGCCGCCCTATTCCCTGTCCGGCGAGGTCGTGACGGAGCTGATGCGCCAGACCGAGGCGATGGCTCGGGCCCTGAAGGTGCGCGGACTGATGAATGTGCAGTTCGCCATCGAGGAACCGCACTCGGCTGAGCCGCGCATCTTCGTGCTGGAGGTCAATCCGCGCGCGAGCCGCACCGTGCCCTTCGTGGCCAAGACCATGGGGGCGCCCGTCGCCGCCATCGCCGCCAAGGTCATGGCCGGCGTTCCCCTGGCCTCATTCGGGCTGGAGCAAAAGTGCTACGACCACATCGCGGTCAAGGAGGCGGTGTTCCCCTTCGCTCGCTTCGCCGGGGTCGACACCATTCTGGGGCCGGAGATGCGCTCGACCGGCGAGGTCATGGGTCTGGACTGGCGCCGCGAGGGCGAGGAATGGCTGCATGAAGCCTTCGCCCGCGCCTTCGCCAAGAGCCAGTTGGGCGGCGGCACCGTCCTGCCGACCGAAGGCTGCGCCTTCATCTCGGTCAAGGACGACGACAAGCCCTGGGCGCTGGAGGCGGCGCGCGTGCTGCTGGATCAGGGCCTGAGCCTGATCGCCACCGGCGGCACCCACGCCTATCTGACCGAACAGGGCCTGGCCGTCGGCCATGTGAAAAAGGTGCTGGAGGGCCGCCCCCACATCGTCGACGCAATGAAGAACGGCGAGGTCCAGCTGGTCATCAACACCACCGAGGGCAAGCAGTCCTTGCAGGACAGCTTCAGCTTGCGCCGCACCGCCCTGATGATGAAGATCCCCTATTTCACCACCATCCCCGCCGCCGTCGCCGCCGCCCGCGCCATCGCCGCGGTCAAGGCCGGCGAACTGGATGTCCGGCCGGTGCAGGAATACGCCTAGGTGGAGCCGGCGCTGGCGGTCCTGATCCTGATCGGCAATGCGCTGGCCTTCGTCGCCTACGGCTTCGACAAGCATCAGGCGCGGGTGGACCGGGACCGGATTCCGGAGCGGGTGTTGCTGGGCCTGGCCCTGATCGGCGGGCTAGGGTCGTATGCGGCCTGCGAGTTGTTCCGCCACAAGACCCGCAAACAGCCGTTCCGCGCCTGGATGATGGGGGCGTTAGCGGCCCACATCCTGATTGTGCTGGCGCTGATCTATCTGCCCTAGTCGCGCATCGCCGCCAGCACGCCATCAAAGCCGTCAACGCGCGCAACTAGCGTGCGGCAGGCTTCATGTGGGGTCCTGGATTGTCGTTTCGCCGCCTTGTGCTGGTGTCTGTTCCACCGAGCCAGAGCGGCCTCTGGGCCATATCAAAACGAGCAGCGTGGCCACAGCCAGCATACCGATCGTCAGCACACTGCCCTCCGGTCCAGCGGGCCCACCGGTCAATAAGGTCGGGCCAGAGGGCGTCAGTTGCACAATCAAGGCCGGCACATGCAGATCCAACCCTGTGATCGGCACGTCAAAGCCGACGCCGGTAAACCAGTTCCAGCCCGCGTGCCAACCCATCACCCCCCAGATGCTGCCCGCCCGCCAGGCCCAGGCACAGGCGAACAGCCCGAAGGTAAACACCATGATGATTTCGTGAACCGGCTTGTTCGGAGAGAAGTGGAGAAACGTGAAAGCGACCGAACTGAAGATGAATCCCGCCGTCAGGTTCCAGCGGCGCGTCGCCGTCGAGAACAGCCAGCCACGAAAAATGAACTCCTCCACGCCGGATTGAAAAGCAAAACCGGCCAGCAGGACCGCTATCCAGAAAAGAGATTCGGGAGAGGAAAAGGCGGGAAAGACATCCCCGCTGATATACCCCCCGGCAAGCCAGATCGAAATGACAGCCAAGGCCATCATGCCAATCCCTATCGCCAATCCCGCAAAATACTTGCGCAGCCACCGCGCGCCGGTCAAACCAAGGGTCGCGAGACCCCGGCGTTCGACCAACCACGACCAGGCCCAGACGGCGGCTCCCATCGCGGCGAATGGCAGAATCAGAAACACGCAGAATGCGGCCGCGGAACGTGGGTGTCCCTCAGCGTCGAGCAGTGCGACTCCTTCAAGGGCGATATCGACTGGTACGCTGGAGAGTGCGACCAGCAGAATACAGATCACTGGCGAAAGCCAGGCCCAGGGCAACCAGCCGCGATGCGGTTCGGGAGAAAAAATGGTTTGGGTCATTCCGGCTGGTTAACGCCGGGCCGGGCCGGATTATAGAATGATTGTGCGCGGCTGCCCGAGGCGGTGCCAGGCCAAGGGCGTGGTTCCAAAGGTGCGCCTGAAGACCCGGCCAAAGTGGCTCTGGTCCGCGAATCCGGCCTCGTGGGCCGCTGCGGCCAAGCCGAGCCCATTGCGCAGCAGCTGTCCGGCTCGCTCAAGTCTGCGGCACTGCAGATAGCGATAGGGACTGGTCCCCAGAAGCGAGCGGAAGTCGCGCGAAAGCTGCCAGCGGTCATAACCGGCCAGGTCTTCGAGCTGATCGAGGTTCGTGCCGGGCGCCGGAACGCTGTCGAGAAACTCGCGGACCCGCATCACCGCTTCGCGATTGACGGTCCGCCGGGTTGCCGTGCGGCCCTCCCGTCGCTGCATCGCGCAGACGAGTTGGTGAAGTGCGTCCTGATAGCCGAAGAGATCGTTCCCGGCAGAGCATATCGCAACCAGACGAAGCGCCGAATCGACCAGATCGGCGTCGGTCGAAACCCCTTCACTCAGAAACGGCAGCGCGGCGCCGCCGATTACGGTCTGGACATGGGCAGGCGGCAAATAGGCCGCCCGATAGGAGAAGCCGGCCTGGTCGCAGCAATATCCATCGTGCAGTTCGTCGGGATGCAAAATCATCACTTGCCCGGGCAACGAGCGCCAGCGGTTCCCCCGGTAGTTGAACGATTGCACCCCGGCCGTGGTCACCGCGATCGTATAGGTGTCGTGGCGATGCGGCGAAAACGCACCCACGCGAAGTCGCGCATCAATCAGCTCAACCCTGGAACCAGGCAGGCCGGCATCCTGATTTTCCGAATTGGGCCGCATCCAAGTGATAATGTCCCGGAATCGAGTGTTCGCAAGTGCCCAGCTCTCCCGCCAGTGTCGCATCGATGTCTGCTTTCGGGCGACCGGCTCTACCCGCTGCTCTGGCTGGCCCTGATCGGCGGTCTGGGGGCGTATGCAGCGTGTGAGCTGTTCCGCCACAAGACCCGCAAACAGCCGTTCCGCGCCTGGATGATGGGGCGTTAGCGGCCCACATCCTGATTGTGCTGGCGCTGATCTATCTGCCCTAGTCGCGCATCGCCGCCAGCACGCCATCAAGGCCGTCAACGCGCGCAACTGGCGTGCGGCCGCTGCGGACATAGGCCGGGTCGTAGTGGCCCTCGATCAATGATTGAATGAACGCGTCGGTCTGACCGGCTTCGGCTAAGGCCAGCCACTCCCCGCGCTGGGCCTTGGAGATGTGGCGAGGCAGGCGGTCCAGAACCTCCATGATCGCTTGAATTTCGCTCGAAAAACTCTCGTAATCTCTCGATATTCTGGCCACACGATCTGACATATCGGCCGTCAGTTCGATCACCGGCGCCGCCTGCATCGCCGCCCAGATCTGCTTGGGAAGGGTGATGGTTCCGACCCGGCTGGACTCGGCTTCGACGAGCACCGGGCGCGTCGGGTCCAGACGCACGATCACAGCGGCCAGGCGACTGTCGAACAGCTTCTGGCTGGGCTGACCGCCGGGCATGGCCCCGAACAGCGAGCCGCGATGATTGGCCAGGCCCTCCAGGTCGACGACCTGCTGGCCGGCTTCGGCCAGGCGGCCCAGCATCTCTGTCTTGCCCACCCCGGTTTGGCCATCGAGCAGGACGATCTTTAGTGCCAGCGGCTGATCATACAGCCGCGCTACCACGGCCCGCCGCCAGGTCTGATAGCCGCCGTCCAGCACCGTCACCGGCCAGCCGACCTGATCCAGGATCGTGGCCATGGCGTGCGACCGCTGGCCGCCGCGCCAGCAGTAGACCAGCGGCCTGAAGCCGCCGGGGCGATCCGCCAGCGCGCCCTCCAGATGCGCCGCGATATTGCGCGCCACCAGCACGGCTCCCTGACGCCGCGCCCTGAACTTGGAGCCCTGGACATATTCGGTCCCGACCGCTGCTCGCTCGGCGTCGTCCAGCACCGGCAGGTTGATGGCGCCGGGCAAATGGTCCAGGGCGAACTCGGACGGACTACGCACGTCGATGACGGCGTCGAAGGCGGCAAGGCCCGCCGGATCGACTTGGGTGAGGCGCTGGATCACGCCGGGCCGACGCTGACGCCGGGCGCGCCGGCCCGGACCCGCCCGACCACAGCGGCGGCCTTCAGGCCGAAACCGCCCAGGGTGAAATTCAGCGTTGGCAGCCGGTCCTCCGCCACCGCGATAAGCAAGCCCCCCGAGGTCTGCGGATCGGTCAGCAGGTCGCGCAGCGTCCCCGCGCCCAGCCCTTCGACGAGCGAGCCGTAGCTGTCCCAGTTGCGGCCCGAGGCGCCGGTGCGCACGCCCTGATCGAGCAAGGCCTTAACGCCTTCCAGCATGGGCGGCTGATCGAACAGCTCGATCTGCACGCCCGAGCCGCGCGCCATCTCCAGCGCATGGCCGGCCAGGCCGAAGCCGGTCACATCGGTCATGGCGTGAACACCCTCAATGTCGGCGGCGCTGGGTCCGACGACATTCAGCTGCGTGGTCGAGGCGATCAGGGTCGCATAGCCCGCCGCGTCCAGACGCCCCTGTTTCAGGGCCGCGCTGAGCACGCCCACGCCCAGCGGCTTGGTCAGGACCAGGACATCGCCAGCCTGGGCCCCGCGATTGGTCATCAGCTTGTTCGGATCGACCAGGCCCAGCGCCACCAGGCCGTAGATCGGCTCGACGCTGTCGATCGAATGGCCGCCGGCGATGGGAATATCGGCGTCGGCGCAGACGTTGGCCCCGCCTTTCAGAATGCGCCCGATGGTCTCGGGCGACAGCACATTGATCGGCATCCCGACCAGCGCCAGCGCCAGGATTGGCCGCGCGCCCATGGCGTAGACGTCAGACAGGGCGTTGGTCGCCGCGATCCGGCCGAAATCGAACGGGTCATCCACCACCGGCATGAAGAAGTCCGTGGTCGCGACCAGAGCCTGGGTGTCATTGAGCCGCCAGACCGCCGCATCGTCGCTGCTCTCATTGCCGACCAGCAGGTCCACAAACGGCCGCGCGGGCGGAACCTTGGCCAGCATCTCGCTCAGAACCGCCGGTGCGATCTTGCAGCCGCAACCGCCTCCATGGGCCAGGCTGGTCAGCCGCGGCTCCTGGTCTGAAAGCGGACTGCCGCTTTCAAAGCCCATCATCGTCACGGTAAGCTCCGGCGATCACGATGAGCTCTCTGTGCTCCGGCAAGTAGCTTTGCACCTTGATGACATTGCCCGGAAGCGTGAAGCGGGCCTGGCCGCCGATCCACTCCACCGATCCGCTCTGCTGGTCTTGCGGAGCAGCGGCGGCAAACCAGGCGTAGACGTTAGGCAGATTGGTTTCCTGGCAGACCGGAGCCTGGCCTTGCGCTTCGAAAACGACGCCAACCAACTCGCGGCCTCGGAAGTTGGCCGGATCGGTACAATTCAACAGGCGGGCTTGAAGGCGGCCATCGGGCGAAACCGCCTCCGCCAGCAGGCTGCCTTGGGTAGAGCACGCCGTCAGGGTCAGAAGCGCGACCAGCAAGGCTCCCGTCTTGAAAAGGCGCGCGCTCATGATTTCTGCCTTTCAGCACGTTTGTACCGCAGATGGTTGCTCGCTCGAAACAGCGACGAAATCAATGGTCGAAGGGCCGTCGCCTGATTGCCGGGACGGCTTCTCCTGCGAGTCTTTCCCGACAGGGAGTGTTGGGCATGAAAAGATGGCTGGCTGGAACAGTGCTGTGGGCCCTCCTCGCCTCGGGGACGGCGGCCCAGGACGCGTCTCTCAGAGACTCGATCCAGGCGGACTATGAGTCCAATCTCGGACCTCTGTTCGATCACTTTCACCGCAATCCTGAACTGTCCGGCCTCGAGGTCCTGACAGCCGGCGTGCGCGGCGTCTATTTCGCCGTCGGCGGCACCTTGCCGGAGAATTTCGAAACCGCCTCGGGCCACCATTCGCCCGGCTTCCGCATCGAGCCGGAGCCCGCCGTCACCGCTGGTGTCGAGGCCATGGTCCTGGCGGGACTTGAACTGATGCCGCGCCAGCCATAACAGCGATCCGCCTCATCAGCGCCTTTATCGGGGCCTAGAGGCCCCGTCCCATCGCCCGGCCCGGGATTCCCCCGGCCGGGCGCTTTTTCGTTTTCAGGTCTCCGAATGCCCTTCCCCACAGTCCACCCCGCGCTTGATCAAGCCCTCGCCGCCCAAGGCTATGCCGAGCCGACGCCGGTGCAGTCGGCGGTGCTGGAGCCGGGTCTTGACCAGTCCGACCTGCTGGTCTCGGCCCAGACCGGCTCGGGCAAGACGGTGGCATTCGGCCTGGCGGCGGCCCCGACCCTGCTGGGTAAGCGCGAAACCTTTCCCTTCGCCACCGCGCCCCTGGCCCTGGTGATCGCGCCGACGCGCGAGCTGGCCATGCAGGTCTCCACCGAGCTGACCTGGCTCTACGCCCAGGCCAAGGGCCGCATCGTCACCTGCGTCGGCGGCATGGATGCGCGGCGTGAGCAGCGCGCCCTGGCGCAAGGGGCGCACATCGTCGTCGGCACGCCCGGCCGCCTCAAGGACCACATCGAGCGCGGCAATCTTGACCTGTCGGCCATTCGCATCGTCGTGCTGGATGAGGCCGACGAAATGCTCGACATGGGCTTCCGCGAAGACCTGGAGTTCATCCTGGACGCCGCCCCGGCCGAGCGCCGGACCCTGTTGTTCTCGGCCACCATCGCGCGCGAGATCGCGACCCTGGCGCGCAAATACCAGAACGACGCGGTGCGCATCGACACCACCAACAAGAACACCCCGCACGGCGACATCGAATACCGGGCCATGCGGATCGCCCCCAATGAGATCGAGCACGCGGTGGTCAACATCCTGCGCTTCTTCGAGGCGCCGGGGGCCCTGGTCTTCTGCTCGACGCGCGATTCGGTGCGCCACCTGCAATCGTCGCTACTGGAGCGCGGCTTCAACTCGGTCGCCCTGTCCGGCGAGATGGGCCAGCGCGAGCGCACCGATGCACTCCAGTCTCTGCGCGACGGCCGGGCGCGGGTCTGCGTCGCCACCGATGTGGCCGCGCGCGGGCTGGACCTGCCGGACCTGGGCCTGGTCATTCACGCCGAGCTGCCGATGAATCGCGCCGGCCTGCTGCACCGCTCGGGCCGCACCGGCCGCGCGGGCAAGAAGGGCGTCTCGGTCCTGTTGGTGCCGCACACCCGCCGCCGCAAGGCCGACATGCTGATCGGCAACGCCGGCATCGAGGTCGCCTGGTCCGGCGCCCCGACCGCCGAAGAGATCCGCACCAAGGACGAAACCCGCCTGCTGTCCGCCGACATCTTCGCCGTCGAGACCACCGAGGAGGACCTGGCCCTGGCCCGTCGCCTGATGGCTGAGCGGACGCCAGAGGACATCGCTGCGGCCCTGATCCGGCTTCAGCGCAAGGATCTGCCGGCCCCGGAAGACCTGCTGGATCCGGGCGACCGACCCGCCCGCAAGCCGCGCGACGGCCAGGACACGGCAGCCCAGCCCTGGCCCGGAGAGCGCCTGCAAGAAGATCAGGTCGCCTGGTTCCGCATGGATGTGGGCCGCAACCGCAACGCCGATCCCAAGTGGCTGATCCCGCTGATCTGCCGCCTGGGCCACATCACCAAGCAGGAAATCGGCTCGATCCGCATCTATCCGGACGAGACCCGCTTCCAGATCGCCCTGACCCACGTCGTCCGCTTCAAGGACGCGGTGGCCGCCGCCAACGAAAAGGACGTGACCATCACCGCCTCGGAGGCCCCTGCCCCCGGCGGCTACAAGAAGGGCCCCAAGCCGAACGGCGACAACGCCGACGGCCCGCGCCCGCCCTTCAAGAAAAAGCCCTACGCCAGGAATGCCGACGGCGAAGCCCGCCCGGCCCCGCGCCCGTTCAAGCGCCCCGAGCGCCCGGCCTCCGCCGAAGACGCCCGCCCGCCCTTCAAGAAGAAATCCGGCTTCAAACCCAAGGGCGGCGCGCCCGGCAAGAAGCCCTTCGCCAAGAAGCCGTTCAAGGCCAAGGCGCGGGGATAGCCAACTGCGGGGGACGCGTTAGTGTGCCGCCCCTAACGGGAGCCGCGCCATGATCATCGTCCACCACCTCAACGACAGCCGCTCGCAGCGCGTGCTCTGGCTGCTGGAGGAACTGGGCCTGGACTATGAGGTCCGTCGCTATCAGCGCGACGCCAAGACCATGCTGGCCCCGCCCGAGCTGCGCGCCATCCATCCGCTCGGCAAGTCGCCGGTGATCGAGGACGGCGCGATCAAGGTCGCCGAAACCGGCGCGATCATCGACTACCTGCTCAACGCCTATGGTCAGGGCCGCCTGCGCCCCGCCGCCGGAACCGAGGACGCGCGCCGCCTCACCTACTGGCTGCACTATGCGGAGGGGTCGGCCATGACGCCGCTCCTGCTGCGCCTGATCTTCAGCCAGATCCCGGCCCGCGCGCCCTTCTTCGCCCGGCCGATCGCCAACGGCATCTCGCGGACCATGAACCAGCGCATGATCCAGCCGCAACTCGACAGCCACATCGCCTATTGGGACAGCGAGCTGGCCCGCACCGGCTGGTTCGCCGGCGATCAATTCAGCGCTGCCGACATCATGATGAGCTTTCCACTAGAGGCCGCCGCCGCTCGCGCCGGCGCCGGCGCCAGACCACGCATCGCCGACTTCCTTCAGCGCATCCACGCCCGCCCAGCCTGGCGGCGCGCGCTGGAGCGTGGTGGGCCGTACAGCTACGCTTGAGCGAAATCACTTCGCGTCACTGGCGAAACGGAAGCCGCGTTCATACGTTTAGGCTGTGATGAACGATTTGGCTCACCCCACTCCGCCCGCCGGTTCGCGCATGAAGGCGAACAAGCTGAGGCTTGTCGCGTCCCTGCTGGTCGGCCTGCTGGTCATGCTGGTTACTGGCCTGTTCGGTGTTGAACTGGTGACGGCGGCTATTGTTTCGGTGGCGTCGGCGGTCCTTTTCTGGCTCGGCTGGCTGCTCTTTTTTCGAGCATGGATGCGGCTGGCCCATCGGCGGTCTTGAAAAAGGCGAAACTGGGGCCTATCCTTTTTGCCCATTGAGCGCCGACCGCTACGCCCGCGGTCGGCATTTTCTTTCCCTAGGGCGATAAGAAAACTACCCAAAAATGGAAAAAGTGCCGATGACGGCCGGGGGATATCAGTCCCTCGACGAGGAGTTGAAGCGTCTCAAGTCGGTGGAGCGGCCCAGCGTGATCGCGGCCATTTCCGAGGCTCGCTCGCACGGCGACCTGTCCGAGAACGCCGAGTACCATGCCGCCAAGGAGCGGCAGGGCTGGATTGAAGGCCGTATCGCCGAGATCGAGGACAAGATTTCGCGCGCCCAGATCATCGACGTGTCGAAACTATCGGGCGCCCAGGTCAAGTTTGGCGCCACCGTCACGGTTGTCGACGAGGACACCGAAGAAGAAGGCCGCTACCAGTTGGTCGGCGAGCATGAGGCTGACGTGAAGGAAGGCAAGGTCTCCATCACGTCGCCGATCGCCCGCGCGATGATCGGCAAGGAGCAGGGCGACGTCGTCGAGGTCAACACGCCGGGCGGGGTCAAGGCCTACGAGATCCTCAAGGTCGAGTGGCGCTAGAGCGTCCCCTTTCGATCTGGACCGTCACCGACGGTCGCGTCGGGATCGAGAACCAGGCGCTCGGGCTCGCGGACGCGATACAGCGACTGACACCCGCCGAGGTCACTCCTCGGCGGGTTCGCTTTGCCGCCATGTTCGACCGCTGGCCCAATGCGCTGCGACTATGGCCGAACGCCATGCTGGCGGCGGATTCCGACCGGATCCAAGCGCCGTTCCCTGATCTGGCCATCGCCAACGGACGAGCCAGCTTGCCGTTTTCGACCCGGCTGCGGCACTGGTCGGGCGGGCGAACCTTCGTGGTGCAACTTCAGAATCCGCGCGCATCCTTGGCCAGCTTCGACATGGTCATCCCGCCGCTGCATGACGGCCTGGCGGGCGCCAACGTCTTTCCAGTTCTGGGCTCTCCCAACCGGATCACGTCCGAGCGCCTGCGCGAAGGCGCTGCTCCCTTTCTGCAATCCTTGTCTGCCCTTCGGGGACCGCGCATCGCTGTCCTTGTCGGGGGGCGGTCCAAGACCCATGAAATGACGCCGGAGCGGGCGGCCCGGTTGGCCGATCAGATCGCCGGCGCCATCGACCAGGCGGGCGGGTCGCTGATGATGACCTACTCGCGCCGAACGCCTGGCCCGGCGCGCGCGGCTCTGACGGCCGGCCTGGCCGGCACACCCGGCGTGATCTGGGATGGCGAGGGCGCCAACCCCTATTTCGCCTTCCTGCATCTGGCCGACCACATCCTGGTCACCGAGGATTCGGTGAACATGGCCACCGAGGCCGCCGCGACCGGCAAGCCGGTTCACGTCCTGCCCCTGGATGGAAGCTCTGCCAAGTTCGACGCCTTCCATGCCGCCCTGCAGTCGCGCGGTGCGGCCCGCCCCTTTACGGGCGCCCTCGAAACCTGGACCTACGCCCCCCTGGACGAAACCACCCGAGCGGCGCGCGAAGTTCTGGAGCGAATGGCAGCCCAACGGTCGCCGGTGAGCTAGGTCAAAGCTGTTTCAGCCTTTTGATTATATTTAATAAATTCAATTGACGTCACGAGACGCATTTTCCAGTGAAAACGCGGGCAGGAACCCGCGTGGCCGCAGGCGATGAGCCCCGCCTAATCACAAAGACCTTCGAACCGGCCTAGCCCCGCGGATCGTAGTTGAGGATCGGGGCCAGCCAGCGTTCCGTGGTGGCCAGGTCCCAGCCCTTGCGGGCGGCGTAGCTTTCGACCTGATCGCGGTCGATCTTGCCGACGCCGAAATAGTGGCTGCCCGGGTGGCTGAAATAGAGGCCCGAGACGCTGGCCGGCGGGGTCATGGCGAAGCTCTCGGTCAGGGCCATGCCGGCGTTCTGATCGGCCTGAAGCAGGCGGAACAGGGTGGCCTTTTCGGTGTGGTCCGGCTGGGCCGGATAGCCGGGCGCCGGGCGGATGCCCTGATAGTTCTCGGCGATTAGATCGTCGATCGAGGCGGTCTCGTCGGCGGCATAGCCCCACAGCTGAGTGCGGACTTCCTTATGCAGCCGCTCGGCGAAGGCCTCGGCCAGTCGGTCGGCCAGGGCCGTGGCCAGGATGGCGGAATAGTCGTCGCCCGCCGCCTTGAACGCGGCGGCCTTCTCCAGTTCGCCGTGGCCGGCGGTGACGGCGAAGGCGCCGATGTAGTCCAGGCCGGCCTCGGCCACAAAATCGCTGAGCGCCGGATTGGGCTTGCCGTTCGACTTGGCGATCTGCTGGCGCAGGGTGTGGAAGCGAGCCAGTTCCCGACGACGATCCTCATCGGACCAGACCACGATGTCGTCGCCCACCGCATTGGCCGGCCAGAAACCCACGACGCCGCGCGCGGTGAACCACTTCTCATCGATGATCCGGCGCAGCATCGTCTGGGCGTCACGGAACAGATCCCGCGCGGCCTCACCGACGATCTCGTCCTCCAGGATCAGCGGATAGCGACCGATCAGCTCCCAGCTGGCGAAGAAGGGCGTCCAGTCGATGTGGTCGGCCAGGTCCTGCAGGTCCCAGGCGTCGAAGGCGCGCACGCCCAGGAACGACGGGGCGGCGGTCAGGGTCTGGCCCTCGGCGGGCCGCCAGCGATTGGCGCGGGCCTGATCCAGGGTGACACGGGCCTTGACCTCCTGGCCGCGCGCATACTGCTCGCGGATCTTGACGTAGTCGGCGCGGGTGGCGGCCTCATTGCCGGCCTTGTCGGTCGGCGACAGCAGGCCGGCGACCACGCCGACCGCGCGGCTGGCGTCGATGACATAGGTAGTGGAGCCCGCCTGGTAGGCCGGCTCGACCTTGACGGCGGTGTGGGTGCGGCTGGTGGTGGCCCCGCCGATCAGCAGCGGAATATCAAAGCCGCGCCGCTGCATCTCTGAGGCCACAAAGACCATTTCGTCCAGCGACGGCGTGATCAGGCCCGACAGACCGATGATGTCGCAGTCGTTGGCCTTGGCCTCATCCAGGATGCGATCAGCCGGGACCATGACGCCCAGGTCGATGACCTCATAGTTGTTACACTGGAGCACGACGCCCACGATGTTCTTGCCGATGTCATGAACGTCGCCCTTGACCGTGGCCATCAGGATGCGGCCGTTCGAGGTGCGCGGCTGGCCCTCTTTTTCGGCCTCCATGAAGGGTTCGAGCCAGGCCACGGCCTGTTTCATCACGCGTGCCGACTTGACCACCTGGGGCAGGAACATCTTGCCCGAGCCGAACAGGTCGCCGACCACGTTCATGCCGTCCATCAGGGGGCCTTCGATGACGTGCAGCGGGCGTTCCGAGGCCAGGCGGGCCTCTTCGGTGTCTTGGGTGATGAACTCGGTGATGCCGTGGACCAGGGCGTGCTCGATCCGCTTGGCGACAGGGGCCTCACGCCAGGTCAGGTCGACGACGCGGGCCGCGCCCTTCTCGCCCTTGTAGGTCGGGGCCAGGTCGACCAGGCGTTCGGTATTGGTGACGTTGGTACGCTGGGGCCGATTGAGGATGACGTCCTCGACTGCCTCGCGCAGGACCGGGTCGATGTCGTCATAGACCGGCAGGTCGCCGGCGTTGACGATGCCCATATCCATGCCGGCGTTGATGGCGTGATACAGGAACACCGAGTGGATCGCCCGGCGCACCGGCTCATTGCCCCGGAAGCTGAACGAGACGTTCGAGACCCCGCCCGAGACCCACGCATAGGGCAGGCTCTGTTTGATCACCCGCGTCGCCTCGATGAAGTCGACGGCATAGTTGTCGTGCTCTTCGATGCCCGTCGCCACGGCGAAGATGTTCGGGTCGAAGATGATGTCCTCAGGCGGGAAGCCGACCTCATTGACCAGGATGTTGTAGGCGCGGGTGCAGATCTCGATCTTGCGGGCGGCGGTGTCAGCCTGGCCGACCTCATCGAAGGCCATGACCACGACGGCCGCGCCGTATCTCAGGCATTTGATCGCCTGCTCTCGGAATTCCCCCTCGCCCGCCTTCATCGAGATGGAGTTGACGATGGCCTTGCCCTGAACGCACTTCAGGCCCGCCTCGATGACCTCCCATTTGGAGCTGTCGATCATTACCGGCACGCGGGCGATGTCGGGCTCGGCGGCGATGAGGTTCAGGAACGTCCGCATGGCGACGCCGCCGTCCAGCAGGCCTTCATCCATGTTGATGTCGATGACGGCGGCGCCCGCCTCAACCTGCTGACGCGCGACATCGAGCGCGGCGGCATAGTCGCCCTCGACCACCAGCTTTCGAAACTTGGCCGAGCCGGTGACGTTTGTGCGTTCGCCGACGTTGATGAAGGTGGGTCTCACCCCTCACCTCCGCTCATCCTCGCGAAAGCGGGGACCCAGTGCTTTGGCTGACGAACAACTGGGGTCACCATGCCCAGGCGATCGCCCCAAGACGCCGGCGTCATGCTGGACAGAACTGGCTCCCCGCTTTCGCGGGGGTGAGCGGCAAAGGGAGTTTCCATCACGCCACCAGTTCGAACGGTTCGAGACCGCTGAGCCGCATCGCAACCGGCCGCTCCGGAATCTGGCGCGGCGCGACGCCCACAACCTCTTCGGCGACGTGATGGATGTGATCCGGCGTGGTGCCGCAGCAGCCGCCGACGATGTTGACCAGGCCGGACCTAGCCCATTCCTCCAGGAAGTGGGCCGTCTCGTGCGGCTGCTCGTCGTACTGGCCCATGGCGTTGGGCAGGCCGGCGTTGGGATAGGCCGCGACCAGGGTGTCGGCGATGCGGGCCAGCTCGGCCACATAGGGCCGCATCAGCTCGGCGCCCAGCGCGCAGTTGAAGCCCACGGCGAACGGCTTGGCGTGGCGAATGCTGTTCCAGAAGGCTTCGGCGGTCTGGCCTGAAAGCGTGCGGCCCGAGCGGTCGGTGATGGTGCCACTGATCCACAGCGGCAGCGGCTCATAGCCCTCATCTTCCAGGTCCAGGATCGCCTTGATCGCGGCCTTGGCGTTGAGGGTGTCGAAGATGGTTTCGATCAGGAACAGATCGACCCCGCCCTCATGCAGGGCGCGCGCCTGGTGCTTGTAGGCGTCATAGACTTCATCAAACGAAACGGCGCGATAGCCGGGATCGTTGACGTCCGGACTGATCGACAAAGTCCGGTTGGTCGGCCCGATGGCCCCGGCGACGAAGCGCGGCTTGTGCGGCTCCTTTTCGGTCCAGCGGTCGGCGACCTGACGGGCGATGCGGGCGCCCTCGTAGTTCAGATCCCGGACTGCCTCTTCCAGTCCATAGTCGGCCTGGGCGATGGTCGTGGACGAGAAGGTGTTGGTCTCGCTGATGTCGGCGCCGGCGGCGTAGTAGGCGTCGTGCAGGTCCGCCACGATGTCCGGCCGGGTCAGGATCAACAGGTCGTTGTTGCCCTTTTGAAGGTGGCTGTGGCCGGCGAAACGGTCGCCCCGGAAATCCGCCTCGGACAGATCCTCGCGCTGAATCATGACACCCCAGGCGCCGTCGAGCACCAGGATGCGCTCGCCGGCGGCGGCCTTCAGCGCGGCGATGCGCTCGGCGCGGGTCAATGGTCGGTCCCCGCGCGGCGTTCGCGTACGCCCAGCACACGGCAGATGGCGTAAACCAGATCGGCCCGGTTCAGGGTGTAGAAGTGGAAGTCCGAGAACCCTTCTTCCTGGAGCCGGGCGCAGGTCTCGGCCGCGACCGAGGCGGCGAGCAGGCGGCGGGTTTCGGGGTCGTCGTCCAGGCCGTCGAAGTGGGCTTCCAGCCAGCTCGGCACCGACGTCCCGCAGGCGTCGGACATCCGCTTCAGGCCGTTGAAGTTCGAGACCGGCATGACCCCGGGGATCAGCGGAATGGCGACCCCCGCGGCGCGGACCTGGTCGCGGAACCGCAGGAAGGCGTCCATGTCGAAGAAGAACTGGCTGATGGCGCGGGTGGCGCCTGCATCGACCTTGGCCTTGAGCACCTCGATGTCGTGCTTGATCGACGGGCTTTCGGGGTGTTTCTCAGGATAGACCCCGACGGTGATGTCGAAGCCGCCGACGCGGCTGATGGCGGCGGCCAGTTCGGTGGCGTTGGCGTAGCCCCCCGCGCGCGGCTGATAGGCGCCGCCAATGCTCGATCCGCCCGGCGGGTCGCCGCGTAAAGCCACGATGTGGCGCACGCCCGCCGCCTTGTAGTCGGCAATCACCTGGTCGATTTCGTCCCGGTCGGCCTCGACGCACGTCAGGTGGGCGGCGGGCTGGAGATCGGTCTCAGCCAGGATGCGGCTGACGGTGCGGTGGGTGCGCTCGCGCGTCGATCCGGCGGCGCCGTAGGTCACCGAGACGAAAGCGGGATTGAGGGGCGCCAGACGCTGGATCGATCGCCACAGGTTTTCCTCGGCCTGATCGGTCTTGGGCGGAAAGAACTCGAACGAGACACGCACCGGATTGGCGTTGTCCCCTGCCCGGGCGACAGGTCCGAGGGGCGACAACAACAGCGCCCTAGCTTCCGCCAGAGTCGCCATCTCAGGCGCTCTTGCGGTCAGCGACGCAAGGTCGACCGGCGATCCAGATGGCGACGGTCAGGCCGTCGTGATCTGGCGGCAGGGCGATCGAGGCGGAGGCGTTCAAGCCGGCCTCGGACAGCCAGCGTCCAATCTCGGCGTCGGAGAAACCCAACCGGCGATGCTGATGGTCAGCTCTCAGCGATTCATGGTCATGAGGCGCGAAGTCGACGATGAGCAGCCGTCCGCCCGGCTCGACCAGACGGGCGGCCTCGACCACGGCGGCGGCCGGGTCGGTCAGGTAGTGAAGGACCTGATGCACCACCACCAGATCAGCGCTCTGACTGGGCAGCCGCGTGGCGAAGATGTCGCCGTGGCGCAGCTCGACCCTGGCCACGCCGGCCTCGGAGACGTTGCGCCGGGCGATGTTGAGCATCTGCTGGCTGAGATCCAGGCCCACGGCGGTGCGCGCCCGCGCGCCCAGCAGGGCCAGCATCCGCCCTGAGCCCGTGCCCAGGTCGACCAGACGGTCAAACGGCCCCGACCCGACCGCGCGCTCAATCGCGGCCTCGACCGCGCTCTCAGAGACATAGAGCGACCGGATCCGATCCCACTGGGGCGCGACACGTTCAAAATAGTCGGCGGCGGCGACGTGGCGCTCGGCCCGAACCTCTTCCAGCCGGACTGCATCGCGGTCAGCGGCGGCGTCATCCAACAGATCCAGCACTGCGTCCGCCAGGTGGCGCACCGAACCGGCGGCCGGCAGCCGGTAGAACACCCAGGCCCCATCGGGGAAACGCTCAATCAGCCCGGCCTCGGCCATCAGCTTGAGATGGCGCGACACGCGCGGCTGGCTCTGATCAAGAATGCGCGCCAGTTCCATGACCGACAGTTCCTCCAGCGCCAGCAGCGACAGGATGCGCAGGCGTGTCGGCTCACCAGCGGCGCGCAGGGCTTCAACAGCGGCGTCAGGGGACAGGCTCATGAGGTATATAAAGATATCTTTATATGCTTATGGCAAGCCCTTTCCCGGCCCTCGCATCAGATCAATCGCCGCGTCAGCTCTCGGCGACGGGCGAAACCAACGGCTGGCCGGCGAAATGGGCCGCCAGATTCTGCATCAGCATCATCAACATGCCCTGCACCGCTTCGCGGGTCGCGCCGCCGGTGTGCGGTGTCAGCACGGTGTTGGGCAGGCCGGCCCAGCGCTCCGGATCGGTCGGCTCGGTCTCATAGACATCCAGCGCCGCCTGGCCGAGGCGGCCCTCACGCACGGCCGCAATCAGTTCGGCCTCATCCACCACCTGGCCGCGCGCGACGTTGACCAGCAGGCCTTGAGGGCCGATCGCCTCAATCACCGCGCGTGAGACTAGGCCGCGATTGCTGTCATCGGCCCTGCAGGCGACCACCAGGATGTCACTGCCCAGGGCCAGGGCGGTCAGGCTTTCGGCACGAGGCCATTCCAGCTCGGGCTTGGCCCGCGGCCCCCACCACCGGACCGCCATCCGTAGCGCCCGGCAACGCTCGGCTAGGGCCTGACCGATACGGCCCATTCCGACGATCCCGACCTTCTGGCCGTTCAGCGACGGTGTCAGAATTCGGCTTTCCGGCGTCCAGCCGCCGGCCCGCAACTGCGTGTCGCCACGCACGATCTCGCGCCGAGCCGCCAGGATCAGACCCAGCGCATGATCGGCGACGTCCTCGTGATTGACCGCCGGCGCATGGGTGACCGCGAGCCCTCGGCTCCGGCACCAAGCCACGTCGATGCCATCGTAGCCGGAGGTGAAACAGGCGATCAGCCCCAGTTTCGGCAAGCGCTCGACCAGAGCCTGATCGAGCGGGAACTCCCCGGCCACAATCAGAGCGCCGATCTGGCCGGCGGTTTCGGGCGGCGGGCCCTCCCACAGGCGATAGACGTCGTAGGCGCCTTCCAGAAAGGCGCTCAAGGGATGCAGGTGCGGCTGCGCGATCAGCACGGCGGGACGGGCCATGCGCCTCTATAGCCCCCAGGGGCGATCTGCACGAGGCGCGTGCAATGTCTGGCCCCGGTCGGCCTGGCGCGCTAGCGTCCGAGCCATGAACATATCCCTGCTTGCTGCAGCCTCGATTGCAGCCCTGACCACCCTCGCCTCACCCACTCTCGCCCAGGAACGTCTGACGCCGGAGCGGGTCTTTTCGGACCCCAGCCTAAACGGCCCGACCGCGCGTTCGGTGACGCTGTCGCCGGACGGCGAACTGGTCGCCTATCTGCTGCCGCGCCAGGACGACGCGGATGTGCTGGATCTGTGGGCCGCGCCGGTCGCGGGCGGCGAGCCGTTTCGCCTGGTCGACGCCCGCGCCCTGGTCCCTGACGCCGGCGAACTGTCCGAAGCCGAGCGCGCCCGGCGCGAGCGGATGCGGATCAGCCAACGTGGCGTGGTCGAATACGCCTGGGACGACCAGGGCCGGTTCATCCTGACGCCGCTGGAAGGCGATGTCTTCCTGGCCAGCCGGGAGGGCGGCGCGGTGCGCCGCCTGACCGAGACCGAGGCCGATGAGATCGACGCCAAGGTCTCGCCCCTGGGCAATTTCGTCTCGTGGGTGCGCGATCAGGATCTGGTTGTCTATGACCTGACCAACGGCTTCGAAATCCCGGTGACCTACGATGGCGAGGGCCCGATCACCTGGGCGACCGCCGAGTTCATCGCCCAGGAGGAGATGGACCGCGACACCGGCTATTGGTGGAGCCCGGACGAGCGTTACATCGCCATGACGCGCGTGGACGAGGCGGGCGTGGACATCATCCCACGCCTCGACATCACCGGCGACGGGGCCTCGACCATCGAGCAGCGCTACCCCCGCGCAGGCCGCCCGAACGCAGTCGTGCAGGTCTGGGTTCAGGACATGCTGGTCGGCGACCGCCGCCAGGTGGACCTTGGCGAGAATGAGGACATCTACGTCGCCCGTGTCGCCTGGTCGAACGACGGCCGCACCCTCTATGTCCAGCGCCAATCACGCGACCAGCGGACGCTCGACTTGCTGGCCATCAATCCGCGCACGGGCGACAGCCAAGTCGTCCTGACGGAGACGAGCGAGCACTGGGTCGAGCTGACCCATGATTTCACGCCGCTGGACGATGGCGGCTTCCTGTGGAGTTCAGACCGGGACGGCGATCTGCACCTGTACCGCTACGGCCCGGACGGAGCCTTGGTCAATCAGGTGACCCAGGGCGACTGGCCGATCCGGGGGGTCGAGCACGTCGATGAGGATGCGGCTCGGGTCTGGTTCATGGCCTCCATCCAGGACCCGACCCAGCAGCACCTGTACGTCACCGATCTGGACGGCCAGTCGGCGCCCGAACAGGTCACCGGCGGCGAAGGCTGGTGGAGCGCAGACGTCGGCGAGGCCGGCGTTTTCGTCGGCACCTATTCGGACCCGGCCACGCCCTCCAACACGGCGCTCTACGCCTCCGACGGCGGACGGCTGCGCTGGATCGAGGAAAACGCGCTGGATGCGGACCATCCGTATGCGCCGTTCACGGCGCGTCACACGGTCCCGACCTATGGAACGATCCAGGCCGAGGACGGAACCGACCTCTGGTACCAGATCCTGACGCCACCTGACTTTGATCCGGCCCGTCGTTATCCAGCGATCATCGAGGTCTACGGCGGTCCGGGCGTGCAGCGCGTCACCCGCTCATGGCAGTCGGTCGCCTCGCGGCTGTATCTGGAGGCCGGCTATGTGGTGTTCCGGCTGGACAACCGCGGCTCGTCCAACCGGTCGGCCGCTTTCCAGACGGCGCTGGATCGGAACCTGGGCACCGTCGAGGTCGATGATCAGTATGCGGGTCTTGAGTGGCTGCGCAGCCAGCCTTTCGTTGATCCCGAACGGATCGGCGCCACCGGCTGGAGCTACGGCGGTTTCATGGTGCTGATGATGATGACCGATCCGCGCTTTGATCTGGCGGCGGGCGCTTCCGGCGCCCCGCCGACGGAATGGGGCCTCTACGACACCCACTACACCGAGCGGTTCATGGGCACGCCCGACAACAATGCCTCCGGCTACGCCGCCTCGGACGTCATTCCCCGGCTGGAGAACCTGGAAGGTCGGCTGATGCTGATGCACGGCATGGCCGACGACAACGTCATCTTCGAGAATGCGACGCGGGTGATCAACGCCCTGCAGGAGCGCTCGATGCCGTTCGAGATGATGCTCTATCCCGGCCAGCGCCACGGCGTGCGCGGCAATCCGCGCCAGCTTCAGCAATGGCGGACGTGGCTGGACTTCTTCGGGCGCAATCTGGCGGAGGACTAGACGATGCGGGGACTGGTCGGGGCCGCGTTCGGGGTGCTGGGGCTGACGGGGTGCTCGACGCCCATGCTCACAGCCCCGGCGGCGGCGGCACATGCTGTGGCGCCCTGCCCGGCTTCGGGTTTGACGATCAGCGACTATTTGGGCGGACGTCGAGGCCCATGCGACGGCTCGGCCATCGAAGCCCGGATCAACGCCGTCCTGGCCTGGAATCCTGAAGCCTGGAGCCAGGGCGCGAGCGCTTCCGGCCTCTTGGCCGGCGTCCCCATTCTGATCAAGGACAATATTGAAACCCGCGAACTGCCGACGACAGCAGGCTCCCTCGCCCTGGCGAACAACGACACTGAGCGTGACGCGCCGCTCGTCGCCCGTTTGCGTGCGGCCGGGGCGATCATCGTCGGCAAGACCAATCTGTCGGAATGGGCCAATATTCGATCCCGTCAGTCCAGCTCGGGCTGGAGCGCGGTCGGCGGGCTGACGCGTAATCCGTATGACCTGTCGCGCTCAGCCTGCGGCTCGTCGTCTGGCAGCGCCGCCGCGGTGGCGGCGGGGCTGGCCCCGGCGGCCATCGGCACCGAGACGGACGGCTCGATCACCTGTCCGGCGGCGCTGAACGGCATTGTCGGCTTCAAGCCGACCGTGGGTCTGGTCAGCCGCACCCATATCATCCCGATCTCCGAGAGCCAGGACACCGCCGGGCCTATGACCCTGACGGTCGAGGACGCCGCCATCCTGCTGACGGTCATGGCCGGGACCGATCCGCTCGATCCGCGCACAGCTGAGGCGGACGCTCGCCGCACCGACTATCGGGCGGCGCTAAATGCTGGCTCCTTGAACGGCGCGCGCATTGGTGTGGCTCGCTTCCTGACCGGCTATTCGGCCGAGACCGACGCCGTGTTCGAACAGCGCCTGCAGGACCTGCGCGACGCCGGCGCCATCCTGGTCGACGTCACCCAAGGCCCGGATCTGACCGAGATCGGACGCAATGAGTTCATCGTGCTGATGACGGAGTTCCGCGCCGGTCTGAACGCCTATCTGGCCTCGACCGACCCCGCTGAGGTGCCGACCCGGACTCTGGCCGATCTGATCGCCTTCAACGAGGCGACCCCGGCCGAGCTGGAATATTTCGACCAGGGGCTGTTCGAGGCGGCCGAGGCGACCCAGGGCCTGGCGGACCCCGTCTATCTCGAGGCCCGGGCGAACTCTCTGCGGTTGGCCGGCGTCGATGGCATCGACCGCCTGCTGGCCGAACACGACGTCGAGATCCTGATAGCGCCGTCAAGGGGACCGACGCAGGACATCACCCTGGGACAGGGCGATTCCCTGGGCCGATCAGCTGCTCGGCTGCCGGCGGTGGCCGGCTACCCGCACCTGACTGTGCCCATGGGCTTCGTGGGCGACCTGCCGGTCGGCATGAGCTTCATCGGCCCGGCCTGGTCCGACGCGCGGGTGCTCAGCCTGGGCTACGCTTTCGAGCAGCGAACCCAGGCGCGGCGCCCGCCGCGGTTTCTGCCCTAGAGCGGCTCGTCGGCCAGGACGTGGGCGCCCTCGGAGCGGGCGCGGGCGCGCTGAATGTCACGGGCGGCGGCCTGGACGTCGGGATCATTGGCGATGGCGCCCAGGGTGATCAGGGCCCGGGCCGCCTCGGCGCCGCCGCCGAAGGCCAGGCCCAGTTGCTCCCAGAAGCCCTGCTGAGCCGGGAAGCGGCGCAGCTGAATCTCGGCGTCCTCGTCGATCTCGGCCAGGATCTTGGCGCGGCGAACGGCCTCGTGGAAGCCGCCCAGTTCATCGACCAGCCCCAGCCGCAAGGCTTCGGTCCCGGTCCAGACACGTCCGCGCGCGATCTCGCGCACCCGCTCTTGCGGCAGGTCACGGCCGCGCGACACCCGCTGGATAAAGCCCTCGTAGATCTGGTCCATCCAGCCGGCGAAGGCCGCGCGGTCCGCCGTCGAAAACTCGTTCGCGGGCGAAAACATGTCCGCGGTCTCACCGCCGACCGACAGGCTGCGGATATCGACGCCGAACCGGCCCAGCGCCTCGGTCAGAACAAATTTGCCACCATAGACGCCAATGGAGCCGGTCAGGGTCGTCGGCTGGGCGACGATATGGCTGGCTTCCGAACTGATCCAGTATCCGCCCGACGCTGCGTAGGCGCCCATCGACACCACCACCGGCTTGCCGGCGGCGACGGCTGCTCGAACAGCGGCCAGGATCTGTTCGGAGGCGACGTCTGATCCCCCCGGGGATGAAACCCGGAAGACGATGGCCTGGACATCCTCGTCCTCGATGGCGTCGTAAATGGCCTCGGCGGTGCGGTCCGAATAGATGGTGGAGGCGTCGCCGAAGGGGCTGGCCGAGCCGCCGGCGCCGGTCACAATCGGGCCTTCCGCCTCGACCACGGCAATGACCGGGCCGCGGTGACGGCGAGTGTCGGGCCGGGCGGCGTAGTCATAGAAGCCGATGGTTTCGGCGCCTTCCCCAGCACGGGTCAGGGCGCGCTGTTCGGCCTCCTCGACCTGGCCCAGGTGATCGACCAGACCCCGCTCGCGGGCAGCCTCGCCGATAGCCGGACCGGCCTCCAACGCGCGCTGCAGCACGGCGCGATCCAGGTCGCGGTCCCGCGCGGCGTTGGCGACCGCTGACAGATAAACCGAGTTCATCCAGCCCAACGTCGCCTCGCGATGGGCTGCGGTGTAGTCGCTTTGCAGGAACGGATTGACCGCATTCTTGAATTCGAAGCGCTGTTCATACTGGGCGTCGACACCGTACCGCTCAAACGCCCTGGCGAAGAAGATCTCCTCGGTCTGGAGGCCCGCAGCCTGAAGGGCGGCGTTGCCTTGCAGCCAGAATTCGTCAGCCGAGGCCCCGACCATGTAGGAAGACACCACCGCGCCAACCTGCATCATGCCCTGACTGTGGGCGATGACCGGCTTGCCGGCACGCCGGAAGCGGCTGATGGCCTGACGTATTTCGTCGGCGGCCGCTGGCGTCATGCCCGTCTCGGGCAACCGCACGAACAGGGCGCGGACATCCTCATCGTCCTGGGCTCGATCCAGCACCTCGACCACCTGCATCACCGACAGGCCGCCACCCGAGAACAGCGCGAACGGGTTCTGCGGAGTCTGGTCGCTGACGCCCTGGCGCAGGTCCAGCTCGACCACGACCGGGCCGCTCGAGGCAGAGGCTCCAGGCGACGCCATCGTCGACACCAGCCAGCCGGTGAAGAAGACGAACGGCAGGCCCGCAAAAAGCAGCAGGGCGACGAACACCGCCGCCATGGTGGTGAAGAACTGTTTCATTGGGCCGACAATCCCCAGGCCGCGGATCGCGGCGCCTCTAGGGGCGATATAGGGGCCCACTCGTCACCGTCAAATGAAGACCCCGTAAGGGAGAAGGGCCGGCCGCGACCGACCGACCCTCAGACCTTCCTGATCCGCCGCCTATCGGCTGAGATCATAGACGCCGCTGATGTCGATACGAACCACCAACTCACCTCCCTGAACGGGCGTGGCGCCGCCGTCCGCCATCATCGCTTCGGCACGAGCGTACATGACCGGCGGCTGAGGCGCATAGCCGCCGCCTTCCGACAGGGTGCGAAGGCCGATCAGACGCATTCCGGTGGCCTCGGCGTACAGCTGGGCCTTGGACTGAAGCGACTGGACCGCCAGGCGGCGGGCCTGGTCCTCGGCAGCGCGCGGATCAACCAGACCGAACGACACCCCGTTGATCTGATTGGCGCCGGCGGCGACAACCGCGTCGATCGCCTGACCCAGATTGTCGAGGTCTCGCACCTGGATCGTCACCTGGTTGGACGCCTGATAGCCACGCAAACGCGGCTGTTCGTTCTGCGGATAGTCGTAGACCGCATTAAGGTTCAGGCCCGAGGTCTGGATGTGACGCTCCTCGATGCCCTGGCGGCGCAGGGCGGCGATGACCTGGTTCATCCGGGCCCGGTTCTGGGCCATGGCGTCCTGTGCAGAAGCTGCCTCGGTCTGAACGCCGGTGGTGATGGTGGCCATGTCGGGAGCAACACGGACCTCGCCGGTCGCCGACAGGGTGAAGCTCGGGCTGGGCATCTGGGCGTGATGATCGGACATGGATTGAGCCTGGGCCACGGCCGGCGCCGCAACGGCGAGCGTGAGGGCCAGGGCGGAGGCGCGCAAGAGAGCTTTCATCTGGGTGTCCCTTCTGATGACTGGATCGTGGTGGCACGGTTAGCCGTTGTGAGATGAATGAACGCCTCAACCGTCGATCAGGCTCCGTGCAGGCTCAAGGCGCAATCGCGGCCCTTTGACGGCGCGCCGGTGAGCCTGCTAGGGGCGAGAACCGCCTGGGCGGGCCCGTAGCTCAATGGTTAGAGCCGACCGCTCATAACGGTCTGGTTGCAGGTTCGAGTCCTGCCGGGCCTACCAGCGCCTTTGATAAACTGTATTATATCAACAGGCTGCCGAAGGTTTGACAGCCTGGTTTGACACTCAGTGTTCTCTGTCTATCCCTTGAGGCGGGCTATCGCGCTGTCAGCCAGATGCGCTTGATCGGCATCACGCGTGTATCTCTCAGCTTCCGACAGGGTTCTGTGTCCGAGGACTGCCGCGATCTGCTTGGTCGAGCACCCCGCCTCCGCGAGCCGACGCCCGGCGGACTTTCTGAGCCCGTGTGGAGAGCGGTCATTCAATCCCGCCATCCTAGCCCGCTCCACGAACCACGCAGTAAAGCCAGCCTCGCTGAACGGTTTGCCCCGCTCAGTTAATAGGAACGTCAGTTGTGTCCGAGGACACCCAGCGTCGATTGCCTCGCAGAGGTCTGGATGTATGGCAATCTTCAGCCGCGCACTGGTTTTCTGCTGGCTCACGCTGATGCGCCCGTCTGACACATGTTGCCAGCCCATCCCGACAACGTCGGAGCGCCGCTGGCCGGTGAGCAGCAGCAACAGCAGCGCGAGACGCTCACGACTGCCCTCTGGCCATCGCTCCTTAAAGCGATCGATGTCCGCGTCAGACCAAGCGGCAAACCCTCCAGACTTTGATTTGGGAAGCTTGGTCGCCGTTACTGGATTGCGGTCCACCCAGCCCAACTGCTGAGCAACGTCGAACAGCTTGTGGAGGCGCTTTCGGAGATTTGTCGCCTTACCGAGCTTGCCGCCCATCCCAAGGAATATCTGTTCGAGGTGGCTAGTCCTAAGACCAGCTACAGACAGGTGGCCGTAAGATTGGCGAAATGGTTCGAGGTGACTGCGATAGCTTCGTTTGGTGCCGGCTGCCAAAGGCTCGAAGTGGGGCGAGCTGTAATAGCGACTAATCAGGTTATGAATCGTTCGGGCGGAGTGCGATGACGGCGTTGGCAGCCCCTTTGGTCCAGCCGTCAGCGCGCTCTGATAGGCTTCCAAAAACTCGGGAGAGCTAGTGTCGCTAGGCAAAGCCACCCTGGGGAAGCCGGCCCGGCGAAAATACACTCGTCGCCGGCCATGGCGATCGGGGAAGACCTGAAGGTATGGAAGCGAGACCTTAGTCACGCTGTGCCGTTTAGCAGATAGTCCCAATCGCTCGCAGCTTCTGGCGCTGAGGTCTCGCCAGTTAGGTCGATCGTGAAGCCATCATTGCTGTCAAACGAGATGGCTGAAGGTTTCATGCCCGCCTTGGCTAAATAGCTTGCGGCCATGGCGGCGCGGCGAACGGCTGGAATGCGTCTGCGCTTAGAGCTAACTTCCGGGGTCACTGATGTCGTCATAAAGGTTAGATATGACACTTGCGGACATGTGTTTACACGAAGCCGGTTTGCATCTGCGTCGATTTAGCTGGTGGCTGATTTTAGGCAAAAGCCGCCCCCGCTATCCCCGGTGGATAGTCGCTGCCCGCTAGGGCAACACTATCACTCGATGCGATCTAACCGGAGAAAGCTTTTTACAAGATTAGAAATCCCCATGGATACCCTTAAGGCGGGCCAGACCCCCGGTGGGAGTTCTCAGAACTCAAATCCCGTTAGGGCACCGTTCGTTTTAGTCCATGGTTCTGTCTTCAGGACCTTTCCTATCCATCAGACCGACCGGGGGAGTCCCAGCACGCAAGCACCGGGGTAAAATCGCCTAATCTAAACCAGTTTAATATTTGACACCTGTCTGGACAGGGCGAGAAACTCATCGGGGCCAGTTTCTACAGACCATGCGTCTATTTATACATCTCGACAAAATATTTTCAGTTCACTGTCATATATAAATTGATGGAGACAAAACATGCCATCATTTATATTCATGAGCCCTGCCGACAACACGGTTAATATATCAGCCGTTTGCTCGATTGTGAAAAACGCCTGTAATAACTGCTACCTGTTCAGATTCTTTGATTTATACAACAACGGAATCAATATAGGCTCACTGTCCATCGAACTTGAAACGCTAGCTGCGTTCATTTTCCATTGCGATATTAATTCGGAACATGGCCCCCGCATTTTTACGACAGCGTGTAATCAGGTAAGTGAAATGACGGGCCGGCACGTCCGTATAAGGTACGAGATTGACGCCGGTGAGCGCGAAAAAATATTAATGCTTCGCAATCATTCAGCGCAACCGCTCATGACGTTTCGCGTCGCTTAGCTTGGATTCCGCTTAGGCATCGCATGGCGGCGCACGGTCAACTAACGTTCGCCAATAATCTTACTGCCATAGGTCTCTATTAGGACCCTCAGAACGTTGGCGCTCATATACGCTGCGTACTCTTGGGAGTCGTCTGATTTATCTGGGTCAGCAAAATCGCATACCCCCTTTATGGCAAAGGCTAGAGGACTATTGGGAGCCGATGCTGCTGCGGAGTAAACGCCGTAGATCTCCATCTCCACTCCGATCACCTCGTCATGCTGCTCCTTCTTTATATCCTGGATGGCCTCTCCATCAGCCAGGACCGCTGAGCCTGAGGCTACGGGGCCATAGAGCAGCACGCCATTGCGGGGCCTTGGCCCGGTGAACGCCGCGCTGAGCTTATCGACAGCGGCTTGATCTCCTTTCAATGCTTGGAAGAAGCGCCTGACCTTGTTTGGCGCGGGGAGCTGATGTGGCCGACGCGCAAGCACAGTGTCATCCCCACGCTTCATCAACTTGCCGCTCTGAAAGTCCCAGGAAGGGTCTGCAAGGAGTACATCTCCCAGCTTTGCTTTACCTCGCAAGCCGGCACATATCCCCGTCATCACAACTGCTTTCGGGTCAAAGACGGTGATAAGCGCTGAAGCCAATAGCGCCGATGAAACCATTCCCATCCGCGATGCGTGCGCGGCAGCTACCGTTAAGGTTCTTCCTGTCTCATCTTTGGCATACCCAATGGACACAAAGGTGCCATCAGCCAGGACTTTCTGCTCTGGGCTCCAGTCCCAAGGCAGTCTCAAAACATACGCCAACTCCGGCTCTGCTAACGCACAAATGACTACTATATCCGCCGTGAGGTGCTCAGAGGCCTGCGCAGCAGGGTCGGCGTACCGTACGCAAGCCAATACCTTGGAGAGCCAGGAGTCGTCGTCGGCTGAATAACGGATAATCGCCCATGTGTAGTTATCAAAACTCGCCCTGGCTTTTTCAGCGGCATCTTGATCTGCGGTGATCCCAATAATCCGACGAGGACGAATAAGGCCGTCGTCCTCGTGAAGCTCAAAAAGCAAATCTAACGAGTGTTGCGCGTCACTCTCGGAATCCGGCCAAAGCGGCACGAGAATGTCTAGAACTAATAAGTCGTATGTGACGGCTTCCAGGTGCTCCCTAGCTTGGTTCGTGCAGACCGCGTGATGAATTGAATCCCGCTCTAGACCATTCTTCACGAGTTCATCTATCAATCGGCCATATCTGCGAGGCTCATCGTCAACGATTAGCACCTTCACTGTTTTGACTCCTCGCTGCCGATAACGCTGAAAAGCATAGATTTTAGAGCTATCTTCCACTCATCGAGCGTAGAGTTGTAGTGGAGAACGCCTTTAAACGTATCGGGGAACTCCTTTTCCAGATCCTCCCTAAGCTGGGTCAGATCAACCGGCTGACCTGCTTCGCGAGGGAAGGCCTCATAACCCGTTATCACCAGAGTGGGACACGTGAGCTCCGAAAACGACAAGTGTCTCAATACTTCAATTCCCCCGAAACCTTGGGGACGGCCTCCGCTTTCTCCATCTCCCACGTCGAACGTGGGAAGTGACATGTCCAACAAAAGCAAGTCTGGGAGCGGCTCGGTCAGCAGGTCGAGAGCAGAGTTTACAGATTTTGCAATCTGTATCTGGAGCGGTAGTCCGCATCCATTTAGGAACTGAATGATATGTTGGCGCTTCGGGTCCTCGTCTTCAACGAGAAGAACACGCGAGCGGGTCAAGCTGCTTCTCCGATGGCTTGAGGCGAGAAGATCAATCCGAACGTGACCTCTAGATGAAAACGTCCGTCGTCCAGAAAGCCAAATTTGAGCCGTCCAGCCGGGTTCGGGCTTACGACAGCATTCAACTTCATGAAGCCGCTACCGCCTTCGCGGCTAGCTCGACCGGCTCCCGCGCCACCGGCGATCTGATCCCTAATGGCGCTCGCCCGCCGTTCGTTCGCCGCTCGTTGCGTAGCTCTCGAGTCGCTCTTGAAGCTCAGAGTCAGCGTCTCGGCCTCAGATTCGTGAGCCATGGCAATATCAATAACGGGGTGGCGCTCTCCCGAGTGAGCTCTGACATTGTCTAGAGCGATGAAAAGCACGTCGTGTATGAAAACGAGACTACGTGCGTCGAGCTGAAAGGGTGGATCACAGTCGCACGAGATACTTTGATTTATCTCGGGTTCGAAAGAACGCTGGCTCCTCAATGCGTTTTCAGTGCCAATCCTGAGCGCCTCTTCCAAAGTGAAGCTTTTCTTGTGAGTTTCAAGAGATGTGTAGCTGAACCAACTAGCAGCGTCGTCCAGGGCTCTCTGAACTTCGGTCGAGGCCTTCCCGAACTCGATATCAAAAGCCACGAAGGCGGGATCACTTCCCGCTAAACTGCGGATCTCTGCGCGAGCCTGGTCTATGCGATCGGTGAGACGAGATTTAAGCTCGGAGCTAAGGAACAGACGTGCGCTCTCCAACGATGGCGTTAGGACAGCCCAGAAGGCAGCGACCACAACATCGTATGTCGCGCCAAAATTTTCGGGAAAATAACTCGCGATAGATTTTACCATACGAACGATATGTGGAGAAATGTCTAGTCGAATTAATCCATGCGGATGCTCCGCAGTTCTGATGTGGAGCCTCTCATCTTTCGCTGCGCGCAAGATTTCATCAAAGTCATATGCACATCGATTTAGCGCATTTGCAATTTCATCGACGATATCCGGGGATTGTTGATTAAATCGCTCGAGCCAATATTCATTTCTATTATATGGGCTATTAGAATTTTCTCGGGTGGTTATGAAATGCGCGAACTCGAGGGGGCCTCTAATCTGTCCGATAAATGACTGATGTCGAATGCGCTTGCTAAGATAGAAATCTAATCCAAATGTACCATTGGTCAGGAATTCGTCTCCAAGTCGCCGCATCATACTCATCAGGACCGCATCGGCCTCAGTTTCTGGATGGACGGGGTTTTTTCCGTGAAGAATTGATTCTGCGAGTTCCTTTAGCACTTCATCGAAGCTTGCCTGTGGGCCGGCATCGACCTCTACGAGATCTTTGTACCGCTCGAAATCCTCTTGGACTTGACGATCAGCCCAGCGGCGAAGTGCGCCGGTGTCTACGTGGATGCGGCTATGATCGACAATCCACTTCCCTTCGGCCATGAGAAGGTCAGCCGACAGCGCCATAAGTTCTTCCGAGTGAATCCGCGCATCGCCTGGGCAAAGCACTCGCAGCAAGTTCAATATGGCCGAACGCTCTTCCAATACGGCCCGGGAACTCCGAACGGCAGGAACGCTATCCAGAAAATGCGGACGACAGATAACTGACAGAAAGTAGATCAGCTGGTGCTCGGGAACCAAGGCCGACACAGCAGTCACCTGCGAAGGAAGCTCCTTTCCGAGTTTTCGCAGAGCCGTCTTTATGGCGAAACGGAGGGCTGATTCTGTTTGGTCGGCACCGTTCAGTTGCCAAAGAAGGTGTAGCGCGATCGGGGCTGCAAGTGGTTTCTCCGCCTCGCGGAACTCCTGATAGGAGAGGGGCGCTAAGGTTCCTGAGACTGGTAGGCACTGGCCGGCGCTCTGGTTGCGAGTGAACGTATCCGCGACTAGATCGACCGCACGCGACGTTTCTCCGCGCCCGATAAGCGCGTGGAGCGCAAGGTTGGCGGTCAAACCTTCTATTGATGAGCCTTCTGCATCGAGCTTCAGCTTCGCAAGTTGGTCAGAGGCATCTTTAAATTCACCAGCTATTACCAACCCAGCGCTGCGGAACAATCCCTCAGCCAGTGAGGAACAAGCGGAGTTTGACGGCGCAGCGAGTTGCCTCCAAACGGCTTGCGTAGGGCTAGGGTCGATAGGAGCAGTCACCTCGGGAGGAAAATCTTCAACGCCCAGGTCGCGACAGTGAAGGCCTATCCTCCAAGGGCTCCAATCATCGAGCGGGCTTTGACGGCGCACTAGCGCGAGGTAGTCAGCAATACCGCGTGCGAAATCCAAGTTCCCAAAATTCACCGAAAACTTGCTGATCTGCTGGAACGCTGCCTCCGAGTTCGCTGATGGTGCTAGAGCGAGCGCTAGCAGTCGCGCCACGCCCGCCTTGCACATTCGCCTAGGCATCGGGGAGTTCGGACGCGGACGAAGTGCGTGAGCACCGTAAATCAGTTGGAGCGCATCCAGCGAGGCATCGCCATTAGCATAACGTCGAAAGGCTTTGCCGGCGGCCCCGACGAACCCGGAGAGCAGGAGATCCGAAATCTCCCGATTGCGGGGAGGCAGGCGATTGAAGTCGATGGCCATCCCCAGCTGCAAACGTACCTTCAGAAGGCGTGCATCCAGATCGAGGGGCAGGAGCTCCAAGCAGCGCCTGAGATTATCGCGAGAAGCGCTAAGATCGACGCGACGCGAAAGAAGCTGTGCAATATATACGAATGACTCGTATAGATCTAATATATTGTGACTTTGATCTACCCTAAGAATTGTCCCTACTTCGTCGCCATCAATTGGATCGATGCTAGCTAATTTGTATCTGAGATATGTTTTTACATCATCGGTATACTTAGTGTGTCTTTCGATGCGACTTGTTATGTCTTCGTTAAATTTTGCAGTTGTTGATTTTTCTTCATTCCTGACGCTCGTATGATAGGCAATAAACGGAAGGAGCCCTCTCTTGAAAATATTCCTGAGAGCAGCGGTGTGGCGTTTTTGCTGTTCCAAGCCTCCAGCTAGCTGCTCAAATCCAATTCTGAGCTGAACGCTCCAGAATGAACTTCCGAAGGCTGCATCAATTGCCTCCAGGCCACTTATGCCTTCCTCAAAATTGCCGCGCGAAAGGCACTCCTCAATGAGAAGCGCGGATTGGCGGAAGGCACTGATACGTCCTTGTTCATTCAATATCCGATGGGTCGTCCAAAGCATCTCGCGCTCTAGCGAAACCTTCGGAGAATCGTGCACGCCAGCTAAGTCATCGCTCCCAACCGGCGCATGGACCAGCTCAAGCAACTGGGTCTCTTCGATCGTCTTGGCCCAAGCCAAGAACGGCCCATATTGGTCTGGGCTCAGCCTGTAGCGGGCTTCGAGTAGAATCTTTTTCTGGTCAGATCGGAATCGCCGCGTCTGCGGAATACGTCGCTCCTGCACGTAGCGGCGCGACTTGAGCTCTGCACCAATGCCGCGATAGCGATTTTGCAGATCCAGAAACGTCTTTTCGGCAGATTCGATTGGGGCCATTGCGACATGTTGATCCCTCCCAGGACCGAAATCCAAGAGTTTTCATTTCAGTCGGAGGGCAACCGCCCTGTGCATTTCCCCTTACGAGCCGGCACTAAAGCGACGAGGCCCGAGACAGCAAAATCTGGTCAGGTCGGCGGGGCGGGCTGTCTAGGCAGCGATAGACGGTCATGCGGGATATCCCAAGGCGCTGGGCTATCGCCGTAACGCCCATTCCCTTTTCGCGGAGAGAAAGGACCGCTGCTGGCGAAACGACTCTTCGGCGACCTCTATATGAACGTTGCTCGATCGGTAGTGACTTGTCTGCGCTGCGACGCCTTTCGATCCCTTCGCGCTGGCGTTCCAGCAGAAACGTCCTCTCCAGCTCCGCTGCCATCCCCAGCGCAGTCACCATGATTTGTCCGGTCACATGGTCGGAGGTTGTGAGAGCCGGCTCCAGCACCCTCAGACTGGCTTTCTTGCTCCGTAGCTCATCGACTATCGTCAGGACATCGGTGATGCGTCGGCCCAAGCGATCGATCCGCTGAACCACCAGCTCATCGCCCTCGCGAATGAATTCGAGCACGGTCTGGAGTTCGTCGCGGCCAAGGCGGGAGCCGCCACTGACCTTTTCGGCCCGGATCACGGTGCACCCAGCGGCCTCCAGAGCCAATCGTTGGCCGTCGAGGCTCTGGCTTGCCGAAGAGACCCTTGCATACCCGATCCTTGTCATTCGTCTCCTGTCACATTTGGGCGGCCCTGCGCCGCACTTGTCACTTTTGGTCGGATTGAACCCATCTGAGACGGCGAGGGCGTCACAGGTCGATCGTCCCGCTGGGCATACCCATCTGTTACTCTTCAGATCGCCATCAGGAGGTCCGAGACATCAGGGCGAACACGCACCCCCACCTGGGCGAAGGCGGAGGCGATCTGGCTGAAGAGCTTGTCGGACGGTCGCTTGTTTTTGGACAACCGAACCTCGGTGATCCGCCACCCCACTTGATCCGCACAGACGCTCAACATGACCGGCCCTTCTTTTGGATCGGTCCAGATGAAATACGATGTGACCGGCCTGCGGAGGCCAAGTGGGCCGCGCGCCAGAGCCATGCAGTTCTTGAGTTCAAATCCGAACGAGACGAGTTCTTTAGCGGTCTTGATGCACCGGAGTTCAGGATCGGTCGGATGAGGCGCGAGAGGGAGGAGGTCAGCCTGAACGGCTCTGGTGAGGAGCCCTTCCAGCGCCTCTGCGTCCTTCGCCAAACAGATCGCACGCCGCAGGTTATGAGGGTCGCGGCCTTGGTCGATCGCCAGCTGCCAGAGCTCACTGATGGCTTCCGCGCGCCGGACATTATCGCCGACTAGGGCTAGCATGGAGCGCTCCACAAGCACCGATGGCACAGTCAGCGCGACCTCGACCCTGGCTAGACTCATCTCACCGACCTGACACAACATACGCGCCGAGCGGGGACGTTGGACGATGGCCTGGTGTAGGCGTCGATACCATCCCGCCGGCAACGGCTCAGGAGGCAAGCACCGGCGAAGGACCGAGCCGAATCCGGGCGACGGCTCGTCGATGACCCAATCGATCAGCGCCTGGTCTGGGGCATCGAAGCCAAACCTCACTAGCGCACTCATGGCCGCGCTCGGAGCGATGTCCGTCAGCGCAAGCCACAGATGTCGGCGACGACGCCGCGCAAGGCAAAATGCCCTAGGGTCATGACCAAATAACGCGCCGACTTCGGAGGCCAGACCGCCTGCAAGAAACTTGAGTTGATCTCCAAGGTCGCAAGAATACTGCACTTGAGGCAATATACAGACCGACTATTGTTGAGTCAATGCAATATCTTAACTGAAGTTAGTAATAATTCGAATTAAAAGCGCCTAAACCTGAATTCGCTTTGGCAATCTTCTCAGGACCTCGGAAAATAGGTCTACAGGGTCCGCCCCCATCGCCTTCGCGAGAGCAACAAACTCCAACACGTCCACCCGACGCTGAGAGCGCTCGATCAGGGAAATATAAGTCTGGTCTTTGCCGACCTTCGCGGCCACGTCCGCCTGACGAAGGCCTGCCGCCCTCCGAGCTTCCACCAGCACATCGACAAGGTGTTGATGAGCGCCCGAGAAGACTGACTTGGGCATCCGAGAGCCGCCGAACGTGAATCCGGCAGTTCAAATATATGGAAAATTCGCGTAGGCATTTTTTCCGTATCTTGTCGCGGCATGATCCCGCTACCAACTGAGCTGCGGCAAGCCGGGGGCCAGATGATTTCCAACGTCAAAGCGAAAAGAGAGTCTGCTTCTTCTCGACCAATCATGCGGCTGATCGCGGCATCACTAGGCTTAGGCGTCGTATCCAGCTGCGGCGAGAACGACTCACCTCAACCCCGGATTCGCGCCGCCTTCAAGCTTTGCCTAGCCACCACATCTTCTTCATTTATGGAGTTCGTGGCCATGCCAGATGGGCTTAGCCAGGAGCGCATGCAGGCCGCAGCAACGGAATGCGGAGATCGATTTTACTGGCTTAGCACTGCCGTAGACCGGGGAGAGTGCGCTGACAGGCTTCGCGAGGCGTCACACTTCGCCTGGGATGCGCCTGAGCGCCTCCTTATCGAGGCAGGACACTCGAACTACTCCGGACACTTTGAACAGGGATGCGACAGCGCCAGGCTGAAATCTCAGATGTTTGCCGGCAGGTAGGTTATGGCCAGCGAGATGAGGCCCGCGCCCGCGAGCGGCAGCAGTCTCACGTTCGCGAAGCCGAGCGGGAGAGTCAAACCGGCTCGGTCGATGCAGGAGCTGAGTCAAGCGGCCCTCCTCCTGAACCCCAAAGCAGAGATGACAGAGCCCGCTGCGCCGTAGACGCCGTGGCCGTCGGCGTCTCGCGCGCCGAGGCCGACAGGATATGCGGAATAGAGTTCGAAAACCCTGAGCGTTCAGAAGATCGGGAGCCCGAAGGCGCAAGCGTCGGAAGCCCCCATGTTCCTCAACGAGGGACATCGGAACGAAGGGAGTTGATGGAGGCCGTGCGTCCCGCCGCTGAAGCAAACTTCGGTGCTCCGATCGAGTTTATGGTCACTGATGCAAGAGTGCTGGGTGCCTACGCTTATCTTGATCTCCAAGCACAGCGTCCAAACGGCCAGCAGATTGCCTGTTCCCAAGCGGATTGCCGTCCTGCCACTCGCGTTCGGGCAGCGCTCGCTCGAACGGAGTCGGGATGGCGCGTTGTTCAGGTCGTGATCGGGCATCAAGACGCGATCGATCAGCGACTCTGCGAGGCCTACCCGGCCAATGTGCTGCCGGCCTGCGAATAGCCACCTAACGGGCCATCTAGGTTTGACACCACGGAGGGAGGCCCAAGCGGGGCAAGAGGTGCCAAACTCGGTTTGACACCCCTACTCCCTTGAAATGCTTTGGTGAGCCCTGTTCTGCCGGGCCTACCGGACGCTTCGGGCGTGCCCCACCCTCGTGCAGTCTGGTCCAGAGCGTACGTCTTCCGATGGCGGCACAAGGCCAAGCGGGGCTGGCTGGCTCATGGCCTGGCGCGATGTCAGCCGCGCGGAACTACCGGCAGACCGACAGACTGGCGCATCAATCCAAGGTTTTCAGAGGCTTGGGCGTGCGCGTCGCACCCGCCAGTGACGTGCAGCACTCAGCTCGCGCGCTTGGCGAGGCCATGAGACCCGGCTTGCGAAGCCGAGCGACGGTGAACACAGCCCGTCACAACAGGCTTGGCTAGGCAAACCGCCCCCCTTCCCAGGTCATCGACAGGGACGCTGGCCGGCTCGCAAGCCCGCCGACAATGGAGCAACGGCAAGGCCGGTCACGCCATTCTACGTCAGGCTGGAGCAGCGCGCCGATCACCGTCCAAAGGCCCGTATTGGCCAAACCCAAAGAAAAAGGGCGGGTCCGAAGACCCGCCCCCGTTCTTTTTGTCGGATCGTCGACGCTTAGAAGCGCTGACGGAAACCGACGTAGTAGCGGCGACCCAGGCCGTCGAAGACGTCCGGCTCGGTGCCCCAACCGGTCGGCTGGCCGTGGCCCTGACCGATCTGGACCCACTCGTCGAACACGTTGTCCACGCCCAGGTAGGCCGTGGTGGTGTCCGTGAGCTGGTAGCGGACCTGAGTGTCGACGAAGTAACGCAGGCCGATCGGGTGATCGGTGACGTAATCGTCCTCGTCGCAGCCGGCGGAGAAGTAGCAGCTCTGACCGATGAACTGCGTCTGCACCGACCACTGCAGCGGTCCGCGGGTGTAGAGGATGTCGAGGACAGCCTCGTTCTCCGGCAGACCGACGACGCCCACGCTTTCAACCGGAGCAGCGCCCGCGACCGCGATGGTCGAGTACTCGAGCAGGTGCTGGTAGTTCAGCGAGAAGACAACCTGACCCATGTCCCAGGTCTCGGGAGCCAGGCCCAGGTCGTTCAGGTCGAGGCCGTAGCTGGCCTGAACGTCGATGCCGCGGGTGTTCAGCTGACCGATGTTGAAGCTCTGCTGGTTGACCTCATAGATCGCACCGACGTTCGCCGTACCCGCCGCGTAGCGGTTGATGAACTGGCAGTAGAACGGATCGCGGGCGCCCGGGGTCGAGCCGCCGTAGCAGCGCGTCAGGGTCAGACCGCGGCCATAGCCCTGGATCGCGTCCTCGATTTCGATGTCGTAGTAGTCAACCGAGATCGACAGCGGCTCCAGCCAGGGGTGGAACGCCGGGTTGAACAGGACGCCGAAGGTGAAGCTGGTGCTTTCTTCGGAGGCCAGGTTCGGGTTGCCTTCGTTGAAGCCGCCGACACCCTGGAGTTCCGGCTGGGTCAGGACGAACGAACCGTCACGCGCGATACGGGCCTGAAGGGCCGGATCGGAGTAACAGGCCATGGCCGCCGAGTTGCCGACCGTCGCCGCATTGACGCCCGAGGCCGCGTTCGCCGGGTTGTTGAGGAAGGCGGGGGTGCCGCCGCTCAAGGTCAGGCCGCGGCAGGGATCGGTGATGCTCGGGAAGGTCTGAGAACGACCCGAGTACAGCTCCGAGATGTTCGGCGCGCGGACGGCGACGGCGTACTGGGTACGCGCCTTCAGCCACGACACCGGCTGGTATTCCAGCGAGGCCGCCCAGGCGGTCGTGTTGCCGACCGTCGAGTAGTCGGACACGCGAGCCGCGAGGTTCAGGTCAAGCGACTGGATCAGCGGCAGGCCGGCCAGAAGCGGGATAGCCAGTTCGCCGAAGGCCTCGAAGACCTCGTACTCACCGGTGGTTTCCGGCGCGATGTTCGAGGTGGACAGGCCCAGCTGCAGGGTCGGATCCGGCGTGTTGCGCGAGGATTCCAGGCGATATTCGCCACCGATGACCCAGTCGATCGGACCGGCCGGCAGTCCAAAGCCAGAGCTACCCGAGAAGTAGCCGTTGGCGACGAACTGCTCGACGTAGGAGTCGAACTGACCGTTGAAGCTCAGGTACGGAACCGCAGCCGCGCCGCCGCCTGCCTGGAAGACGTAGAAGGGCTGACAGCCGCGAGCGCGTTCGAGCTCGTTGCGGCAGACCACCTGGCCACCCGGCAGGGTGATGGCGTCGGTCGCCTGGATGATCCGGTCGCGCAGAAGCTGGCCGCCCGAGAGCTGGCCGATGGTCGTACGACCCCAGTTCAGCGAGGCTTCGTAGGAGACGTTTTCGTTCACGTCGCCCTCGATGCCGGCGACCAGGCGCAGAACGGTCCGGTTGGATTCGTTCGAGCGGTTGCCGAACTCCGTCATCCGGCGCTGCCAGCCGACGACCAGGTTCGCATCAAGCGCGCCCGGGTTGGCGTTACGAACGGCCTGGGCCAGGGCGGCCGGGACGACGGCGCTGGTGATCGGGATACCGTTGCGGCACATGGTGGCCGCGCCGACACCCGTACAGACCGCGCCCTGCGGGGCGTTGGTGGTCGGGTCACGATAGACGTCAGCGCTCGCGACCGGCGACGGCTCGATATCGCTGTTGGTCGAACCGAAGTAGCCCATGGACTCCAGGAAGAAGTTCATGTTTTCGCTGATCTGGTAGTTCACCTGACCGGTGAAGTGGATCGCGTCCTGGGGAACGTAGAGCAGGCGGCTGGCCTGACGGTTGTAGCCGTAGGTGGCGCTGTACGGCTGAACAACACCACCGTCCATAACGCGCTGCAAGCTGGCCAAGCCCGTCCGGGGCACCAGCGCCAGACCGCGCGGGATGAAGCTCGAATAGGTGTTGGTGCAGAGGCCGGCGGCCGTCGCGACCGGATCGATGCCGCACGCATAGAGGGTCGTGCGGTTGTCGAGGCCGAAGTAGGCGCCGCCGAGGCCGTCATAGGCCATGCCTCGGTCATCGCGGGTCCGCGCATAGACCGGGCCCGAGGTGCTGTAGGACAGCGTGCCCACGAAGTTACCGCGCATGTCGGCGAAGTCCGAACCGAACTTGATGCCGAGGCGATAGCGCTCCAGGTCCTCATATGAGGTCTGGCCCCACTGGCCGAAGACTTCGAAGCCCGTGTAGTCGTCTTCGGTGATGATGTTGATAACACCGGCCAGGGCGTCCGAACCATAAACGGCCGAGGCGCCGCCGGTCACGACGTCGATCCGCTCGACCAGCTCGGTCGGGATGGTGTTGAAGTCGACGTTCGAGCTGCCCGGGATGCCGGCGACGTAACGGCGGCCGTTGACCAGCACCAGGGTGCGGTCAGCGCCAAGGTTACGCAGGTCGATGGTCGCGACACCGTTGTTCTGGGTGAAGAAGTTCGAGTTCACCGCGCTCAGGCCCTGCACGCCGACGGCCGGCAGCGAACGCAGGATGTCGCCGGTGTTGATGTCGCCGGTCGACTCGATGAGGGTCTGGTCGATCACCTGAACCGCCGTCGGAGCGGTCTGGTTCGGGCGGGCGATACGCGTGCCGGTGACGACGATTTCGCCGACTTCGGTCGGCTCGTCTTGCGCCATCGCGGGCGTCGCGCTGACAGCAGCCAGCAGGGCGCTGCCGATGATGGTCGAGGCCAACAGGCGCTCTCGGTTTGATCTAGTCTTCAACTTAGGTCCTCCAGACGGGTAATAGGACCGAAGCGGCGCTTCGTCCCCCCACAAAGAATCGACGCCTCAATCCGACCACATGGCCTCATGAGACTGGCCTGCAAACTTGCCGGTCGCCTCGGCTAGGTCAATGATTCTAACCCATCTGTAGTGCGTTCGTCGCCACCGTGTCGCAATCGGGCCACAGTTCGGCCTTGGCTGGGACTTTCCCGCGACGACCACGCAGATCGCAATCGGCGTCCTTGCGAACCTGTCGTTTAATTGAGATGCATGACCTCGGACGTCACATGTGCGCCACGCCGGGAGTAGTCAGATGCGGGCCTTGCTTATCACCACCCTGGTCCTTGCCGGCGCGAGCAGCGCCGCCGCTCAGCAGCCGCCGCAGACCTCCGCCGCGTCCGACCGCATTCTGACGTGCCGATCCATTGCGGACGCCGGCAGCCGGCTGGCTTGCTATGACGCCGCCGCTGCGGCCTTCGCCCAGGCCCAGGAGGCCGGACAGGTCGTAGTGATGGACGTCGAAGATGTTCGCGAAGCCCGGCGCGGCCTGTTTGGGCTTAATCTCCAACTGCCGTCGCTCGCCATTTTCGGCGCGGGCGATGAAGCCGAACAGATCACCGAGCAAGACTACGTTATTCGCAGCGTGCGCCAGTCGGCCAGCGGCGACTGGGTCTTCACGATGGAAGACGGCACGGTGTGGCGGCAGAACGACGGCAACCTCAGCCGACGCCCGCGGGCCGGCGATCCGGCTCATGTGACCCGGCGCGCCCTGGGCAGCTATTCGATGAACGTCAACGGCGCCCGCGCGATCTGGGTGGAGCGGGTGCAGTAGCCGGGTGACGGCCTTTGCGGCGCTCCGACGCCGCCTGGACGCGATCTTCTACCTCGAAACCGCAACCCGGGTTGCGTAGGGCACGGGCTCTGGCGTGCACGAGGCGACGGCGAACACCTGTGCCGCCATGAGACACAGTATGGCCGCGGCGACGCGTTGAAGCCGATTTGAAACGGCAAGGGCGGCTGCAAGGGCCATGACCGGCGCTCCCGAAAGGTTTACGAGGTGTGAACGCAAGCCTTGGGCCGACCGACGCCGTGATTCCCTTCGTTCGAGAGTTCGACTTCGCCTATGGACGCTGTGACAGCGTCTCGCCGCTTATCCGGCGGATCGTGGCCGAGAATCCGGGGCCCTTCACCTTCACCGGAACCGGAACCTACATCGTGGGCCAGGGCACGGTTGCGGTCATAGATCCGGGCCCGGCGCTGGAGCACCATCTGGACGCCCTGCTGGCGACGCTCGACGGCGAGACCGTCAGCCACATTCTCGTAACCCATACCCACGCCGATCATTCACCGCTGGCCAGGCCGCTGTCGGAGGCCCTGGGGGGCGTCCCAATCCTGGCCGCCAGGCCCCCTCGCCTGCCCGCCGACGACCACACCGGCGAGGAGGGTGCGGATCCAGACTTCGAGCCGGACATCGTCCTGACTGGCGGCGAGCGAATTAGCGGGCCGGGCTGGACGGTCGAGGCGCTGGCGACCCCGGGACACGCCTCGAACCACATGGCCTTCGCCCTGCTTGAGGAGAACGCTCTGTTCCCCGGCGACCACGTCATGGGCTGGTCGACAACGGTGGTGATGCCGCCCGACGGCGACATGGACGCCTATCTCGACAGTCTGGAGCGCGTGCGTCAGGGCGGTTTCGCCACCCTGTGGCCGACCCACGGCCCGCCGATCACCGATGTCGCGCCGTTCCTTCTGGCCTACCGGGATCACCGTCTGGCGCGCGAGGCCCAGATCGTGGCGCGGCTGGAGGCCGGCGATCAGACCATCGCCCAGATGGTGCCGACGCTCTATTCGGCGATCGACAGACGCCTGTGGCCGGCGGCCAGCCTATCGGTTCTGGCTCACCTCATCCGGCTTGCCCGGCATGGGATCGTTGCCTGGACGCCGTCCGGGGATGGTGATCTCCCAGGGCCCGCGTCCATCTTCACCCTGCGCTGAACAGGCGGCCTGCAGCGTCTGCCAATCCTGCGGCGACAGAGCCGCAGCGCCATCGCGTTCAGCGGCCCGGGCGGCCTGGATACGAAGCGCCGTATTGGGGTGCGTCATCCACCATTCGGAGACCTCGTCGATCTCCTGAGGCGTATCGACTTCCTCGGCCTGCATCCGCTCGAAGAAGTCGGCCATGCCGCGCGACGACAGGCCGGCGGCGTGCAGATAGCTGCGGCCCACCTCGTCTGACTCGGCCTCCGCCGCCCGCCCGAAGCTAAGCTCGGAGGCCTGGCCCGCGAGCAGAACCGCCTGCTGCCCGGCCCCGGAGCCGCCCCCGACAATCAGATCGAGCAGCATCCCGGCTCCAAGGCTGCGCCAGACCGACTGCATGACGTGGCGACGCTCGACGTGGGCGATCTCATGGGCCAGCACGGCGGCGACCTCGTCAGGCGTCTCGGCTTCAGCGATCAGGTCATCCGTAATCAGGACATGGCCGCCCGGCAGGGCGAAGGCGTTGATCATAGGGGCGTGCACGGCCCGAACCTGGATCGGAAAGGGCGACTGAGCCTGCGCCGCCAGCCGGTCGCCCAGACCCTGCAACACGCCTTGCCCCGCCTCGCCCTGGCAGGCCGGAAAGACAGCCGAGATCTGCAGATCATAGCTCTCACCCATCCGGCGCTCGTACTCGAGCGGCGTCGCACGCGCTAGCGGCCCCGACGCCAATGGGACGCCGACGAAGACGACCAAGGCCGTGACCGCCGCCGCCGCGACCAGACCAATGACCAGCCCCCGGCCGCCGGCGGCGCTATGGCTTCGGACCTGGCGCTGGCCGGCCGTCAGCTTGCGCCAGTCCTCAGCGGACAGGATGACGCGAGCATCCGACCGCCGACGCGAAACGCGCGCCTCGCCCGCATGGACATCGACGGACAATTCAGCGACGGGCCAGTCATAGGTCTGGCCATCGGCTTCGATCGTCAGGGCGCCCGCTTCAAAGCGAAGCTGAGCCGTGCGCGCCGTGGCGTCGGTCCCGTCGTAAAAACGGCCCTGCATTTCGTCTCCTAAATCAGTGAGAAGCCGAAGGCGTCCGCCAGGCCCTCGGCCGTCTTCGGCCCCGGCGGAGCCTGATGGGCCTCGTCCAGATTGGCCTCACCCGTCGCGCGCAGGCGGCGCACCAGGTATTTGGCGGTCCGCGCCTGGATCAGCGGCATCAGCAGACCCAGGCTAAGCAGCAACACAAGGATGTTGGTGCAGGTCAGCCACCACAGCGACAGAGCACCGGCATTCAGGTCGAACCGGGCGTCATCCAGGCTGACCCCCGCCGAAATCGAGCGCAGCACCGCCGCTTGATAGGGCGACCAGATCAGGGCGATCAGGGGCAGCAAAAGCAGTATGACGCCATAGACGGCGGCGATGATCTGCCATTCCATCGGCGTCGGCCCCGCCTTGGGTGCGGTCTGGGGCTGGGCCTGGCTGGCCAGGTCTCCCATGAGATCGCCGTTGGCGGCGGCCAGCGCCACAAAGGCGATGATTGCGACGATGACAATTCCCAGGCTGCCAAACCATCCCAGGGCGAACGGGCCGTAGAGACCGACAGACTCTGAGCGGGCCTGGTTCCAGCGGAAGGGCCGATCGCCGAACCTGAGGTTCTTCCAGACCTGCTCGGCCAACAGACGCTCGAACACCGGCTGGATCCAGCCGAAGGTGAAGCCGTTGGCGATTTGCAGACCCATCCACATGAAGCCGTAGGTCGGGGCCGATCCGAACAGGACGAAGCGGATTCCGCGCCAGGTCGTCCGACTGGCCATATAGCGATAGGCCGTGAACATGCCGAAGCCCCACAGCCAGAAGATAAGCAGATAGAGCGGGATCAGCAGCGACGCGAAAGCGGGATCGAGGAACTGGACGGCAAAGACAAACGCCAGGAACGGCACGCCAAGCAGCAGCGAAGCCAATACAAAGCCGATGAACAGCTCCTTGCCGCGCCCTGTATATTCGAAGGCTTCATCGTTCAGGCGTACGCCGCGCCAGACCCGCCGGCGCACCTCGGTCTTGCCCCAGAAGCGATAGAGGGTCAGCGTCACGATATTCAGCAACCCGTTGATCAGGCTGATTATGAAGAAATCGCGAGTGCGCAGCGTCGTCGAGAAGGTCAGCGTCTGGCCGGTCGGCCGACCTTCGCCGGGCACGCTCGCACCGTCCCAGAAGTCTGAAGCGGGCACTGCGGTGCTCGGCGCCGCGGGCGGCTGATCGGGGCCGCCCAGTTCCTCTGGTCTGGGCGACTGCCCGCCATCCTGCGAATCTTGCGACACTCGAACGCCCCTTACAAAAATCAACCTTTGGTAGGCTTCTGGCACAGCGCGCAAGCTGCGAACAAGCAGGAGCGGGGTTCAACTCGACAAACGCACCAAAACCCTTGCGGCCAGGCCACAGGTATCGCCCAGATCAATCAGGCCGATGCGCTCAACCACCCGGATATCGGTGGCCCCCGGCTCCATGCGCACAACGATGTCGCGGGCACGGCCAAAGAAGGCGCTGGTCTGGGTCCCCTCGACCCGCCATGGACTTTGACCGACAACACGTATGCCTTCAGCCTCCAGCGCGGCGATGACTTCCTCGGGCTCGACCAGTCTGGGAACGGTGCGGGCCTCAGGGCAGGTTTCCGCGTTGATCTCCGATATCGGCCGACCGGCCCAGTCGGCCCAGGCCGGTCGAATATCGCCCACCGCGCCGTTGACCGCCGGGTCAGCCACCACAGGCCAGGAATCCGGACCACGCGCGGTGCGGATCAACCGGCTGAACCCCAGTGGCTCCGACCAGTCGCTCGCCGTTTCATGGATCGGCGGCAGAGCGTCGGCGCGCGCCTTGGTCCACAGGAAGCCGCCCAAGGTCAGGACTGGCAAGGCCAAACCCACAACCAGCCATGGCCAGACGCGGTCGAGGCTGCGCACCGAAAGCGCCGTCACAATCAGGCCGACGACGGTTCCGGCGATAGCCAGCCACCAACCCAGCGTCAGGGTGAAGAACCCGATCGCGGCGTCGAAGCTAAGCCACCCTATGTCCGCACCCATGGCTGCGGCCAAGACAACGATCGGGGCCGAAACGCCCAGGGCGGCGGCGGTCCAATGCACGGGGGTAGCAGCGGTCGATCTGGCCATGACCGACCATGCGACGACGACGACGCCCGCTCAAGAGCCCGATGGTCAATCGGACAAGGCTATCCGAGCCAGATTGTTGTCGCCTCGCTGGCACAGGCTTTGATCCGGCGCGCGCGCAGCGACGCCAGCGGCGGCCAGCTCAGCCAGGAATGTCTCGCCAACGTTCGGCCCGGCCTCTTCGCCTTCCGCCGGCTCCGGAGCCGCCTCGGGGCTGCACAGGCTGACGACCGGCTCGGCGCGCCAGCGCGCCAGCGCCCACACCGCCAGGCCGCGTGACGCCGGATCGGCCAGATCGACCGGATCGAGCGGCTGCAGCGGCGGAATGACCCGCACCGCGACATCGGTGAAACGGCGCGTCAGCCCCCGCTCCAGGGAAACCGCTCCGCGAAGATCCAGGCCCGAACTGCGGCGAGTCTGGATCACGGCGATCCGCTCGGCGCCGTCATAAAGGACCGCATCGGTCTCAAATGGAATGGCTTCGATCAGGCGATTGCGCATCTGGGTCGACGGGTCGGCGGCGGTCTGGCTGGCCTGCAGAGCGCGCGCGGCCGCATCCGGGTCGGCCACCACGATCTGGTCGAGTGTGACTTCGACCGGCAGATGCAAGGCCGCGACGAGCCAATCGTTGAGCTGGGACTGGGCCGTGCTGACAATCTCTCGGGTGCTGACCAGGACGGAAACCGTGACCTGTTCCCCGTCCGAACGGGATTCGAGCTGGGTGATGCGGGAATCCGCGCCGCGGAAAATCTGGTCAACCGCAACGCGGGTCTCGGCTGTGACTCGGCTCTCCTGGGCGATGGCGCGAAGCGACAGGGCCAGCGGCACGGACATCAGCACCAGCACCGCGACAACCGCGACCGCGCGCCAGCGCCCCACCCGGCTGCCCAGCTTGGGCCGGAAGCCAAAAAAGCCGGCCGTCAGGGTCGCGGCCAGGGCGATCGCCACGAGGTTCGTCATGAACAGGTAAAAGGCCCCGCCGGCGATGCCCAAATCGCCGGTGCCCAATCCGAAGCCGACGGTCGCGATCGGCGGCATCAAAGCGGTCGCGATGGCCACGCCGATCACCGTGTCGCCGCGCTGTCGGATCACGCCATAGGCCCCCGCCAGGCCCGAGAAAACAGCGATGAGAAGGTCAAAGAAGTTCGGGCGCGTGCGCGCCAGGATCTCGCTGGTCGGCTCCTTGAGAGGCGACACCGCGGTCAGGATCACGGCTACCAGCAGGGCCACCCCGACCCCCACCGCGATGGCCTTGACCGCCCGCTGCATTTCGCCCAAGTCGAGCAGCGCCACCGAGAATCCCAGGCCGACGATCGGCCCCATCATCGGCGACACCAGCATGGCCCCGATAACCACGGCCGGCGAGTTGAGCATCAGACCCAGCACCGCGATGGCCGCCGACATCACCGTCATGGTGAGGTAGCGACTGTCGAGCCCACCGTTTTCATAGACCGTCTGGCAGATGTCGTCGTAGGCCACGCCCTTGCGGACGCGCGACATGGCCAGACGCGTCATGCCGGCGGGGGTTCGTTTGCGCGAAACGGGCTCTTTCATGGGTCTGGCCGGAATTCAAAAAGGAAGATCGGTCGGTCATCGACCGTCGGGGAATCAGGTTCCGGCCAGCCGATAGTCCTTGAACTGTTCGCGCACTACCTTTTTGTCGATCTTGCCCGTCGCGCCCAGCGGAATGTCGTCGACGAAGGCGACGGCGTCCGGCATCCACCATTTGGCGATCTTGCCTTGCAGGAAGTCCAGGAACTCCTGTGGCTCGCCCGACTGACCGGGCTTGAGCTTGAGCACCAACAGCGGCCGCTCGTCCCATTTGGGATGCGCCACACCGATGACGGCGGCCAGTTCGACCTTGGGGTGACCCACAGCGATGTTCTCGATGTCGATGGACGAGATCCACTCGCCGCCCGACTTGATCACGTCCTTGGCTCGGTCGGTGATCTGCATGAAGCCGTAGGTGTCCACGGTGGCCACATCGCCGGTGTCAAAGAAGCCGTCGTTGTCGAGGATCTCACCGCCCTCGCCCTTGAAATAGGCCCCCGAGATGGTCGGCCCCTTAACCATCAGCCGGCCATAGGTGGTTCCGTCCTGCGGCATTTCCTGGCCGGCGTAGTTCTTGAGGGTCAGCTCCACGCCTAGCGGCGGCATTCCCTGTTTGATCCGCCACTTCATGCCCTCGTCATAGGGCATGGCGGCCAGCTCGGGCGTTAGACGCGACAGGGTGCCAACCGGCGAGGTTTCGGTCATGCCCCAGCCCTGGAACACCTCGACGCCGAACTCGTCGTGGAAGGCCCGGATCAGGCTCTCGGGCACAGCCGAACCGCCGATCAGCACCTTCTTGACCGTCGACAGCTTCAGATTGTTCTCACGCATATAGCCGAGCAGCCCCTGCCACACCGTCGGCACCGCCGCTGAGAAGGTGACCTTCTCGGTCTCCAAGAGCTCATAGATCGAGGCCCCGTCCATCATCGCGCCGGGCATGACCAGCTTGGAGCCGGCCGCCGGACCTGAGAACGCGATGCCCCAGGCGTTGGCGTGGAACATCGGCACCACCGGCAGGATCACATCCGCCGGCGTCGCCCCCATGATCGTGGCCTGCATGGTGATCAGGGTGTGCAGGAAGTTGGACCGGTGCGAATACAGCACCCCCTTGGGGTTGCCGGTCGTACCCGAGGTATAGCACAGGCCGCAGGCGGTCTCTTCGCCGAAACCGCCCCACTCGCAGTCCTCGGACTGTTCGGACAGGACTTGTTCGTAGCATTCCGCCCGCGGCAGCTTGGTCGCCGGCATCGTCCATTCGTCGGTCATCACCACGACGCGCTCGACGGTCGGGCAGTGCTGCAGAATGGCCTCCAGCAGCGGCACGAAGGTCAGGTCGGTGAAGATGACCTTATCTTCGGCGTGGTTGATGATGTAGATCAGCTGCTCGGGGAACAGACGTGGGTTCAGGGTGTGACATACCGCCCCAATGCCCATGATGCCGTACCAGACCTCCATGTGGCGGCCGGTGTTCCAGGCCAGGGTCGCGACCCGGTCGCCGACCCCGACGCCCCAGGCCTTCAGCGCATTGGAGACCCGCTTGGCCCGGCCGTGCAGTTCGCCGTAGCCGATGCGCACGATCGGCCCCTCGACCGAGCGCGTCACCACCTCGCGGTGCGGATGCCAATTCTTCGCATGGTCCAGGATCTTGTCGACCGTCAGCGGCCAGTCCTGCATCAGGCCCTGCATGGCCCCTCCTCCACTCAACCCGGTGATCCGCCTCTGCTTACGGGCGTTTGCGCCACGCTACGCAACTGACCGGCGATAAGCAACGTGACGTCGGGGAAGGCGCATCGGTCAGGATCAGAGCCGCCGCGCCCAAACCGCCGTCCTGGCGCAGCCTGCCCCGACCTGCCCTTACCACGCGCTTCCTCATCGGATCGGCTTCAGGGCCTGAAGCCGGCGTATCGCTCCACGCCGTTCCGATGTAGCTACCGCTACCATGACCCTTCTGATTGGCATCGTTGGCGGCTCCGGCTCGGGCAAGACCACGATCGCACAGGCGCTGGCGGCGCGGCTTGGCGCGGCGGCGGCCATGATCGCCGAGGACAGCTACTACGGCGACTGGGGGGGTGACGCCGGATTTGATCCGACCACATTTGACTTCGACGATGTGGCGTCACGCGATCACGGGCTGCTGGCGGCGCACCTGACGAATCTGAGAGCGGGCGGACAGGTCGAGGTTCCAGTCTATGATTTCGTCACCCACCGCCGACTGGCGAACCAGTCCACGCCGGTTGGACCTGTCCGGGCGGTGATCGTCGAAGGACTGCATCTGTTCTGCACGCCGGAGGTGGCGGACCTGTTCGATGTCAGGGTGTTTGTCGATACGCCGGCGGACATTCGGTTCATCCGACGGCTGATCCGAGATCAGGCTGAACGTGGGCGCAGTTGGGACTCGGTGGTGAATCAGTACCTGGGCACCGTCCGGCCAGCCCATTTGCGCCAGGTCGAGCCGTCCAGGACCCGGGCGGAAATCGTTATTCTGGACGAAGCTGGGTCCGTTCGGCTGGACAACGGTAGCGGCGTTGAACGACTGATCGCTCCTCTCTTGGCGGACCCCAGAATAAAATCCCTCATGTGATGAAAATCGCCTCGACCCGGGTTGCGGAACGGCGATTTCCCGGACAAGAGGATCAATATTGGACAACTGATTGAACACCTGAATCTGGTGGCAGGCGGGGGTATGCCGGACGGCTTTGACGAAGAGGCGGATGACAAACGGCGCCTAATTCTGGATAGGGCCCGTGCTTGTTTTCTCAAGGAGGGCTTCAACAGGGCCCCCATGGGACATATCGCCAAGGCCGCCCAGATCTCGACGGCGACCCTCTATCTGCACTTTCCGTCCAAGTCCGAGCTGTTCCATCACGTCATTCTGGACACCGCCGAAGATTTCGCGGGAATCATGCGCGCGGTGCGCATGGACCACGGCCTTCCGTGCGAGCGCGTCCGAACATTCACGCGAGGCTACGCCCGGTTCTTGGCCGACCCGTTCGTCCGCGCGGTTCTGCGGTTGATCGCCGGCGAGCGGGATCGCATCCCGCAGGCTGCACGCGACGTCTATGAGCGTGGCCGGCGCGAGGTCGGCGCGCCGCTGATCGCTGCGCTGGAAGCCCTGACTGAGGAAGGCGGCCTGGTTGTCGACGACCCGGCCTCGGCCGCTGGCCAACTGATGGGCATGATCGAACACCCGCTGTTCATGTCGGCCATGATGCTCGGCGACACGCATCGGCTCGAACGTGACGTCGAGGCGGTGGCGGACGAGGCGGTGCGAACCTTCCTGGCGCGCTATGCGCCCAACCATCCGACGGTGGCTTGACCTCCCAGATCAGGGATAGAGCCGGGCGCGGGTCCACCCCCCGTCCGTGCGGACGAACTGAAGCCGGTCGTGCAGCCGGAATGGCCGATCGCGCCAGAACTCGATCTGCTGAGGCTCCAGGCGCCAGCCGATCCACTGAGGCGGACGGGGCACCTCGCCCAGACCGAACTTCAACCCGTATTCGGCGACGCGCGCCTCCAGGGCGAAGCGGCCCTGCAGCGGGCGTGACTGGTCTGAGGCCCAGGCCCCGATCCGCGCCTCACGCGCCCGGCTGGCGAAATAGGCGTCGGCATCCTCGGACGTCACCGGCGTGATCCGGCCCCGCGCCCTCACCTGGCGGCGCAGCGACTTCCAGTGAAACAGCAGCGCCGCCTGCGGGTTCTCGGCTAGTTGCCGCCCTTTGGCGCTCTCGGCGTTGGAATAGAACACGAAACCGCGCGCGTCGAAATCCTTGAGCAACACCATCCGGCAATCTGGCAGCCCGTCGGCATCGGCGGTGGCCAGGGCCATGGCGTTGGCGTCGTTCGGCTCGCTGGTGCGCGCCGCCGCCATCCAGTCGCCGAACAGGGCGAAGGGTTCGTCGCGCTCGAAGATCGCCTCGTCGGCGTTGCCTTCCAGCTGGCGGGCGTAGTCCTGGGCGGACGGGCTGGGCGGAATGCGGGGGTCGCGGCTCATGGCGCGGGTATAGCGCGCTTAACGAGGTTTTCAGAGGCCGGGCGTAAGGGTCGCGACCGTTATGCCCGCATCCCGGCCGATGACATCGAAAGACGCCTGCACCCTGCTCGGCCTGACCGGCCCGGCGGACGGTGAAGCGCTGAAGTCCGCCTTTCGCAGGGCGGCCAAGGCGGCGCGCCCGGATCATGACGGCGGCGACGAAACTCGGTTTCGCCGGGTCATCGAGGCCTATCGCCTGCTACAGGCGCTGGAGACAGCGCGGGCGGCCATGCCGGCGGCCAAAGCCAGCGTCGCGCCCGGCCCCCGGGCCGTCGGCGAGCCCGCCCTGACCTTCCTTGAAATCTCCCCCGCCGAGGCGGTGCTGGGCCTGGCCCGCCGGATCAAGGGCGGCTATGGCCGCACCCTGGGCTTGCGCTTACCGCCGGGTCTGCGCCACGGCGAGACCGTGCGCCTGGCCGGCCAGGGCGAAGACGGCGCGGACCTGATTCTGACGGTCAAGGTCCAACCCCAGGGTGGACTGCGGGTCATCGGCGACGATCTTTGGCTGGAGTGGCCGGTCGAACCGGCCCTGCTCAGCTATGGCGGCCGCCTCAAGGTGACCAGCCCGCGCGGCGAACACGCCGTTACGGCGCCTCCGGCCCTGCCCGAGCCTTACCGACTGCGGCTCAAGGACCAGGGCCTGCCCGCGCGCGCGGGCAAGGCGCAAGGACATCTGTTCCTGACGCTCAAGCCGATGGCGGCGACGCATCCCGATCCGGTGGCGGACCAGTTGGGTCGCTTCAAGCGCTCCTGGATGCGGCGGGGATAGGCGCGCGCACTCCGGTCCGCTAAGCCTGAGCCATGTCCCACAACAGCTTCGGCCATCTGTTTCGCGTGACGACCTGGGGCGAGAGCCATGGGCCGGCGATCGGCTGCGTGGTCGATGGGTGCCCGCCCGGCATCGCCCTGACCGAGGCGGACATCCAGCCGTGGCTGGATCGGCGCAAGCCCGGCGGCTCCAAATTCGTCACCCAGCGCGGCGAGGCCGATCAGGTGCGGATCCTGTCCGGGACCTTTGACGACGGGGCCGGCCCGGTCACGACCGGAACGCCGATCAGCCTGTTGATCGAGAACACCGACGCCCGCTCAAAGGACTATGGCGAGATCGCCCGTACCTATCGGCCGGGCCATGCCGACTATGTCTATCAGGCCAAATACGGCGTGCGTGATCACCGCGGCGGTGGGCGCTCTTCGGCCCGCGAGACCGCCATGCGGGTCGCCGCCGGGGCCATAGCGAGGAAGGTGCTGGGTGACAGCGTCATCATCCGGGCGGGTCTGGTCCAGATCGGCCCTCGCCGCCTGGCTGACGACCAGGTCGATTTCGGCGCGGTGGCGACCAACCCGTTGAATGCCGCCACCGCCAACACCTCCGGCTGGGAGACCTATCTGGACGCCGTCCGTAAGGCCGGCTCGTCCATCGGGGCCGTGGTTGCGGTTGAGGTGACGGGCGTTCCTGTCGGCTGGGGCGCGCCGGTCTACGGCAAGCTGGACGCAGACCTGGCGGCCGCCATGATGTCGATCAACGCCGCCAAGGGCGTGGAGATCGGGGCCGGCTTCGGCTCAGCCGAACTGTCCGGCGAGGACAACGCCGACGAGATGCGCCTGGGCCCGGACGGCCAGCCGATGTTCATGTCCAATAAGGCTGGCGGCATTCTGGGCGGCATTTCAACCGGCCAGCCGATCACGGCCCGCGTCGCCTTCAAGCCGACCTCTTCCATCCTGACGCCGCGCCAGTCGATCACACGCGACGGGATCGAAACCGAGGTCCGCACCAAGGGCCGCCATGACCCTTGTGTCGGCATCCGCGCCGTGCCGGTGGTCGAGGCCATGGCCGCCTGTGTGCTGGCCGATGCGATGCTGAGGCATCGGGGGCAAGTCGGGTGACTGCGCTCGCGGACCTCGGCCCGCGCATCGTCATCCTGGGGCCGTCCAACAGCGGCAAGTCCACCTTGGCCGACGCGATTGGGCGTGCTCGGGATGTGCCCGTTATCCATTTGGACCAGCTTCATCATCGTCCGAATACCGATTGGCGGCCTCGACCTGCCGAAGAGTTCCTGGATCTCCACGACCGGGCGATTGCCGGCTCGCGCTGGGTAATGGACGGCAATTATCGGCGATTGCTGCCCCAGCGGCTTGATCGTGCGTCCGGCGCGATCCTGATCAAGACGTCCAGAGCCACCAGCCTGTTTCGCTATTTCCGACGCTCGTGGTTCGAAAAGGATCGTCGCGGCGGGCTCGAGGGCGGGAAAGAGAGCGTCAAGTGGGGCATGATCCATCACATTTTGCTTGGGACGCCGCCATTTCGGACCCGCTTCAGCTCCGTGTTCGCGCGCGACGGCCTGCCGATCATCGAGCTTGGCGATGCCTCCGCTCTGTCGGCATTCTATCGCTCCGAGGGGCTCGATCGTTAGCCCCTTTCCGTAACCATCGCTGTTACCTATATACCCTCCATCATCACTCCTCGGGAGGACCTCACATGATCGAGCGCAGACCCTTCGACAAACTCGGCGGCGCCAATCACGGCTGGCTGGACGCCAGGCATCATTTCTCGTTCGCCAGCCACTATGACCCCAACAACATGGGCTGGGGGCGGCTGCGGGTGTGGAACGACGACACCATCCAAGCCAACTCGGGCTTTCCGCCGCATCCGCACGCCGACATGGAGATCATCACCTATGTCCGCACCGGCGCGATCACCCATCAGGATTCCATGGGCAATAAGGGCCGCACCGGGGCCGGCGACGTCCAGGTGATGAGCGCCGGGACCGGCGTGCGTCACGCCGAATACAATCTGGAACCCGAGGCCACGACCCTGTTCCAGATCTGGATCGAGACCGACAAGCCGGGCGCGGCGCCCAGCTGGGACCAGAAGCCGTTTCCCAAGGACCACCGCGACGGCCGCTTCGAGGTCTTGGCCTCGGGCATGAGCGGCGATGACGGCGCGCTAAAGATCAACGCCGACGCCCGCGTGCTGGGCGCGACGCTGAAGGCGGGCGAAGAGATCCGTTATCCGCTGGCTGCGGGCCGGCGCGGCTATCTGGTGCCGGCGGTCGGCTCGGTCGAGGTGAACGGCGTCACCATCGGTCATCGCGACGGCGCGGCCATCAAGGATGAGACCGACCTGACCATCCGCGCCCTGGAGGATGCCGAACTGGTGATGGTCGACAGCCGCTGATCCGCCGCGACTGGTCATATTGCGCTAACCATGGCGGGTTATGAGAGGTTGAGCCCTCAGGAGCCCACCATGTCCCCCCGCCTCGTTCGTTGCCTCGCCCTGGTCGCCGCAATAACGACTTCGCTGGGCCTGCAGGGCTGCCTTATCGGGGCTGTGGTTGGCACGGCGGGCGCCGTGGTTGGTGCGGCGGCCGGAGCTACAGGCGCTGTCGTCGGGGCCGGGATCGACGTCGTCACCACCTCTGACGCCGAAGAGCTTCGCGAAATGCGTCGTGAATGCGAACGTCGGGTTCGGCGTGGCTCCAATGAAGACTGCTCGGTTTACGTTCCGAACAACTAGACCTGAAGCACGCACCGCTCTCCGATGGTGGGGCGGACCAAGGTGACCCTCGACAGGCCTGGAAACTCCGGCTTCAGACGATCCGAGAACCACAGACACAGGGCCTCCAGGCTTGGCCTTTCCAACCCCGCGTGCTCATTGAGCAGGCTGTGATCCAGCTCGCCGGCGGCGGCCTTCAGGCCAGCTTCCAGCCGGGTCAGATCCACCACGAAGCCCATGTCGCCGGTTCGCTCGCCGCGCACGGTCGCCTCCACTACGAAGGAGTGGCCGTGCACGCGCCGGTGCGGGCTGTTCTCTGGACCCATCGGAAAGTGGTGCGCCGCATCGAAGGTGGCGGCCTTGGTAACTTCGAAGATCTGGCTCATTTGACGCCGATGTATTTGTGGGTCTGGACGCTGAGGCGCCACTGGGGGTGAGCGAGGCAGTAGGCGACCGCCGCGCGGGTGTTGGCCTCCAGATCCGGCCCGTCCATGGGCTGAAGCCAGAAGCGCTCGAAATCGAGATGGGCGAACCGTTCAGGCCGCGCCTTGTCCTGCGGATAGACCAGCTTCAGCTCTTGCCCGGACGTCTGGACCACTGGCGCGTCGGCCTTGGGGCTGACGCAGATCCAGTCGACGCCGACGGGCGCGGCCAAGGTCCCGTTGGTCTCCGCCGCGATATCGAAGCCGCGCGCGTGCAGGGCCTCGACCAGCGGCGGGTCCAATTGCAAGAGGGGCTCGCCGCCGGTGCAGACGACCAGCCGGGGCTGACCCTCCGCGCCGACCCACTTGTCCGCGACCGCCTCGGCCAGCAGGTCGGCGGTCTCGAACCGGCCCCCGCCCTCCCCGTCCATGCCGACGAAATCGGTGTCGCAGAAGGTGCAGACCGCCGCGGCCCGGTGGCTCTCCAGCCCGTTCCACAGATTGCAGCCCGCAAAGCGCAGGAAGACGGCGGCGCGGCCCGCCTGGCCGCCCTCGCCCTGGACGGTGAGAAAGATCTCCTTGGCCGAATAGGTCATGCGGCCACCCCGGCGTAGTCGGCCCAGCCCGCCGCGCGCAGGGCGCAGGCCGGGCAGGTTCCGCAGCCATAGCCCCAGGCGTGCCGCTGACCGCGTTCACCGACGTAACAGGTGTGACTGTCTTCCAGGATCAGCTCGACCAAGGCCGCCCCGCCGATCTGATCGGCCAGCGCCCAGGTCTGAGCCTTGGTCAGGCTCATCAGCGGCGTCTCGATCACCAGGTCACGCGCCATGCCCAGGCGCAGCGCCTTTTGTAGCGCATCAAGCGTGTCGCGGCGGCAATCGGGATAGCCGGAGAAATCCGTCTCGCACATCCCGCCGACTAGCACCTCGATCCCACGCCGGTCGGCCAAGGCCGCCGCATAGGTCAGGAACACCAGATTGCGCCCCGGCACGAAGCTGGTCGGCAGACCCCGCGCATCCATCTCGATGGCCCGATCCTCGGTCAGGGCGCTGGACGCGATCTGGCCGAAACCGCGAATGTCGACGAGATGATCCGGCCCAAGCCGCCCGGCCCATTGCAGCTTCAGGCCGGGCAGGCGCGCCAACACCGTCTGGCGGGCTTCAAGCTCGACCGAATGGCGCTGGCCATAGTCAAAGCCGACGGTTTCGACACACTCAAAACGGTCCAGCGCCCAGGCCAGGCAAGCAGCGGAATCCTGGCCGCCTGAAAACAGCAGGAGCGCGGACCCTTGCGGCGATGTGGGGGGTTCGGACATGACAAACCTGCGGTCGGCCCGAAGGCCGCGCGCATGAAAAAAGGGCTCGAGGGATGGATCAGATCGCGCTGCTTTACACCACCTGGCCTGATGCGGAAACCGCCGAACGCGCCGCCGAGGCGGCAGTGGGCGAAAGGCTGGCCGCCTGTGTCAACATCCTGGGCGACGGTCGGTCTATCTATCGCTGGAACGGCCAGGTCGAACGCGCCGCCGAGACCATCGCCGTGTTCAAGACCACTGCGGTGCTGGCCGGCCGCCTCAAACAACTTATCGTTGACTTCCACCCCCATGAAACCCCGGCCGTAATTTGCCTGGACGTTCAAAATCAAGGCTCAAATGGCGCATTTCTCGGCTGGGTCGCCGAACAAACTGGTGAATCCGACTGAAAAATAGGCCATTTTCGGCTTAACGGTTCTGAAAATGCTCCTGTGGATAGTGTCAGCCTCAAGTTTGGAGGCCGGCCCGAGTATGCCGACGATCGACGCCTACTGCGAAAATCTGTCCCCGCTTTCCCCCGAAACGCCCTGTTCGGATGTCCTCGCGCGCTTTGAGGCCGAGCCCGGCGCGCTCCTGTTCGCCGTCATCGAAGGCGAGCGCCCGATCGGCGTGGTCGAGCGGGATCCATTCCTGAGACGCCTGGCGGGGCCCGATCGTCCCGCCGACCCTTCAAGCGTGCCGGCTCGAGACCTGATGGACCACGAGCCGGTGATGCTGGAAGGCTCCGTCAAGCTGGCGGGATTGGCCGAGGTGCTGCTCAGCCAGAGCCCCAAGGATATGCTTCGCGGCTTCATCGTCACGCGCCAGGGCCGCTATGCCGGCGTGAGTTCTCTGGTCGCCCTGCTCAAGGCCGAGCACGACCTGCGCCCGGAGACGCCGACCGCACGCGACGATATCGAAGCCATTCGCGCCGAGGCCGAACAGGCGATCCAGGCCGCCGCCCAGGCGCGCTCCGGTTTCCTGTCGCTTCTCAGCCGCGAACTGCGGACACCGATGAACGGCGTCGCCGCGGTCGCAGACCTGCTGCGTCGCCAGCCGATCGGGCCGGACGCCCAGGCCTATGTTCAGACCATCATGGATTCATCCGAGACCACGTTGCGCATCCTTGAGGACGCGCTCGACCTGGCCCGGGCTGAAGCCGGCGAGCTTACCCTTGACCCTCAGGCCGTTCTGCTGCGCCAACTGATGGACGACCTGGACAATGTGTGGGGACCCCGCGCGGTTCAGGATGGCGTCAGCCTGATGATCGGCTACGAGGGCGACACCGAGCTGTACGCCCAGATTGACGGACCACGCCTGCGCCAGGTGTTCAATCACCTGATCGGCAACGCCCTGAAGTTCGCGCGCAACGGCGTGGTCGAGGCGTCGCTGGCGGCCAAGGCGGTCGGCGACGATATCGTCTTCAATGCGCGCGTACGCGACAACGGCCCCGGCATCGCGCCAGCGCGGATTCCCGGCCTGTTCGAGGTCGCCGGCGCCCACGACGGCTCTAAGGTGGGCGGGCTGGGCCTGCCTATTTGCCATCTGGTGCTCAAGGCCATGGGCGGCGCCATTCGCGTCGATTCCAACCCTGGCCAGGGCGTGACCTTCTCGTTCGAAATCACGGCGCCGCAGGCCCAGGTCAACGCAGACGCCGCGCCGGTGAGCAATGTGGCCCGGCTGGCTGACCGCGGCTTGACCACCCAACCTCACATCCTGATCGTCGACGACAACGCGACCAATCGTGTCGTGGCCCAGGCCCTGTGCGAGATGTTCGGCTGCAGCTCGGCGCAGGCCGAAGACGGGGTCGAGGCGCTCGAAGCCGTTCAGTCGGGTCGCTACGACCTGATCCTGATGGACATCAAGATGCCGCGCATGGACGGCGTCGAAGCCACCCAGGCGATCCGCGCCCTCTCCGGCGATACCGGCCGCACACCGATCATCGCCCTGACAGCCAACGCCGATCCCGAAGACGCCAAGCGATACCTGTCGATCGGCATGGCCGCCGTGGTGGAAAAGCCGATCAAGCCCGAGCGGCTGATGCAGGCGATCAACGCCGCCCTGAGCGGTTCTGACGGCGCAGCTGAAAAGCCCGGGCGCAAGCGCGTCGCCTAGCCGAAGACCGGCGACCCTTGCCCCTGAGCCGCCTTCCTCCTACGAAGCCTCGGGCGCCCGAATTAATTCACCGGGCGATGAACAAGGAGCGGCGAGCCGATGCGCAAGGTCTATCCAGACGCCAAGAGCGCCCTTGAGGGGCTGACCTTCGACGGAATGACGGTGATGTCCGGCGGCTTCGGCCTGTGCGGAATCCCCGAGTTCCTGATCGCGGCGCTGCGCGATTCTGGCGCGAAGAACCTGACCGTGATTTCCAACAATGCGGGCGTCGACGGCTTTGGCCTGGGTCAGCTTCTGGAAACCCGCCAGATCGCCAAGATGATCTCGTCCTACGTCGGCGAGAACAAGGAGTTCGAACGCCAGTACCTGGCCGGCGAGCTGGAGCTTGAGTTCAATCCGCAGGGCACCCTGGCCGAGCGCATCCGCGCCGGCGGCGCCGGCATCCCGGCCTTCTTCACCGCCACCGGCGTCGGCACCCTGGTCGCCGAGGGCAAGGAGGTCCGCGCCTTTGGCGAGCGCGACTACGTGATGGAGACCGGCCTGGTCGCCGACCTCAGCATCGTCAAGGCCTGGAAGGCCGATGAGCGCGGCAATCTGGTGTTCCGCAAGACGGCCCGCAACTTCAACCCGATGATGGCGACGGCCGGCAAGGCCTGCGTGGTCGAGGTGGAGGAGATCGTGCCGACCGGATCACTGGACCCGGACCATATTCACACGCCCGGCATCTATGTCGACCGCATCATCAAGAGCACGCCCGAGAAGCGCATCGAGCAGCGCACCGTCCGCCAGAGGGAGACCGCATAATGCCCCGCACCCGCGAACAACTGGCTGAGCGCGCCGCCAAGGAGCTGCAGGACGGCTTCTATGTGAACCTGGGGATCGGCATCCCGACCTTGGTGGCCAACTATATCCCCGACGGCATGAGCGTGACGCTGCAGTCCGAGAACGGGATGCTGGGCATGGGTCCCTTTCCCTATGAGGACGAGGTCGACCCGGACCTGATCAACGCCGGCAAGCAGACGATCACCGAGATCCCGGAATCCAGCTATTTCAGCAGTTCAGACAGCTTCGCCATGATCCGAGGCGGGCACATCAATCTGTCGATCCTGGGCGCGATGGAAGTGGCCGAGAACGGCGACATCGCCAACTGGATGATCCCCGGAAAGCTGGTCAAGGGCATGGGCGGGGCCATGGATCTGGTCGCCGGCGTCAAGCGCGTCGTCGTGGTCATGGATCACGCCAACAAGCATGGCCAGTCAAAGGTTTTGAAGGAATGCACCCTGCCGCTGACCGGCACGGGCGTGGTCAACCGGATCATCACCGACCTGGCCACCTTCGACGTCAAGCCGGATGGCGCGGGCCTGGAGCTGATCGAGCTGGCTGAGGGCGTCACGCTTGAGGACGTCGCGGCCAAGACCGAGGCCGCCTATACGGTCAAGGCGGGCGTGGGTTAGGTCAGGGCGCGCCCTCGGGCGCCTCGCCTCTCCGGGTCCAGGCGCGGCGGTAGATGTAGTAGGCCGGGGCCGTGATCAGCGTCGTCAGCACGCCGACGACGATGCTGTCTGCGACGACAAGACCCCAGAAGGCCGCGCCCTCGCCGCCGCTAAACAGCATCATGGCGCCAAGCACATAGTGCACGGCCATCATTGGCAGCGTGGCCAGAAGCCCGAGCGCGAAACCCCACGGGAGGATTGGCGCCGCCAGGCTGATTGAGCGGGCCAAGCTCACACGTTGGTCACCAATCACCGCCGCGATTTTCCATGGTCCGACCAGGACTTCGATGACCATCCCAACGAGGAGGCTCGCGATGGTGGCTGACAGAATGGCCGTCGCGTCGGCACCCTGACGCCGCATCAGTATGCCAATCACGATAGTCATGGCGAATATCGCCACGGAAAAGGCCAGCACCTTGGCGAAGCCGCGCAGCGATGACCCGGAAATCAGGCCCATTCGACGCCGGCCCGCCGCGAGATAAAGCGGAACCCAGAGCCAAGAGCAGGTCATGGCGAAGGCTTTGAAATACCCGAAGCCCATGCGGACCGGGTGGTTCTCCATCGCCGCTGCGGCTTCTAAGCTCGCATACATACCGATATTGTGCTCGGCGACGTGCTGAACGAACTCGGCGATCACGGGGATCACGGGGATCAGGAAGAAAAGCGGGGCCGCCAACGCTATCCCGAAGCTGGCCGCGTAGGTGCGTCCCAGGGCCCCTCAGAAGGTCGGCGCAGGCGAAGACGTCGGGTGCTCGGTCATGTCGTGAACAGGGTCTCCAGCTCCGCCAAAGCCGCCTCGGTCTCGGCGCGGTTGGGAGTTTCGTCATCGACGCCGTAGCCGACCATTTCGTTCAGCCCATTGGCCTGGATGACAATACCGTCGTGGCGCGGGACCATGCTGACGGCGTTGTAGTTGAGGCCGTAGGTGACGTCCGGCTGGGGCGCAAGCCAGCCGATCTGGCCGCGCACGGGAACCAGGCTGTCATCACCGAACAGGGCGCGGGCGCCGTAACCGGTGCAATTGACCACCACGGGTTCAGGCAGGTCGGCCAGCTCGGACGGATGATGAAACACGCGGCTGACGATCCGCCCACCCTCCATCAGGAAGGCCTCCGTCAGTTGGCGCGCATATTCCGCGACATTGAAGGTCATGTTGGGAAAGGCGCGGGCGCGGGCGACCGGGAACGGGTGTTCCGCCTCACTCAGGCTACGGCCGTCGGGGCCAAGGTCATCGAGCCGCCCCGAAAAATGGATGAAATTGACCTGGCCAGGCGATGGGTCAGGGCCAATGGCGCGACGCCGCTCATCGAAGGCCCTCAAATTATAGGTCTCGACGAAAGAGACCGGATCCCCGTCGAGGCCGACGAAAGCGTGATGTTCGGCAAAGGACCGGCGGGACATGGCCTCCCAGCGGTCAGCGAAGTCGGGGCTGATGGCGTCGCCATCGGCGATGCGTGAGGCCGGCGACCAGACGCCGGTGGCGCGGGCCGAGCGGGTGTAGGGCGTCCGTTCGGCCGCGTAGATGGTGGTGCGAGCGCCGGAGCGCAGGATTTGCAACGCTGCGGTCAGTCCCAGCGCCCCGCAACCGATGACCGCGACGTCTCGCGTCCCCCCAGCCAGCGCCAGGTCGCGGGCCAGAACGGCCGAGCCCCAGGACAGTGACCAGCCCGAACCGCCATGGCCATAGTTGTGCACCACCCGCTTGTCGCCGATCGTCTCCGCCTCAATGCGCGGTCCGGCGGCGCGGAACGGACGGGTGCAGACCGTGATGCGGGTGATCCGGGTGGGACTGGTGATCAGGGGCGCCAGCGCCGAGGGGCGGAAACCGGGGCGCGGCGGGACCACGACCACCCCCGCACCGGGCGTTGTGCAGGCGCCCAGGCCCGCCGTTCCCAAGCCGAGCAGAACCGTCCGACGTTCGAGACCTGATCTCATAAGCGCCCTCCCTAACCGGGTTGTGGGTAACAGCCCCGTGCCCTCTGTAAAGCGCGACGGATCGGCGCAAGGCGGCTCGTACGCGACTCTCGGACGGGGTGACCTCCGGGCGATCACGCGGCATAGTCGATCCATGACCGATGTTCACCTTGCTTCCTCCGTCATTCCACAGCCGGCCCCCGAGCAGATCTCGATGCTGCTGCGAGACCTGGATCCGGCCCGGCCTGAGACGTTTTCGGCCTTCGGCGCCGAGGCGCAGGCGGCGGCGGCGGCGGCGTGCCGACCGTTGGTCAATGGCGAAAGCACCCGCTTGTCGGAGACCGCGCGACAGCAGTTGGGCGCGGCGGCGGACGGCGTGTCGGATCTGGATCCGGCAAGCCTGGTTCCCCGACGCGGCCTGGCGGGGCTGTTCGACAGCCGCAGCGGACGCCTGAAGCGGATGCGGCAAGCCTTTTCCGACGCGGACCGGCGCCTGGCGGGGCTGGGCCGAGAGCTCAAGACCCAGGCCGGAAATTTCAAGACGCGACTGGCCGAGATCGACCCGGCTCAGGAGGGACTTCGTCAGCCTATTGTGGACCTGGGAGCCTGGATCGAGGCCGGGCGGCGACGGCTGGCCGACGCTTCGCCGGAGGCCGGCGACGGCGAGGTCTCAGCGCGCGACCAGCTGTCGGCGCGGCTGGAGCAGCTATCGGCGGCGCGGATGTCAGCCCTGGCCCACCTGCCGCTGGCCCGGACGATGCAGAATGCCGATGCGGTGGCCGCTGAGCGGCTGGAAGCGGCGGCGGCGGCGGTGGAGACCTGGCGGACCGACTGGAGCAAGGCCCTGGGTATCGACGGCAAGCGGCGGCGCAAGGTCCAGCCCGAGCCCGCGCAGTTGTCACAAGCCTCCGAACGCCTCACCGTCCGTCTTAACGGCGCGCGGCAGGCGCTGGATGACGGGGCCTCGCGCCGCCGCCAGGCCGCCGAGCGGCTAGCGGCGCTTCAACGCGACATCACTGGGGCAGCGAGCGACGGATAAAGCCGGATATCGTCTCTACGACGCCATCAGCCAGCGGCAGGTCCGGATTGAGGTAGGTCGCCACATTAGCGGCGCGGTCCAGCGGCGCCGCCTTGAGGACGTGGTTGACGCCGTCCAGGATGACCAGCTCGGACTCAAGGTCGGCGGCGTGCAGGGCCTGGGCGTCAACCAAAGTGGTCTGGATGTCGGTGGAGCCCTGGACGATCAGGGTCGGTAGGGCTTCCTCTGCGGCGAGGGCTGCGGGGTCCACATCGAACCAGGACATAATATAGGGCTGGACCGAGGGCCGGCACAGGCTGGCCAGCGGCGCAGGACATTCTGCGGTGTGGCCAGCGTCCAACGCATCAAAGACCGCCAGAACCTGGGACAGGTAAGGCTCGGGCGTAGAGATGGCGAGCTGTTCGCGCAGGACTACGACGGCGGGGCGACCGGCGCCTGACACCAGCACCAGGCCGCATATGCCGTTATCCTCGACCGCGACTGACTGGGCGATCAGGGCCCCCTCGCTATGGCCGATCAGCCAGACGCACGGCTGACCGGTTTCCACCCGAAGGCGGGCGGCGAACGCGCGGGCATCGGCGACGAAGGTGTCGAAACGCAAATCCGCCTCTGGAACGGCGGCCAGCGCCGAACCTGAGACGCCCCGCTTATCATAGCGCAAGGTGGTGACCCCCTCGGCCGCCAGGCCCTCGGCCAGCAGCCGATAGGTCGAGGCGACGACGCCCAGGGCGCTGTTGCCGTCCCGATCGGTCGGGCCAGACCCGGCGATGATCAGGGCCGCCGGGGCGCCTGGCCCTGCGTCGATCAGGGTTCCGGCCAGCGGTCCCGGCTCTGACGGAAGGACGATATCGCGCGGCGACGGCGCGACCTGCAAGGCGATGGCGGCGGTCAGGGCGGTCAGGGCGGTCAGGGCGGTCAGCAACATCGGGAAGCTCCTGTTTTGATCAAAAGGGTTGGCGGTCGGGATCGGCGCGCCAGACGCGCCAGCTTTCAAAGATCGACCCGACCCCGGCGAGCAGCATGGCCCAGATCATCACCCAAAGCCCTTGCGGCTGGGGGGCGACCGGGACGGCGACCAGGCCCGCCAGTCCGATCCAGAACATCAGCCGGCCAAGCAGCCGGTTGGAGCGATCCCAGGCTAGGCGGCTCTTGAGCGACCAGGGCGTTCGCACCCCGACCGCCACATTTGGGGGAACCCGGCCAAGCAGAGCGCCGATAGCCAGGCTGACGACGGCGACCAGGGCCATGGGCCAGGCCAAGCTTTCCGGACCGCTGACGACCTGGGGATCGGCGGCGGCGGATAGGATCCGCGCCGTCATGAACGGGACAGCCGCGCCGATCGCCAGCAGGGAGATGAGCTGGCCGATCCGCAGGCCGCGTCGCCGCGCCGGATCCTGTGTGCGCGCTGCGTAGAGACCGATGCCGCCGGCGGTCGCCCCGAGCACCACAGCGAGAAAGCCGATCAGACCCGCCAACTCCATGCGGTCTCCCCAACGGTCGGGGCGGCCATCCGCGCCAAAATGCATCGGCAGCGGACCGGCCGGCCCCCGCAGGGCGACCCAAAGGGCGGCGGCGAGCATGACCGCGACCATAGCCGCAGTCAGGATATCAAGCACCGTAGCGCGGCGGGTCATGCATCAGTCTCCTTGGTCGTGCGCCCAGACATAGCCAGCAGGAAGCCCAGAGCCTCCTCAACGGCCGAGATTTCGAGGCGATAGCGGATCGAAGTCCCATCGCGTTCCTGCGACACCAGATGGGCGTCCTTGAGCGCATTGAGGTGGCCGGTGACGGTTGGCCAGCTCATGTCGAACGCCGCCGCGATGTCGCCGGACGTCATCGGCCCCTTGCGGAGCATTTCGATGATCCGGCGGCGCACGGGATGCGACAGAGCTTTGAACAGGCCGTTCATAGGGCTATACCTAATTAGGTATTTTCCTAAATTCAAGTGAAATGAAAGCCGCGCGGGTCGGCGGAAACGGCGGTTGGCGCGCAGGCTCGGCGGCGGGCGGGGAAACCGGGTGCGGACACGGGTCTGAACGCCCGTTCTCCGAACCCTTTCATCCCGGCGAGGGCCGAGGTGAGCGGCAGGGGGAGACGCGACAGCGGCGCGGACCTCCGCCTTGAAGCGGGGATGGGAGCATCGCGGTCAGGCCCGGCCTGGTCCCAGGCTCCTCGGGCCGACCGTTCCGGGTCGACAAATCGCCGGCACGAGCCCGACGACGACGACGATCGGCGTTGGCCCCCTACCCCGCCGAGGCGTCGACCCAGGCGACGAGGTCGCGGTTGAAGGCGGCGGTGGCGGTATCAAAGGCGTCGACAACGGACGAGACGCGATTTTCGGCGGCAGGCTGCTGAACCGTGAACGTGCGCTCGGCCCGTACGGCGCGGTCCGGACCAATCAGCCGTGCTCGTCCGGCCACGACAACAGTTGGAGCGGCCCCGGCCCCCTGGAGATAGCGCGCTTCGAAGCTGGATATGTCCAGATCCAGGGCGACGCCGCTGCGGGGCGCTTCTCTACGGTCTGAGACGCCTACCGAACGCCCGCTTCTCAAGAACTCGGCCTGCAGCGAGCTACGATAGAGCAGCTGGGACGGGCCAATCCAGCGGGCGCCCGCCAGATAGGCGACCTGTCCGCCAGTCGCCGTCAGAATGCGGTCACCACCCGCGCCCTGCGGGAACTCGATAGGATTGAGCACCACCACTGTCCGATCGGCTCGTGGCGAGCTCGGCGGCGGATCCATTTCGCCGAACCGGTACAGGGTCACGGGGGCGGGCGTGCTCAGCAGCGAGCAACTGGCCAAGACTAGGGTCGCGGCGGCGACGGCGAAAGCGCGGATCATTGTTCGATCTCCATTTCCTCGGACGGCGCCCGCTGGATGAACTCGCGCGGGCTGCGGTTCACGTCGGCGATCAGATCGTTGAGCGTGGCGGTCGCCTCTTCCAGCTGGGTGATGGTCGCCGTCAGTTGGGGAAGGCCCTCGTCGGCGAACTGGCCCACCGGTCCCTGCAACTGGCCGGTCATGGCGCGAATGTCGCGGGCGGCGGCCTCGGCCTCGGCGGCGGCGCGCTCGATATTGGCGACGGCCTCGGCGCCGTCGCCCTGCACGATCTGGCGCAGATCCTGGCCCAGGCCCTGGTACTCGACAATGGCCGCGTTGGCGTTGGTCACGGCCTGCTCCAGATCCTCAAAGATCTGTCGGCGCGCCTCCAGCTCCGCCGTCACCGACTCAACGTTGTCGACGGCCGAGGAAAAGGCGCTGATATTCTCATCCGACAATACGCGGTTGATCCGGTTCAGGGCATCGACGGCCTGGGCCAGAACCGTGCCGGAGCCTTGCAGCAACTCCGCCACGGGGCTGCGCTGACTCTGGATCACCGGCGTGACGCCGGTTGGAAACTGGTCCTTGAGCAGCGGCCCGCCCGGCGTGCCCGAGGTGATCTGGATATAGTTGACCCCCGTGATCCCAAGCGGCTCCAGCTGCGCGCGGCTGTCTGTGCGCACGGGAATGCCCTCGTCCAGACGGATGCGGGCGATGACCTGGTTGCCGGTTTCGCGATCGAGCGTGAGATCGGTGACCTCGCCAACCCGAATGCCGTTGAAGTGAACCTCGCCGCCGACCGACAGGCCGCGCACCGGATCGGTGAACAGCACGTCATAGACGTCGTATTCCTCGTTGAACGAGAAGCGGGCCAGCCAGACCACAAAGACGGCCAAGGCCACCAGAATGGTGACCGTGGCCAAACCGACGGCGGCGTAGTGGGCGTTTCTTTCCATCAGCCGTTTCCTTCAGTGGCCCGGGCTGCGCGGCCGCGCGGTCCCAGGAAGTATTCCTTGATCCAGGGGTGGTCCGAACGCTCGAGTTCCTCTGGGGGAGCCACCTCGATCACCCTCTTGTCGGCCAGCACCGCGATGCGGTCGCAGATGGCGTACAGGCTATCCAGATCGTGCGTGATCATGAAGACCGTCAGATCCAAATCCCCCTGGAGCTGGAGGATCAGGTCATCAAACGCCGCCGCCCCGATCGGGTCGAGCCCGGCGGTCGGCTCGTCCAGGAACAACAGCTCGGGATCCAGGGACAGCGCACGCGCCAGGCCAACGCGCTTTCTCATGCCGCCCGACAGCTCGGCGGGCTTGAGATAGCGCGACTCCGGGCCCAGCCCGACCATGGCGATCTTCATCTCGGCCAGCTCGCGGATCGTGCCAGGCGGCAGTCCGGAATGTTCGACCAGGGGCGAAGCGACGTTCTCCAGGACAGTCAGGGACGAAAACAGCGCCCCGTGCTGGAACAGCACCCCCCACCGCTTTTCGATCTCGTCGCGCTGAGCGCGCGTCATGTGCGCTGTGTCCTCGCCAAACAGCCGCACCGTTCCGGCAGTCGGTTCGCGAAGGCCCAGAATCGAGTTCAGCAGAACCGTCTTGCCCGTGCCCGAGCCGCCGACGACGCCCAGCACTTCGCCAGCCTTGACCGTCAGGTCGAGGTCCTGGTGGATGGCGCGATCACCGAAGGCGTTGACCAGCCCCCTCACCTCGATAGGCGGCGAGCGGCCTGTCTGTGTGCGGATCAGCCCCTCGTTCACAGCCCGATCCTCATGAAAAGCATGGCGAAGACAGCGTCGAGCGCGATGATGGCGAAGATCGACTGGACCACCGCACCGGTCACCCTCTTGCCCAGACTCTCGACGTCGCCGCCGACCGCCATCCCCTGACGGCAGCCGATGACGGCGATTACAATGGCGAAGATCGGAGCCTTCACCATCCCCGCCAGCATGTGCTGAGGCATATAGCCATCCAGCACCAGACGCTGGAGGAAGAAGGCTGGGCCGAGGTCGAGCTGGGTCCAGGTCACGACGATGCCGCCGACCAGACCCGCCACCATACCCAAAAAGGTCAATAGCGGCAGCATCAGAAGCAGCGCCGCCAGCCGCGGGATGACCAGAGCCTGAAACGGGTCGACCCCCATCACGCGCATGGCGTCGACTTCCTGATTCATCTTCATCGAGCCGATCTCGGCGGCGAAGGACGAGGCGGATCGGCCCGCCAGAAGCACGGCGGTGATGACCACGGCGAATTCCCGAAAGACCGCCACGCCGATCAGCTGCACCGCGAAGACGCCAGCGCCGAAGTCGGTCAGAAGGTCCGCGCCGATGAAGGCCACCACCGCGCCGATGAAGAAGGTGGTGATGATCACGATCGGGATCGCGTTCAGGCCGGCGCCGTCCGCCTGGCTGACCCAGGCCGCCCAGCGAATCTTGGTTGGGTTGGCCAGGGTGCGCAGCACCGCCATCAGCAGCTCACCAAGGAATCCGAACGACTGCCAGGCTTCGGCCGCAAAATCATAGACCCCGCGCCCGACCCGCGAGAAAAACCGCGAAACCGGGTCGGCCTGGCGTGGCGGATCGACGACGTGACGCTCCAGTTCCTCGACAACCTTGACGACACGCTCCACCTCCGGGCGGTCCGTCCAGCCGGAGCGCGGCAGCGCCCCTGAATGCGCCTGGACAAGGGCCAGGGCCCCGGCGGTGTCGAAGCGACCCAGCTCAGAGATATCGACGGCGTCCAGAGTGCGACCTCGCAGCTCATTGGCCAGATGGCGCGGGACGCGGCCAAGCGAACGGGACGTCCAGTCGCCGGTCAGCACCAGCGCCATGCGGTCGCTCTTCTTGCCCTCGACTCGAAACCCCGCCGGCGTCATGCGTCTCTCATAGCAATGGATTTTCGTTTCGTCTCGGGCGTCTATATCCGGCGAGGCCACCGCCAGCGTCTAGGGGCGGGTTGTTAGTTGCGAAACATTCTCAGTTGTGCGAGACGGGTCGCGACCTGTTTTGGAGACCTGGAATGATCAAGCGCCTGTCCGCCGCCACCCTCCTGGCCAGCACCGTGTTCGTAGCTGCATGTCAGCAGCAGCCCGCGACTGAGGCGGCCAGCGCTGCGGGCGACTGTTTGCCGACCACCGGCGGATCCGTAAATCTCTATACCGCGCGCCACTACGCATCGGACGACGCGATCTATGAGGCCTTCACCTGCGCCACCGGCATTCGCATCCAGAAGATCGAGCTCGGCGCCGACCTGTTGCTGGCCCGCCTCCAGGCCGAGGGCGACGCCAGCCCGGCCGACGTGGTGGTGATCCAGGACGCTGGCGCCATGGGTCAGGCAGCCAATGACGGTTTCCTGGTCGCCTTCGACGACGCCACCATCGACAGCCGCGTGCCTGAACAGTGGCGCGACCCCCAGGGCCGCTGGTTCGGCATCGCCCGGCGAGCCCGCATCATCGCTTATGACACCCAGCGGGTGCAGCCGGCCGAGATTGATGAATACGCCGACCTGGCTTCGCCGCGCTTCCGCGGCAAGGTCTGCGCCCAGACCTCGGACGCCGTCTATAACCTGACCCTCATGTCAGCCCTGATCGACCGCTGGGGCTCGGCGCGGGCCCTGGAATGGGCGCGCGGTGTCGTCGCCAATATGGCCCGCCCGCCGCAGGGATCCGATAGCGACCAGATCCGCGCCGTGGCCGCCGGCCAGTGCGAGGTCGCCATCACCAACCATTATTATTTCCTGCGAATGGCCGAGTCGGACGAAGCCGAGGATCGGGCCGTAACTGAGCATGTCGCCTTGGCCTTCCCACAGATTTCCGGCCAGGGGTCGCACTTCAACCTGTCGGGCGCGGGCCTGGCGGCCCACGCTCCAAACCGCGAGAACGCCATCCGCTTCCTGGAGTTCCTGACCGGCCCGGAGGCCCAGGGCATTTTCGCCAGCGAGACCAACGAATTCCCGACCACGACCGAGGCCACCCTGCCCGCGGACGTGGAGGCCTATTCGCATCACCCGGCCGATCCTCTGCCCCTGCCGGCCTTCGCCGAGCATCGCGCCGAGGCCCAGCGCATCTTCGAGCAGGCCGGTTGGCGCTAAACTCCGGACCCGTCAGCGCCTTGCGCCCGGGCCTGCGCTAGCCGCAGGCCCGGTATGCGTTTGCACAGCCTTCGCCCGACCCCGCTTAGACTGGGCGCCCTGGTCGCGGCCCTGATCGCGCTCATACCGCTGGTTGCCGTACTCATCACGGCGGCCGGGCCGATGGCCGACAGCCTGACCGCCGAGACCTTTTGGCGCTACGCCCGAACCTCCGCCGCCCTGGTGCTGATGGTCAGCATTGGCACAGGGCTGCTGGGCGGCGTCGCAGCCTGGTTGGTGGCGATGCACGATTTCCCCGGGCGGCGGCTGTTCTCATGGGCGCTGGTGCTGCCGATGGCGGCCCCAGCCTTTGTGCTCGCCTATGGCTACGCCAGCCTGTTCGACGTGGCCGGGCCGATCCGCACGGCCTGGCGCACGGCGTTCGGCTGGGACCCGCCGCTGGAGATGCGCACCTTGTGGGGTGCGGCCCTGGTCATGACCCTGGGCTTCTATCCTTATGTCTATTTGACGCTGAGAGCGGCATTGCTGAGTCAGTCGACCGGGCTGGCGGAGGCGGCGCGCACGCTGGGCCTGACGCGACGCCAGGCTTTTTGGAGGGTCACGCTTCCGCTGGCGCGGCCGGCGCTGGCGGCGGGGATGGCGCTGGCGGTGATGGAGACCCTGGCCGACTATGGGGCCACGTCCTACCTGACGGTCCAGACCCTGACGACGGGCGTGGTGCGGGCCTGGTCGATCTTCTATTCGGCGCCCGAGGCTGCGCGGCTGGCGCTGCCGCTTCTGGGCGCCGCCATCGTGCTGTTGTGGATCGAACGGGCCGGCCGCCGCACCACCTCCGAGGCCGGCCAGAGCCGTTGGCGCGAACTCGAACGGGCCCGCCTCAGCGGTGCGGCCGGCTGGGGCGCGGCCGGATTTTGCCTGCTGCTGATCGGGTTGGGACTGATCCTGCCGCTGGGCTGGCTGGCGTGGGTGGGGCTGGGCGCGGAACACGATATGGGTCGGCTCATCGCCGGGGGCCGCAATGTCCTGATTCTGGGCTTGATCGCTGCGGCGGTGACGACGGGACTGGCGACCCTGGTGGCGCTCGGCGCGCGCGGCGGCCGGTTCCTGCCCCGCCTGGTGAGCTTGGGCTATGCGACGCCCGGAGCGGTTATGGCCATTGGCCTGCTGGCGCCAGCCGGATTTATTTGGCGGGCGTTTCCCGCCACGGTGTCGAGCTTCCTGATGGCCATCACCTTGTTGGTTCTGGCCTATGCCGCGCGGCTGATGGCGGCTGCGCTGGAGCCGATCGACGCCGGACTTCAGCGGGTGGGCCGCTCGATGCGGGCGGCGGCGCGGTCCCTGGGTGAGACCGAGACGGGCGCGGCCCGCCGCATCGACCTGCCGATCGCGTCCGGCGCCCTGTTCACGGCAGCGCTGCTGGTGTTCATCGACGTGCTCAAGGAGCTGCCGGCGACGATGATTCTCAGACCCTTCGGGTTCGACACCCTGGCGGTGATGGCGGACTACTACGCCAAGGACGAACGGCTGGGTGAGGCCGCCTGGCCCTCGGTGGTGATCGTGCTGGTCGCTCTGCCCGCAGTGCTATGGCTGACGCGGCGGGTCTCGCATTCGCGCCCCGGAGACCGGACATGACCCCCGCTATCGAAGTCATAGGCGCGACCCGGCGATACGGCGCCAAGATCGCCGTGGACGGCGTCGACATGACCCTGACGCCGGGGCGCATCACCTGCCTGCTGGGACCGTCCGGCTGCGGCAAGTCGACCCTGCTGCGCCTGATCGCCGGGCTGGAGCCCCTGGATGCAGGCCGCATTCTGGCGCAGGGCCGCGATATTTCCGGCGAGCCGCCTGAGCGGCGCGACATCGGCCTTGTGTTTCAGGACTACGCCCTGTTTCCGCACATGAACGTCGGCGAAAATGTCGGCTTCGGACTGCGTACATTGACCCGCGCGGAGCGTGAAGGCCGCGTCCGCACACTGTTGGAGCCGGTGCATCTGGCGGATCGGACCGGCTCCTTCCCGGGCGAGCTATCTGGCGGCGAACAGCAGCGCGTGGCGCTGGTGCGAGCCCTGGCCCGCGCCCCGCACACGGTGCTGATGGACGAGCCCTTCTCAGGCCTGGACAGCCACCTCAAGGGCGAGGTTCGCCAGGCCACCTTGAAGGCGCTGCGCGCCACCGACGCCGCAGTTTTGATCGTCACCCACGACGCCGAGGAAGCCATGCAGATGGCCGACGACATGGCCCTGATGAACGACGGAAAGATCCTTCAGCGCGGGACGCCCGAGGATTGCTACCGAAATCCCGTTTCGGTCGCGGCGGCGCGTCTGCTGGGCGAGGCCGAGACGCTGGACGCCCAGATCGATGCCGGCGTGGCCCACACCGCCTTCGGCGACCTGCCGGCGATCGGCTTGAGGGATGGCCCGGCCCAGGTGATGGTTCGCCCCGACGGATTTGTCGTCGGCGTAGGCGTTCCGGCTCAGGTTCGTGAGTTCCGTTTCGTCGGCCAGGCCTGGCGTGCAACCTTGATCAGCGGCGAGACCGCTGTGAGCGCCCGGTTCGCGGCGCCGCCCACGGGAAACCTGAGAGTCACGATCGACCCGGCGCGCGCGCGCATCTTCGTCCCATAGCAGAACGGCCGCACCCGGATCGGATGCGGCCGTCTGATTTGATCTGAAACTGGATCCTAACGGTACTGCTGGATGCGCGTCGTGCGCAGGCCCTGCATACCCCAGCGGTCGATGGAGGCCTGCCAACCGAGGAACTCCTCAGTGGTCAGACGGTAACGGGCGCAGGCCTCTTCCAGGGAGAGCAAGCCGCCGCGCACGGCGGAGACGACCTCGGCCTTGCGCCGGATCACCCAGCGCTCGGTCTCGGGGGGCGGAAGGTCGGACAGCGTCAACGCAGCCCCCGTCGGTCCGATGACGTACCGTTCGCCTTTGCCGTTGACTCGCTGTTCTTGAAGCATGGGCTTTTCGCCTCTCGCACCACCATCACTGATGAGAGAATACCCGCGGGCTCATAACACCCGTTTAAGCGCCTTGGTGAACAGGTTCTGAATCGATGGATCCGGTCGTTCATGATTTAGTTAGGCCTTGTTAAATCGGTCTTTAGCGGCATTACTCAGGCGTTACTCATCACCGCTTCACGCGGATCAATTCCTCAAGCATTTCATCGGCGGTCGTGATGATCTTGGACGAGGCGGAATAGGCCCGCTGGGTCGTGATCAGCCCGGTGAACTCCGCCGACAGGTCGACCGTCGAGGCCTCCAGCTGGCTCGGCGCGATCATGCCGGCGCCGCCGGTGCCCGGCGCCTTCAGATTGTATGTCCCCGAGCCCTGGCTGACGCGGAAGGCGTTGCCATTGACCGAGATCAGATTGTCAGGGCTGGGGAAGGTGGCGATGGCCACCTGGGCGATGCGACGGGTTACGCCGTTATCGAAGATGGCGGTGACAAAGCCCTCTTCATTGATCTCGATGTCGGTCAGGTTTCCAAAGGCGGTGCCGTTGGTGATCACAGCCTGGACGACCGACTGGCTGTCATACTGGGTCAGGCCACCCGCGGCGGTGTCGAGGTCGAAGCTGACCTGCTGCTCGTCCACGCCGAGGGAGCCGGCCCAGTTGACCATGCCAGCCCCCGGAGCCCCGGCATCGGACGCGCCGAACATCAGGTTCGCGTTCTCGGGGTCAGGGAACAAGGCCTGGGCGCCCATCGCCTGCATGGCGTCGATGTCCAGGCGGCCATCCTGGGTGAAGGCCACCAACCCCGTACGGATCTGCCCGTTGGCCAGACCCGAGCCGGTGACGACATCGGACGCCGGCACAGCCCGGATTTCGGCGAGCCATTGGTTCGGCACATCCGTCTTCAGGAACGAGATGGCCAGGGTGCGCTTGCCGCCCTTGGAGTCCGAAACCGGAATTTGCATCTCGAAGTCCGGCCGCACGCCAGCGCCGGTCTCCGGATCATACATGGCCATGGAGTTGGTCAGCGCGTCGTAGCTGGTGAACTCCGGCGAGACCGCCTGGCTGGACTGCAGGTTGGCGTTCAGCGAAACGCGGGTGGTCGGTTCAGCGGCACCGCCGACCGCGCCGACATTGATAGAATTGAGCCGGGTCAGATCGGAGGGATCAATCGTGATCTCGCCCTCCGTGTCGGCGATCCAGCCCTGCAGGAACAGGCCGGCGCTGTTGCGCAGATAGCCAAGCGTATCAACGCTGAACGAGCCGGCGCGGGTAAAAAGGCGCGAGTCCGCCGCCGTCAAATCCTCCGCCTGTTCGGTGGTGACGAAAAAGCCCTGCCCCGCAATGCCCAGATCCGTCGAGGAGTTGGTGCGCTGGAGCAGACCTTCCTGGGTCACATAGTGCCGGGCGTTGGCCAGGACGCCGCCCGCCGAATAGCCTCCAGCCGAGCCGCCGGTGACCATGGTTTGAAAATCGACCTGGCTGCGCTTGTAACCAACCGTGTTCACGTTCGCGATATTGTCCGACAGGGCGGCGAGCGCCGCGGCGTTGGCCTTCAGGCCGGAAACCCCCGCCAGCATGGCGCTGTTGATGCTCATCTTTTTACTCCCCTAGAAATCAGAACAGCCGAAGCGGATTGATCGCGCCCGCCAGGGCGGCGATGTCATCCACAGGATTGAGAAGGTCGCGGGCCACACCGACGGCTGAGGCGATCAGCCCCTGCTCCGCTTCGGGCTCCGCAGGCGTCGGCGCCTGGGCGTTGACGCTGATGATCTGGCTCAACGGCACGATGGAGCCGCCGACGGTGACGTAGGGTTGGCCATCGTACATCTCGACGCCTGAGACGATGCCGCGGATCAACACCTGGCTGTCCACCGCCTGACCACCGGCGGTGGTGGCTGCAACACGCAAGGTGTAGACGCCGTCGTCCGGCAATTGCGCCCCCGAAGCGGTCCGCCCGTCCCAGGTAAAGTCATGGATGCCCATGCCATTGTCCGGCGCCTCGCCGGACCAGACCACGGCGCCGCGGGAATCGAGAATTTCTAGCTGGACATCGGCGGCGTCCGTAGCCAGCTCGTAGCTCCAATTGGCGCTGCCGTTCTCCAGGCGCGTCGCGGCGCCGGCGGCGGTAACGTACTTGCCGATGTAGCTGACCGCACCGTCCAGACCACCCGCACCCTGGTTGACCAGGGCCTCCAGGAGGTCGTTGGTCAGCAGTTGCTGCTCGACCCCGGCCATCTGGGTCAGCTGCGCCGTGAAGTCGTTCGAATCCAACGGCGACAGAGGATCCTGGTTTTTCAGCTGCGTCGTCAGCAGTTGCAGGAAGGTCTCGAAATTCGAGACCAGGTTGACCCGGCCTGAAGCCGTGGCGCCGGTGGCCGCAGGCATACCGCTGGTGGCGTTGATCGGCATGATCAGACCCTCACATCCAGGCCCAGACGCGTCATCGTGCGCAGGGCGGGTTGGGCGGCGGCGTCGACCTGGTCGGCGGCCTCGGCCGATCGCGCGTGGGTGCGGCGGGCGTCATCGGCGTCAAAATCGCGACCGCCGCCGGAACCGCCCCGGTCGGTGAACGAGAAGGCGTCGTCGGCCAGTTGAAAGCCGGCCTGTTGAAGCTCGCGGCGCAGGTCGTCGACGCGGCCGCGCAGGTCAAGCGCCGCTGCAGGGTTGTCGAAGGCCAGTCGCGCCGCCAGCCGGCCCTCGGCGTCGATGTCGAGCCGAACATCGACCCGACCAAGCTCAACCGGATTGAGCTCCATGTCGAAGCGGGTGGTGCGGGCTTCGAGACGGCGGATGATCTGGGCTGAGACCTGGGCCAGGGCGTCGAACGACATCCGACCAGCGACCGCAGCGGCGTCGGTTCGCGCGACGGCGACCGGAGCCGCCGAGTCTGATCTGGCCGTTGGCGCGGGGGCCTCCGACTCGCCGGCGAGTGGATCGACCAGCGCCTCTTCCGGGCCGGCGGCGTCGTGCATTTCCGTTCGGTTTGACACGCCTGCCCCTGACGGCTCGGTCGTCGCAGGATTGGCGGAGGTTGCGGGGGAGGCCGGAGCCCCTTCGGCGCGGACGGTCGGGTCGGCGCCGGCGACCTCTTGAGACGGCGCTGCGGCGTCCAGTCCCGGCTCGGTGATTGCTGGCTCAGGCGTGGCCGGCGCCGGCGTCGGCGTGATGGGCAGGGTCTGCGGCGCGCGCGATACGGCCTGCTGCACCGTCTGGGCCAGGGCGTTGACCGACTGGACCTGGTCACCTTCGGCTACGGCCTGCAAGGCGGCGGCGACGACCGCGGCCTCGCCGGACCCCGCGGCCGGCTCACCGGGATTGACCAGCGGGCCTTGCGGCTTCCCGTCGAGGCCGCCGGGCAGGACCTGGCGTCCATCCCCCTTGGTCTGCGCCGACCCTGGCCCCGGATTGACAAGCGGCTGGTCCGTTCCAGGTTTGCCTTGATCGTGGGGGCCGGGATTGACCAGCGGACCGCCGGACAACCCCGCAAGAAAGCTGGCGATGGCGGCCATGTCCGGGCCGTCCCGCCGCGCCCCTTCCGACGCCGACTGATCCTGGAGCCACCGCCCGACGCCGAACCGGCCACGAGCGGGCGGCGCCGCGTCGTCGAGCAGGCCTGCGAACAGGTCCGCATCGGCGCGCTCGCCGGTCGGCGAGGTTGGCGCGGCCTGGCCCGCGAGGTTGGGAAATTCGACTGGCGACATGAACGCGATCAACGGCCCGATCAGGGACCAAGAGTGGGTGCGCGTTCGGCGCAGGGATCATTCAGCCCTTGCCAAGCAACCAACGGGCCACTCGCCGCGACGTCTCATGTCTTTGATTTGTTAGATTTTAAGGTGCTGTTAGGCGGTCAGAATCGTCCTGCCTCGGCGGAATTTGCCGCCCAGCCATACCGACCTTCGCTTCATCGGAGGCGGTGAAGAGCGTCCAGGTCAGTCGCTCCAGAGCTTCGGCATCGACGGAATCGAAGGCGCCGTAGTCGCTGCTGTCGACGTCGAGGACCGCAACCAATTGATGATCGGGATTGAACACCGGAACGACGATCTCCGAGTTCGAGCGAGAGTCGCAGGCGATATGGCCCTCGAAGGTATGGACATCCTGAACGATCTGGGTGCTTCGGTCGCGTGCAGCCACTCCGCATACACCCCGTCCAAACGGAATTCGCAGGCATCCCAGCTTGCCCTGATACGGCCCGACAACCAGCTCGTCCGACCGCGTGGGGTCCACCACGTAGAAGCCGGTCCAGAGGAAGCTGGGAAAGGCGTCCGCCAGCATCGAGGCGACCGTCGCCTGGCGCGCGGTCACGTTGGTTTCACCCGCGAGCACCGCCAAGATCTCGTCGGAGACCTCCTGGTAGCGCAGGGCCTTGTCGGTGGGGCGATCGTCGCGGGCGATATGAACCATGGGGCGAACCTCCGATTTGGTCAGCCTCATATAGGCTTCGCTATTGGCTACGACAGGGGCGAACGCCGCCGGACTGCCACAGATGCGAACAGGGCCGAACCATGCCTCCAACCGCCTGACAAGGCGGCGATGGTCAAAGCCAAGGTGGAAGGAGTGGTAGCGCCGCCCCGGCCCCATTAGCTCCGCAAGCCGGTCCGTCTGCGGCCGCCCCAGGGCCGCACTCCAGATCCGGCGCCAATCCGCATCGTACGCGCCGGCTCTACGGCTCCAGCGAAACAGGCCCTTGACCAGCGCCACCGGTCCGATTTCCACCGGAACCCCGACCACCAACAGTCCGCCAAGGCGAAGGATTCGGTCCATCTCCCAAAGCGCCCGCTCGGTTTCGGCGTCGGGAAGGTGCTCAAAGACCTCGGTGCAGAACACCACATCGACGTTCAGGGGCAGTTCTGACTCGTGTTCCACCACCTCAGCGTTGACGATGCCGGTGAGGCGCTCGCGCGCCGCCTGCGCAAGTTCGGGGTAAGGCTCGAAAACAACGATGCGTGCGGCCGGCCAGCGCCGGGCGGCTTGTACGGCGAGCATGCCGTCTCCGCCGCCGAAATCGACAACAACCGAGACCGGATGACCGTCAGGCGCCTGAGCCAAGGCGTCCACGATCCGCCTGCGCTGAAGCCATCGCTTAAGCGGGTTGGGGTCGTTCCAGGTCAAGTCTGCGTAGGACGTCACGGCCTCTGAATGGCGGCGCTCACGCCGGCGCGCAACCACTCCCCGGTGACGCGGACCCCAGTCGGTGCAATCTCCACCACGCGCTCTCTGCCAGCGGCGCAGCCCGCGCCCGGTCGCCGATATGGCGCGCCAGGGGTCACGAGCCCACACCTGGAGCAGGCTATTGTCTCAGCCCGATCGCCCGCAGCCGTTCGTCGAGCAGCTCGCCGGCGGTGATCGGCGGCGGGACGTCCCCCGATCCGCGGCAGGACGGCAGCACGTCCAGCGAGGTCGCCAGCGTCGGATGCATGAAAAAGGGCATGGAATAGCGGCTGACGTTCGGGCCTTGGGGATTGACCACGCGGTGCGTCGTCGCCGGGATCACGCCGTTGGTCAGGCGAGCCATCATGTCCCCGCTGTCAACGATCAACGTCGAGGGGTCGGCCTGGATCGGCAGCCAGGCCCCATCGCGATCCAGCAGTTGCAGCCCAGCCCCCCTCGCCGCCGGCATCAGGGTCAGAAAATTGATATCCTCGTGCGCGGCTGATCGCACCGCGCCGTCCGGCGTGTCCGACGCCACCGGCGGATAGTGGAGGATGCGCAACAGCGACGTGCCCCAGCGGACCTTGTCGTCAAACCAATGGGTCGTCAGGCCCAGTTCCGGCGCCAGCGCCTGCAGCACGACCATGCCGGTGTCATTCAGGCGGTCAAACAGTTCGGTAATGACCGTGCGAAAGGCGGGAACATCCTCCGGCCAGATGTTGGGATCGAACGATTCGCCCTGGGTCTCGCCGGGCGGCGGGGCGTGGCCGACCTGCCAGAATTCTTTCAGGTCCGGCTTGCCGGAATCCTTGGCGTGTTCGACCCCGAACGGCGTGTAGCCGCGCATCCCGGCCGCGTAGCGCCGCTTGGCGGTCTCGGGCAGGGCGAAGACCTGCCCGCTCGCAGCATAGGCGGCGTCAAGCAGGCTGATCGGCACGCCATGGTCGCGCAGAACGACGAAGCCGTAGTCCTGCAGCCCCCGCATCAGCTCGGCGGAGAAGACCGAGCGAGCCTGCGGAGACCCATCGACAAAATCGGCCAGGCTGAGTTCGGGAACGGCGCGGGTCATTGGCCTTCTCCTGTCAGAGCGCGCACCTGGGCGCGGGTCGGAGCCGACGGCTGCGCTCCGGATCGGGTCGTCGCCAGGGCGCTGGCGGCGCAGGCGAATCTCAGGGCTGCGTCCGGCGCCTGTTTCTCGACCAGGGCGATGATCAAGGCGGCGACGAAGACATCCCCGGCGCCGGTGGCGTCCTGGACAACTATCCTCGGCGGTTCAGCGACGGCGATCCGTTGTCCGGCCTTCCACAGCTCGGCGCCGCGCGCACCGAGCGTCAGGGCGACCAACGCGCCGAACTGGTGAAGCGCCGGGCCGTAAAAGGCCGCTTCGGTTTCATTGACGATCAACAGATCGGCCCGCTCCAGCAAGGCGGGCGGAACCGTCGCCGCCGGGGCGAGATTGACCGCCACGAAGCCATCGAATCTCTCGGCCGCACGGGCTGCTTCAAGGACCGGAATTTCGAGTTGCAGGATCAGAGCGTCCGCCGGGATCACCGCAGGCGCAACCGCTGCCGCATTGGCCCCCGAACAAACACTGATCTGGTTCTCGCCTTCAGGCGACACCGCAATCAGGGCGACGCCGGTGGCGTGGCCGGGATCGGCAACAACGCCAGACAGGTCGGCCCCTTCCGCCGCCAGCAGCGCCAGGGCCTCATCCGCCATCGCGTCGCGCCCTGTGCGCCCGTACAGCGCGACGTCGGCGCCGAGCCTGAGCGCCGCCAGGGCCTGATTGGCGCCCTTGCCGCCGGGGTGACGGCCCAGGACCGCGCCGGTGACGGTCTCACCCGCCTCCGGCAGAGGCGCGCCGGCGGCGACCAGGTCCAGATTGATCGAGCCAAAAACGGCGATCTTCATGCCTGCCCCCGCAGGGCGTCGACGATAAGGGCGAAGACCGCGTCGCGATCAGCCTTCACGCCCCAGAAATGGCGGGCCCGGGCGCCCTCGGCCAGGCGGAACTCGACCTGGGTGTGACCTCGAGTCAAATCCGAGAGGGTTTCCACCTGGATCGAGGCGGGCCGGACCTCGAACAGCTCGGGCTTGAGAATATAGGCGATGACGCACGGATCGTGCATCGGCCCCTCCTGACCCTCGCGCCACTTGCGGGCGGTGTACTGGCCGTAGTCGAGCATGGAGGCGGTCGCCTCGGCCGCCGGCGTGCCAATAGCCCGAATGGTCTCGATCACCGCATCAGGCGTGCGAACCTGATGGGTCACGTCCAGCCCCATCATGACTACCTCGGCCTCGGACGAAAGCACCTCATGCGCTGCTTCGGGATCGGCCCAGATATTGTATTCGGCGCTGGCGGTGATGTTGCCGCCCTCGGAACGCGAGCCCCCCATCGCGACGATGCGTTTGAGCCGGGCGGCGACAGTCGGCTCCTGCCGCAGGGCCAGGGCGACGTTGGTCATCGGGCCTGTCACCGCCAGGGTGACCGTCCCCGGCGCGGCGTCCATGACATGATGGACGATAGCCTCAGCGGAGGTCGCCGGGGCCAGGGGCCAGCCCGGCTCGAACGGCTCAAGCGTCCCCAAGCCTTCCGCGCCATGAAAATGATCGGCGATGTCGAGATGACGCTCCAGCGGGCGTGCCGCCCCGGCGTGAACCGGCGGATGTTCCCCGCGCCCGGCGATCTGACGCAGCAGTCGGCCATTGCGTGCTGTGCGGTCGGCCGGAACATTCCCGCCGACCGTGGTGACCGCGCGAATGTCCAGCTCAGGCGAGGCGAAGGCTAAAAACAGCGCCACAGCGTCATCCACGCCGGGATCGCAGTCGATGATGACGGGGATCGAACTCATCGGTCGGTTATCCGAGGCTCAGCCACCCGGGGCAAGCCCGTCAGCCTGGCGGTGCCGCAGGGCGGCCACGCGCGCCAGGGCGTCGACCTCGATATCGGCATAGAACAGATTGTAAGGCGGCGACTTGCGCCGATCCGCCCATGAGCCGCTTGGCCGCAGCGATTGCGAGCGCGGCAGCGAATGGCGCAGAACGCCGTCAACGCACTGGGTTTCGACCTGGCGCGAAATAAAGGGCGGGCGCGAACCCCACTCCAGACCGCTAGCGTTGGCCGCACCCTGGCTCAGGCGAGCGGGAACCAGCGCGTCGCTGACCGCGCCAAGGACGGGATTGACGCAAAGCGCGCGCCGGCCGGCCAGCGGCGTCAGATTGCCACGATCGGTCCAGATATGAGCCCGGCCGAGGCGGTGGCGGGCCAGATCATCGGCGCCCTCACGCACCTGCGCCCAGGCGACAATGCAACCGGCCTCATCGCGACGGCCACAGGCCGGCAAGCTTGCGTTCGGCCCATGGGCATCTGCGGAAATGACGGCGTCCATCACATAGACCGCAGCCAGACGGTCGCGAAGACTTGGATCTTCCGCGATCAGATCCGCAGCCAGCCGATCGACCAGCTCGGCACCCTGCCCAACACCCGCCAGGATGAGAGGGCGCCCCTGATCCCAGGTCGCGCGATAGTGGTCATAGGCCGCCCGAATGTCCCGATAGGGGTAGGCGCGGGCATCGCGGGCGTCGTCGCGAAGCGTGAGTTGGGTATAGAGGCTCGACTGACGGTAACGCGGCGCGAATATCCTGCCGGCCTCGGCGAACGGGCCCGCGTAGTTCGGCAACATCACCCGCTCCAGCAGTCCCGCTGATTCCGGGTCGTCGATCGGTCCGAGCCAATCACTCCCGCCGTCAAAGGTGGTCGGGTGGATAAAAAAGACGTCCGCCTCGCCCGCGGGTTCGGTCGCCGATCCGCGCAGGGCCCATGCATCGGCCCGTGCGTAGTCCGGCGCCGGGGGCGGCTCGTAGGTCTGGAATGGCACCTTGGGATCCAACGCCGTGCGCAGAATATCCTCCCGCCAGACCACGGCGGCCGCAACCACCAGCACGACGAGGCCGGTCAGCGCCCATGCCAGGGCCTGGCTAAGGGAAATACGGCGACTTGAGCGGTGCGACTCGCGAAGCGCCTGATAGGTCTCTCGCGGCCAACGCTTGTGAACCCAGAACCACTCCTGCGGCCGCTCGCGCACGCGCGCCTCGACCCACTCATTGACGCGGCGGACCGCCGTTTCGATATCGCGGGTCCGGTCGCCGGTCTGCTCCAGGTGGATCGGCTCATGCACCACAACGCGGTAGCGCGCGCCCTTGGTGCGCTCGACCGACATCGTCTGCAATGGCGTATCGTACTTCAACGCCAAACGACTGGGGCCTGGCGCAGTGTGTGCGGGCGCGCCGAAGAACGGCAAGGCCAGGCCGGCGTTGAATTTCTGATCGTTCATCAGCGCGACCGATTCGCCCTTTGACAAGGCCGACATGAGATCACGCGTCGCCTCGCCCTTGGGCGCGAACAGCTCTACGCCGTAGGCCGCGCGGCCATCCTTGACCCGCTTGTCGATCAGCGGGTTGTTCATCGCCCGGTAGGTCATCAGACAGGTGACGCCGGATTCCACGATCGTGGCCGGCATGACCTCCCAGTTGGCGAAATGCCCGGAAACGAAGACGACCGGCTCACCGTTGTCGCGGATCTGCGCCAGGCGCTCGGCGTTGACCACCTCGACCCGACCAGTCGCCGGGCGGATTCGGTCCATCAGCGGAAACTCAGCGAAGGCGCGGCCGACATTGTCCCACTGCGCGTCGAGCAGGCGATCGTGCTCGCGCTGCGACAGGTCGGGAAAAGCGATGCGAAGGTTGTCCGAGGCGGTGCGGTTGACCGGAGTCAGCGGGCCCAGCGTCCGGAACAGCCAACCGCCGAACCCCGACGCCCAGTCCACCGGAAGCGCCCTGAGAAACAAGACGACCGTGTCATAGGCCAGCGCTTCGACACGCCACGCGAGGCGCTGGATCAGTGTTGGTTTCAAGTTCGACACGTCTGATCGTTTACCGCACCCGGCGCCGTCCACCGAGAGCCTTGTTGAGCATCTTGTAGATCCTGCTGGTGCGGACCAGAGCCGTCATGTGGCTGATGCGGATCCCGGTCCAGCCCGAGAATATGTTTCGCCGCAAGAACAGATATTTCGCCAGCGTCAGCGGATATTCGAACGGCAGGCGCAGCGCCAGCGCCAGGGCGGGCTTGCTAAGCACCTCGGCCTGATAGTCGGCGTAGGCCTGCATCTTGGCGCGCAAATGCTCCAGCGACCGCCAGGAAAAGTGCAGAACGATACCGTCCAGCTGCCCGAGCGGTTCGTCGCCGGTTTCGATCCGATCGTGAACCGGATGTTCGCTGTAGGTCGCCCGCCTCCGATCGTAGAGGCGGACAATATTGTATCCTTCAGCCCCCCAATGCGGCCGTTCGCGGCCAGGGTGAACGGCCACGATGTTCATGCGATAGGCCGCCAGGGGCGGCTCTTGCGCCATCAAGGCGCGAATCTCGGCCTGGAGTTCTGGGCTGAGCACCTCATCGGCGTCGAGGCTGAGAATCCAGTCGTTGCGCGCTTCCAGCTCGGCGAACCGCTTCTGCTGACCATAGCCGGTCCAATCGCGGTGCAGCACCCTGGCGCCAAGCCGCCGGGCCACCTCCTGGGTGCCATCCGTCGAGCCGGAATCCACGACCAGCAACTCGTCGGCGACGGCGCTCGCGGCGCGCAGGCAGGCCTCGAGACGATCCGCCTCATTCAGGGTGATGACACAGCAACTGATCGCAACAGTCACAGGCCCGGCCTCACGTCCGCCGGCGCCGGAACTCGAACATATACTCCGGGTAAACCGCCTCTGGACCACGCAGGCGCACCTGGGTGCGGCGACCGATACGGGCCAGCGCGCGCGCCAAGCCAGCTTTGGGCTTGCGATAGAGCGGCCAGATCAGGCCGGTCAGGTCGACGCCCGCCCGCCACGCCAACTCGTGCATGCACGAGGCCGACAGCCAGAACGTATGCTCGGTATTAGCCGCCACATAGTTCAACCCGAAGCGCGATCGAGTCTGGCGAAAGCGCGGCGCAAAAGGATTGGGCGTGGTGAAGATCGCGACGCCGTCCGCCGCCAGGTGCCGGTCGACGAATTGCAGCAGCCGGACCGGGTCGGAGACATGCTCGATCACGTCACCGATGAAGATACGTTCGAACCGCTCACCCAAATCAACATCGGACGTTGCGTCCACGCAGCGGAAATCGAAGCCCGCTGCGTTGTAATGCTCGCACAGTTTGGGATCGAGCTCGACCGCGACCGCGCGGCGCGCCACCGCCGCGATGCGCCCGTGCTCCCAGTTGTCAGCCGAATAGAAGCTGGGGTCGTGCTCACCGGCCCCGATATCCAACACCTCACGATCACGACAGGCCTCAAGGATGTATTCAATCCGTGACGTCTCGGGAAACCGGGTGATCGACCACAGATGCGCATCCAGCGACTTGAAAAGCTCGGGCGTCGTCGGATCGCTGTAGCGTGCTCGCCAATCAAACATCTGCCCGCCCCGTCGCTTCCAGCGCCATGTTCAACCTGTTCCAAAAACCCTGTGCGCCGTACTGTTTACGCGTGTGATGGCCGCCGGCTTGCGCCCGGCCCTTCATCGCATCCAGATCGGCCATAGCCAAATCGATCGCGCCGGCCAGGGCCGCCGCATCACCGACCGGGAACAGCCGGCCAAAGGCGCCGTCGCCCAGTGCTGTGCGATTGCCGGGATTGTCGGCGGCGATGATCGGTTGGCCCCGGTGCAGGGCCTCCAGCAGCAAATAGGGCAATCCCTCCCAATGCGACGGCAGGACCAGGATGTCGTCGGGCGCGAAAGCCGACCAAGGGTCCTGGCTCCACCCCGGCATTTCGACGCCAAGCGCCGGCGAGATCGCGGCGACGGCTGCGCGCACCTCCGCCTCCAGTGGGCCCGAGCCGATGATCACCGCCTCGATTCCCGGCGTGCGCACCTGTGGCAAGGCCGCGACAAAGGTCAGAGGATCCTTGATGTCCGTAAACCGGGCGCAAAAGATCACCCGAGGGCGTGGGCGGGCCGGGTTGGCATGAGCCTCACCCGGCACAAATGGGTTGCCAAGCAGAGCGCACGGCGCGCCCTGCAACTGGCCCAAGACACGCGCCTGCTGAGCGGGGTTGAGGGTGATGGTTAGGTCCGCCCGCCGCTTGCGCCGGGCCTTGTCCGAATGGCACGGTGCAATGAAGATCGCCTTTGGCAGCATCGATCGCATCGGCGCCAAGGCGCGATCGCTATGGACCACCACCATGTCCGGGGCCTGGTCCAACGCGTCCGTCAATCGACGACCGATCCCAAGCAGCGGCGCCGCCGCGCCGAAGGACGAAAACAGAATATCCGGCGCGGGCCTCAGGGCGACGCCCGACCGGATCAGCAGATCCTCGGCAGGTCCGCGGTAAAGGCAAGCCGACTGGACCCCGACCTCACGGAACATCGCCGCGTAATGGATGACGGCGCTCTCGATCCCGCCCGGCGCCTTGGTGGCGGCGATCTGTAGCGCGGATCGGATCAAGGTCAGGCCGCCTGGCGGCGTTTGGTCAGGGCGTCGTAGTCGAGCAGTTCGGAGACCAGTCCCTCGAACTGGCTCAGCGGCACCATGTTGGGGCCGTCGGACGGCGCGTGATCCGGGTCGGGATGGGTCTCGATGAAGACGGCGTCGACACCCACCGCCACGGCGGCGCGGGCCAACACCGGTACAAACTCGCGCTGACCGCCGGACGAGGCGCCCTGGCCGCCCGGCTGCTGCACCGAATGGGTGGCGTCGAACACCACCGGACAGCCGATGTCGCGCAGCACCGGCAGGGCGCGCATATCCGACACCAGGGTGTTGTAGCCGAACGAGACGCCGCGCTCGCAGGCCATGACGTTCGGATTGCCGGCCCCGGTGACCTTGGCGATGACGTTCTTCATGTCCCAGGGTGCCAGGAACTGACCCTTCTTGACGTTGACGGCGCGGCCGGTGCGGGCGGCGGCGACCAGCAGATCGGTCTGGCGGCTGAGGAAGGCGGGGATCTGGATCACGTCCACGGCCTCGGCCACGGGCGCACAGTGCTCGATCTCGTGCACATCGGTCAGGGTCGGCATCCCGGTCGTCTCGCGGATCTCGGCGAAGATCGGCAGGGCGTCGTGCAGACCGATGCCGCGCGCCGCATTGGCCGAGGTGCGGTTGGCCTTGTCGTAGCTGGTCTTGTAGATCAGCCCGATGCCGAGGCGGTCGGCGATCTCCTTCAGCGCCGCGGCGGTCTCCAGCGCGTGCTGGCGGCTCTCCATTTGGCAAGGGCCGGCGATGAAGGACAGTTTGGCCCCGCCGCCGATGACGACGGGTCGGGGAGCCTTGATCTGGATCTGGGCGTTAGGGGCGGTCACAGCAGCGTTCCTGAGCGTTCGCGTTTCACTGGCCAGAAAGTGGCGGCGGCGCAAGGCGTTCGCAAGGCGAAGGAGCATTCCGTGATGGATCGTCCGGTCATTCTATGGTTCCGCCGCGACCTGAGGCTGGGCGACAATCCGGCTCTTACGGCGGCGATGGAGACCGGTCGGCCGGTAATCGCGACCTATATCCACGACCCGGCGCTGGACGGGCGGGCGATGGGCGCCGCCTCAGCCTGGTGGCTGGACAAGAGCCTGCGCGCCCTGAGCGCCGACCTGGCTGGGCGCGGATCGGAACTGGTGGTTCGCGCCGGTGACACTGTGACCACAATTGCGAAACTGGTTGAGGAAACCGACACTACTGATCTGTTTATCAATCACCTATTTGAACCCACGGCATGGCGCCGGGACGCGCAAATCTCCGAAGCCATGAAGATGCGCGGGGTCCAGATGCACGGCTTCAACGCCACCAGTCTGGCCGCGCCCGGCGCGGTGCGGACCCAGGCCGGAGAGCCGTTCAAGGTCTTCACGCCATTCAATCGCGCCCTCTGGGATCAGACCCGGCCCCGACAAGCGCGGCGCGCTCCCGAGGTGATCCGTGCGCCTGAGGTCCAGCCCGCCGGAATCAACATTGATTCCCTGAATCTGCATCCGCGCCGACCGGACTGGTCGGGCGGCTTTAGCGATTGGACGCCGGGTGAGGCCGGCGCATTGGCGACGCTGGAACGATTCCTCGATCAGGCCCTGGCCGACTATTCCAGCGACCGGGACCGGCCGGATCGGGAAGGAACCAGCCGGTTGTCGCCGCACCTGCATTTCGGTGAGATCGACCCCTGGCGGGTGGCGAGCGCGGCGCGCGCCGCGGCCGACCACGGCGACGTTCCGCACGGCCAGGCCGAAAAGCTGTGCGCCGAGCTGGCGTGGCGGGAGTTCTCGATCCAGCTGCTGGCGGCCTTCCCCACCCTGGCGACGGAAAACTACAAGGGCGGCTTTGACCGGATGGCCTGGCGCGACGATCCGGCCGGGCTTGAAGCCTGGACACGCGGCCTGACCGGCTATCCCATCGTCGACGCCGGGATGCGCCAGCTGTGGGCGACCGGCTGGATGCACAATCGTGTCCGCATGATCGTCGCCTCGTTCCTGATCAAGGACCTGTTGATCGACTGGCGCGAGGGCGAACGCTGGTTCTGGGACTGTCTGGTCGACGCCGACCACGCTTCCAACAGCCAGAACTGGCAGTGGGTGGCCGGCTCCGGCGCCGACGCCTCGCCGTTTTTCCGCATCTTCAATCCGGTCAGCCAGGGCGAGAAGTTTGATCCCAAGGGCGACTATGTCCGGCGCTGGGTTCCAGAGCTGGCCGCCCTGCCCGCCGACTGGATCCACCAGCCGTGGAAGGCCCCACCGATGGTGCTGGCGGCGGCGGGGGTGGTGCTGGGCCAGACCTATCCCGCCCCCATCGTCGATCACGCCATGGCCCGCAACCGCGCCCTGGATGCGTTGAAGGCGACGCGGGGCTAGGCTCTGGCCATGACCGAATCGCGCTGTCCCTGGTGCGGGACCGACCCGCTGTATGTCACCTATCACGACACCGACTGGGGCGTGCCCGAGTACGATGCCCGGGCGCTGTGGGAAAAGCTGGTGCTGGACGGATTTCAGGCCGGGCTCGCCTGGATCACCATCCTGAGAAAGCGCGAGGCGTTTCGCGCCGCCTTCGACGGCTTTAATCCGAGGAAGGTCGCACGCTATGGCGACGTCGACCGCGCCCGGCTGATGGCCGACGCCGGCATTGTGCGCTCCAACGCCAAGATCGACGCCGCCATTCGCGGCGCCCAGATCTGGTGTGAGATGACCGACAACGACGAGGATTTCTCGGCCTGGCTGTGGAGTTTCGTCGGCGGCGCCCCGATCCAGAACACCTGGGCCTCCATGGCCGAGGTCCCGACCCAGACGCCCGAATCCGTCGCCATGGCCAAGGCCCTGAAGGCCCGCGGCTTCAAATTCTGCGGCCCGGTGATCACCTACGCCTTCATGCAGGCCGTCGGCATGGTCAACGACCACCTGACGCCGTGCCCGCGCCATCAGGCGGTGAAGGCCCTCGCGCGGTGAGCGGACCGACCTTTGAAGAAGAAGCGCGCCACCCCTCCCCCGTCTGCGGCGTCGATGAGGCGGGACGCGGGCCGTGGGCGGGGCCGGTGGCGGCGGCGGCGGTGATCCTGGACCCAAACGACCTACCGGTCGGCTTGAATGATTCCAAAAAGCTCAGCGAAGCGCGCCGTATCGCCCTAGAGACCGAGATCAAAGCTCGGGCCCTGGCCTGGTCGGTCGGGCTGGCGAGCGTCGAAGAGATCGACCGCCTGAACATCCTTCGGGCCACAGGCCTGGCCATGCGCCGGGCGGTCGAGGGGCTAAGCGTGGCGCCCGCCTTCGCCTTGGTCGATGGCAACTATCGCTTCGTCCTGCCCTGCCCGATGGAGCCGTTGGTCAAGGGCGACGCCCGTTCGGCCTCCATCGCCGCGGCCTCGATCCTGGCCAAACAGGCGCGGGACCGGCTGATGATAGAGGCCGACGCTGAGTGGCCCGGCTACGGCTTCGCTGGCCACAAGGGCTATCACGCACCGATCCATGTGGCGGCCTTGCAGCGGCTGGGCCCTTGCGCAATCCACCGCCGCTCCTTCGCCCCGATCCGGACCTTACTGGAGCGGGCCTAGTGGTCGCCTTCGACGACGGCTTCGGCGGTCGGACGGTGGGCGCGCACGCACCAGATCACCGATACGACCATCAGGATGATGGCGAGGACCTCAATCCCGGTCGGCCAGCGGCCCTCGTAGATGAATCCGTAAATCAGGGCGAACAGGGTCTCAAACACGATCATCTGACCCAGCATCGTCAGGGGCATCAGCTGGCTGGCCCGGTTCCACAGGGCGTTGCCGAGGATGGAAGCGCCTAGAGCGACCCCGGCGCTGACCATGAGAAAGCGGCTCCAGATTTCGCCGTGCCAGGCCGGGCCGGCCATCAACAGCGCGGCGGGAACCAGCAGCAGCGCCAGGACCCCGGTGACCACGCCGGTCAGGAGCGAGCCGTCCTGGGCCGAGACCCGGTCGTGGCGCGCGAGCCAGCGACTGTTGCCGATGGCGTAGGCCGACCAAACGATCAGCGCCAACAGCGCACAGGTCAGACCGATGATGACATCGAGCGGACTTTGCGCATGACCGTCCGTCGGTCGCTGGAGCGCCTCGAAGCCGATCAGTCCGACTGCCGCGACAGCCATCAGGAGCGGCCAGACCAGCCGCCGGAGCGGCACGGCGCCGGGGTCGCGCAGGCCCCACAGGATGACCGCCACCGGCACCATGCCCACGATCAGGGCCGAGGCGGCGACCCCGGCCAGATGGACCCCGACTACCAACAGACAGAAATAGACGATGTTGCCCGCCAGGCTGAGCCAGACCAGGCCGCGCCAGGCGGCGGCGTCCAAGGTCCGCGTCGCCACCGCCCAGCGCGGCGCTAACAGCATCAGGGCGATAAGGCCGTAGGCGAGATAGCGCCCCGCCGCCATGGCCGCAGGCGAAGCCTCGGGAACCAGTTTGGGCGCCAGGAAAACCAGTCCCCAAAGCGCGCCGGACCCGACGCCGCAGGCGATACCGAGGAGACGGTTCGCGTTCATCAGTAGATCAGATACGCCCGGCGTTCCTCGGTCCAGGCCGCCTCATCCGGCCCGGCGACCGAATCCAGATCCCCCGCCTCGGCCCCGGCGTCATCGACCCATTCCCTCAGGATCGGTGAGCCGTTGATGACGTCGATCGGCAGCTTGCCGAAGGCGTATTCATACGGGAAATCCCGCCACAGATCGTAGCCCGGATAGAGGCTGCGAATCGCCTTGAAACCCAGAGCCTGAACCCGCCAGGGCTGGAAGGCTTGATGGCCGTAGGCCAGGCCCTCGGTATGGATCTGGACGCTGGAGCACAGCTGGCCAGCGTGCTTGTGGAAGGTCGGCAGGATCCAGCAGTCGCGCAGCACGCAACCGTCCAGCCATTGCGGCGCCAGCCGCTGCATCTCGGTGATGACCGCCCGCGCATCGATGTCGGGCGCTCCGAACAGCTCCAGCGGGCGGGTGCTTCCCCGGCCCTCCGACAGGGTCGTGCCCTCCAGCATTACCGTCCCGGCATAGGCGCGGGCCATGAACAGGTTCGGCGCATTGGGGCTGGGGTTGATCCAGACCCGATCATTCAGCGGCCAGCCGTAGCCCGGCCCGGCGTCCGGGTCATAGCCCTCGATCTCGATGACCCGATAAGCGACGTCCAGCTTGAAGCGGTCGATGAACCAGCGGCCCATTTCGCCCAAGGTCATGCCATGACGCATCGGCATCGGCCCGGCGCCGACGAAGCTCTCCCAGCCAGGACGCAGCAGCGTGCCCTCGACGGGCCGCCCGGCGGGATTGGGCCGGTCCAACACCCAGACCTCCTTGCCGTGCTCGGCGGCGGCCTCCAGCACATACAGAAGCGTTGTCACAAAGGTGTAGATGCGGCAGCCCAGGTCCTGAAGATCGACCAGCAGGACGTCGAACGTGCCCATCGACTGGCCGCTAGGCCGACGCACCTCGCCATAGAGGCTGAAGACCGGGATGCCATGGACCGGATCGGTCTCGTCGGCGGTCTCCATCATATTGTCCTGCAGGTCGCCCTTCATACCGTGCTGCGGCCCGAAGGCGGCGGTCAGGTTGATGTCCGGGCACGCCGCCAGGGCGTCCATGGAATGCGTCAGGTCCGCCGTCACCGAGGCCGGATGTCCGAGCAAGGCCACACGGCGACCCTTGAGCGCCGCGCGCAGTTCCGGCTCGGCGAGCAGGCGATCAATGCCGAACCTCATGGCAGCTCCAGAACGAAGGAATCGGGATGGTGAAAGTCGGGCTTATCCGATGGATGCGCCAAGGCCCAATAGGAGATCGCGCCGGTCGGCTCTTCGATGACCGCGCTCAATCCCGCCTGCCAGGGCCCCTCCCCCGCAATGCCGCCCTCCTCCGCCAGAACGTAGGTGTTGGCCAGAGCGATCGGGCCGTCCTCGACGTCCAACATGGAGCCGGCCATTTTCCCTGCGACATCGTGGGCAACTCCCATCCGCGCCAGGCGCGCTTCCCAGGCCAGGACACGCTGCCGCGCCACCGGCCCGATGATCAATGGCGGCTGGAAATCGAGATTGCCGGCGCCCTCTCGATAGCGATCGAAGCGGTAGGCCGCCCACTGTCCCGACGGCGAGAAGTTGAACTCGAAATAGGCCGGGCTGCCCTGTCGGCGCAGGAACAGTTCGAAACAGGTGGTGCGCCACAGCCCGTCTGCACGACCGGGTTCTGACGGCGGAGGCAGAACGAGCGCCTCGGGCGGCTCGTTGACGACATAGTTGAACGACCACGACCCCGCGCCCCGCCAGACGATGTCGACGTCGATCCGCCCGATCGCGGTTGGCGGATGAGCCGGGTGCGGCGTCAGGGACAGGCGTTCGAATTCCATCCTGCTTGACTGCCATCGGGGCTTGGCAATATCCAGAGAGTGATGTCCATCACCGCCCCTCGTTCCGGCCTCTACTATCGCTCGCTGATCTAGCGAGCGGCCCGCGAACCTTTGCGCCGCACCCGCCGGCGCCATTTCCTCCTGACGGATGCCGGCTTCCCTGCTAACGGAGCCGACCATGACCTCCCCTACGCCTGATCCAGCCTTCAAGTCCGACTTCCTCCAGACGCTTAGGGCGCGCGGCTATATCCATCAGATCACCCATCCGGGCGAGCTGGATGCGGCGCTGAACAAGGGCGTGGTGTCGGGCTATATCGGCTTTGACGCTACCGCCCCGTCGTTGCACGTCGGCAGCCTGATCCAGATCATGATGCTGCGTCGGCTTCAGCAGGCCGGCCATCGGCCCGTGGTGATCATGGGCGGCGGCACCACCAAGGTCGGCGATCCGACCGGCAAGGACGCCTCGCGACCGCAACTGACCGACGAAACCATCAAGGCCAATATCGCCTCGATCCGCACCGTGTTCGAGCGGTTCCTGACCTTTGGCGACGGCCCCACCGACGCCATCATGATCGACAATGACGACTGGCTGTCGGGCTACGGCTATGTCGAGTTCCTGCGCGCATACGGTACGCACTTTACGATCAACCGCATGCTGGCGTTCGATTCCGTGCGGATCCGCCTGGAACGGGAAGAACCGATGACCTTCCTGGAGTTCAACTACATGCTGATGCAGTCGGTGGACTTCCTGGAGCTGAACCGGCGCCGGGGCGTGACCTTGCAGATGGGCGGGTCGGACCAGTGGGGCAACATCACTTCGGGCGTCGATCTGGTGCGCCGGGTCGATCAGAAGGACGCCTACGGCCTGACCACGCCTCTGTTGACCACAGCGTCCGGCGGCAAAATGGGCAAGACCGCCCAGGGCGCCATCTGGCTGAACGCCGAGCAGCTTGGGCCGTATGACTACTGGCAGTTTTGGCGCAACGTCGATGACGCCGATGTGGGGCGGTTCCTGCGGCTGTTCACCGACCTGTCGCTGGAGGAGATCGCGACCCTGGAGACGCTGGAAGGGGCCGGGATCAACGAGGCAAAAAAGGCCCTGGCCGACGCCGCCACCACGATGCTGCACGGGGCTGAGGCGGCGGCGACCGCGCGCGGTGCGGCTGAGAGCGCCTTTGAAAAGGGCCAGCTTTCGGCTGACCTTCCAACGGTGGAACTGGCGCGCGATGAGGTGTTCGGGGCGATGATCGCCGCTGTCATGACCAAGGCAGGCCTGACCCAATCCAATGGCGAGGCGCGCCGCCTGGCTCAGGGCGGGGGCTTGCGCCTCAACGACCAGTCGGTTGCTGATGGAGCCCAGCTTCTGTCCGAAGCCGACATGACCACCGAGGGCGTGATCAAGCTGGCCGCCGGCAAGAAGAAGATCATCCTGGTGAGGCCCGTCTGATGAGCGATCTGATCGAAGGCCAAAGGGCCCCCGTCCTGGACCTGCCGACCGATGACGGCGGACGTTTCGATCTGGCGGCGGCGACCGGTCCGGTCGTGGTCTTCTTCTACCCCAAGGCTGATACGCCCGGCTGCACGACCGAGGCGATCGACTTTTCAAATCTCAAGTCCGAGTTCGAGGCGGCAGGCGCGGTGGTCGTCGGCGTGTCGCGCGATCCCGCCAAGAAGCTGGCCCGCTTCCGCGCCAAGCACGATCTGGCCGTGATCCTCGCTTCCGACGAAGACGGCGGCGTCACCGAGGCCTGGGGCGTCTGGGTCGAGAAACAGCTCTATGGCCGCAAATACATGGGCGTGGAGCGCGCCACCGCCCTGATCGGCGCTGACGGAACCCTGATCCGGGTGTGGCGAAAGGTCTCGGTCAAGGGGCATGCCGCCGAGGTGCTCCAGGCCGCCCAGAGCCGTCCGAGCATCTGAACGCCGCATTATCCATTTCTTTTAATCAAGCCCACAGCTCTCTACGAATACTATTCTTGGCGGCGAATTAGCCGAGAGTGGCTAGATTCGTTTCTCATGCCCCTGACAGGCGAGAAATCGCGGTCAAGCTAACCGTGGGGTGTTTGCACGGGCTCTTCGTGGTTAACAAAGGGTGAACACCCTTGCGCACTTGCGGCTACTTGCTGCATAAGTCGAGGACGGGTCTGGGGTGGGTGGATTAATGGTCAGGCGTACGAAAGGTCAGATACAGCGGTTCTTTGATCGTCGGTTTCCGGAACGGCACGTTTTCGTCCGGACGCCCGATGGCGAGATCACAGGCCGGGTTTTGACCCCCCGTAAACAGATCCTCATGGCCTGCGGGGCCGTCATCATTGGCGGATGGTGCCTGCTGTCGACCGCCGGCGCCGTCTGGGGTGCAGTCACCTCTCTAACGGCCGAACGCGAAGTCCACCGGGCGCGGGCGTCCGCCGAACGCATGAACGCGGACCTCCAGGCCCGCCTGGACAGTGCTGTGGCGCGCATGACCGCCACCTCCGGTTCGATCGACGATCTGGCCCATACCGTGGAACGGCGGCACGCCGCCCTGACCCAGGTCATGACCATGTTCCGCGGCGTCGATGGCGCTGAGGAGGCGCTGCGACCCGCAACGCTGCAGGACCCGGATCAGCCGCCGGTCGCCCGTCTCGTTTCGGTACAGATGGATCAGGAACGACTGATCTCGCGAGCCCAGACCTTTGCGGATAGTCGAGCCGAGCGTTTGCGCCTGGCGTTCCGCTTGGCCGGCCTGAACCCGGCCGCCTACGCCGGTTCGCCGGACTCGCTGGGCGGCCCGCTGGTGGAGGCAAACGACCCTGAGGCTCTCGCGACGATTCTCAATGTAGATGAAGCGTTTGCGGCTCGAATTCAGCGCGCTGCCGACGATCTGTCCGAGATGCGAACACTGGCAGACACTGCCGAACAACTGCCATTCGGCCGGCCCGCCGAGGGCGTTCGTCAGACCTCCAGCTTCGGCGTACGCTTCGATCCGTTCAACGGTCGACTGGCCGTACATCGTGGTCAGGATTTTGCAGGTCCGTACATGACGCCGATCCGGGCCACCGCGCCCGGCGTGGTGTCCTTCGCGGGTGTGCGCAATGGCTATGGAAACACTGTCGAGATCGACCACGGCGGCGGCTTCAAGACCCGCTACGCCCACCTGCAAGGCTTCAACGTCAGCGTCGGCCAGCGTGTCGCCGTCGGCCAGCGCGTCGGCGCCATGGGCTCAACCGGTCGTTCTACCGGTGTGCACCTTCACTATGAGGTGTGGGTCGATGGCCGCCCCCAGAACCCCGCCCGTTTCATGAGAGCCGGAGACTATGTTCAACAAGCCGAAGAATAACCCTCCCCCGCAGGCCAAGTCGCGTTCCGACGTTCCCGTCCCGCCGCTGCCCGATCTGCCGTCTCCGGGCCAGTCGTCGGGCGCCGCCTCGGCGCCGCAAGCGGCGGCGGCCCCCGCCCCGGCCCCAGCGGCCCCCGCGCGCGGCTCGTCGGTCCTCGCCAGAGATCTCGTCTTCGAAGGCAACATCTCCGGCGACGGCGAACTCACCATCGACGGCCAGGTCAAGGGCGACGTGCGCGTCAACCGATTGATTGTCGGCGATACCGGCTCGGTCGAAGGCTCGGTTCAAGCTGAGGCCGTCGATGTGCGCGGTCGCGTGGTCGGGGCTGTCAATGGCCAACAGGTCCGCCTGTTGTCGACGGCCTACGTCGACGGCGACATCAATCACGAGCAGCTGGCCATCGAGGTCGGGGCCTATTTCCAGGGTCGCTGTCTGCAGAACCGCGGCGGTCAGGCCGCCCCGGCTCAGGCTCCCGCCCAGGCTCCGGCGGCCGCCAGCGCGCCGGTCGTCACCCCGGCTCTGACCAATGCACCGCCGGCGCCCCAGGGCGAGGTCGTCAATCTCAAGCCGACCGCCTGATCGCGTTTCGAACCGGAATAGAATGAGGGCGGGGTCGACGACGGCTCCGCCCTTCTTCTATGCGTCGATCGTTTCGCCGCGCGTCGCCCCGACGCGCTGCGCCAGGGCCGCGCCCATGAAGGCGTCCAGGTCGCCGTCGAGAACCCCTTGCGTGTCAGACGTCTCGACCTCGGTGCGCAGGTCCTTGACCATCTGGTACGGCTGAAGAACGTAGGATCGGATCTGGTGTCCCCAGCCGATGTCGGTCTTGGCATCGGCTAGGGCCTGGGCGGCGGCCTCGCGCTTTTGCAGCTCCAATTCGTACAGACGCGCGCGCAGCATTTTCCAGGCCTGCTCGCGGTTCTGGTGCTGGGAACGACCGGCCTGGCAGGCGACCACCGTGTTGGTCGGGGTGTGGGTCAAGCGCACCGCTGAATCGGTCTTGTTGACGTGCTGACCGCCCGAGCCGGAGGCCCGGTAGGTGTCGGTGCGGACGTCGGCGGGATTGATGTCGATCTCGATGGTGTCGTCCACCACAGGCGAGACGCCGACCGAAGCAAAGGACGTGTGCCGCTTGGCGGCGGCGTCATAGGGGCTGATGCGGACCAGGCGATGAACGCCGGACTCGGACTTGAGCCAGCCGTAGGCGTTCGGCCCCGAAACCAGAATAGTCGCCGACTTGATCCCGGCCTGGTCGCCGTCTTCCTCGGCCTCGATCTCGACGTCGTAGCCGTGGGCGCGGGCCCAGCGGGTGTACATACGCAGCAGCATCCCGGCCCAGTCGCAGGACTCGGTGCCGCCGGCCCCGGCGTTGACCTCCAGATAGGCGTCGTTGCCGTCAGCCTCTCCAGACAGCAGAGCCTCCAGCTCGGCTCGAGCGGCGCGCTCCTTGATGGCCCTAAGCTGGGCTCGCGCGTCTTCGAGCACAGCCTCATCACCCTCTTCGTCCGCCATCTCGGACAGCATGACCGCCTCCTCTAGGCCCGTCTGCATCTCACGCACGGCGTTGACCTGGCCCTCCAGGCGCGAGCGCTCGCGGCTGACCGCCTGGGCCTCGTCGGGATTGTCCCACAGGGTCGGATCCTCGACCCGGGCGTTCAGCTCATCGAGCTTTCTGAGCGCGACGTCCCAGTCAAAGACGCCTCCTGAGCAGAGCGAGGCTCTGCTCGATGTCGGCCGACATGGCCTCGACATCCAGTCGCATGATCATTCTCTCAGTGACGAAAATCGGGGGCGAGCAGGTCGCCCAAGATTGCTGAAATAGGCCATTGCGGACCAGACGGAAAGGCCGGGATCTCAAGCCGGGCTCAATCCCGACCGGCTCAGTAGAGGCCGCTGAGGTCTTCAGGCGGCGGGGTCCGCGGCGGCGGGGCGGCGTCGGGCGGCGGCGGGGTCCGTTCGTCCGGCGGGACGCGCGGCCCCGGATTGTAGGGCACACCGTCGACCGGCGCATAGGTTGGGCGCTCGCCGGTCGGCGGCGGCGCGACCTCTTCCTCTTCACGGCGGCGCAGCGCCTCGGATCCGGGACGGAAAGCCTCCTCGATGCCGTTGACGTTGCGCCAGATCGCGTTCTGGGGCCGGGCAAACTCCAGCACCGGACGGCCGCGCATGGCCTCTTGCATGAAGTCGACAAAGATTGGCACCGCCGTCACGCCGCCAGCCTCGCCCGAGCCGAGCGAGCGGTTGTCATCAAAGCCGACGAAGACGCCGACGATCAGGTCGGGCGTGTAGCCGACGAACCAGGCGGAACGGTAGTCATTGGTCGTGCCGGTCTTGCCCGCGACCGGGCGGTTCAGCGCCCGAGCGCTCGTCGCCGTGCCCCGTTGAACCACGCCCTCCAGCATGGAGGTGATCTGATAGGCGGTGATCGGGTCCATCACCTGCTCCCCGCTCGGCGTGACACGCGGGCTCTCGCGACCGTCGAAATTGCGATCACAGTTGCGGCAAGCTCGGGTCGGCTCGATATCCGTTTCTGCGCTCCAGATCGTCTCGCCGTTACGATCCTGGACCAGCTCGATCAAATGCGGTCGCACGCGCCGACCGCCATTGGCGAAAGCCGCGTAGGCGCCCGTCAAACGCAGCGCGGTGGTTTCACCGGCGCCGAGGGCCATCGAGAGCACCGGCTCCATATTGTCCACGACGCCGTAGCGGATCGCATCGTCGCGAACGCGCTCCATGCCGATTCGCTGGGCCAGGCGCACCGTCATGGCGTTTCGCGAAAGTTCCAGACCGCGCCGAAGCGTGGTCGGACCGTAGTAGCGGCGGCTGTAGTTCTGCGGGCTCCAACGCTGCCCGCCGGCGCCGACCAGGCTGATCGGTCCGTCGACAACGATCGAGGTCGGTGTGAAGTCCGTTTCCAGCGCCGAAGCATAGACGAAGGGCTTGAAGGCCGAGCCCGGCTGGCGCATCGCCTGGGTCGCCCGGTTGAAGCTGGACAGCGAGTAGGAATAGCCGCCGACCATCGCCACGACCCGGCCGGACCAAGGCTCCACAGCGACCAGCGCTCCATTGACCTCTGGAATCTGACGCAGGCCATAGCCGCCGCTTTCGATCGGTTCGACAAAGATCAGGTCGCCGCGCGCCAATCCGGCGCCGGCCGCAGCCCAGGCAGCGTCAGACGCGGCCAGCGTTCCTTCGCTGCCGTCCGAAGCCAAAAGAATGCGGACGGTGTTCCCCGAAACCGAGTCAACGACAGCCGCACGCCAGGCGCGACGTTCGGACGGAGGCCCTTCCGCCCGGGCGCGTTCTTGCCAGCCGGGGCCGATCTCTGTTTCGCCCCAGGCCCCGCGCCAGCCATGACGGCGATCATAGGATTCCAGACCGCGCATCAGGGCGTCGCGCGCCATTGACTGAAGGCGGGGATCCAACGTCGTGCGCATGTAGTAGCCGCCGCGATTGACGTCTTCGCCCCAGGTGCGCAGCGCGATCCGGCGGGCCTCTTCAACGAAATAGTCCGCATCCTGGTATTCCGAGCGGACCGGCGCGTCGCGCACCACCAAGGGCGCAGCCGCCGCTTCCCGTTCGGCGGTTTCAGTGAGCCAGCCCAGCTCGCGCATCTGGCCGAGAATCCAATTGCGGCGCGCCACCGCCGCCTCGGTTCGCCTGCGCGGATGATAGTTGTTGGGGCCCTTGGGCAGGGCCGCCAGGAAAGCCGCCTCGGCCGGCGTCAGTTCATCCAGCGACTTGCCGAAATAGTTGTAGGCCGCCGCCGCCACCCCGTAGGATCGATACCCGAGGAAAATCTCGTTCAGATACAGTTCGAGGATCTGTTCCTTGGTCAGAACCGATTCCAGCCGCTGGGCCAGAATCGCCTCGCGCACCTTGCGCCCAATGGTGGTGTCGCTGGTCAGAAGGACGTTCTTGGCCACCTGCTGGGTGATCGTCGAGCCGCCTTCCAGACGACGCCCCCGGGCCAGGTTCAGCACATTGTTGGCCATCGCCCGGCCAAAGCCCGAAACATCGATGCCGCCATGCTGGAAGAAGTGTTTGTCCTCGGCGGCGAGGAAGGCCTGGATCACCACCGGCGGAATCTCTTCGTACGGAACGAAGATACGGCGCTCCTGAGAGAACTCCCCGATCAGGGTGCCGTCCCAGGCATAAACCCGCGTCGCCGTCGGCGGGCGATACTCAGCCAGTTCCCCGGCGTCGGGCAGATCGTGAAACAGATAGGCCGTGTACAAAGCCACGACCATGCCCGCGAGCGCCACAAAGCCGAGGATCGCAATCCCGACCATGACAAACCAACGCTCGGCAGTCTGCACGTCTCACTCCTTGGCGCGACCGTCTGGCGGGTCGAACCTAGGGATTTAGCCGGACGTCGCGCTGGGGGAAAGGCGCCTTGGGTTCAATAGACGTTCGGGAACCAGCGTCCTCTGGAATCTCGCCCCGGAATCCATTGATCACAAACGTCGGGCGCTGGGCTTCGGGGGGGCCGGCCAACGGCCGCGACACCTCATCGCGGAAACACGGACAGACTGCCGCGCTAGTCAAGGGTTTCCCGAGGTTTGGCTGTTTCCGGCGCACTCGGCTGGGCCATGAAGGCCAGATCGCGAACCCGAGCGGCGGACAGGTTGACGATGACGAAGATCCGCCCTCAGCGTGACCGGCCGCATCGGCGGGAAAGCGCAGCCCGCGTGAAGCGCATGGCCTAAGCCCTTTCACCGCATCGCGGGTCATCGAGCGGGCACGGCCGCAGTTGGCGTCCCCGTTGGAGCCGATTGGGTCTAGGGTTGAGCCCCGCTCATTCCAACGGGTTCGGGTCGAAAGTAGGCGTCGATCGCCCGCACGACCGCGCCCATCAGGCGCCGACGGCCGCCCGAATCGGCCATGAATTCGGCGTCCTGGCCATTGGTGATGAAGCCCATTTCCAGCAACACCGCCGGGACATCCGGAGCCAGCAACACCGCCAGGTTCTCGTCGCGATGACTACGCGCCAGCAGCGGCGCCTCATGGCCGATGTGATTGAGCAGGGCTCCGGCGAACACCGACGAGCGATTCATTGTCGCGCGCTGGGTCAGATCGAGCAGCACGCGCCGCACGGCGGGGTCGCCAGCCGGCAAATCGATACCCCCGTAGGGGCCGCCTCCCAAAGCTTGGCGGGCGGCGCGATCCGCGCCCCGATCCGACAGCGTATAGACACTCGCGCCGCGGGTGGCGGGATTCTGGCTGGAATCGGCATGCAGGGAGATGAACAGGTCGGCGCCGGCGTCCCGGGCGATCGACACACGCCTGGCATGAGGCACCAGAACATCGGTTGAGCGCGTCATGACCACCCTATAGCGCCCCGTGGCTTCGAGCTGACGACGCAGCTCCAGCGCCGCCGCCAGCGTCAGCTCGCGCTCCTGAACCTCGGCGCCGAGCGCGCCTGGATCGGTTCCGCCGTGCCCGGCGTCGATGACGATGACCTGACGCTCGGGAGGAGCCGGCCGCCTGGGTTCGCGCGCCGGCGGCGGCACGACCGCGGGCGTCGCCTCACGAGCCGACGATCCCGGCGCCGCCAGGTCGATGACGTACCGATAGACGCGCACACCGTCGCCCGGCGGCAACAAGAACCGGCGGCTGACCTCGACCGGCCGGCGCAGATCCAACCTCAAAAAGGCCGACCCGCCGCGCGACGACATCTGGTAGCTGCGCACCAGGCCGACGCCCGAGCCAGACAGACCTTCGCCCGCGTCGACGCCCGGCAAGGCGAACATCAGTTCCGGAGCGGCCGCGCCGCGCTCGATTCGTGCGCTGGCGGACCGGGTCAATTCGATAACCACGCGCGTGCGCTCGGCGTCGCCGCCAAACCGCACCTGGACCACATCATCCTGGCGCGGACCGTCAGCCAGACCGCTGCCAGCTGCGAAGGCGGCGACAACGAAGGCGGCGAGCGCAGTCAGGCCCACGGCTAGTCGCCGCGAACTCCCGAACAGCCGGTTCATCATCACGCCCACGTCGGCTTCTCCAAACGCTTGACCGTGATCATGCCAGAGGCGCGCTCGAAAAGCGTTAAGGCCGGTCGCCAAATCGACGCATTCGGCGACTTTCTTTTCCCCCCGCACTCTTGCTAAAAGGGCGAGGTCGGCCCAGCTAGTCTCTTGATAAGGAGGCAGGCGAAAAGGGCCTGCAATCCTGGCGTGTTGAGCAGACGGTCACACCGACCTTGCCGGCCCGCCTCCCCCGCGCATCTGCGCGACCGACCGAGATACGACCCCATGGGCCGCAACGCCGCCGCAATCCGGCTGAATTCAGGCTTCGCCTTCGGCGACCTGATCGCGTGTGCGCCGTCCCCCCTGCCATTCAGGCGAGCCGTCCGCGCCCTCGAAGGACGCCGGACGCCAGCGCGCCCCGGAGATAACCACCACCATGTCGAAAATTATGCTGATCGATGCGGCCCACGCGGAAGAAACCCGCGTCGCCGTCGTCAACGACCGCCGGGTTGAGGATTTCGATTTCGAAAGCCGCGACCGCAAACAGCTTCGCGGCAATATCTATCTGGCCAAGGTCACGCGCGTAGAGCCGAGCCTGCAGGCCGCGTTCGTCGAATATGGCGGGAACCGTCACGGCTTCCTGGCCTTCAACGAAATCCATCCGGACTACTATCAGATTCCGGTCGCCGACCGCGAAGCCATCATGGCCGAGGCGGAGACCGAGGAAGAAAAGGCCGAGGCCGAGGCCGAAGCCGATAACGACGAAGGCCTGTCGGCCGACGAGGCCAAGCTGCGCCGCCGCCTGATGCGCCGCTACAAGATCCAGGAAGTGATCCGCCGCCGGCAGATCCTGCTGGTCCAGGTCGTCAAGGAAGAGCGCGGCGCCAAGGGCGCGGCCCTGACCACCCGCCTGTCGCTGGCCGGCCGCTACTGCGTGCTGATGCCCAACACCGGCAAGGGCGGCGGCATCTCGCGCAAGATCACTAGCGCCACCGACCGCAAGCGCCTGAAGGCGGCGGCCCAGTCACTGGATGTGCCGCACGGCATGGGCCTGATCATCCGCACGGCCGGCGCCAAGCGCACCAAGGCCGAAATCAAGCGCGACTACGAATACCTGCTGCGGCTGTGGGAAGACATCCGCGAGACCACTCTGAATTCGCATGCACCGACCCTGATCTATCAGGAAGAGGACCTGGTCCGCCGCGCCGTGCGCGACATGTTCGACAAGGACTTCGAGAGCCTGCAGGTCGAGGGTGAAGACGCCTGGCGCGAGGCGCGCGACTTCATGCGGGTGCTGTCGCCGTCCCTGGCCAAGAAGGTGCAACTGTACGACGGCGCAACCCCGCTGTTCGTCAAGCACAAGGTCGAGGACGTGCTGTCCCAGCTGCAGACCCCGACCGTGCCGCTGAAATCGGGCGGCTATCTGGTGATCAACCAGACCGAGGCCCTGGTCGCCATCGACGTCAACTCGGGCAAGGCGACCAAGGAACGCAATATCGAGGCGACGGCGCTCAAGACCAATCTGGAGGCGGCCGAGGAAGCCGCACGCCAGATGCGGCTGCGCGATCTCGCCGGCCTGATCGTCATCGACTTCATCGACATGGATGAGTCCAAGAACAACCGGGCGGTCGAAAAGACACTCGCCTCGGCGCTCGAGAGCGACCGCGCCCGGTTGCAGATGGGCAAGATTTCCCAATTCGGCCTGATGGAGATCAGCCGTCAGCGCAGGCGCATGGGCCTGCTGGAAGGCGTCACCCACGTCTGCGAGCATTGCGGCGGCTCAGGCCGAATCCGCTCGGTCGAGTCCAGCGCCCTCTTGGCGATGCGGGCCGCCGAAGCGGAGGCTGGCAAGGGCGAAGGCGCCATCGCCCTGCGCGCACCGGCTGCGGTGGCGCTCTACATCCTGAACCACAAGCGCGATGCATTGGCGCGCCTTCACGCCGTCGCCGGCCTGTTCGTGACCGTCCAGATCGACGAGCATCTAGCCAATGGCGAGTGCGCCATTGATCGGCTGGACATCGCCGTCCCGCCGCCGCCGGTCGCGCCGGCCGTGACACGTTCGCGGGTCGCCTACACGCCCGAGGACGAGGCCGACGACGCCGTCCCGGATGATGATGCCGATACGGACGACGAACTCGACGAAGAGCGCGAAGACACCGACGACGATCAGGCGCTCGCCGCCCTCGAAGAGGAAGAGGCTGAAGACGGAACCGACCGCGATGGCGGCCGGGGCGGACGTGGCCGCCGCCGGCGCCGCCGCGGCGGACGCCGCAGCGACGGCGAGGCCCGGAGCGAGGACGATGACGTCCTGGCGGTTGTCCGGTCGGATGACGACGAGGATGACAACGGGTCACGCCGGCGGCGGCGCGGCCGTCGAGGGGGCCGCCGCGGCCGTGACGGCGATGCCGGTCGCGATGGGGTCTATGGCTGGGTCCGGGGCCGCACGCCGTCGCTCGAAGATCCTTATGTCTGGTTTGACCCGCTGGACCGGACCGAAAAGCCGAGCCGCCCGCCTGAAGCCAACACGCCAACTGCGGCTCTCGACGCCGGGCAGGACGCCGGCGCGCCTCTGACCGCCGATCCGACGGCTGAGCCCCAGGTCGCGGCCAAGGCCGAGTCCAAGCGGCGTCGCGTGCGGCGCAAGAAGACAGCCGCCGATACGGATCAGACCGGGGCCTTGACGGCGGGCGGTGTGGTTGAGCCTGCTGGCGAGCCGGAAACGGTTGCAGCGGAGGCTCGTCCTGAAACAGAGGCGACGGTCGCCGTGGCCGAGGCGCCGACGCCAGCGCCAGCGCCAGTACCCGAGCCGGTGAAGCCGACGCCCCGGGCCCGGCCAGCACCGGCCCAAGAAAAGCCACCGACGGAAGGCGAGATCACCGCGCCGCCTGAAAAGCCAAAGCGGGGTTGGTGGCGTCTGGGACGCTGACGGTTCCGGGTGGCGGGCGATAGCTAAGGAGTAGGAGTGATGACCCAACCCCGGCGCGGATGGCTCGCCGCCCTAACGGCGGCAATGCTCTGGGCGGCGACGCCCGTCATCGCCCAAGCCCAGTCCCTGATCCGGGACACCGAGATCGAGATGATCATCCGCCAGGGTGCGGACCCGATCCTTGAGGCCTCGGGATTGGAGCCGGATGACGTGACGATCATGCTGATCGCGGATCCCACCCTCAACGCCTTCGCCACGCAAGGGCAACGGATGGGGTTCCACACCGGGCTGATCCTTGAAGCGGACACGCCGAATGAATTCCTGGGCGTTCTGGCGCACGAGGCGGGACATCTTTCGGGTGGACATACGATCCGCGGCGATTTGCAGCGCGCCGGCATGCGGCCGTTTCTGCTGACCATGGGTCTGGGCGTCCTGGCGGCCTTGGCTGGCGCGCCTGACGCCGCCGCCGCCCTTATCGGCAGTTCAACCTATTTTGGCACCTTGGGCGCCCTGCGCTATTCGCGCAGCCAGGAAGCCGCTGCGGATCAGGCCGCCGTCTCGGCCTTGGAGGCGTCGGGCGTTTCCGGTCGCGGGCTGGTCGAGTTCTTCGAGAACTTCCGCTACCAGGAGGTCTTCTCGGAGGAGCGGCGTTTTCCGTTTTTCCGAAGCCACCCGCTTTCGAGTGATCGCATTTTCAATCTGAGGCGCCGCGTCCAGGAACAGTCGCACTACGACATGGTCGATTCTGAAGAGGCCCTGTTCCAGCATCGCGTGATGCAGGCGAAGCTGTACGCCTTTCTCAATCCCCCAGCGAACACGCTGCAGCGGTATCCATCGAGCGACATCTCCTACGAAGCGCGCTACGCCCGCGCCATCGCCGCTTACCGCGCCTCCCATATCGACGACGCGATCCTTCAGATCGACGCCCTGCTGGAAGAACATCCGGACAATCCGTTCCTGTGGGAGTTGAGGGGGCAGGTGCTGTTTGAAGCCGGACGGCCGGCCGAGGCTGAGCCCGCTCACCGGCGTTCGGTCGAGCTGATGCCAGAAGCCGGGCTTCTTCGCTTGAACCTCGCCCAAGCCATTATCGCCCTGGATGATCGCAGCCGTATGGAGGAGGCCATCGCCGAGCTTCATCGGTCCCTCGCCTATGAGCGCGACAACCCCTTCGCCTATCTATTGATGTCGCAGGCCTACGGCGCCTTGGGCGAGGACGGCATGGCCCGCCTTGCGCAGGCCGAATACCATTTCTCGATCCGGGAGATGGATGAGGCCCAAAGGTCCGCGGTCTTCGCCAGATCAAGGCTCGAAGCTGGCAGCGTGCCTTACCGCCGGGCGGTGGACATCATTCTGGCCACCGGCGCGACATTCGAGGATATCGAGGAGCTTGACCGCACCACCGCCCAGAACGCCGAGCAGGAATTCCAATGACCGAACCCGCGCCGCCAGGCCAACGCCAAGCAAGCCTCCTGGAACGGTTCAATCCCGGCTGGGCCGCACTGGTCGTTTCTCTGGTCGCCTTGATTCTTGCGGCCGCGCCCTTCGTCTCCGGCGGCATGACCGGCTCCGTGCGCTCGGCCCTGCTGAACAACCCTGAAATCCTGCGTGAAGCCAGCGAGCGGCTGCAACAGCAGGAAAGCGCCGCCGTGCAGCAAGCCGCGCGTGCGGCCATCGCCCAGAACTTGCCGGCGCTGAACGACGACGCGCGCGACCCCGCCATTGGGCCAGCCGATGCGCGCGTCACTGTGGTGCAATTTTTCGACTACCGCTGCCCCTACTGCAAGCAGATCGCAGACCCCTACATGGAACTGGTTCGCGCCAATCCGGATGTGCGGTTCATCTTCAAGGAGTGGCCCATCCTCGACCGTGACGAGCCACTGTCCGAATATGCGGCCCGAGCCGCGCTCGCCGCCTCCCTCCAGGGCCGCTACCCCGAGGTCCACCAGGCGCTGATGGCCTCACAAACCATCGACAACGCCTCGGTCGACGCCGTGTTGGCGGGCGCCGGCGTCGACATGGCGCGCGCGCGCGCCGACATCGCGGCGGCCGGACGCGGTCAGCACCTGACCGACGTCATGACCCTGGCTCGAAATATCGGCCTGTCCGGCACGCCGACCTTCATCGTCAACGGCGAGGTCCTGAACGTGCGGTCGATCGAGGACCTGCAGGCCGCGATCGACGCCGCAGAGCAGGGTGGCTAATGCGCATCATATTCAGCCATTGTTGAGACCCGCTCGCAATTTTATTGCGAAGCATTCTCGCATCGTCTAGGCCGGCCCCCCAACTCGCCACTCCCCGGGGGAACACCCACAATGTCTTCGTCATATCGCGCGCCGTTGTCGCTGCGCGTCCTCGCCCTCGCGCTTGCCGCCAGCGCCGCCCCTGTCATTGCCCTGGCCCAGCAGGTCGACGGATCGATGGAAGAGCAGCCCCAGCCCGGCGGCCGCGTCACAGAAGTCACGCCCGTCGAAGTGCGCGGCCAGCGCGCGCCCGTCTATAACGCCGACACGACCTCCAGCGCGACCCGCACCGATACGGCTCTGATCGACACCCCCCAGGCGATCTCCATCGTCACCCGCGACCAGATTGACGATCTCGGTCTGCAAAGCATGGCCGATGTGGTGCGCTACGTCCCCGGCGTCGGCTACGCCCAGGGCGAAGGCAACCGCGACGCCCTGGTGTTCCGGGGCAATACCTCAACCGCCGACTATTTCACCGACGGCCTGCGCGACGACACCCAATACTATCGCGACCTGTACAACATTGAGCGCGTCGAGATTCTGCGCGGGCCCAACGCCATGGTGTTCGGGCGCGGCGGCCTGGGCGGCGTACTCAATCGCGTCACACGCCAGGCCGGCTGGGGCAATGAGAGCGAACTGCACCTGGAAGCCGGCTCCGATGAGCATTTCCGCGGCACGATCGACTACAATCTGGAGCTCAGCGCGACGGCGGCGCTGCGGATTGTCGGCCTGTATCAGGACTCCGGCAGCTATCGCGACGGCGTGACCTATGAGCGGTTCGGCGTGAACCCGACTGTTAGCTTTGCGCTCAGCCCCTCCACCCTGGTTCAGCTCGGCTATGAGCATTTCGAGGACCGGCGCATCGCCGACCGCGGCGTGCCGGCGGCGCCTGGCGGCACCCTGGCCAATCCAGCCCGGCCGCTGGACGGCTATCAGAGCACGTTCTTCGGCGACCCGACCTTGAGCCCGACCGACACCGATGTCGATGCGCTCAACGCCTTTGTCGAGCACCAGTTCGCCAACGGGCTGACGGTGCGCAATCGCACGCGCTTCGCCGACTACGACAAATTCTACCAGAACGTCTTCCCCGGCGCCGTCAACCCGGCCGCAACGACCGTGTCGATCTCGGCGTACAACAACGACACTCAGCGCCAGAACCTGCTGTCGCAGACCGACTTCATCTATGAAACGACCCTGGGCGGCGTCGGCCATACCCTGATGGCCGGCTTTGAACTGGGCCGGCAGGAGACCGAAAATCTGCGCATGACCGGCTATTTCGCCGGCGGCGCCACCAGCGTCACCGCGCCCTTGACCAACCCCACCATCAATCTGCCGATCACCTTCGCGCCCAGCGCGACGGACGCCTCCAACGAGAGCGAGGCCAATGTCGCGGCGCTGTACATCCAGGACCAGATCCAACTGACCGATCAGGTCCAGGTGCTGCTGGGCGTGCGCTATGACAATTTCGAGGTCGACTTCCTGAACCGGCGCACCGGCGCCCGGCTGGAGACGTCGGATGGCCTGTGGTCGCCGCGCCTGGGCCTCGTGTTCAAGCCCCAGGACAATCTGTCGTTCTACGCCAGCTATTCGCGCAGCTATCTGCCGCGCTCGGGCGAGCAGATGAACTCGCTGTCGGCCACGACCGTCTCGCTGGACCCGGAGCAGTTCGACAACTACGAGGTCGGGGCCAAGTGGAATGTCACCCCGATCCTGGGCCTGACGGCGGCGCTGTATCAGCTGGACCGCACCAATGTGGTGGTTCCCGATCCGGCCAACCCCGGTCAGTCGATCCTGGTCGACGGCCAGCGCAGCCGCGGCCTGGAGCTGAGCGCTACGGGCCGGATCAACGACCGCTGGACCGTGATCGCAGCCTACGCCTGGCAGGAGGCCGAGATCACTGCGAACCAGTCGGCTACGGTGCTGGACGGGAACCGCCTGGCCAATACGCCCGAGCACAGTTTTTCGATCTGGAGCCGCTATGACTTCACCGAGACGTTCGGGGCGGGCCTGGGCCTGATCCGCGAGGGTGAACGTTTCGCCGCCGCCGACAACACCCAGGTGATGGACGACTACACCCGGGTCGATGGAGCGCTCTACTATGCGCTGAACGACCGGATCGACGTTCAGCTCAACGTCGAGAACCTGCTGGATGAGGACTATTTCGCCTCTGCCCACAACAACAACAACACCACGCCGGGCGCACCTCGTTCGTTCCGCATCGGACTGACGACGCGCTTCTAGGGCCGTCGCTTTCCGCAGTCCTTCGTCATTCCCGGGCTTGTCCTGGGAATCCAATGGTCGCCAGCGTCGGGCACTATGGCCCGCTCTGGCCGACCAGGGGCAAGGTAGGGCCGGGACAAGCCCGGCCATGACGGAATTGGGCAGGCGTTACGGGGCCAACCGCCGCAGCGCGGATGGTCCGAAGACGCAGCGCTAGATCAACCCCGACAGCGGGCTGGAGGCCGAGGCGTACTGCCGCTTGGGCATCCGGCCGGCCAGATAGGCCTCGCGGCCGGCGATGACCGCGTGCTTCATGGCCGAGGCCATCAGGATCGGGTCGCGCGCCTGGGCGATGGCGGTGTTCATAAGGACTGCGTCACAGCCCAGCTCCATGGCGATGGCCGCATCCGAGGCCGTGCCGACACCGGCGTCGACCAGCACCGGTACGCCGGCCTGTTCCACGATCAGACGAATGTTGACCCGATTCTGGATGCCGAGACCCGAACCGATCGGCGCGGCGGCGGGCATGATAGCGGCGGCCCCGGCTTCTTCCAGATGCCGCGCCATGACCACGTCATCGGTGCAATAGACCATCACCTCAAAGCCATCCTTGACCAGCAGCTCGAGCGCCCGCAGCGTCTCGGGCATGTCGGGATAGAGGTGCGCCGTGTCGCTGAGCACCTCCAGCTTGACCAGGTTCCAGCCGCCTGCCTCGCGGGCCAGGCGCAGGGTGCGCACCGCATCCTCACCCGTAAAACAGCCAGCGGTGTTGGGCAGGAAGGTGAATCGGTCCGGCTTCACATAGTCCACCAGCATCGGCTGGGACGGATCGCTGAGGTTCACCCGGCGCAGGGCCACGGTGACGATCTCGGCCCCGGCCGCCTCGGCGGCGGCGGCGTTCTGGGCGTAGTCGGCATATTTGCCGGTGCCCACGATCAGGCGCGAGGTGAAGGTCCGGCCGGCGACCGTCCAGGTATCTTGGGAGGGCTGGGTCATGGCGCTCAGTTAGACCCTCGGCGTGTCCGCTTAAAGACCCAGTGCGCGCCGATAGTCGTCCTGGACCATATCATGCGCCTCCGTGTGGCGTTTCAGCCAGGCGGCGACATAGGTGCAGGTCGGGATGATCTTTACGCCCTCGCGTCGGGCCTCGGCCACGGCGGCGGCGACCAGAGACGAGGCGATGCCGCGCCCCTCCCACTCTGGCGGTACCTCGGTGTGGTCCATGATCCAGGCGCCGGCGACCGGCTGATAGTCGGCCTGGGCCAGAAGCCCGTCTTCGGCGATCTCGAAGCGGTGCTCGGCGGTATTGTGGACGACGGCGGTGGTCTTGTCGGGCATGGACGGCTCCAAATGGCGGCTGTGATCCGGCGACAGACGGCTGATGCCCTCAAGTGGCCGAAATCCTGAGCTGGATCCAGGCCGCCGGGACGTCGATCTTAACGGGGGTGCGCGACCGGCGCCGCATAGATCGCCGAAGGACAGGACTATTGAACAGGACAGCGCAACGCCCTGGTTTCCTCCAAAATGCAGCGGCTATAGAGCGGCACTGCGAGCGCCACCACCCGGCCCCCTCGAACCACCGCCGTCGCCTCGAACCCTCCTTCGCGGCCGTCTATTTGGAGGTCCGCGTCGTCACCACCCCCGCGTGAGACAACGATGTGCTCGGGCGCCGACGCCGCGAAACGATCAAGCCCGCCCGGAGGCGGTTCGCCCAGGACCAACGTAGCCAGAACCGCAGCGGATTCCCGATCATGCTCAAGCCGCGGCGCATGGAGGAAGTACGCAATCGGTATCAGGGGCAGTACAAACAGATAGGCTACGGCCTTGATTCCATCGTCCCCGCTCCAGGGCCTGAAACATCGGAACACGACTTCGGTGGCGCTGGATCGGTCAATCAAAACATCCGATAGTCGACCATCGCGGAAAACGAACAGCAACTCTTGCGAAGATCCGAGTGTTGGTCCGCCTAGTATGCCGACGCCCCCGTTGGTGCACCCTTCCTCGGTTCGGTCGAGGCGGACCACGGTTTCCAATACATCCCCGTCGAGGCGAGCCTCGACAACGAACTCTTCATTGGCGGGACTCAAGCCGAAGCGCCCAAGCATTTCATCCGCCGTCAATCCAACCAGCCGCGACACGGGGCTGCGAGGTTCCCCGACGACGGGCGCCGTCGTACCCAGTTCTTCATCCGAAACACGCCCATCTGCATCTTGATCGGCCCTCCGAAATGCAGATCCTTCAATTCGGGCCCGCTCGCCGACGGATATAAAGCCGTCACGATCTTGGTCGAGCACAGCACCCCGGTCTGTACGTCGCGGCGCGTAGCCTCCAGCTCGAGCGCTATCTGAATATTCTGCAGCCGCAATCCGACCGTCGCCGTTCAGGTCATCGCTCAGATCGCGCGCATACACCCGCTCCATCCATTCGGCGAAATCCAGAAAGCCGTCTCCATCCACGTCGAAAGGCGCCACCCCCGCATTTTGCAGGCTGAATATCGCACGATTGCGGCTCGTCGGCTCAGCTTGGAGCGAGGCCTGCACCGCCGGGATCGCGTACCGCCCACCGTAGCCGTCCCCTTCCAGCACAGGCCTGGCCGCGCATCCGCACATCAAAGAAACCAAGGCAACGGAAGCGGGTATCGTGAATCCGGAAAGGCCGGCTCTCATGCCGCGGCCCCCTGTTAGCTGCACTGAGTTGTTTGTATGGCCATATTCAACCCTGGCTGCAAGAATCGATATGCGCGTTTGCCCTATGCGACGACGCGATGAGGGGGCCTAGCCGCCCGGCCGATGACGACCTCCTCGGGGCGGGCGTCCTTCTGCTCCTTGCCCGAGCGCCGCGCCATCAGCGCAAGAACACCCCGATCAGCTCAATGTGGCTGGACCAGAGGAACTGATCCACGGGCGTGACGTGGTCCAGGCGCCAGCCGGCGTCGACGAGGGCGCGGGCGTCGCGAGCGAAGGTGGTCGGGTTGCAGCTGATGCCGACCACCTTGGCCGCGCCCGAAAGGGCGATCTCGCGGGCCTGCTCCAGGCCGCCGGCGCGCGGTGGGTCGAAGACGATGACGTCGCAGCCCTTCAGCTCCATGGCCGAAACCGGTTCGCGAAACAGATCGCGGGTCATGGCCTGGATCGGCTTGAGGCCGGGGGTGCGCACAGCGGCGGTCTGCATCGCCTCGATGGCCTCGGCCGCAGAATCAGCGGCCAGCACCGGCACGTGGGCGGCCATCGGCAGGGCGAAGGCGCCCAGGCCGCAGAACAGATCGGCGGCGCGGGTCGCGCCCTGGATGGCTTCGAGACAGGCGACCTGCATGGCGGCTTCGGCCTGCGGGGCGGCCTGAAGAAAGGCGCCGGGCGGAGGCTCGACCTCAGCCGGACCGATCCGCACCATCGGGCGGCGCGCCTGATAGAGCAGCTCTCCCCCCAGGGTCAGCCGGGCCAGGTCCAGGGAGGAAGCCGCCTCGGCGGCCTGCATCATGCGATCCACCGACAGACCGCCGGACTTGCGCTCGACGCCGGTGACCTCGACGTCCAGGCCTGTCACCGTCGCCGTGACGCGCAGGGTCGGGGCCGACTTGGGATGATCCAGAAACGCCACCGCCAGGGTTCGCAGACCGGGCAGCGCAGCCACGATGCGCGGATCGGCGACCCGACAGGTCTCGATCTCAGCCAGGGCCCAGGAGCGCCGGCCCTTGAACCCGAGACGGGCGCCGCTGGGGCCGGGCCGGGCGTGCAAGGCCACGCGGCGGCGCGCGCCGGGCGGCGTGGCGATGACCGGACGGATCTCGCTTTCCAATTGCTCCCGGCCGAGCGCCAGGCGCACCTGTTCGGCCTTCCAGGCTAATTGCCCCTCCAGGCTCCAGTGCTGGAAGGCGCAGCCGCCGCAGGCGCCGAAATGCGGGCACGGCGGCTCAACACGCTCAGGGCTGGCGGTCAGCACCTCGCGCAGCTCACCCCGATCACCTTCAACCGAAGCCCTGACCCGCTCGCCTGCCAGGGTGAGGGGCGCATAGACACGGCGCCCCGCCGCATCGACGCCCAGACCATCCCCCCGCGCGCCGACAGACTGGATGTCCAGGTCGCGAACCTCGGCGGGGGCTGACGATTTTTTCGGGGCCATGGGCGCTTTTGCCAAAGCCGTTCATCCGGCGATAGAGGCCAAGGCCTTATTGGCGCAGGCGTGAGCCGTTCAGCCAGATGAACGAAGATGAACAGCCGCCTCAATAGCCGTTCAGCTTGCCCTGTCTAAAACGGTCATCAACGGAGCGGCGCTGGAATCGGTCAGCCGCCGGGCCGCCAGACAAAGGGAGCTGTATGATGCGTACCCACAAGACCATTTCCGCCGTTGCGGCCCTGGCCGCCCTCGGCGCCCTGGCGGTTCCGGCCGCCGCCCAGGCCCAATCCTACTACGGCTATCAGGACGGCTATTATAACCAGCAGCAGACCCAGCCGTACTACGACCAGTGCGAACGCGACCAGCGCGGCGGCCAGACCGCCGGAGCCCTGCTCGGCGCGGTGCTCGGCGCGGCCGCCGGTTCCTCCATCGCCTCGGACGGTGCGCGCACCGAAGGCGGCGTGCTTGGCGGCGTGATCGGTGCGGCCATCGGCGCCGGCGTCGGACGCTCCAACGCATCGTGCGACAGCGACTATTACACCGACCAGTACGGTCGTCAGTACGACAGCCAGTACGGCTACCAGAACGGCTACGGCTATCAGGGCTATGACCGCAGCGGCTACGACCAGAGCTACTACGGCTCGGGCTACGGCCAGCAGGGCTATGGCCAACAGGGCTATGGCTACAGCCAAGGCTACACGGTTCACCCGAGCCAGGTCTATGGCCGCACTGACCGCAACGGCTGCCGTTCCGCCAACGTTTCCGATGGCCGCTACGAGCGACGCGTCCGCGTCTGCCCGGACGGCTACGGCCAGTATCGCATCGTCGATTAAGTCTTCAGCCCCCCTGTCGATCGACGATGTGTAGGAAGCCCCCGGCGGAGCAATCCACCGGGGGCTTCTGCTTGTCTGATCAGCCGCGCTTTGCCCAGAGCAGCCATTCGCGATTGCCGTCACCGCCGGTGATCGGGCTCTCCGCCGTTTCGCGCACGCGCCAACCCTGATCGTCGAGCCAGGCCGAGACGCGCTCCAGCGCCGCCTGACGGGCTTCGGGGTCGGTGACGATCCCGCCCTTGCCGATCAGGCTGGGGCCTCCCTGTTCAAATTGGGGTTTGACCAGGGCGATGAGGTCAGCCCCCTCCCCCGCCAAAGCCAGCGCCGGGCCCAGCGCCTTGGCCAGGCTGATGAAGCTGAAGTCGGTGACGATCAGGCCGGGGCGCTCGGGAATAAGCGCCCCGTCAAGACTGCGGGCGTCGGTCCCTTCCAGGTTCACGACGCGTGGATCGTTCGCCAGCGAAGCGTGAAGCTGAGCGCGGCCCACATCCACCGCATAGACCCTAGCCGCGCCGCGACTGAGCGCGACCTCGGTAAAGCCGCCGGTCGAGGCGCCGACATCCAGCACGACGCGGCCTTCGACCACGACCGGCCATAGATCCAGCGCCGCCACCAGCTTGAGGGCCCCGCGTCCGACCCAGTCATGGGCGGCCCGGGCGGTGATGACGGCAGCCTGGGACACCGACTGGCTTGCCGAGCGGGCCGGAGCGCCGTCCACCGTCACCCCGCCCGCCGCAATGGCCGCCTGGGCGCGGGCGCGCGTGTCGAACAGGCCGAGTTCCAGAAGGCGTTTGTCGAGGCGTTGCTTCATTCAAGACCGCTCATCCCGGCGAAGGCCGGGATCCAGATGAGAGACCTCGACGTAAGCCGCATAGGGCGCGAAGGGAAACCCGCCCGCCTCGCACTTGGTGATCTGGACCCCGGCCTTCGCCGGGGTGAGCGGTAGAGGTGAGTAACTCGCAGCCTTCCCCACGAGGGGAGGAAACCAGACCTCACCCCGCCGCCTTCAGCCGTTCGAGCGCCGCTTCGAGCTTGGCGCGGGCGGCTTCGCCGTCGCTCAGGCGCTGGCGGTTCTCTTCGACGACCTCGGGCTTGGCGCGGGCGACGAAGTCGGGGTTGCCGAGCTTCTTGCGCGTAACGTCCAGGTCCTTGTCGATCTGGGCGATCTCCTTGGTCAAGCGCGCGGTCTCGGCCGGGATGTCGATGAACTCGGCCACGGCCATGGCCCAGGTCGCTTCGCCGACGACAAAGGGGGCTGAGCCCCTGGGCGCTTCAACCGCAGGCGCGACCGCACCGATACGGCCCAGCGTCTGGATGGCGGCGCGGTGGGTGTCGAGCCGGGCAAGGGTCGCCTCCCCGGCCCCGATGACCGCGATGGCCGGGCGGGCCGAGGCCGGCAGATTGGTCTCGGCCTTCAGCGAACGAACGCCGGAGACCACCTCGACCAGCCAGCCGATCTCGGCATCGGCCGGGGCGTCAATCCAGGCGTCCGGCGCCTCGGGCCAGGCCGCCTCGATCAACAGCGACTGACGCGCCGGACCGCCGAATTTGGCTAGCTCGGCCCACAGCTCTTCGGTGATGTAGGGCATGACCGGGTGCAGCAGGAGACAGCACTGGTCCAGCAGCCAGGCGCCCATCGCCCGCGTCTCGTCGCGAGCGGCGATGTCGTCGCCGTTCAGCACCGGCTTGGCCAGCTCCAGCCACCAGTCGCAGAACACGTTCCAGACGAAGCGATAGAGAGCCTGGCTGGCCTCGTCGAAATGGGCGGCGTCCAGGGCGGTTGAGACCTCGCGCGTGACCTTGGCCAGCTCGCCGCGGATCCAGCGGTTGATGGTCAGCTTCACCGCGCCCGGATCGAAGCCCTCAACCCGGCGGCATTCGTTCATCTGGCAGAAGCGCGCCGCGTTCCACAGCTTGGTGCCGAAATTGCGATAGCCTTCGATGCGCTGCTTCGACAGCTTGATGTCGCGCGTGCCCGACAGCATGGCCATGGTCAGGCGCAGGGCGTCGGCGCCCAGTTCATCGACGATCTCAAGGGGATCGATCACGTTCCCCTTGGATTTGGACATCTTCTGCCCCTTCTCGTCGCGAACCAGGCCATTGATGACCACGCGCTTGAAGGGAACCTCGCCGGTGAAATGGCCGCCCATCATCATCATCCGGGCGACCCAGAAAAAGATGATGTCAAAGCCGGTGACCAGATCGTCGGTCGGATAGAACCGCTTCAGATCATCGGTCTGTTCAGGCCAGCCCATGGTCGAGAACGGCCATAGGGCCGATGAGAACCAGGTGTCGAGAACGTCCTCGTCCTGGGTCAGCTCGACCTCGTGGTCATAGTCGGACAGGGCCTGTTCGCGGGCGTCTTCCTCGGTCTCGGCGACATAGATCTCGCCGTTCGGCCCGTACCAGGCCGGGATCCGGTGTCCCCACCACAGCTGGCGCGAGACGCACCACGGCTCGATATTCCTCAGCCACTCGAAATAGATCTTCTCATAGCTCCGGGGCTCAAAGACGGTGTCGCCGTCCTCGACCGCCTTGATCGCCGGCTGGGCCAAGGTCCAGGCATCGACCCACCACTGGTCGGTCAGCCAGGGTTCGATGACCACGCCGGAGCGGTCGCCGTGCGGGACGACGTGGCGGGTCTTTTCGATGGCCTTGAGCCAGCCCTCTTCTTCGGCGCGGGCGACGATGGCCTTGCGCGCCACGAAGCGATCCATGCCCTCGTATTGGGCAGGCACGTCGGGCGTATCGACAGCAGTGATGCGGCCGAAGGCGTCCATGACGTTCAGGGCCTCCAGCCCTGTACGCTTGCCGACGCCGAAGTCGTTGAAGTCATGCGCGGGCGTGATCTTCACTGCCCCCGAACCCTTGGCCGGATCAGCATAGTCGTCGGCGACGATCTTGATCCGCCGCCCGGTGATCGGATGGTCGATGAACTTGCCGACCAGCGGCGCATAGCGGGCGTCGTCGGGATGAACCGCAACGCCGGTGTCGCCCAACATGGTCTCGGGCCGGGTGGTGGCGACCACGACATAGTCGCGGGTCTCGTATTCGGTCGGCTTGCCGTCGTCGTCGAAGGCGATCGGGTGCTGATAGGTGACGCCGTCGGCCAGCGGATAGGCGAAGTGCCAATAGGCGCCGTCGACCTCCTTCTGCTCGACCTCCAGATCGGAGATGGCGGTCTGGAAGTGCGGGTCCCAGTTCACCAGCCGCTTGTCGCGATAGATCAGCCCCTGTTTGTGCAGATCGACAAAGACCTTGCGCACAGCGGCGCTCAGGCCATCGTCCAGGGTGAAACGCTCGCGCGACCAGTCGCAGCTGGCGCCCAGGCGGCGCAGCTGGCGCACGATGGTCCCGCCGCTTTCGGCCTTCCACTTCCAGACCGTCTCGACGAAGGCCTCGCGGCCCATGTCGCGGCGATTGATGTTGCCCTGGGCGGCCAGCTGGCGCTCGACCACCATCTGGGTGGCGATGCCGGCGTGGTCGGTGCCGGGCAGCCACAAGACCGCCTCGCCCTTCATGCGGTGATAGCGGGCCAGAATGTCCTGCAGCGTGTTGTTCAGCGCATGGCCGATGTGCAGGCTGCCGGTGACGTTGGGCGGCGGAATGACGATCGAATAGGTCTGGGCGTCCGGGTCGCGCGCCAGGGCGGCGTCAGGCGAAAAGGCGCCGGAGGCCTCCCACTGTTCGTAGAGGCGCGGTTCGACGGTTTTCGGATCAAAGGTTTTTTCGAGCATGACGGTCTGGCTGATAAGGGCGGAAGCGGAAAAGCGAAAGGGCGGCCCCGCGAGGGGCCGCCCTGATTCACGCCGGGCCTGAGGCCGCGGCGGTTAGCGGAATACGGTGTTCAGCTTCTCGCGCAGCATATCGCGCAGCAAGCCGTCGAGATTTTGGTCCAGCCAGGTGCGGACCTGGGGCTCCACAATCGAGCGCACCAGTTCCTCCACGGTCGTACCGCCAGCCATCGAGGCCGTGACGGCGGCGGCCAGGGGTTCCGGCGCCGGTGCGATCGGCGCGGGCTCCGGCTCGGCGACGGGGAAGGGATCCGGGGTGACTGAGGCTTCGATGTCGCCAATGGTTTCGATTTCGGCGATGGGGGCCGGCGCAGGTTCCTCGTAGCGTTCCGTCAGCTCCAGCGGAGCTTCGTCGATCACGACGGGCTCAGGCTCGGGCTCGGGCGCCGGCTCAGGTTCCGCAGCGGCGACGGGTTCGGGGGCGGACGCCGGCTCGGGCTCCGGATCTGGCGCAGGCGGCTCCGGCGCCGCCTCGGCGGCAGGAGCGCCCTCCGCTGGCTCGTCCTCGGAGATGATGCGGCGGATGGAGGCGAGAATTTCCTCCATCGTCGGTTCCTGGGTCGTCGGGTCGGACATGGGCGCGTGGGTCCTGGAGTCGAGGGCGTCAGACGGAACCGCCCGCCTGTGTCCTTCACGCATGACGCCAAACGGTTACGAAATCAACGACGACTTCGCCGTTGGCGCGAATCGGTCAGGGCGCGGTGCGGATGATCTCGGCCGAGAGCTGGTCATCGATCGGGGCGTTGGGTTCGTCACGGGCCGGGCTTTCCGGGAAGGTGGCCAGCCGGTCAAGACCTTCGACGAGATGTTCCCACGGCACGCCGCCCGAAGAGCGCACGCGATTGAAGTTGTCGTCTGGATTATAGGCCGGTACTTCGCCAACCAGATCAGGCCCTTCAAGACCGCCCAAAGCCGCCAGCAACAGGGCCTGGGCGACATACTGATTCCGCTGCGACGAGACATAGGCGATCTCGGCGTTGCGAAGCTCCAGCTCCTGATTGAGCACGTCCAGGGTCGTACGAAGACCAACCTGGGCTTCCTGACGTACGCCTTCCGCAGCGATGCGGGCGGCTGCAACCTGCTGTTCCGACGCCGTCAGAGAAGACCGCGTCGACAGCACCTGTGCAAAAGCCGACGCGACATCCTGCAGGACGCTGCGCCGCGCGCCCTCGACGTTGAGCTGGGCGGTATTGGCCTGCTCCAGGCTCTGACGGACGCGCGAGCGATTGATCCCGGCGGCATAGAGCGGCACCGACACGTTGAGCCCCGCTCGGAGCGTCTGCTCATCGTCGAGCCCGAACGGCGCGGCGGTGCCGGCGGTGCCATAGCTGGCCGACATGCCGGCCGACGGCAGATACTCGGACCGCGCCGCAGCCACAGAGGCTTCGGCGCCTTCAAGGGCCCACATGGCCGACCGCAGCTCCGGATTCTCGACAAGCGCCACATCCAGCGCCGCGTCGAAGTCCGTCGGCGTCGACGGCAGGGTGGGGAGCGACTCAAGCGTGCCGGGGGCCTGACCGACGATGGCGGTATAGCCGGCGCGGCTGATCTCCAGCTGCGCGCGGGCGTTGGACAGATCGGCTTCGGACGCCGCCAGACGGGCCTGGGACTGGGCGACGTCGGTGCGGGTGATCTCGCCGACTTCAAAACGAGCGTCGGCCTCTTCAAGCTGGCGCTGGAGAACGCCAAGGTTGGTCTCACGGATGCGCAGGACTTCCGTATCGCGAATGACGTCGGCGTAGGCCTGAATCACGCTCAGCATGATCTGCTGCTCGACATTGCGCAGATTCTCGCGCCCACGTTCAACGCTCGCCATGGCGGCGTCAATGCCGTGGGCGACCCGGCCTCCGGTATAGAGCGGTTGGCTCAGCTGGATCGTCGCCGAGGACGAGTTCGATTCATCGGACCCAAACAGCGGCGCAGGCCACTGACGCGAATAATTGACGCCGGCCGACGCGTCGACCTGAGGCCGCAGGCCGGCGCGGGCCTGGACGTAGGTTTCATCCTGTGCGCGCTGCTGCGAGCGTTGAGCCAGCAGGGTCGGGTTGGTCTGGTAGGCAAGGATGATGGCGTCGCGCAAATCCTCCGCGGCGACGGGCTGGGCCACCGTCATCAGTGCAGCAGTAGCGACGGCGGCGCTCAAAAGACGGCGAAGCGGCATGAAAACAGTCCCTCTAGCGGCCATCGCCGCCCAACTAAGATATTCAACCCAGCCTAGATCGCAAAATCGCGACTATGGGCCAGTTAAGGTTTTTTCACGTCCGAGCTCTCGCAGCCCGTCGCTGGCGGCCCGGCTAGAGGGCGAATGTAGGTCTTTTCTCAAAACCTGCCAGCATCGGCGGCGTTGCATCAAAAAGGTCGCGGCTGGAAATTGCACCGGACGCCGCCTTCACGAACAGCCGCGCATGTCCCACCGGACCGTCGCGTTCGACCACCGCCAGCCGCCCACCTAGCTTGAGCGCCGCGAGCCAGGCCGAAGGAACAGCGGCGACGGCGGCTTCACTGACGATCAGGTCCCAGTCCGATTGCGCCGGCTCGGCCAATCCCTGCACGGTCGTCGCCACGCCTGCGGCCTCCAACGCGGTCTTGACCACCGCACCTACCGCCGGATCGCCTTCCTGCGCCTCAACCTCAAGGCCCATGTCCGCCAACAGCGCGGCGGCGTAGGGGGCGGCGATGGCCAGGGCGCGCTCTCCCGCCTTGGGGTGCAGAGCCTGAAGCAGCTTGGCCACCTCGCGCGCCTGCATCAGGCTGCGTCCCGCCGCGATCGGCACCGTCGCGTCCGCATAGGCCGAAAAAGCCCGATCGGGCGAACAGAAATCCTCGCGCGGGGTCCTGAGCATGGCCTTGTGGATCGCGGCGTCGGTGACGTCCGAGGTGCGTACCTGGCTATCGACCATGGCTTTGCGGGCCGAAACGAGGTCCATGCAGAAAGCTCCAATCAAAAGGCGCGAATTCGGCGGCGGTTATAGGTCGCCCGCGCTTTTCGGGCAATCGGCTTCGGTTCCCGTTGCGGGCATCCGGGCGATCTGATAGCTCACGCCCTCCCCCAAACGGGGCTCCCGGCACGGCCTGGTGGCGGAGTGGTTACGCAGCGGACTGCAAATCCGTGTACCCCGGTTCGAGTCCGGGCCAGGCCTCCAATCTTTTTTGGACTCCGCGTGGGGCGTTCATACGACGCGCCGCCTGCGTTGTCCCCATCAGTCGGCGAACCCTGCCTGCGCCTCCTTGAAAAGCGGATCCCTGCCAGAACGAGTCGGCAGCAGGATGACCGATCCAAAGTCGGTGGCCACGGCGACGGGCGCCGTCGCTTGGACGACCCGCACCGACATCGCGAAGCCCTCTTCATCCAGAACAAGCACGCCTTCCGCACCCTGGCGGAAGAAGCCCTTTGCGGCGCCTCAGACCGCTTGCACGGTCTGTTCTATGGCGCCGAAGATGGTGTGGTGGCGCTCGTCCAGCATCTCGATGCGCACGGTGTCGCCCCACTTCAGGAAGCCCGTTTCGGGCTTGCCGCGCAAAATGGTCTCGACCATGCGGACCTCGGCGACGCAGGAATAGCCCAGGCCGCCCTCGGCGACCGGCCGGCCGGGCCCGCCGTCCCTGTCCTTGTTGGATACCGTGCCCGAGCCGATCACCGATCCAGCGCCCAGCGCCCGGGTCTTGGCCAAGTGGGCGATCAGCGTGCCAAAATCGAAGGTCATGTCCACCCCGGCGTCAGCCTTGCCGAAGTCCTCACCGTTGATCTGGACCGTCAGCTCGCCGTGCAGCTTGCCGTCCTTCCAGCGATCACCCAACGCATCGGGCGTGACCAGCACAGGCGACAGGGCCGAAGCCGGCTTGGACTGGACAAAGCCGAATCCCTTGGCCAGCTCCGCCGGGATCAAATTCCTGAGAGACACATCATTGACCAGGCCGACCAGGCGGATGTGGCCCAAGGCATCCTCGCGTGACACGCCCTGGGGCACATCGCCGGTGACGACCACGATCTCAGCCTCCAGATCGCACCCCCAGGCCTCGTCCGCCAGCGGCACCGGGTCGCGCGGCGCCAGCATCCCGTCCGAACCGCCCTGATACATCAGCGGGTCGGTCCAGAAGGTCTCGGGCATCTCGGCGCCGCGAGCCTTCCGCACCAGCTCGACGTGGTTCACGTAGGCCGAACCATCAGCCCACTGGTAGGCGCGCGGAAGCGGCGCCGCCGCCTCGCGCTCATGGAAACGGCCGCGCGGCACCGCATCATGCTCCAGGCTTTCAGCCAGGGCCCTCAACTGCGGCTCACACCGCTCCCAGTCGTCCAGCGCCGCCTGCAGCGTCGGAGCGATCAGGAAGGCGTCGGTGTACCAAGCCAGATCATTGGACACGACAACAAGGCGGCCGTCGCGGCCCGATTTCAGAGAGGCGAGCTTCACGTGGGCGATCCTTTTTCGAACCCGGTCCAGACGTCATCGTAGTCGAGCTGCATGGCCGGCGTCTCCACCGCGAACCGCGTCGGCCGGAAGACGAAGCGGCTTTCGAACATGAAGGCCAGCGTATTGTCGATCTTGTGCGGCTTGAGATCGACCTGCGTGGCCACATCATAAGTCGCCTGATCCGGCCCGTGACCGCTCATGCAATTATGCAGCGACGCCCCGCCCGGCGCGAAGCCGTCGCCCTCCTTGGCGTCATAGACGCCGTGGATCAGGCCCATGAACTCGCTCATCACATTGCGGTGGAACCAGGGCGGACGGAAGGTGTCCTCGGCCACCATCCAGCGCGGCGGGAAAATGGCGAAGTCGCAGTTGGCCACCCCGGGTGTGTCGGTCGGGCTGGTCATGACCGTGAAGATCGACGGGTCGGGGTGGTCAATGCTGATCGACCCGACCGTGGCGTAGCGGGCCAGGTCGTATTTGAACGGCGCCAGATTGCCGTGCCAGGCGACCACATCAAACGGCGAGTGGCTGAAGGTGGTCGACCAGAAGCCGCCGAGGAATTTCTGGACCACCTCGAAGGGCGCGTCGACATCCTCATAGGCCGCCACCGGCGCCAGGAAATCGCGTTCCGACGCCATGCTGTTGGAGCCGATCGGCCCACGTTCGGGCAGGCGGAACAGGGCGCCGTAGTTTTCACAGACATAGCCGCGCGCCTTGCCGTCCGGCAGGGCGACGCGGAACCGAACGCCACGCGGCATCAACAGCAGTTCGCCCGGCGCAACCTGAAGCCGGCCGAGCTCGGTCCAGACATCCAGCCGACCTTCCTGGGGCAGGACCAGCATCTCGCCGTCGGCGTTGTAGAAGGCGCGGTCGATCATGTCGGCGTTGGCGACATAGATGTGGGCGGCCAGGCCGGACTGAGCCGACGGATCGCCGGCGCCGGCGTAGGTGGTCATGCCGTCGATGAAATCGGTCGGCTGTTCCGGCCAGGCCAGCGGCGACCAGCGCATCCGGTTGGGGCTGGGCGCAACCTCGTCGAACGGACCCGACCGCCAGCGGACGGCGCCCTGATAAGGCTGATAGGCCGGATGCTGGGCCGTGGGCCGCAAGCGATAGAGCCACGACCGGCGATTCTCATGGCGCGGCGCGGTGAAGGCGGTTCCCGACAACTGCTCTGCATACAGACCGAAGGACGGCTTCTGCGGGGAGTTGCGCCCCACCGGCAGGGCGCCGGCCACCGCCTCGGTCTCGAACGACGAGCCGAAGCCCGACAGGTAGTGCAATTCAGATCCCGCCGCCGAAGGCGTTTGGACAGACATCTGGCGTAGCTCCCGTGGTGCGCGGACCCGCGCGCGTGACTGCTCCCGTCGCGCCCGGTCCTATTGCCCCAGCGAGGGGAATGCAACGCGGCTTGACGGCGGGTCAGGCCCGGGCGGGCTGCTCCGCCGCAGGTGTAGGCGCCGCCGGCTTTCTCGGCAGCAGATAGGGTTTGAGCCGCTGGGCAGGCGAAAAAATCCAGCGATAGCTGGCCTCGGCCATGACCCACCCCAGCACCAGGGCGAACGGCAGGGCGATCAGTTGCTCGCGCCACGAGGCCCCCTCCAGCGGCCCGGCTACGCCGAACGCCAGACCGACCAGAGAGATGGCCGCCATATGCCACAGATAGGCGCCGTAGGAGCGCCGCCCCATCCAGCGCAGTATCGGCCATTCCAGGATGCGCACCATCCAGCCCAGGCGCGTCGCATTGACGAGCGGCAGCACCAGAAGCATCAGGGCCAGACCCTGAACCGAGTAGCGAAGCGTCTCGCGGAACACCGCGTCGCGCCATGCGATCGACCCCAGCAACACCACCATCCCGACTCCGAACACGAGCCAGGCGTGACGGCTGATCCGCGCCATCACCCCGGGCAGGGAGCGCTGGACCACCGCCGCCAGACAGCCCCAGGCGATGGAGTCCAACCGCGTTTCGGTGGACTGGTAGGTGTAGTCTTCCGGCCAGCCCAACACGGTCACCGCCACCGTCCGCCAGATCAGACAAGCGACGATGACGGCGACGAACAGCCAGCCCATCCTGCGCGGCGCAAAGCCGACCAGCACCAGCGCCGCTGGCATGATGAGGTAGAAATGCTCCTCCACCGCCAACGACCACAGGTGCCCCGTCACCGCGCAGGTTTGGCAGTCGTGCCCGAGATTGAAGATGGTGAAATAGTTGGTCCAGTAGGTCAGATTGGCCAACGCCTGCAGCGGAGGCAACGGCTGGTTCAACCAAGGCCCTAGCACCAGCCCCGCCACGGCGACGAAGGCGACCAGTTCCGGCATCAACCGTAGGAACCGCCGCCCGTAGAAGCGCGGCATGTCCACCCGACCGAATCGCTCGCGCTCCTGCCAGAGCAAGAGGGTGATCAGATAGCCAGAGATAAAGAAGAAGGTGGTCACACCCAGCCCGCCCGGCGCCAGCTGGCTGAAGCCAACGTGGCCGATCATGACGATGTTGACCGAAAGGGCTCTCAGACCATCAAGCCCCGGAACATAGTTGGCAGGTGTCGTGGACATGGCGAGGCTCCCTACTCGGACCTTGCCAGACAAGGCTTAAGGCTCCGTTGGGGGTCGATTCATCGTCCGGAAATCGCTTGGCGCCAGACTAACGGCAAATCCCGGAGGTCGTCCCTTGTCGGTCCAACCCATCATCGAAGGCGTTCACATCAATCTGCTCACGCAGAAGGCGGCGGTGCAGGCCGCCATCGGACACGCGGAGCGAGGCAATGGATTCAACCTGTTCACGCTCAATCTCGACCACCTGGTCAAGCTGCGCAGCAGCACGGCCTTCCAGCGCGCCTATGCCACGGCCCAACTGGTCACGGCCGACGGAGCGCCGGTGGTGTGGCTGGCGCGGCGCCAGGGCGCGAAGCTGGAACGCACAACCGGGGCCGACCTGGTCGAACCGTTGCTGGCCGAGGCCGCCCGGCGCGGCGTGCCGGTCTATATCGTCGGACCGGGCCCCGAGGCCCAGGCCGCTGCGGTCGCCAAGCTGAAGGATCGCCACCCTGGCCTGACCATCGCGGGGGCCGAGACCCCGATAGTGCCCGGAGACGATAGCGGACTGGGGCCGTTCGACATCGACGCCCTGGCGGAGCGGATCAACACCTCTGGCGCACGACTTTGCTTCCTTTGCCTTGGCGCACCGAAACAGGAACTGCTGGCTGAAGCGCTTCGGCGGCGCTGTCCCAGGGTCGGCTTCCTCGGCGTCGGCGCCGCGCTGGATTTCATCGCCGGCGCGGTTTCCCGCGCGCCGGCCTGGATGCGCGCGACGGGCCTGGAGTGGACGTGGCGCCTTCTCAGCCAGCCCAGACGAATGACACGACGCTATGCACGTTGCGCGCTCCTGTTCGCAGAGCTGGCGCTGCGGGCGCTCGTCGGCGGTCGTGGAGACCAACCTCCGGCCCTGCCCGAGCCCGCCCGATGACCTTCAATCGGCGCACCCTGATCGGTTCGGCGCTGGCGCTGGCGGCCTGCGATGGCCGGATCGACGCGGCCGCCCAACCGACCTCCAGGGGGCCCGCCCCAGCCTTACGCGACCTGGCCCCGTTCCCGTTCGGCACCCAGCTGATCTCGGACGAACTCTCGATCCCGGGCGTGGCCGATCTGGCGCGTCGTCACTTCGACCAGGTCAATACCGGCTTTGAGCTGAAGATGGAGTACATCGTCCAGGCTGACGGTCGCCTGCGGTTCGACGGCGGCGACCGCCTGGCGGCGTTTTGCCGGGCCAACAACCAGGTGCTGCACGGCCACACCCTGGTCTGGTACGCCGACCAGCCGGCCTGGTTCGAGCGGCTGGACGGGTCACGTCGCGCCTTCGAGGCTGCCTTCGACGGCTATATCTCGGAGGTCGCGGGGCGGTACGCGGGCCGGGCACGGGCCTGGGACGTGGTCAATGAGCCCGTTACTGATGAAGGCTCTGAGCTTCGCGAATCGCTGTGGAGCCGCAATCTGGGCCAGGATGGCCACTTCGTCCGCGCTTTTGAACAGGCGCGCCAAGCCGACCCCGACGCCATCCTGTTCACCAATGACTATCACCTGGAGAGCAATCCGACCAAGCGCCGGACCTTCCTCAATCTGGTCGAGCGGATGGTGCGCCGGGGCGTGCCCATCGACGGCATCGGCACCCAATGCCATGTCTCGGTCGATCTGCCACGCGGCGCCTTGACCCAGTCCATGCGCGACATCGCCAGTCTCGGCCTGCCTGTCCATGTGTCTGAATTCGACTGTTCGATGATCCCGGACGGGGTCTTCCCCGCCTCGCGTCGAGACCGTGAGACGGCGCAGATCCGGCTCTATGAGGAGGCGCTCGAGAGCTACGCCTCCCTGCCGGCGGCCCAGCAGTATGGGTTCACCGTCTGGGGCGTGCGCGATGCGGAATCCTGGCTGCGGCGCACCGACTACGGCGGCGATGCCAGCGATACGCCGCTGTTGTTTGACGATGAGGGACGGCCCAAGCCGGTGTTCTGGTCGGTGGCCGAAACGCTCGGCGGCTAGAGCCCCGCGCCCTCATCCAAGCCTAGCATCAGATTGAGGTTCTGGACCGCCGCGCCCGAAGCGCCCTTGCCCAGGTTGTCGAGCTGGGCGACCAGCCGGGCCTGGTCGCCGGACGGGTCGCCAAAGACGAACAGGCGCATCTGGTTGGTCCCGTTCAGGTCCTCGGGCTGAAGGCCGGTCAGGGTCTGGCTCTGATCGAGCGGCACGACCGAGACGAACCGCTCGCCGGCATAGGCGTTTGACAAAACGGCATGGATATCGCCCACGGACGGACGGCCCGGCAGGGCCCAGAGCTGTAACGGGACCTCGACCAGCATCCCTTGCGCATAGGCCCCGACCGCCGGGGCGAACAGCGGCCGACCGGTCAGGCCGGTGTGGGTCATCATCTCCGGGACGTGCTTGTGTTTTTGCGTCAGACCGTAGCCGCGGAATGGGTCGCCTTGCCCGCCCTCGAACTCGGCGATCATGGCCTTGCCGCCGCCGGAATAGCCCGAGACGGCGTTGACGGTGACGGGCCAGTCGGCCGGAATATTCCCCGCATCGACCAGCGGCCTGACCAGCCCGATGAAGCCGGTCGGATAACAGCCGGGGTTCGACACCCGCTTCGCCCCCGCAATGGCCGCACGCTGGCCCTTCGACATCTCGGCGAAGCCGTAGGTCCAGTCCGGATCGACCCGGTAGGCCGTCGAGGCGTCCACGACCCGCGTCGTGTCGTTCTCGATCATCGCCACCGCTTCCTTCGCCGCCTCGTCAGGCAGGCACAGAATGACAAGATCAGCGGCGTTCAGCAGGTCGGCCCGCGCGGCGGCGTCCTTACGGCGCTCCGGGTCGATGGACAGGAGCCGAAGGTCCGTCCGGCCGACGAGGCGCTCGCGGATCTGAAGGCCGGTGGTGCCGGCTTCGCCGTCAATGAAGATCGTGGGGCGGGTCATGGCCGGTCACCTAAGCCGTCCAAGCTCGAACATAAAGTCTCCTCCCCATGAGCGAAGCGAAATGGGGAGGTGGATCGGTGCGAATACGCGCCGAGACGGAGGGGGCGGCGGCGCCATCTCCGGACAAGACCGAGGCGCCCCCTCCACCACTTCGTGGTCCCCCTCCCCATTTCGCTTCGCTCATGGGGAGGAGACGATGCGGCTAGGTCGGCGCATGGATCAAGCAAGGACGTTAGCCAATGAGCTCCCCCAGCTCTCCGACCAACCAGGCCAAGGCTGAGACCAGGGCCCCCGCTCCCGCACAATAAATCAAGGCGATCACCGGCATGACGAAGATGGCGATGCCTTTGCCGCGCATGGTCAAGCGACCGCGTCTGAACGCAACTTCGAGGGTGGGCGGCTTGGGTTTTTGATTTTTGGAGCCGGGCACCGGGCACATCTCCGCATTAGCGAAATCGATGTGCAGTCCCTCTTTGAGGGGAGCCGTCTCATGGCCAGCCGTCAATCGATATCTATCGTCCCAAGTCGGACGACTAAGTCGGAAATCGAGCTAAGCTTCTGTTTCGTCGGCAGCGCGCTGTTAACTACCAGTTATCGCGGGAAGGGCTCACAAATTGGTGATTGCAAAGAAAAAAGGCGCTCCGGGTTTCCCCGAAGCGCCCTTTTGTAGTCCCACTGCCGGGATCGGCAGTTAGCGCTTCGAGAACTGGAAGCTGCGGCGAGCCTTGGCGCGGCCGTACTTCTTGCGCTCGACGACGCGGCTGTCGCGGGTCAGGAAGCCGTGCGGCTTCAGGACCGGGCGCAGCTCGGGCTCGTAATAGGTCAGAGCCTTGGCGATGCCGTGACGGATCGCGCCGGCCTGGCCGGACAGGCCCGAGCCTTCGACGGTGACGTCGACGTCGAACTGGGTCAGGCGGTCAGCGACTTCCAGCGGCTGGGCGATCATCATGCGCAGGACCGGACGGGCCAGGTAGATCTCCTGGTCGCGGCCATTGATGGTGATCTTGCCCGAGCCGGGCTTCAGCCAGACGCGCGCAATAGCGTTCTTGCGCTTGCCGGTGGCGTAGGCGCGGCCCTGAGCATCGACGATGCGCTCGCGCACCGGGGCCGGGGCGTTGGTGCCCATGCCGGCCAGGGCGTCGAAGCCCTTGGCTTCGGTCGAAGCGGCTTCCGGGGTGGTTTCAGTGATCGGCGTGTCGGTCATGACTTACTGGCCCCGGGCGTTTTTGGCGTTCAGGCCGGCGAAGTCGATGACTTCCGGCTTCTGAGCTTCATGGGTGTGTTCGCCGCCGGCGAAGATGCGCAGATGCGTCATCTGGGCGCGAGCCAGCGGGCTTTCCTTGGGCAGCATCCGCTCGACGGCCTTTTGCAGGACGCGCTCGGGGTACTTGCCTTCCAGCACCTTGCCGGCGACGCGTTCCTTGACGCCGCCCGGGTGACCGGTGTGGCGGTAGTAGATCTTGTCGGTCAGCTTCTTGCCGGTGAACTTCACCTTCTCGGCATTGATGACGATGACATAGTCGCCGCAATCGACGTGCGGGGTGTAGTCCGGGCGGTGCTTGCCGCGCAGACGCATGGCGATGAACGAGGCGAGACGACCGACGACGACGCCTTCGGCGTCCACGACGATCCACTTCTTCTCGACATCGGCGGGCTTCAGCGAAGCCGTCGTGGTCTTGAGCATGGTTGAATCCAGAAAATCCAAAGCGGCCGGGAGGGCCCCGACCGCGACGGCGGGCGTTCTAGCGGAGCACAGCCGAGGCGTCAACGGCGCCTTTGCAAAGCGAATCGCTATAATTCTTTGATTATATTGATATAACGATATGCGGTATCTAAATACCATACCATTTCCACTCAGACCCTGATTAGATTTGAGGGCGACGGCGTTCGAAAGACGCTTCTGATCTGGGCCGACCCACGCCTCCTGGGCGAGCGGAAAGCGCTCTTTGATCCCGCTCCCCCTGCGGGAGACGGGAACTCAATTCCGTCCGGGCGCTCGCCCGCCAGCGCATTTGCGGGCGCGCCACCCGGTATCGGATCGTAGTGGAAAGAGCCGCACTGGTTGTCTATCCCAAAGGGGACGAGGCTTTGCGGCGCGTCATTCAACCCTCACAAGCCCGGCCTACAAGGCTGGGCAAACTGGTGTGGATTCGGTCATGCGTTTTTCCCGGCGTCTCGTTCTAACCAGCGGCTCGGCCGCCCTGGCGTTCAGCGGCATGGTCGCGCGTGCCCAGACCCGTTCAAGCGAATATCGCAACGAGACCCCCGGCTATGGCCCGCTGGTCGAGGATCCAGAGGGCTTGCTCGACCTGCCCGAGGGCTTCGCTTATCGGATCATCTCCCAGTCGGGTGAGACCATGGATGACGGCCTGCTCGTGCCCGGCAAGCCGGACGGCATGGGCTGTTTCCCGGGCGAAGGCGCCGAGGTCATCCTGGTGCGCAATCATGAGGTCAAGCCGCGTCACCTCGATCTGGGCCCCACGGGCATCGGCCATCGGCTGCGCGACCGGCTGCCGGCTGAGAAGGTCTTCGACACCTATGCGGATGGCCATCCGCTGGGCGGCGGCACGACCACCCTGATCTATGATCTGGCCGAGCAGCGGGTGGTCAGCCAGCACCTGAGCCTGACCGGCACCTTGACCAACTGCGCCGGCGGGGTGACGCCGTGGCGCACCTGGCTGACCTGCGAGGAGAATGAAGACAACGCCGGCAGCGGGATCAACCGCAACCACGGCTGGGTCTTTGAGGTGCCGGCCGACGCGACCGGCCTGGTCGATCCGATTCCGCTGACGGCGATGGGGCGCTTCGAGCATGAGGCGGCATGCGTCGATCCGGCGACGGGCTATGTCTATCTGACCGAAGATCGGGACGATTCCCTGTTCTATCGCTTCATCCCCGAGACGCCCGGCCGGCTGGCCGACGGCGGGCGGCTTCAGGCCCTGATGATCGCCGGCGCGGCCGCAGCCGACACCCGCAACTGGAACGGCGCGGTGCTGTGGCGGATGGGGGACTGGCTGGATGCCGCCTGGGTCGATCTGGTGGACGTCGAGAGCCCGAACAACGATCTGCGCCAGCGCGGCCACGCGGTGGGCGCAGCCCTGTTCGCGCGCGGTGAGGGCCTGACCTGGGGCGACGGCGAGATGTTCTTCACCTGCACCTCGGGCGGTGCGCGCGGCTTCGGCCAAATCATGCGACTGGTTCCAGGTCGTGATGGTGCGCCGGACAGGATCCAGTTGTTCCTCGAAAGCGACGACGAGGCCGTGTTCGACTATGGTGACAATCTGACGGTCACGCCGTGGGGACACCTGCTGGTCTGCGAAGACCGCTACTCCGAGGAGCGCATCCACCTGCGCGGCGTGGCGCCGGATGGCCAAGTCTATACGATCGCCCGCCAAGCCCACGCCCTGAACAGCGAGTTCGCGGGGGTCTGCATGTCGCCGGACGGCTCGACCGTCTTCGTCAATGTGATGGAACCGGGCTACACCCTGGCGATCACAGGGCCCTGGAACTCATCGCCGAGCTCATGAACAGGCGCGGCTGACTGCGCCGCACTCGCCACAGCAGCCCGGTCGCCAGACCCAGCACGATGACGCCGCCTGCCTGATGCAACCCCGCCAGCCAGGGATTGAGCGCCGTCATCAAGGTGGCGATGCCCAGGATCGCCTGAACCAGCACGGCGCCGAACAGGAACATGGCCGCAGTCGGCACGCGGTCCGCTAACTTCCAGCGCAGGCTCTGAATCAGAAAGGCCAGACTGGCCAGGAACACGGCATAGCCGCCCAGTCGATGCATCAGCTGGACCAGGCCCTGATCGTGCAGGAAGGCCCCCGCCCCCAGGCTCCAGTCGACAGGTGGCCACCAGGAGCCTTCGAACATCGGCCAGTCGGTGAAGACCCGGCCTGCATCATTGCCCGCGACCAGGCCGCCCAGCAGGCACTGCAGAAACACCAGCCCCAGAAGGGCCGCAGCGCCCCGGCTCCAACCGCCGGGTGAGCGGCTGTTGTCTTCGCCAGCCCAGGCCTCCAGCGCGGTCCAGACCAGGCCGACGAAGATGATCAAGGCCAGGCCCAGATGAACCGTCAGGCGCTCGGGCGCGACCTCGACCCGCCCGGCCAGGCCCGAGACCACCATCCACCAGCCTACGACGCCCTGAAGCCCGCCCAGACCGAGCAGGACCCAGCACCGCCACACCAGACGCCGGGGGATCTGCCGCAGAAACAGCAGAATGAAGAACGGCACGGCGAAGGCTGCGCCGATCAGCCGCCCCAGCAGCCGATGCGCCCACTCCCACCAGAAGATGCCCTTGAAAGCATCCAAGCTCATGCCGGCGTTCAACTGTGCGTATTGGGTCGTCTGGCGATAGGCCTCGAACTGGCGATTCCACTCGGCGTCGCTCAAGGGCGGCAGCGCGCCGGTGACCGGGGCCCACTCGGTGATCGACAGACCTGACTCGGTCAGACGGGTTATGCCGCCGACCACGACCATGATCAGGACAAGCAAAGCGACCAACGCCAGCCAAATCGCGGTGGTGGCGGAACGGTCTTGGAGACTGGCGAAACGGAGCATACTGTCCAGCCTGGGAGGTGTGGTTCCGATGAGTCGAAGGGCTCTAGCCCAAGGAACCGGTCGTGCGCCACCCGCATTGTCATTCTTGAACCCGGCGGGAGGGCCGGCGGGCTGGAAAGGGACTTTTTATGGAAATCTTCGAAACTAACGGCTGGCTGCTTGCGATCATCATCGGTGTCGCGGCGGGCTGGATCGCCGAGCAGGTCACTGGACGCCGGCACGGCATACTGACCAATCTGATCGTCGGCTTGCTGGGCGCGCTGCTCGGCTGGTTCGTCGCCGATATGGTCGGCATTCCGATCACGGGCTGGCTGGGATCGCTGGTTGCGGCGACGGGCGGCGCGGTCGTTCTGTTGTTCCTCTTCGGCCTGATCCGCCGTCGATAGGATCGACAAAATCCAATACGAGAGCGCCGCGGGCTCGATCAGCCCGCGGCGTTTTCAATTCCGGAGATCTCGCATGGGACCGCGCACGCGCAAGGCCATCGCCACCCTCGGCGTTCTGGTGTTTCTCGCCGCCTATATCTGGGGGGTGATTAGCCTGGCCGTCCTGATTCCGGCGGTCTGGTGGGCCCAGGTGCTCTATTTCGCGATCGCGGGTCTAGCCTGGGGCGTGCCCATACTCCCGCTGATCAAGTGGGCCGAGAAGGGCTGAGATCCAAAGACCGGGTCAAGGGAATGGTCGGAGCGACAGGATTCGAACCTGCGACCCCTTGACCCCCAGTCAAGTGCGCTACCAGGCTGCGCCACGCTCCGTGAGAGGCGCTCGTATAGACAAGGCCCGGCTGGGTCGCAAACGAAAATCGCTCAGGCGCCGAGCGCCGCGTCCAGCCGCCGCTTCGCCGCCTCGACCGCAGCCAGGACAGCCTTCAATTTCACGATGTCCGGGCCAGACTTCGGCGGCGTTGCGGCGATAGCCGTCGCCTGTCGGACGGCGGCTCCAGCCAGGCTCTCGCCATCAACGGCGCCGGTGATCCGCGCCAGGCCCTGCTCGCGATACAGTTTCTGAACGCCGCGGATCGTCACACCCTCGTCATGCAGCAGGGTCTTGACGCCCTGGAGCACGGCGATGTCCGCGGGCCGGTACAGCCGGCGCCCGCCGGCCCGCTTCATCGGCTTGATGAAGGTGAACTTGGTTTCCCAGAATCTGAGAACATGCTGGGGCACGCCCAGTTCGTCGGACGCTTCCGAAATGGTGCGGAAGGCGTCGGGGCTCTTGGTCACGCGTTGGCGCCGTCGACCTTGGCCTTCATCAACTGAGAGGCGCGAAAGCTGATAACCCGGCGCGGCACGATCGCCGCCGGCTCGCCGGTCTTGGGGTTGCGGCCCATGCGCGCACGCTTGTCGCGGACCTGGAAGACTCCGAATCCGGAGAGCTTGACCGTTTCACCCCGCTCCAGCGTCTCGACGATCATATCGAGCACCCGCTCGACAAGGCCGGAGCATTCCTGCCGCGACAGACCGATTTCTTCGTGCAGCGCCTCGGACAGGTCCGCTCGCGTCACCGTTTTACCCGCCATGTCAGCAACCCTCCCTCAGGCGCCCGAATGCAACCCATGTGTTACGCGAACGCGCACATCAACGAAAGGGCCGTTGTTCCCGCTACATCCTAATCGCGCAGGCGCCCCAGGTCAGGCCGCCGCCCATGGCCTCCAGCAACACCAGATCGCCCCGCTTGATCCTGCCGTCCTCGATTGCGACGCTGAGCGCCAGCGGGATCGAAGCCGCCGAGGTGTTGGCGTGCCAGGCGACGGTGGAGACAACCTTGTCCTCGTCCAGGCCCAGCCGGTCGCCCACACCTTTGATGATCCGCTGATTGGCTTGGTGCGGCACGAACCAGTCGACCTCGCTGACTTCGACGCCCGCCGCCTTGCAGGCCGATTCGACCGCCTCGGCGATATTGACCACGGCATGCCGGAACACTTGATTGCCGGCCATTCTCAGATGCCCGACCTCCCCCGTCGTGGAGGGGCCGCCGTCAACATAGAGCAGGTCGGTCTTGTTCCCGTCGCAGCGCAGGGCGAAGCCGAGCAGACCGCGATCCGCCGTCGTCCCGTCACCCTCAGCCGGTTCGAGCACCACAGCCCCGGCCCCGTCGCCGAACAGCACACAGGTGCCCCGGTCAGACCAGTCCATCAGCCGCGTCATTTCCTCGGCCCCGATGACGAGGGCGCACCTGGACAGGCCGCGCGCGACAAAGCCGTCGGCCACGCTGAGCGCATAGACAAAGCCCGAACAGACGGCCTGCACGTCAAAGGCGGTGCAGACGCCAGCCCCAAGCTTGCGCTGGACGATGGCGGCCGTGGCCGGAAAGGTCATGTCCGGCGTCGTGGTCGCGACAACGATCAGGTCGACGTCGGCGACGCTGCGCCCGGCCGCAGCCAGGGCGCGCCGCCCGGCCTCGGCGGCCAGGTCGCTGGTCGGTTGATCCGGGCGGGCACGACGACGCTCCTTAATTCCCGTGCGCTCCTGAATCCATTCGTCGGAAGTATCGACGATCTTGGACAGGTCGGCGTTTGTCACCACGTCGTCCGGCAGGTAGGCGCCGACGCCCGTTACGGCGCTACGCGTAACGCTCATTTGGCCGCCTCGCTGGCCGGTTGCGCAGCCTCGGCGAAATCCAGGCGCGCCATGTTCTGGGCCACCTTGGCCATATAGTCGCTTTCTGCCAGGTCGACGGCCACCCGGATGGCCGAGTTGAAGCCTCGCGCGTCCGCTCCACCGTGGCTCTTGATGACCAGTCCGTTGAGGCCCAGCAGCGGCCCGCCATTGACCGCGTTCGGATCGATCTTGCTTCGCATCGCCTTGAGCGCGCCATAGGCCAGCATGGCTCCAACCCGCGACATCGGCGAGGACAGCAGCGCATCCTTCATCAGGCCAGAGATGAAACGGGCCACGCCCTCGGCGGTCTTGAGCGCGATGTTGCCGGTGAAGCCGTCGGTGACAACAACATCCACAACGCCGCGCGACAGGTCATCCCCCTCGACGAAGCCCTTGTACTTCAGATCAAACCGTCCGGACCGGAGCATCGCGGCGGCTTCGCGGACCTCGTCATGGCCCTTCATTTCTTCGGACCCGACGTTCAGGATGCCGATGCTGGGTTTGTCGACGTGATGGACCGCCCGGTGGAAGGCCTCGCCCATGATGGCGAACTCGACCAATTGCTTGGCGTCGGACGAAACATTGGCTCCGACGTCGAGTACGGCGGTGTGTCCACCTTTGATGGTCGGCCAGCTGGCGACGATGGCGGGCCGGTCCAGCCCCGGCGCCGACATCCTGAGGATCAGCTTGGATAGCGCCATCAGGGCCCCGGTGTTGCCCGCCGACACAACGGCCAGCGCTTCGCCGGACTTCACCGACTGGATCGCGTTCCACAGGCTGGAGCCCTTGCCGCGGCGCAGGGCGACGGCCGGCTTCTCGTCCATCGCGATAACGAGGTCGCAATGGCGAACCTCGCTGGCGGCGCGGGCCAACGGCGCCTTCGCCAGTTGAGCGGCCAGGGCCTGCTGGTCGCCGTGCAGGATGAACCGGGCACGCCGGGCGCCATGCATCTTGAGAAACGCCTCAACCCCCGCGACGGTGACCGTTGGCCCATGATCGCCGCCCATGGCGTCGACAGAAATGACTGTAGAAGAAGACACGATGCTCAGGTCGCCTCCGTCGCGCGCCGCGCATGACCGCGCGCGGACTGGAAATTGAGGCGGGACGATAGCGTTCGGCCCGCCCGATGCAAGCCGGCCCGCGCGAAATCCTTACCCAAGGTCATCAACGCGGCTTCAACTCGCGCAAAACGTCAAACGGCGACGGCTCAACCGGTCCTTCCGGCGCCTCGAACACGGCGCCAGGCTTGCGAGGCCACGGATCGATGGACAGCGCCAGGTGCTCAACCACATAGGCCGCCAGATCGACGCCGCCATCCTCGATGATATCGGACCCCTGCGGGGCCTCCGGGTCGATATCCAGATCGTCGGAGCCCGGCTCAGAGTCCGAAGCCTCGATCAGGTCCACGGAGAAGGCGGTTTCAATCCGGCTCGCCAGCGGCTCAAGCGTAATGCCGCAGGTCTGGATGACGTCCGCGACCAGATCACCCTTCAGGCGCCAGCCCGCGCCCGCCGGTCGGACCTCGACATCGGCAAGGAGACCGGGCAGCGCCGCCAGGTCCAGCGCTGCGGCTATCCGCGAGCGGGCGGCCTCGTTCGCCTCAAGATGACGATGCAATCCCTGACCGATCTGGTCCAGGCGTACGCGGTCACTCCAGGCCAGTTGGTCGCTCATTCCGTCACGCCCGGCCAATCCAGCCGCCCCTTGAGAATATCGTCCAGCCGCAGCTCGGCGAGGGCGACGTGGATGTGGAGAGTATAGTCCGCCAGGCCGGACGCCGCCTCGGTCGCGGCTTCGTCGCCATAGACGGCCCTGGCCAGCAACCCGGTCAGCGCCGGGCGGTCATCATCCCTGATCGCATTCTGATAGCCGATGACGCGGCCATAGACCGCCTCGCCCAGCTTTCTCATCTTCTTGGCCACCGACAGGTCGCCGACGCCTAATTCGCGCAACGAGTCGTCCAGCGCTCCAACGAAGGCGTCGAACACCGCCTGACCGGTCTCGGCAGCCGCCTCGCCCTCGCCCTTCAGCCGCGCCAGCAGCAGACTCAGATGCAAGACATACAACTCGAATCGCGCATCGATCCGGTCGGCCACGCCCAGGTCACGGTACAGCTCTGGCCGGCGGGCCTGGTCCACCAGTCCGGCGTAGAGGGTCTCACCGGCAAGGCGCGCCTGGCGAGGTCGGAAAAGGCGTTGAAGCACGCTCGGTCGCCCCATTTCGGTCTTGGCGTTGAACTAATGCTCTGCGCGCGCTAGGTCAAAGGCCGCTCAATCTCGGAAAGCTGCATGTCCGTTTCGTTCCGCGCCGTCGTTCTGGCCTCCGCCGCCCTGGCGATCACCGCCTGCTCGCCGCAGGTCGCCTTTCATGGCTTCCAGCCCGTCGACGTCCAGGCCTCCGATATCGTGGTCGGCACCGACACGCGTGAGACGGTGCGCGCGCGTTTGGGATCTCCTTCAACGGTTTCTACTTTCGAGCCGCAGAATGTCTGGTTCTATATTTCGCAGACCACCGCGAAATACACTTTCAACCTGCCCGAAGTGACGCATCGTTCCGTCACCCAGATCACCTTTGACGAGACGACCGGCCGGGTCACGGGCGTGGAGAATCTCGAGCTCGAGGACGGCCAACAGATCGCCTTCAGCAATCGCGAAACGCCGACCCGTGGTCGTGAGCTGACTGTGCTGGAACAACTTTTGGGCACCGTCGGGCGTCAGGTGCTGCCCAGCGACGAATCGAACCTGCCGCCAAACCAGCGCGAACGCCGCGACTAGGCCCAGCCGCCCTTCGGTCCGGGCGGTCGATGCACCGGATCGACGCCCCGCTTCGGAGGGCTGAGATTCCGGGCGTCGCCTCGTCGGTTGGTCTTTCAGCCAGCGGCCGCCTGAACTCCATTCGGCAGACGAAGGCCGACAGGACGTCGTTCGGCGAGGGCGGCCTGAGCCTGCGCTAGCTGTCCAGGCCCTCGATGCCTCTATTGGCCAAGGCGTCGGCCCGCTCATTCAGCTCATGGCCGGCGTGACCCTTGACCCATCGCCAGGTCACCTTGTGCCGCGCTCGCGCCGTGTCGAGCCGGCGCCATAGGTCGTCGTTCTTGACCGGCTTCTTGTCCGCCGTCTTCCAGCCTCGCGCCTTCCAGCCGCCGATCCACTCGGTGATGCCCTGCATGACGTATTTGCTGTCTGTGACCAGCGTCACGTCGCTTGGCCCTTTCAGCGCCTCCAGAGCCATGATGGCGGCCATGAGCTCCATGCGATTGTTGGTGGTCGCATGTTCGCCGCCCCATAGTTCCTTTTCGTGCGCGCCCGACTGCAGGACAGCCCCCCATCCCCCTCGTCCCGGGTTGCCCTTGCAGGCGCCGTCGGTGTGGATTGTGACCTGTGGCAAGGCTCGGCTCAGTCCTCGGCCAGGACGCGCGGCAGCTTGAAGGTCACCGTCTCGCGGGCGCCCGAATCCTCGCTGACTTCGGCGTCAAAACGGTCCGCAATCGCCGCGACCAGGGCCTCGATCAGAGGCTCTGGTGCGGATGCCCCTGCGGTGATCCCCACGGTTTTAACGCCGTCGAACCAGGCCCAGTCGACGACAGACGCATCATCGATCAGCCGCGCAGCCTTGGCTCCGGCCCTGCGCGCCACTTCGACCAGGCGTACGGAGTTGGACGAGTTCGGCGACCCGATCACCAGCACCAGATCGCTGTGAGCGGCGATCCGCTTGACCGCCTCCTGGCGGTTGGTCGTGGCGTAGCAAATGTCTTCCTTGTGAGGATCCGGCAGACCCGTGAACCGTCGCTTCAGCACCGAGATGATCGCGGCCGTGTCGTCCAGCGAAAGCGTCGTCTGGGTGACATAGGCCAGCCGGGATGCATCGCGCGGCTCGAACCGTTCGGCGTCCTCGGGCGTCTCGATCAGGGTGACGACACCTTCGGGCAGCTGCCCCATGGTGCCCTCGACCTCGGGGTGACCGGCGTGGCCGATCAGCACGATCTGGCGTCCCGCCGCGAAATGTCGCTCGGCCTCGACGTGGACCTTTGACACCAGCGGACAGGTCGCATCCAGGTAAAATAGCGCGCGGCGCTGAGCCTCGGCCGGCACTGACTTGGGGACGCCGTGAGCGGAGAACACCACCGGGCGGTCAGCCGGGCATTCGTCCAACTCCTCGACGAAGACCGCTCCCAGGCGACGCAACCGTTCAACCACATGGCGGTTGTGGACGATCTCATGGCGTACATAGACCGGCGCACCATACTTCTCGATGGCGCGTTCGACGATCTGGATGGCGCGATCCACGCCCGCGCAGAAGCCGCGCGGTGTTGCCAGGCGGACCTGTATGGGGCGTGGCGCAAGCGGGGGTTTGGTCACGAGCGCTAACTAGCCGCGATGGGCGAGCTAGGCCAGAGGCGTCGATCCATCGCGCCCGAATTGGAGGCAGGGCCGGCTCATGGCCCGCTCTGGCGCTCTCGCGTCTGCCGCTCGAACACGCCCCTGGCGACCATTGGCTTGGCCGGGTGGTTTCACCGGGGGCCGCCCCTCGCCTTGCCGCGCCAGGACATCAATCCCGTTCACCCCAGCGTTCGCGTTGCGGCGCCTAGGATTAGCCGCTATCACGCGCGAGCGTTGCGGCCTCGCCGCTCTGCGGTCCTTTTTGCTCGCCTGTCAGGTTTTCCATGCTCCGTTTTATCCCTGGACTGCTCGTTTCAACCCTCGCCCTGTCGGTGGCCGCTGGCCCGGTGATGGCCCAGCAAGACCCGCGGGATCAGGATGGTGCGCGGCGCGAGAGCCAGCGCGAGGAGCGTGATCGCGAGTTCCAGGATACGCCGGCGCCGCTTCGCGAACGCCCGAACGCGGGACCTTGCCCGTTTGTGCGCATCCTGTACGACGCCGCCCGCTATGTGGAATTCGAGGGCGGACAACAGAGCTATTCGGCGGTCGGCTATACGGGTGAGATCGAGGGGATCGAAGCCGACTGCACCTATCGCGAGGCCGATCCGATCCGCATCGACATGAACATCCTGTTCCAGCTCGGTCGTGGCCCTCAAGCCGAGAGCGGCCGGCGGACCTACCGCTACTGGATCGCCGTGACCGAACGGAATTCCGCTATTCTGGCCAAGCAGTATTTCGACCTGCCGGTCGATTTCGACGGCGGCGACAGAACCTATGTGACCGAGGAAATTCGAGGCCTGACCATTCCGCGCCGTGACATCACGGTTTCCGGCGCGAATTTTGAGGTTCTGGTCGGCTTCGACGTTACGCCCGAGATGGCCGAATTTAACCGCAACGGCTCCCGCTTCCGGGCGAATGCAGGCGCACCCAGCGAATGACTGATCTCAAGAGCCGTCTGAGCGAAGCGGTTCAGGCCGCCTTCGCCGCCGAAGGCTTGCCTGAAGATCTGGCGCGGGTCTCGCCGTCTGATCGGTCGGACCTGGCCGATTTCCAGTCCAACGGCGCTCTGGCCGCCGCCAAACAGGCCAAGACCAATCCGCGCGAGCTGGCCGGGCGCATCGTCGGGCATCTTGAAGGCCGGCCCGAGATCGCCTCGATTGAGATCGCCGGCCCCGGCTTCATCAACATCCGCGTCTCCGACGCCGCCCTGGCCGAACGCGCCGCCGAGGTCGCGACCAGCCCGATGGTCGGCGCCTCGCTGGTCAAGACGCCGCGCCGGGTCATTGTCGACTACGGCGGGCCCAATGTGGCCAAGCCGATGCACGTCGGCCATCTGCGCTCGTCGATCATCGGCGAGAGCCTGAAGCGGCTGTTCCGATTCCGCGGCGATACCGTCTGGGGCGACGCCCACTTCGGCGACTGGGGTTTCCAGATGGGTCTGCTGATCGCGGCCCTGGAAGATGAGGGCAAGGCCGACGCCTTCCAGGGCGCCGGCCCCTATCCTGAGGAAAGCCCGGTCTCGCTGGAAGATCTGGAGCGGATCTATCCGGCCGCCGCCGCCCGCGCCAAGGCCGAGCCTGAGTTCCGCGATCGCGCCCGCAAGACCACCGCCGAACTCCAGGGCGGCCACCCGGGCTATCGCGCCCTGTGGAAGCATATGCACGACATCTCGATGGCCGCGCTGCAGCGCGACTTCGGCGCTTTGGGCGTGACCTTCGACCTGTGGAAGGGCGAGGCCGACGTCGATCCGTTGATCCCCGGCATGGTCACCGAGTTGGAGGCCAAGGGCCTGCTGGTCGACGATCAGGGCGCGCGCGTGGTCCATGTCGCCGGCGAGGGCGAGACCAAGACCAAGAAGTTGGCTGACGGAACCGTCGTCACCGTACCCTCCCCCGATCCGCTTCTGGTGATCTCTTCGGAAGGCTCGGCCATGTATGGCACGACCGACCTGGCCACCATCATCGACCGGCGCAACGAGCAGGACTTCGATCTGGTTCTCTACGTCGTGGATCAGCGCCAGGCCGACCACTTCGAACAGGTGTACCGCGCCGCCTATCTGGCCGGCTACGCCCAGCCGGGTCAGCTGGAGCATCTGGGCTTCGGCACCATGAACGGGCCGGACGGCAAGCCGTTCAAGACCCGGGCAGGTGGAGTGCTGAAGCTGGCCGACCTGATCGAAATGACCCGCGAAAAAGCCCGCGTTCGCCTGCGCGAAGCGGGTCTGGGAGAGGATCTGGACCCTGCGGCCTTTGAGGATACCGCCGCAAAGATCGCGGTATCGGCCCTGAAGTTTGCCGATCTGTCGAACTGGCGAGGTACCAGCTACGTCTTTGACCTGGATCGCTTTTCCAGTTTCGAAGGCAAGACTGGGCCGTATCTGCTCTATCAGGCTGTCCGCATCAAATCTCTGCTGAGGAAGGCCGAAGCCGAGGGTGTCGAGCCCGGCCCCATTGTCATCGCCGAACCTGCGGAGCGTGACCTGGCCCTGACGCTGGATGCCTTCAGCCAGGCGGTCGAGGACGCCTATGACCGGCGTGGCCCCAATGCCGTGGCCGAACATGCCTATAGACTGGCCCAGTCCTTCTCGAAGTTCTACGCCGCCTGCCCGGTCCTGGTCGCCCCCGACCCTGCCGTCCGCGCTTCGCGGCTGACCTTGTCGAAGACGACCCTGCGCCAACTCGAACTGGCGCTGGACCTGCTCGGCATCGAGACGCCGCAGCGGATGTAGGACCTAGGTTCGTCTGAGGACGAAACCCGCACTGATCGCCCAGCCGCCCAGAGCCAGGGTGATGAACAGGGCACCGTGGATGTCCGGGTGCCACAGGCCCGTTGCCAACCAGATCAGAAAGCCCAACGCGATGACGATACCAGCCCACGCCAGGCCGCGACGGGCCGGATCGCGCAGCCAGGCCAGGCCGAACAAACCGCAGCTGACAGCACCGAACGTATAGTGGATCGCCGCGAAACCCTGGTTCAGCCACCAGTAGCCTTGCCGCAAGGCTTCTAGGCTTGCCCGGTCAACCTCGGCGGTGTCGAGCCGCGCGAGGACCTCCGGCAAGGCCAGGCCGTTGATCGTGCCGGCCACAAGACCGGCGAACAGGCTGAACAGCGCAAAGCCCAGGCCGATCATCACAGGGGCGCGCTCGAATCCCAGCGCACGTGCCAAACCGATGTAGCCAAATCCGATGACGGGGATCAGCGCCAGTGCCGACCAATGCACGGCGTCGTTCAGGTTGACGTGGCCCAGGGAAGGTCCGCCGAGGTGCGTGGGATGCACCGCCATCAACAGCATATAGGCCGCCCAGCCGAAGATGAGTGCGGCTCCGGCACTTCGAGCACTGCTATCCATCTTATGTCCTCCCGACGATGAGTGCTTGTCGTGACGGGGCTTCGGCGCGAAAACCAGCGGGGCGGCGGCGCGGGGTGCCGTTGCGGGACAGATGGGCGGGCGATGTCCGGAAACAGTTTGGGGCGAAAGGTGATCGACCGGCGTGTGGCGCGGACACGCGGGCGCCTGGCGCATGCCCTGATCCATCTCGGCCATTCGCAGGATCTGGATTCGATCCGGGTCGGCGACCTAGTGCGAACCGCTGGGGTCGGGCGTTCGACCTTTTATGCCCATTTCGAGGATCGTGACGATTTCCTTGGCAGGTCCTTCACCAGCATGATCGACATCTGCGATGGCCTGGCCCGCCGCGAGGGGGTGACTGGCGACGTCTTACCCATCGCACATGTCGTGAATCACATTGCGGGTAACCGGACCTTCGCGTGCGGAGCTGGGCGGTCGCGGGTGCTGGAAACGATGCTGGCGGCCGGCGAGCGACGCCTGCGACAGATCGCGGAGGCCAATCTGGAGGTCGCTTTGCCGGGCCTTGCTCTGGACGAGCGTCGTCAGGCGGCGGCTTTCCTGGCGGGTGCCTTCGTGGGGCAGCTCAGGCTCTGGACAAGCCATGACCTCAGGGCATCGCCCGATGCGGTCGTCGCCAGCCATCGCCGTCTGTCCGCCGGTGTGCTCGATGCACTGGCTGACAGCGCGCCCAAGCCATCGTTTCACCAGAGGCCCGCCCATGTCCCTTGAGCGTTACATCGCCGGTCTGCCCAAGGCGGAACTGCACCTGCATATCGAGGGCTCGCTGGAGCCGGAACTGATGTTCGAACTGGCGCAGCGGAACGGGGTCAAAATCCCGTTCGACAGTGTTGAGGCGGTGCGGGCGGCCTATGATTTCTCGAACCTGCAGGACTTTCTCGACATCTACTACGCTGGAGCCAATGTGCTGCTGCATAGGCAGGACTTCGAGGATCTGGCGTTCGCCTATTTCCAGAGGGCGGCGGCGGACAATGTGCGTCACGCCGAAATCTTCTTCGATCCGCAGACTCACACCGACCGGGGTGTGCCGTTCGGCGTGGTGGTCGAGGGCCTGGTCGCCGGAATGGAGCGGGCCAAGGCAGACCTAGGGGTCACTTCCGGTCTGATCCTCAGCTTCCTGCGCCATCTGAGCGAGGAAGAGGCGTTTGCCACGCTGGAGATGGCCAAGCCCTATCTGCACCATTTCATCGGCGTAGGGCTGGATTCGTCCGAGGTGGGTCACCCGCCATCGAAATTTCAGCGCGTGTTCGCAGCGTCTCAGGCGTTGGGCCTGAAGCTGTGTGCCCATGCCGGAGAGGAGGGGCCGCCTGAATATGTGCGTGAGGCGCTGGATCTGCTGCATATCGACCGCATGGACCACGGCAACCGCTCGATGGAGGACGAGGGCCTGATCCGCCGCCTGGCCGAGAGCCAGATGACCCTGACGGTCTGTCCGCTGTCGAACCTGAAGCTGTGCGTGGTCCACGACCTGAAGGACCATCCGGTCCCCGAAATGCTGCGGCGCGGCCTGCACGTCACCCTGAACTCGGACGATCCGGCCTATTTCGGCGGCTATGTGAATAAGAACTACGCAGAGCTGGCCGCCGCGGTCGGCCTGACCCGCGATCAGATCACCCAGATCGCCAGGAACAGCTTTGAAGGCTCGTTCCTTACGGAGGCGGAGAAGGCAGCGCGGATCGCCGAGGTCGAGACCTACGCCGCCGCCACCTGATCGATCTCATTGGCGGAACCCAGCGCAATGGGGATGCGCTGGTGCAGTTGGGTCGGCTCGACATCCAGAATGCGTTGAACGCCATCTGTGGTCGCCTTGCCGCCGGCCTGTTCGACCAGCAAGGCCATCGGATTGCCCTCGTACATGAGGCGCAGCTTGCCGGGCTTGCCCGGCTCGCGCTTGTCCCACGGATAAAGGAACACGCCGCCGCGCATCAGCACGCGGTGAACATCCGCCACCATGGCCGCGACCCAGCGCATGTTGAAATTCTTGCCGCGCGGCCCCTCGGCGCCCTGCAAACAGCCGTCGATATAGCGCTGGACGCCCTCGGCCCAGTGACGACGGTTCGACATATTGATCGCGAACTCTTTGGTGTCGGCCGGAATGCGGATGGCGTCATGCGTCAGCCGCCAGACGCCGTCGCCCGCCAAGGTGAAGCCGACCACCCCGGACCCCGTCGTCAGCACCAGCATGGTCTGGGCCCCATACAGTACATAGCCCGACGCCGCCTGGTCTCGGCCCGGCTGCAGGAAGTCGGCGTCGGTCGGCGCCGCATTCGGCGACTTCAGGATCGAAAAAATCGTCCCGACCGGCGCATTGATGTCGATGTTGGACGACCCGTCCAGCGGGTCGAACAGCACCAGCCATTCGCCCGTCAGGTGACCGGCGGCCTGGCTGTTGTCCATCTCCTCGGACGCGACCCCAGCCACGACCGGACAGGCCAGAAGCGCTTCGGTCAGCATATCGTTGGTGATCAGGTCGAGCTTCTTCTGCTCCTCGTCCTGGACATTGACCACGCCCGAGGCGCCCAGCACGCCGGTCAGGGCGCCGCCGGCGACGACGGTGGAAATCTCGGCGCAGGTCCGGCCCAGCACGGTCAGAACCTCGACCACGCCCTCGGGCGCTTGGGCGCTGGAGAGCCAGTCGTCGAAAGCGGCGGGCATGGACATGAGCGGTTTCCTGAACGGCGGTCTTGGCGTTGCGCGACTGTCTAGGCGGCGGCGCTTGACTCCGCAACGGAGTCAGGGCCTTTGGAGCCGCTCTCGCGGGAGAGATCGGGGCGGCCTATCAGCCCCGGAGCCGAAGGCGCAACCGCCCCGGAAACGCTCAGGCAAAAGGACCGCGAAGCACGTCAAACGCTGGAAAGAACCCGGCTGGGTTCGCCGACGGAGCAAGGCGCTGAATTTGTCAGCGCCGGAATCTCTCAGGCTTCAAGACAGCGGGGGTTCTGAACGGGCGCAGGCCGCCCGGTGGAGGAGCCGACACCGATGAGCGAGTTAAAGACTACACCCCTGAACGCCAACCACCGCCGCCGCGGCGCGCGCATGGTCGGCTTCGGCGGCTACGACATGCCGGTCCAGTACGAGGGCGTTCTGGCCGAGCACCGCTGGACCCGCGAACACGCCGGCCTGTTCGACGTCTCGCACATGGGCCAGTGCAAGATCACCGGCGCGAACGCCATCGACGAGTTTGAACGGTTCGTGCCGGGCGACTACGCCATCCTCAAGGAAGGTCGCCAGAAATACTCTCTGCTGCTGAATGAAGACGGCGGCGTCATCGACGATCTGATGGCCGGAAAACCCGATCACGACGGCCTGTTCGTCGTCGTCAACGCGGGCAACAAGGACGAGGACTTCGCCTTCTGGAAAGCCAACCTGTCGGGCGACGCCAAGCTGACCATCCTGGACGATCGCGCCCTGATCGCCATTCAAGGCCCGGAAGCCGCCGAAGTCATGGCCGCGCACGAGCCGCTGCTGGCCGAGTTCGGCTTCATGGACACCGCCCGGCTGATGCTGTTCGGCGTCGATTGCTACGTCTCGCGCTCGGGCTACACCGGCGAGGACGGCTATGAGATCTCGGTCCCGGCCGATCAGGCCGACCGCATCTGGGACATCCTTCTTGAGGACGCCCGGGTCAAGCCGATCGGCCTGGGGGCGCGTGACAGTCTGCGGCTTGAGGCCGGCCTGCCGCTGCATGGTCACGACATCGACCCGACCACCAGCCCGGTCGAAGGGGCCCTGACCTTCGCCCTGTCCAAGTCGCGCAAGGAGCGCGGCGATTTCAACGGCGTCGCCCGCATCCTGAAGGAGCTGGCCGACGGCCCGGCGCGCGTCCGCATCGGCCTGATCGTCAAGGAGGGCGCCCCCGCCCGCGAGGGCGCTGAGATCGCCGACGTCGATGGCAATGTCATCGGCACGGTCACCTCGGGCGGCCCTTCGCCGACGCTCGGTCGCAACATCGCCATGGGCTATGTGCCGCCGGCCTTTTCCGAACTCGGGACCGACCTTCAGGTCATCGTCCGCGGCAAGGCCGCCCCGGCCGAGGTCGTGGCCACGCCGTTCGTCGCTCAACGCTATTATCGCAAACCGAAGGCCTGAGGAGGGCCCGCCATGAAGTTCACCCGTGATCACGAATGGGTCCGCCTTGAAGGCGACGTCGTCACCGTCGGCATCACCAGTCACGCCGCCGAGGCGCTGGGCGATGTCGTCTTCGTCGAAGTCCCCGAGGCCGGCAAGCAGGTCGTCGCCGGCGACAGCTTCGCCGTCGTCGAAAGCGTCAAGGCCGCGTCGGACGTCTATGCGCCGGTGACTGGCGAGGTCGTCGAGGGCAACGCCGCCCTGAACGGCGCCCCGGAAACCGTCAACGCCGACCCCCAGGGCGCAGGCTGGTTCGCTAAGATCAAGGTGCCGGACACCGCCCAGCTCGACGGCCTGATGGATCAGGCCGCCTACGACGACTATCTCAAGACGCTCTGATCCATGTCAGGGACCTACGCCGCCACCGTCGTCTGGACGGCTCCAGCCGATGACCATCGCTCAGGCCGCTATTCGCGCCTGCATGAGTGGCGTTTCGACGGCGGGGCGGTGGTGCGCGGCTCGTCGGCGCCGCCGGTGCCCGGCTCGGACCCCACCGCCGTCGACCCGGAGGAGGCCCTGATCGCGGCCTTGTCGGCCTGCCACATGATGTTCTTCCTGGCCTTCGCGCGGAAGAAGGGTCTGGTCCTGACCGGCTATGAAGACGAGGCCTCCGGCGTTCTGTCGCCCGACCAGGACGGCAAGCTCTACATCTCGTCGGTGACGCTGAGACCGCGCCTGACCACAGAGGGCGAGGCTGACCCCGCCGTGGTGGCCGAGTGCCACGAACTGGCCCACGCCGAATGCTACATCGCCCACTCGATCCGGGCCGACGTCTCCATCGAGCCCCGCTGACCCCCTCCCGGAAAGCCTGACCGTCATGCGTTACCTCCCCCTCACCCCAGACGACCGCCAGGCCATGCTGGCCGCCATCGGCGCCAAATCCATCGACGATCTGTTCGTGGATGTGCCCGCCGCCGCCCGGCGCGAGGGTTTCGTCGACCTGCCGCGCGTGGCCGGCGAGCTGGAGGTCGAGCGGGCGTTGTCGGCCATGGCCGGACGCAACACGGCGGCGGGTTCGGTCCCATTCTTCTGCGGCGCCGGGGCCTATCGCCACCATGTGCCGGCGACGGTGGATCACATCATCCAGCGCTCGGAATTCCTGACCAGCTACACGCCCTATCAGCCCGAGATCGCGCAAGGCACTCTGCAATATCTGTACGAATTCCAGACCCAGGTGGCGGCCCTGACCGGCATGGAGGTGGCCAACGCCTCGCTCTATGACGGCTCCACGGCCATGGCCGAGGGCGTTCTGATGGCCACCCGCGCCACGCGCCGTAACAAGGCGGTGATCTCTGGCGGGGTGCATCCCCACTATGTCGCGGCCACCGAGACGGTGGTTCACGCCGTCGGCGTCGAGACCCAGGTTCTGGCGCCCGCCTTCGACGCCGAGGATGCGGTGATCGCCCAGATCGGACCGGACACGGCCTGCGTCGTGGTCCAGACCCCCAACGTCTTCGGCACGGCCACGGATGTCAGCAAGATCGCCGAGGCCGCCCACGCCGCCGGCGCTCTGTTAATCGTCGTGGTCACCGAGGCGGTGTCGATGGGTCTGTTGAAATCGCCCGGCGAGATGGGGGCAGATATCGTCGCCGCCGAGGGCCAGTCGATCGGCAACGCCCTGAATTTCGGCGGTCCCTACGTCGGCCTGTTCGCCACCCGCGACAAGCTGATCCGCCAGATGCCGGGCCGTCTGACCGGCGAGACCGTCGACGCCGAGGGCGAGCGCGGCTTCGTCCTGACCCTGTCGACCCGCGAGCAGCACATCCGCCGCGACAAGGCGACGTCCAACATCTGCACCAACTCCGGCCTGTGCACCCTGGCCTTCAGCATTCACATGAGTCTGTTGGGTGAGACCGGCCTGCGCCGCCTGGCCCTGCTCAACCACGAAAAGGCCCTGGCCACCCGCGACGCCCTGGCCGCCATTCCTGGCGTCGAGATCCTGACCCCGCGCTTCTTCAATGAGTTTGCGGTCAGGTTGCCGAAGAACGCTGAGGCCGTGGTCGAGACCATGGCCGCGCACGGCCTGTTGGGCGGCGTGCCCTACAGCCGTTTGAACCCCGACGCCAGAATGGATGACGTGCTGCTGGTCGCAGCCACCGAAACCACCCTGGACGCCGACATCAAGATCCTGGCCGGCGCGCTGGGCAGGGTGCTGGCCGGATGAACCTCCTATCTTCCGCTCATCCCCGCGAACGCGGGGACCCAGTCCTTTGGGTGACCGATCCGGGTCGTGAAGCACAATCGAATGTCCTCAAGCATCAGCGTCTCGCTGGACAGAACTGGGTCCCCGCGTTCGCGGGGATGAGCGGTGATTTGAAATGAGCACCATGAACACTGTCGGCCGTCCGACCACGCCGAACACAGTCTCTACAAAGCCCGCCACCCTGACCGGCGGTCGCGGCCTGCTGCAGAGCGAGCCGCTGATTTTCGAGGGCGACGGCTGGGGCAAGACCGGCGTGGATCTGCCCACGCCCCAGGGCCACGGCTCTGACCTTGGCGGTCTGGTCCGCGCCGATCCGATCGGCCTGCCGGGTCTGAGCGAGCCGGAGGCCATGCGCCACTATGTGCGCCTCAGCCAGAAGAACCACGCCATCGACCTGGCCATCTATCCGCTGGGTTCGTGCACGATGAAGCACAACCCGCGCCTCAACGAGAAGATGGCGCGCCTGCCCGGCTTCGCCGACACCCACCCCTTGCAGCCGATGTCGACGGTTCAGGGCACCCTGGAGCTGATGGACACCCTGGCCCACTGGCTCAAGACCCTGACCGGAATGCCCGCCGTCGCCATGTCGCCCAAGGCCGGCGCGCATGGCGAGCTATGCGGCCTGATGGCCATTCGCGCCGCCCACCGCGCCGCCGGCCAGGGCCTCCGTTCCGACAAGCCGCGCAACAAGGTTCTGGTGCCCACCAGCGCCCACGGCACCAACCCGGCCACCGCCGCCTTCGTCGGCTATCAGGTGGTCGAGATCGCCCAGACCGACGATGGCCGTGTCGACATCGCCGACCTGGCCGCCAAGCTGGGCGATGATGTCGCCGCCATCATGGTGACCAACCCCAACACCTGCGGCCTGTTCGAGCGCGACATCCTGGAGATCAGCCGTCTGACCCATGAGGCCGGGGCCTATTTCTATTGCGACGGCGCCAACTTCAACGCCATCGTCGGGCGGGTGCGGCCCGGCGACCTGGGCGTCGACGCCATGCACATCAATCTGCACAAGACCTTCTCCACGCCGCACGGCGGCGGCGGTCCGGGCGCCGGGCCGGTGGTGCTGTCCGAGGCCCTGGCCCCGTTCGCGCCCGTCCCCTGGGTCGTGCATGACCAGAACGGCTTTGAACTGATTGAACGTCCCGAGGGCGAGGCCAAGGACGCCTTTGGTCGCCTGTGCGCCTTCCAGGGCCAGATGGGGATGTATGTCCGCGCCCTCAGCTACATGATGAGCCACGGCTCGGACGGCCTGCGCCAGGTCGCCGAGGATGCGGTGCTGAACGCCAACTACATCAAGGCCCGCCTGCAGGACCTGATGACCCCGGCCTTCCCGGACGGACCCTGTATGCACGAGGCCCTGTTCGACGACGAATGGCTCAAGGGCACCGACATCACCACGCTCGACTTCGCCAAGGCGATGATCGACGAGGGTTTCCATCCCATGACCATGTATTTCCCGCTGGTCGTGCATGGGGCCATGCTGATCGAGCCGACCGAGACCGAATCCAAGGCCGAGCTGGACCGCTTCATTGATGCCATGCGAGCCCTGGCCGCGGCCGCCAAGGCCGGCGATGTAGACCGCTTCAAGGGCGCCCCCTTCCATGCCCCGATGCGGCGGCTCGACGAAACCCGCGCCGCGCGTCAACCCAAGCTGAAGTGGACCGCGCCGGACGGTTCGAACCTGGCGGCGGAGTAGCCACCGGCCTCAGGGCGTCGCGGCCGTCACCGGCGGAGGCGTGGCCGCCATGACCGCAACGGGCCTGTCCGCCTTGGAAATGGCGCTCTCCGGCGAGCTCGCGCGTGAGCGACCGGTCGAGGCCGCGTTTCCAGGGCTGGATATTGCGAATCAGCCCGTCCGAAACCCCATCGCCGCCGTGCGGCATCTCGCCGCCGCACCGCCGATTTGGCACTTCCATCGCAGCGCAAACGCCTCTAAGGCTAGATCGTCGTCATAGGTGAAGGCTTTTGAATTGAAGCGCTTCGCTTGAGATCTGGCCCTATCAGGCCGATCAGGATCGCAGATTTATGCTGCGGTGCAGCAAATTCTTGCGAATCGACCACATTGAGGTCATATTCCGGTGGCTAATGCGCGTCTCCGGCGCGCGGCGGGTTTGGCCCATCGCGCGCCTTCTGCATCCTGAGTCAGGCCCGAGAACGGGGACCAGGGTGATCTCGTCGGGGAGCCAGAGCGCTCTCGTCGCAGAGGATACCAGAACGGTGACTTTCTTCGCGCATCTGCGTGCGCCTGAGCGTGCGCGCAGCCTAATCCAGACTCTCAAGACCGGGATCTCTCGCCAGCGCGCATCCGCTGCTGCCGCGATTTTCGGGGGTGTCGTGGGCGTGGCTGTGGGCATGGCCTATCTGGGCGGCGCTGTCGCGCAATCCGCCACCGTTCGAGGTCAGGCGTACCGGATGGCCGGCGCCTATGGTTCTGGATTCACCGAGGAGGCCTTGGCGGCCGCCGTCGGCGGCCTGGACGCCAGCGCGCTGGAAATCGCGCGCCGCCATGATCCCTACACCGTCGCCGGCGACGCCCAGCGCGACCGCCGCTCGGCCGAGTTGACCGCCCTTCTCGAGCGTCGCGGCCAGGCCGCCCTCACCCGCGCCAGCTCCAGTGCGACCACCGACGCCGGCCTGCGCGGCGGCGTCACCGTCGATCCCGCCCGCCCGTTCCGCCTGAACGGCGCTTTGGAGGCTTCGCGCGATCTCGATTGCCTGACCACCGCCGTCTACTACGAAGCGCGCGGCGAAGGGCAGGCCGGAATGCAGGCCGTGGCCCAGGTCGTTCTGAACCGCGCCCGTCACGGCGCCTTTCCCCAGACCGTCTGCGGCGTCGTCTATCAGGGCGCCGGTCGCCGGACCGGCTGCCAGTTCAGCTTCGTCTGCAACGGCGCCATCAACGGTCGCCGTGAAGGTGGGGCCTGGGAGCGCGCGCGCCGTGTCGCCGCCAGTGCGCTGGGCGGCCATGTCTATGCGCCGGTCGGCAACGCCACCCACTTCCACACCACCGCCGTCAATCCGCGCTGGAGCGGGTCACTGGTGCGGGTGACTCAGGTCGGCAGCCACATCTTCTACCGTTTCGGCGGCCGTCGCGGCGGCGCCGGCCAGTTCGCGCAAACGGTTCAGCCCTCGGGGCCGGCCGCTCAAGCCGGCGCCGCCCAGGCTTCGGCCGGCGCTCCGGACATCTCAGACGTTGCGGTCAACCTGGACAGCGCCCCTTCGGCCGTGGCCGCTGAAGAGCGCGCTGCGCCCGCTTCGGCGGCGCAGACCCGGGGTCAACCGGCGTCCTAGCCATCCGCCTTCAGCCGCTGTGGTAGCGGCGCCGTTCGATGAAATCGCCCCCAGGATCGCCGCCTGGGGGCGATTTTCAATTGAGCGCTCAAGCGCCGTCATGGACGGCGCATCCTTTGCTCCGCCGCCTGCGAGTGTCTCGATTCTGGAGCGGCTTTCGTCATGCCCAGCCTTCAACCCAATCTGGGCCCGGACAGGGCCGCACGCGCCGGCGCGCTGGATGCGCTACGCCTTTCGGCGGCGGTCTTTATCGTGCTGTACCACTTCGGATCATCGGCGCCGATCGACCTGACCGGGACCTACGCCTTCCTGGGGCGCGGATGGCTGGCGACGGACTTTTTCATTATCCTTTCCGGCTATGTGCTGGGACGCGCCCACGGTGATGCCCTGGACCGGCGTGAGCTCAGCCCCCAGCGTTTCCTCCTCAAGAGACTGGCCAGGGTCTGGCCCGCGCATTTGATCGTGCTGTTCGCCTTGGCTGTGATGGTGCTGGCGGCGGGTCTGATCGGCTTGCCGGCGGATTCGCCCGAGCGATTCCAGGCCACCGACTTCATCCAGCAGGCCCTGCTGATCCACGCCTGGGGCGGCAGCGTCCAGCCGTCATGGAACGAGCCGAGCTGGACCCTGTCAGCCCTGGTCGCCTGCTACGCCCTGTTTCCGCTGATCTGGTTGGCCGGCCGACCCATGCTCGGGCGCGGCGCCGCCTTGGCCGCCGGGTTCGGCCTGATGCTCACAGCAGCTCTGCTCAGCCCCGGCCTGCTCGGCGGTTCCCTGTTCGACCTGCCGTTTCACCAAGGCGTACTGCGCGCCGTGCCCCTGTTCGTCATGGGGGCCCTGACGGCGCGTTTCGTCCAGGGACGGACTTTCAGCCGCGCCGCTGCGGTCGCCAGCACGCTGGCCGCCCTGGGCGCTTTGGTTTGCGCCCAGGCGACGGAACGGACCGAGTTCAGCGCCCTGGCTTGCATGGCGGCGCTGATCACCCTGATCGTTTCCGCCGAGGGACTGGCGTTGCGCCGAACCCGTTGGGTCAAGGCCGGCGCCGGAATGGCCTTCGCCCTGTTCATCACCCATGCCGTGACCGGCACCGTCTGGTTCAGCCTGATGCAGGCGCTGGGCGTTCAAACCAGCTGGCTGAGCTGGTTCGGCGCCTGGGCCGCCGTAGTCACCGTCGCCGCCGCCTTCCACCGTTTCGTCGACCAGCCAATTCAGTCCCGCCTCAACGGGCTGCTGACGCCGCGCCGTGAACAGACGCAGACGGACGCGCCGCGGCTCGCCTAGGGGACATCCAGCCCGATATCGAGCGATGCTGCCGAATGGGTCAGGGCTCCGACGGAAATCACGTCGACTCCGGTCTCAGCGATCGCCCTCACTGTGCTCAGATTGACCCCGCCTGAGGCCTCCAGCACGACCCGCCCAGACACGCGCTTGGCCGCCGTCTTCAAGTCAGCCAGGCTGAAATTGTCCAGCATGACTACGTCGGGCCCTTCGGCCAGCGCCTCATCCAGCTGACCCAGCCGATCAATCTCGACCTCAACCTTCATCAGATGGCCGACCGCCTCTCGGGCGCGGCGCACCGCCGCGCCGACGCCGCCGGCCAGGGCGACGTGGTTGTCCTTGATCAGGATGGCGTCATCCAGGCCAAAACGGTGGTTAGTCCCGCCGCCGCAGGCGACCGCGTGTTTCTCCAGCGCCCGCAAGCCAGGCGTGGTCTTGCGCGTGTCGCTGATGCGCGCGCGCGTCCCTTCCACGGCCCGTACATAATCGCGGGTCAGGGTGGCGATACCGCACAGCCGCCCCAGCAGGTTCAGCGCCGTACGCTCAGCCGCCAGCAAGGCGCGCGCGTCGGCCTCGACGTCTGCCAACACCGCGCCCGCCTCAAAGGCCTTGCCGTCCCTCAGCTTCAGATCGACCCGCGCCCCGGGGTCCAACGCCAGAACGGCCAGCCGGACGCAGTCGATTCCCGCCAGGACACCGGGCTTTCGCGCCACGAAGACGGCGCGCATCCGTGTTCCCGCTGGAATGCAGGCCTGGGCGGTGACGTCGCCCGCGCGACCCAGATCCTCGGCCAGGGCGGCGCGGATCACCGGCTCGACAAGAATATCAGGCAGGGCGCGGCTCATGCGGAAATCTCGACTCGGCTGGGTGCAGGCTTGGGCTGGGGCGCCCGGCTGAGGATGGTCTGGTGCGCGACCGGCAGGGTCTGCGGACAGTCCGAGCGGAAGTGGCCGCCCCGGCTCTCACGGCGGTCCAGAGCGGCCCGAGCGACCAGGCGGGCGGTGATCAGAGGCAGGGCGCCGGGCGCCGCCGGCTCCAGTCGCTGCATCTCATCGAGCGCCCGCGTCAACCCCGGTGCGTCGCGAATGACCCCAACCTCGGCGCTCATGGCCCAGCGCAGACGGCGCATCGCCTCAGGCGGCAGGTCCGGCGGCGGCGGCGGCCCGGCGTGGACCCTGCCCTCGCCCGCCGCCAGCGCGGCGGCGGCCAGGCCGGTGCGGCGGCCAAAGGCGGCGGCTTCAAGCAGGGAGTTCGAGGCCAGCCGGTTGGCGCCGTGAACCCCGGTCGAGGCGCACTCACCCACGGCGAACAGCCCCTCCAGCGTCGTGCGTCCCTCTGTGTCGGCGGCGACGCCGCCCATGGCGTAGTGGGCAGCCGCAGCAACCGGGATCGGCTGATGGCGCGGGTCCAGCCCCGCCCGCATACAGGCCGAGAACACCGCCGGGAAGTGGACTGGGAAGTCCTCGCCGACCGCCACGCGCGCATCCAGAAAGGCGCCGCGCCCACTCTCGACCGCCGTATGGACGGCGCGGGCGACTATGTCGCGGGGCCTGAGGTCGGCATCCGCCTCGTCTCCCAGCAGGAAGACGCCTTCGGCGTCGATCAGACGCGCGCCCTCCCCGCGCAGGGCCTCGGTCGCCAGCGGCATCGGGTCCAGGCCGATGTCGATAGCGGTCGGGTGAAACTGGACAAACTCGGGATCGCGAATTTCGCCACCGGCCAGCCAGGCTGCGGCCAGTCCTTCCCCCAACAGCGCGGCTGGCGTGGTGGTGCGTGCGAACAAGCCGCCGTAGCCGCCCGTCGCCAGAACCACGGCCGACGCCAGCACCCGGGTCAACCGGCCTTCACGCTCAATCAGGGCGCCGCGCACCCGTCCCATGGCGTCCTGGACCAGCCCCCGCAGGCGCCCATTCTCCCAGGTCTTGATGTGATGCGAGCCGCGAACCGCCGCAACCAAGGTCGACAGAATGGCCCGGCCCGCGCCATCGCCGCCGACCCGGGCGACCCGGGCGCGTGAATGCGCCGCCTCCAGGCTGACGGCGAAGTCGCCGCCGGCGGTCCGGTCGAACGGCGCGCCCAGTTCGGCCAGCCACTCGACCGTGCGGCGACCGTCCTCGGTCAACGCGCGCGCGACGTCGGGCGCAACCAAGCCGCCACCAACCGCCACCGTGTCGGCGGCGTGCAGGGCGGCGGCGTCGTCCCTGCCGAGTGCGGCGGCGACCCCGCCCTGGGCCCAGGCCGAGGAGCAGGCCTCCAACAGCGGCGCCGGCGTCACCACCAGAACCCGACGCGGAGCCGCCTCGAGCGCCGCCGACAAGCCGGCCAAGCCGCCACCGATGATCAGCACCCCGTCGTGGCGCAGCGTCTCTGTCAACGCGTCAGCCCAAGCCAGTTGGCGATGGCGGTCAACCCTTGCCACGGATCGCCGGCCAACAGCGTCGGCGCCAACAAGCCAACGCCGGTACAGGCCAGCGCGGTCCCCAGGAAAAGACCGACGCTCTTGAGGCTTTCTGCTCCAGTCAGAGGTCGCTCGTGGGTCTCGCGAGGTCCGCGACTGATATGGCTGAACAGAGCCAGCGCCAGAAAGCCGCCGAATATGTAGCTGCCGCGGGTGAAGGCCCAGACGATCACAATGGCGCCGATGGCCAGCATGACGCCCAACTCAAGCTTGGGATGGATGCGCGCCAGCACCGGCCCGAGCGCCTTGGAACCGTCCAGCGGCGGAGCCGGGGCCAGGTTGATCAGATTGATCATGGCGATGACGAAGGCGCCCAACAGCCACATCGGGTCGCGCAGGACGAAATAGAGGGCGAAGAACGGGATTGTCGCCAGCAGGCCGAACAGCGGCCCCGCCATCGAGACAATGACGCCTTCCCACTCGCTGCGCGGCGCGCGCTGGCCCTTGGCCAGGCCGCCCAGCATCGGAATGATGTAGATCCGCGCCGGGCCCATGCCGAGCCGGTTCATAGCCAGGACGTGACCGTACTCGTGCACCAGCAGGCCGAAGATCAGCGCCACGGCGATGATCCAGCTACCGGTCAGCCACCAGATCAGCCCCGCGAACAGAACCGTGCCCCCGATCGCGATGGCTGGGTGCTGGCCCTTGTCCAGCGGCGGCTCGGCGCCGACCGCTTCAGACGGCGCCGCGGGCGCCGTCGGCGCCGGCGTCGATTGCGAAGGCCGGTCCCAAGGACCGGGTCTGCGGATGTCGTTGCTCATGGGGTTCAGTTGGACCTCGGGGTCCGGAGGCGCAAGGGCCGCATCAGATCAACTCGACCTGAACCCGGTGACCGCGCGCGCGGGCCAGGTCATAGCGGGCCCGCGTGTCCGGCGGCGGCAAGTCGACCATGCGCTGCACCGCCAGGCGCGCCTTGTCGGCGATGTCCTCGGGCACGGTGACCTCGAACTTCATATCGCGCAGACAGTCGCGGATATTCTCCAGCGTGATCCGCTTCATGTGCGGGCACAGGTTGCACGGCCCCACGAACTCGGTGTCCGGCAAGTCGCCCTTGATGTTGGAGGCCATCGAGCATTCGGTGATCAGCACCACCCGAGCCGGGCGATGGGTCATCACATAGTTGGCCATGGCCGCGGTCGAGCCGGCGAAATCGGCCGCCTCAAGGATGTCTTCTGGACATTCCGGGTGGGCCAGCACCTCGGCGTCCGGCCAGGCCGCGCGCATATCGGCGATGTCGTCGGTGGTGAAGCGCTTATGCACCTCACAGTGGCCGGCCCAGGCGATGATCTTGACGTCGGTTTGCTGGGCGACGTTGCGGGCCAGGTACTCGTCCGGGATCAGGATGACGCGGTCGACGCCCCATTCCCTGGCCGCCCATTCCACGATCTGCACCGCATTGGCCGAGGTGCAGCAGATGTCGGTCTCGGCCTTCACCTCGGCGGTCGTGTTCACATAGGTGACCACCGGCAGGCCGGGATAGCGTTGCTTGATCAGGCGCACGTCCGCGCCGGTGATCGAACTGGCCAGCGAACAGCCGGCGCGCAGATCCGGGATCAGCACCGTCTTGTCCGGCGACAGGATCTTGGACGTCTCGGCCATGAAATGCACGCCGGCCTGGACGATCACCTTGGCCTCGCTGCGTGCGGCCTCCTTGGCCAGACCCAGGCTGTCGCCGACGAAATCGCCGACGCCGTGGAAGATCTCCGGCGTCATGTAGTTATGGGCCAGGATCACCGCCCCGCGCTCGACCTTCAGCCGATTGATCTCGGCGATCAGCGGCGCATAGGCGCGCCACTCCAGCGGCGAGACCTTATCCTTGACCTTGTCCCAGACCGCCGCGGTCTCCCGCTCAATCTCAGGGGTGAACAGCACCGAGCCGTCAGCCATGATCATCTCCAATGCTCATGTTGAGCATATATGGGGCCCGAAAGAAGGTCGGCGGGCCCGACCGATGCTTTTGCTATATCTGAGCATAAGCCAAATAAAGATAGCTCCCACTCAACGGATTGCAAGCTCAATCGGTTACGACGGCCTCCCGCCGAGCAAACGCGGCCATCACCGCACGGCGCATGGCCCCAGCGTCGTAAGGCTTGGACAGGAAGGGCCAGGGCGCATTCGCCAGGGTACGCTCCACCGCCTCGCCGGCGTAGCCGGAACTGAGCAGGACGGCGATGTCAGGCCTGATCTCAACCACCCTGCGGGCCAGGTCCACGCCGTTCATGCCGCCGGGCATGATCAGATCGGTGACGAGCAAATCGTAGGACCGGTCGGTGATGGCCTCCAGTGCGGAGGGACCATCGCCGGTCACCGTCACCGTCAGGCCCAGTTGCTCCAGACAGGCGCGCGCAATGGCTGAAACCTCTGTGTCGTCCTCCACCAACAGCACCGTCCGGTCAGCGTAGGGCCGATCCTCCATCGAGATTTCAGCCGCCGTTTCGATGTCGTCAGGCACGGCGTCGGCCATGGCCGGCAGAAACAGGCTGACAGTGGTTCCCTGCCCTGGCGCGCTTTCGATCGTCGCCGCGCCGCCGGACTGGCGCATGAATCCATAGACCTGTGACAGGCCCAGTCCCGTCCCCTTGCCCACTGGCTTGGTTGTAAAAAAGGGCTCGAACACGCGCTCGCGGATCTCCGAGCTCATGCCGGCGCCGGTGTCGCGCACCCGCACCACGGCATAGGCGCCGGCCGTGGCCCCCTCGACCTCGCCAGAGCCCAGTTCGGCCGATCCCGTCGAAATCTCGATCTCGCCGCCATCAGCGGTGGCGTCGCGGGCGTTGACCACCAGATTGAACAGGGCGGCCTCGAAATGGGCGGGATCGATACTGACCACCGGCAGGCTGCGCCCCAGGCTCATGTTCAGCTGCACAGCCTCGCCTACGGCCCGCCGGACAAGGGGCTCGCTTTCGCTGATCACCGCATTCAGATCGCACAGCTGCGGTTTCAGCGACTGACGGCGAGAGAAGGCCAGAAGCTGATGCGCCAGGCGCTCGCCGCGCCGTGCCGAGGAGAGCGCCGCTTCGAGCAGTCGCGTCCGGCGGCCCGCGTCATCCGGCGAGCGGATAACCATGTCCAGCGCGCCGATAACCACCGTCAGAAGATTGTTGAAGTCATGCGCGACGCCGCCGGTCAGCCGACCGACCGCCTCCATCTTCTGAGCATGCATCAGCGCGGCCTCGGCCTTCTCCTTTTCAGCCAGGGCTTCGCCGACGCGGGTTTCGAGCAGTTCGTTGATATGGATCAGATCCTGCTCGACCTGCTTGGCCTCGGTGACGTCATAGGCCACGCAGACAAAGCCTAGCAGGCCTCCCGCGCCATCCTGGCGGGGATGCGAATAGGAACGCAGCCAGCGCCAGGCCCCGTCATGGCGGCGATAGCGCGCCTCCAGCTGGAACAACTCGCCGCTGGCTTCTCCGGTCTGAGACTGCGCCAGCACCCTGTCCACGTCATCGGGGTGGAGCGTGTCCCGTAAATCCGCATTCAGAACGTCCTGGTAGTCGCCGCCCTGGAACTCGACAAAGGCCTGGTTGACGAAAGCGCGGCGGCGGTCCTGCCGCGTCACCCAGATCAGCACCGGCGCACTGTCGGCGACCTGGCGAAAGCGGGTCTCGCTTTCGGCGATGGCCGCAGCGCGGGACTGTTCGGCCTGGCGCGCGGTGTCCACGCTGCGCATCGAGACCCTGAGAATCTGCGCCACGAAGGTCAGGAAGCCTGCGTTGATGCTGAAGATCGCCCCGCCAAGCAGTTGCCGGTCAACGTCGAGCGTCCCCGAGCCGCCGGCGAGCGTCGCGGCCAGACTGAGCGCCAACCCCAAACCCGCAGCGATAAGGCCTGATCGCCACGAGCCCCACAGTCCTGCGATCAGCACCGCAGGCAGGAACAGCGTCGAGCCGCCCGCACCGGCGAGAAACGGCTCGAACAAAAGCCTCAGCGCCAGCAACGGCATAACGCACGCCAACGCCCTGATGGCCCAGGTCCACGGGCCGCCCGCATCGCGCGTCGCCAGCCGTCTCAGAAAGGCGTCCAGTTCATCCCCCGATTCAAACTCGGCGCACGCAAGCGCAACGGCTTGTCCGCCTGTGCGTTCCGCCACAGCTTCTATATTTGAGCCAAGCGGTTGCCGCCCGCTGAAACAGCCCTACTTCGCACCCAGAACGGGAGGCGCTCATGGCCATCAAGATCAATACTGGCGCGCTCAAGGAACTGCTGGAGGACCACGAGACCGTCATCGCCGGCCTGCGAAACGGAGTTGTGACCTGCGACGCCGCCCAACGCCGCCAGCGTCGACCTGATGACCCAAGGCCTCGCCCATCACGAGAAGCACGCCTGGATGTTAGGCGCGACAATCGGCGGCAAATAGGCCAAGATTCCGCCGGATAGCTTTGGTTAAACTGACCCCATGCGCGCGCGCCTCCAAGCCTGGTTGACCACGCTGCGTCCCTACATCGAGGGCGCGGGCGAGCGCGCGCGCCGGTGGCTGCCCGTAGTCCGCCAGGCGCCCGGCCGGGCGCTGGCGGCGATCAAGCTGGCTCCGGCCGGCTTTGTCGGGCTGGCGATCATGGCGGTGGCCCTGGGCGCCAGTTCGATGACCCGACCGCTGACCGACGCGGACGACATCTCCGGCATCGTCGCGAGCGCCGGATCAGACCTGTCGGACGCGGCTTTGGCCCGCTACGCCTCGGGGCTGGACCCTGCGGGCCTGGCTCTGGCGCGCCGGCATGACCCAGCCCTGACACAGGCGGTCTGGGGCCTGACCCCTGGCTGGGAGAACCTGTCGCTTTCCGGTCGCCCGCCGATGGACGCGCTCAGCCGCGCCGGCGTCCAGATGCAGCGGCTCAACGCCGCCACGCCGATCGTCTCGGGGGCCCTGCGGCCGATCAGCGCCTTCGCCTTTCGGCCCAACACCGACGGCGACCGCCGCCGGGCCCTGCGTTGCCTGACCCAGGCGATCTACTACGAAGCCGCGCTTGAGCCGCGAAACGGCCAGGAGGCGGTGGCCCAGGTGGTGCTCAACCGGGTGCGTGATCCCAACTTCCCCGCCTCCGTATGCGGCGTGGTCTATCAGGGCGCAGAGCGGGTCACCGGATGCCAGTTCTCCTTCACCTGCGATGGGTCCCTGGCGCGTGCGCCGGTGGCCTGGGCCTGGAACCAGGCTGAGACCGTGGCCCGCGCCGCCCTTGGTGGCCACGTCGCCGGCTGGGTCGGCACCGCAACTCACTATCATGCCGACTATGTGGCGCCGTGGTGGGCGCCGACCCTCGCCAAGGTCAATCAGGTCGGGGCGCACATCTTCTACCGCTGGATCGGCTCCAGCGGCGAAACCGCCGCCTTCCGTCAGGCCTATTCCGGGCGTGAGCCGGTCATCGACGAAGCCCGCTTCTCGCGCCCGCGCCTCAGCCAGATCGTGACGGACGCCGCTGCGCTCGAAGAAGCCGGCCTGGTCGAAGAAGGCCGCACCGTCGTCATCGACGGCCAGACCCGTCAGGTCGGCATCCTCAGCCTCGGCGGTCGCCGCCAGGCGACGTCGGAGGACATCGCCGCCATCAACGCCCGCCTGGCGGAGTACGAGGCCGCGCAGGCGAGCCCGGAGGTTCCGCAGATCGAGGTCGAGGAGATCAATCGGCCGACGCCTGCGCCGTCGCCGTCCGGCGGATAGCGACGGGGTCTTGCAACTGGACGCCGCGCCGACGCACCTTGCGAAGGTCGATTTTTGCGGTCAGGCAATTCCTTGTGAAAGACGGTCATCCTCTCCCCCGCACCTGGACCGAGGCCAAGCGCCTCGAAACCTTGCGGGCCTATGAGGTGCTGGACACGCCGCCTGAACGAGCCTTCGACGGCCTCGTCGAGGTCGCAGCGCGGGTCTGCGAAGCCCCGATCGCGCTGATCAGTCTCGTCGATCAGGACCGTCAGTGGTTCAAGGCGCGCGTTGGCCTGGAGGCCCACGAGACTCCGCGCGACATCTCGTTTTGCACACGCGCGGTCGACGCCGACGCCGACTTGATCGTGCCGGATGCGGCCCTGGACCCCCGCTTTGCGGGCAATCCGCTGGTCACGGGCGATCCGTTCATTCGCTTCTACGCCGGCACGGTGCTGAGGAGCAGCGGGGGCCTGCCGCTGGGCACCCTGTGCGTGATCGACACCAAGCCCCGGCCCGGCGGGCTGACTGAAACTCAATTGCGTACACTTGAGGTCCTGGCGGAACAGGTGGGCATCGCGCTGGAGCTGCGCCGGGCGCTGCGGGCCGGATCGCATCTGATCGAAGCCCACCGTGACAACGATGCGCGCCGCGACGCGCTGGACGCCGAACGGGACGACCGCGACATCGAACTGGCGCGGATCGCCACGGCCCTGGCCGAGAGCGAGGCCCGGTTTCGCGCCATTTCGGATTCGATGCCCCAGATGGTCTGGTCGGCGCTGCCGGACGGGCTGCACGACTACTACAACGCCCGTTGGTACGAGTTCACGGGCGTGCCTGAGGGCTCGACCGACGGCGATGCCTGGAAAGCGATGTTCCACCCGGAGGATCAGGACCGCGCCTGGGCTCTCTGGCGCCGGTCGCTGGCGACCGGCGATCCCTATGAGATCGAATACCGCCTGAGACATCGCTCGGGCGTCTATCGCTGGACCTTGGGACGCGCGCTGCCGATCCGGGACGCAAGCGGGACGATCATCCGATGGTTCGGCGCCTGCACCGACATCGAGGACCTGAAGCGCCATGAGGCCGAGCGCGAGGTGGTCAGCCAGGAGCTGAACCACCGGATCAAGAATGTCTTCGCCGTGGTCTCGGCCCTGGTCACCCTGTCGGCGCGCCAGCACCCGCAGGCGCACGACTTCGCCGCGTCGCTCAAAACCCGGATCCAGGCCCTGGCCCGCGCCCACGCCTTCGTACGTCCGCACACCGACGCGGCGGAGCCCGGTCGCGGCCACACAACCTTGCACGCGTTCTTGCGCGAACTTCTGGCTCCCTATGCCGCCGAGGACGGCGGCGCCCTGGTGATTGAAGGCGACGACGCCGTGTTCGACGACCAGGCGGCGACCCCGGTGGCGTTGTTGTTCCACGAGCTGGCCACCAACGCGGCCAAATATGGCGCGCTGTCGACGCCGGACGGCCTGATCACCGTGCGGGCCGTCCACGTTGGCGATAGTTTTCGGCTGGAATGGATCGAGAGCGGCGGGCCGCGCATCGACCAGGCTCCGGAGAGGTCGGGATTCGGCTTCACCCTCGCCCGGCTCGCGGTCGAGGGCCAGCTCGGCGGCCAGCTCGAACAGCACTGGGACCCCGTGGGATTGCGATTGGTCGCGGACCTGCCAGTGGCGGCCCTGCAACGTCGGCGTCTCGCCGTCGGCGCAGCGGAACCAGATGCAAGCTGACGCTTTATTGCGCCAGGATCGTCAGTAAACGCATCTTCCCGTGACCGCCCGCATTCTCATTGTCGAAGACGAAGCCCTTGTGGCCATGGAGCTTGGCCTCCTCATGGAGGACATGGGCCACGAGGTCGCCGGCTACGCAGCCGACAGTTTCGCCGCCTTGTCCCACGCGGCGCTTGGCGGGGTCGATCTCGCCCTGATCGACATGCATCTGGCTGACGGCCCGACCGGCGCAGAGGTTGGGCGGCGATTGGCCGACCAGGGTGTCAATGTCCTGTACGTCACCGCCAATCCGACCATGATCGGCCGGGGCCCCGCCCGCGTCATCGGCGTTCTGTGCAAGCCCGCCGATGAAGCGGTGATCGAAAATGCGGTCGCCTACGCCCTCGCCTGTCGAGAGGGGCGTGCGATGTCCCCGCCGGTTGATCTGCGCCTGCTCAACTAGAGCAGCAACGCCCCTTCGTGGGCCAGCAGCCAGCTCTTTCGCTCCACCCCGCCGCCGAAGCCGACCATGGCCCCGTCATGGCCGACGACCCGGTGGCACGGCAGGATCAGCGGGATCGGATTGCGGTTCAGCGCCACGCCCGCCGCCTGGGCCGCGCCCGGTTCTCCGGCGCGCCTGGCCATCTCGCCATAGCTGATGGTGACGCCCGCCGGGATCTCGGCCAGCGCCCGCCAGACGCGCGGCTGGAAATCCTCGCCCGGCACGCGCCAGGCCACCCGCTCCAGCGCATCGCGGGCGCCGCCGAAGAAAGCGTCCAGCGCCTCCACCACCGCTTCGGCCGGCGGGCCCGCCGCGATCTCGGCGCCCGGCCAGACCCGGCGCATCACCGGCGCCAGCGGCCCGGCGCCCTCGAACGAACAGCCGATCACGACGCCGTCTTCATCGGTCGCCAGGCCCAGCGGCCCGATCGGGCTGTCCTCATAGGACCACAACGAAATCCTCACCGCTCCAGCTCCGCCAGAAAGGCCAACAGCGCGTCATTGATCACCTCGGGACGCTCCTGCTGGATCCAGTGGCCCGCCCCCTCGATCTCGACCCGCCCCCGCAAATCGGTCAGCCAGTCGCCGAGGGTCTCCTCGTGGCGCCCGGAATAGCGCCGTACCGGGTCATGCTCGCCGACGATGAACAGGCTGGGCTGGCGGATCCGCTGGCCTTGCAGGAACACGGTCAGGTCCCAGTTGCGGTCCAGATTGCGATACCAGTCGAACGGTCGCTTGAAGCCTCCGGCGGTAAAGGCCTCGACATACTGCCGGAAATGCTCGGCGCTCATCCACGGCGGCCGGATCGCCGCATCGCTGATGGTCTCAAGCAGGGGCACGCCCACCGGCAGGAACCCGGTCGACCGCTCGCTGGCCGGCGTCGCCCCGTCATAGGCCCAGAAGCACTTTCTCAGCGCCGTCTCCGGGTCCAGGTCGAATTCGCCGTGCGCGCCCGGATGCTGGAAGGTGACGATATAAAGGTCTCCCAGGCCGGCCCGCTGGCTGATCGCCTTCATCGTCTTGATCGGCGGACCGCTGGGCGAACGCGGCTGGAACGGCACCGACAGACCCACGACCGCCCCGAACACATCCGGCCGCAAGAGCGCGCAGTGCCAGGCCACCGGCGCGCCCCAGTCGTGGCCGACGACGACGCAGGCCTGTTCGCCCAGCGCCCGCACCAGATCGACCATGTCGCCCACCAGATGCAGGATCGAGAAATCCTCGGTGCGCTCGGGGCTGACCGTCTGGCCATAGCCGCGCATATCCGGCGCCACCGCGTGATAGCCGGCCTCCGCCAGCGCCCGAATCTGCGCCTCCCAGCTGATCGCCAGCTCGGGAAAGCCATGGATCAACAGCACCAGCGGTCCCTCGCCTGCTTCCAGGATCGACTGGGTCAGCCCCTCGGTCTGAACGGCGCGGCGGTGCATTTGGCGTCTCGGCTGCGGGCCGGCAAGATGGCCCAATGACCCTCTACACCATCGGCTACGCCCAGGCTTCCCAGGCCGACCTCATCGCCCGTCTGAAACAGGCCGGAGTTCAGACCCTCATCGACGTGCGCGCCATCGCCGCCTCGCGCCGGGCCGGCTTTTCCAAGTCGCTCCTGCGCGCCAGCGTGGAGGACCAGGGCATCGCCTATGTCCACCTGCCCGGCGTCGGCACGCCCAAGGCCGGCCGCGAGGCCGCCCGCGCGGGCCGGCGGGCGGAGCTGCAGCGCATCTACGGCGCCCATATGGCCGAGCCGAAATTCCTGCTGGATTTCGAGAAACTGCGTGAAACGGCGCGCGGCTCGCCCACCGCCTTGCTCTGCTATTGCGGCGAGGCGGCGAACTGCCACCGCCACATCCTGTCGGACCGGCTGGCCGCCGAGGACGGCTTTGAGGTGGTGGATCTCTAGTCCCCGCGCACCCTTACTCCGGCGAGCAATTGAACCAGGTCCTGGCGCAGGGCCTGGATCTGCATCTCGGGCCACATCGACAGTTTGATGATCAGCGACATCAACAGCAGCACCCCTGACGGCAGGCCCCAGCGCACAGCCGTCAGCACGTCCGTGGCCTGGAAGAAGCGCCAGGCGGCGTAGGCGCCGACGATGAACAGGGCCGTCTGGCTGACGATCATCAGCCAGTTGACCCAGGCGTTGCGCGTGCGGAACAGGCCCAGCGCCTGATCCAGAAACGGCGGCTCATCGCCGATCTGATCGAGCAGGCGGCGCTCCTCTTCGCGTAGGGCCGCGTCGATGCGGGCGTCTTGGTCAGTCATGGGTCTCTCCTTCCAGCGCGGCCTTCAGCTTCAGCCGCGCGTGCATGAGGCGGGTCTTGATGGTGCCGACGGGCGCATCCAGCGCCACGGCGGCTTCGGCCACCGACAGCCCCTCGAAATGGTGCAGGGCGATGGCGGCCCTTTGATCCGGCGGCAGGGCGCGAATGGCGGCGTAGAGGGCCGCGTCCGCGCCCGGCTCGGGCTGGGCGGTCGACTGAGGCGCCGTCATCGCGGCCTGGTGCAAATCTTCGCTCAGGCGGCGCTCGTCCTGTCGCCGTCGGATGATCGCCGCCGCCTGCCGCGTAGTGATGCGAAAGGCCCAGGCCGGAAAAGCGGCTGGATCGCGCAGCCCCTTCAGACCGCGCGCGATCTCCAGCCAGGCCATCTGGGCGGCGTCGCGCGCCGCCTCCCGATCCCCGAGCAGACGCCAGGCGTGGGCCTCCAGCCGCCGATGCCAGCGCCGCGCCAGGGCCGTGAACGCCACCTCCGAGCCGGACTGGGCCCGGCGCGTCAGGCTGACGTCCAGATCGCGTTCCGCCTGGCTCACGCCCGCGCCTCCTGAGCCGCCGTCAGCGGACGCTGCGGGTCAGACGCAGCTCCAGCTCGGCGACCTGACGCTTCAGACGATTGATGTGCATGACGGGCCAGAAGGCGAACTTGATGGTGAAGGACATCAATATCATGCCCAGCGCCGGAAAGCCCCAGCGCAGGACCTGCATCACATCCGCCGCCTGACTGAACTGCCAGGCGCACCAGGCGCCGCCGACGAACAGCCCGATCTCCGCCGCCATCATCGCCACCGTCGGCCAGGCATTGCCGTCGCGGAACAGACCCGCCGCCAGCTCAAAGAAACCCGGCTGGCGCTCCAGGCGGCGCAGGACCGCCTGGTCTTCAGCAGACAGGGCGGGGGTGTGTAAGGCGGCGGTCATGGTTGTCTCCTCGGATGATCCGATGAAAGACAGGTGCGCCGCCGGGACCAAACGGTTCAATCGACAGGCCGGAAAACCGTCCGATTTGTAACTTGCCGTCGCCGCCTCGCGGGCGGACGCTCAAGACGGGAGGACCGACAATGTTGTTACTGCTGTTGTCCCTGACGGCGGAACCGGACCCGCTGCTGGCCCATGCCGTTCGCGAGGCGATCGAGGACGAGATCGAATACGCCGTCGAGGCGACCCTCGATCAGGACATTGATCGCTACATGGAGACCGTGCCCCACGACACGCGGATCCTTGAGGACGACGGCACTATCACCGATCGCGACCGTCTGCGCGAGCTTCAGCTTCAGGCCTGGGCGATCACCCCGCGCACCAACAGCATCGAGATCACCGTGACCGGCTTCGAGCTGGGCTGTGATGGCGAATGCGCCACGGTCAGAACCGATCAACGCTGGGATCGCCAGATGATCGGCCGCGACGGCGTCACCGAGTTCAACGTCGTCACCACCCAGCATCACATCGAACACTGGGAGGCGCGCCACAGCCGCTGGCTTCAGATCACGACCGAGGAACTGGGCGGCACGACCCTGGTGGACGGCCAGCCGTATTGAGCTTCACCTCCCCTTCTCCCCTCGGGGGAGAAGATGGCCGCCGGAGGCGGTCGGTTGAGGGGGCGCTCTCCGCCTACTCGCCCTTTCCCGAAGCACGCTCAGGACGAGGCCCGGGTTCTTCTCGAACGCCGCGTTGTCGAAACGCAAAACCTCAAAGCCGGCTTCGCGTAGTCGTTCGTCGCGCTGAGCGTCCTCGTCTTCGCGCAGGCGATGCACGCCGCCATCCAGCTCGATGATCAGCTTCAACTCGGCGCAGAAAAAGTCCACCACCAACCCGGCCAAGGGCGTCTGGCGTCGGAACTTCAAGCCATCAAGGCGCCGGCCACGCAGCATCTCCCACAGAACGGCTTCCGCGCCGGTCATGTCGGAACGCAGCCGACGGGCTCTGCGCGTGCGATCCCCGCTCTGGTGCATCCCGAGAGAGAGCCCCCTCAACCGACCCGCTGACGCGGGCCACCTTCTCCCCCGAGGGGAGAAGGGGTCAAGGGCGTCTACGCCGCCGCCTTCTGGCCGGAAAACTTGCCGTAGAAGGTCTCGCCCTGGGCGGCCATGTCGCGCAGCAGCTGCGGCACCTGGAAGCGGTCGCCGTGGCGTTCGGCGTAGATGTCCGCCTGTTCGACGAAGGCCTTCAGGCCGGTCTGGTCGATCAGGGTGATCGGGCCGCCGGTCCAGGGCGCGAAGCCCCAGGCCAGAATGGCCCCGACATCGGCTTCACGCGGGTCGTCGATGACGCCCTCTTCCCAGCACCGGGCGACCTCGACCGCCTGACGATAGAGCAGCCGACGCTTCTGGTCCTCGACCTCGGCGGGGCTCAGCTCATCGACCTTGACCGGCGCCAGCTCGGCCAGGCCGGGCCAGATCACCTTGGGCTTTTGATCATAGTCATAGAAGCCCTTGCCGTTCTTGCGGCCATAGCGGCCCAGGTCCTCGACCATCTTGCGCACGATCTCCGACCCCGGCAGCGGCTGATAGGCGCCGCCCAGATCCTCGGCGGTCTGTTTGGCGATCTTGACGCTGAGATCCAGCGCCACGTCGTCGTGCATCTCCAGCGGGCCGCGCGGCATTCCGGTGGCCCGGCCGATATTGTCGATCAGCACCGGCGAGATGCCTTCCTCCAGCATGGCCATGCCCTCGGCCACATAGGTGCCGAAGCAGCGTGAGGTGTAGAAGCCGCGCCCGTCCTGAACGACGATCGGGGTCTTCTTGATCTTCATCACATAGTCCAGCGCCTTGGCCAGCGCCGCCGGGCCGGTCTTTTCGCCCATGATGATCTCGACCAGCATCATCTTATCGACGGGCGAGAAGAAGTGGATGCCGATGAAATCCTCGGGCCGCGAAGACGCCTGCGCCAGACCCGAAATCGGCAGAGTCGAGGTGTTGGAGCCGAACACGGCGCCGGGCGCCAGCTGGGCCTCGGCCTTGGCCGTGACCTCGGCCTTCAGCTCGCGGTTCTCGAACACCGCCTCGATGACCAGATCCGAGCCCTTGATCAGGCCATAGTCGCTGGTCGGCACGATCAGGGCCAGCACGGCGTCGGCCTTGTCCTGGGTCATCTGGCCGCGCGAGACGCGCTTCTTGATGATGTCGGCGGCGTAGCCCTTGCCCTTTTCGGCGCTCTCCTGGTCGCGGTCGATCAGGATGGTTTCGATCCCGGCCATGGCCTGCACATAGGCGATGCCGGCGCCCATCATGCCGGCGCCCAGAACCGCGACCTTCTTGGGGTCCGAGGCGGGAACGTCGGCGGGCCGCGCCGCGCCCTTGTCCAGCTCCTGCTTGCTGAGGAACAGCGAGCGGATCATGGCCTGGGCCTCAGGCGTCATCAGGGTCTTGATGAAATAGCGGGTCTCGATGCGCAGGGCCGCGTCCATCGGCACCTGCAGGCCCTCATAGACGGCCTTCATCAGATTGGTCGCGGCCGGATAGTTGCCGTAGGTCTGCTTGCGGATCATCGCATTGCCGACCAGGAAATTCTGGATACCCGCCGGGTGATAGGGGCCGCCGCCGGGGATCTTGAAGCCCTTGACGTCCCACGGCTGGCCGGCCTTGCCGCCGCCCTTGATCCAGGCCTTGGCGGCCTCGACCTCTCCTCCGGCCGCAACGACCTCATGGACCACGCCGGCGGCCTTGGCGTCGTTCGGCCGCCAGGACGAGCCGGCGGTCATGGCCGTCATCGCCGCCTGCACGCCGATCAGGCGGGTCAGACGCTGGGTGCCGCCGCCGCCGGGGAACAGGCCGACCTTGATCTCGGGCAGGCCCAGCTGAATTTTCGAATTGTCGCCGACCACGCGGTAGTGGCACGCCAGGGTCAGCTCCAGCCCGCCGCCCAGCGCCAGGCCGTTGATCGCAGCCGCCACCGGCTTGCCGCAGGTCTCCAGCGCGCGCAGCGCCCCGTTCAGACGCCAGCCGGCGTCAAACGCCGCCTGCAGGTCCGAGCCGCCCAGCATCCCGGCGGCCATGTCGCCCAGATCCGCCCCGGCGCAAAAGCCCGAGGCCTTGCCAGAGGTCAGCACCACGCCCTTGATGGCGTCATCGGTTTTCACCGTCTCGACCCACTGGGGGATCTCGGCCATGACGCCCGCGGTCAGGGTGTTCATCGACCGGTTCGGCACGTCGAAGGTGATGAGCGCGATGCCGTCGGCGTCGACGTCGATCTTGAAGTTTTCCATGTCCGTCTCTCAGGCTTCCGGGCTCAGAGCGAGCGCCATTTCGTTGGTAGGGCGCCAGTTCAGCGCCTCATAAAGACCGCGCCCCAGCTTGCTGGCGTGGAGCACGAGATAGTGGACCTGCCGGGCGCGGGCCTCGGCCTCAACACGCTGCATCAGGGCGCGACCCCACCCCTGTCCGCGCCGGTCCGGCTCAACCCAGAGATTGAGCACGAAGCCGCGACGGTCGGACTGCGGATGCGAAGGTCCCGGCGCCCAGTCGATGAACATCAGGCCGCACCCCGCGAAGGGCCGACCATCCTGCTCGACCAGCCATCCCTGATACTGGCCGGAGCGCAGCCGCGAGATCAGCCAGGCCCTGAAGGGCGGCATGGCCGTCTTCATCAGGTCTAGAGACCGGCCGTCCTCCAGAAAGACACTCAGGCGCTGGGCGCAGACCGTGTCCGCGTCCTTCAAGCTGATCTCTCGGATGATCGGCTCGGCCACTGTCGCCCTCAGACGCGTTCGATCACCGTGGCGGTGCCCATGCCGCCGCCGATGCACAGGGTGATCAGGGCGGTCTCCTTGTCGGACCGCTCCAGCTCGTCCAGCACGATGCCGGTGATCATGGCCCCGGTGGCGCCCAGCGGATGGCCCATGGCGATCGAGCCGCCGCAGACGTTGATCTTGTCGTGGGGGATATCCAGCGCCTGCATGAAGCGCAGCACCACGGCGGCGAAAGCCTCGTTCAGCTCCCACAGGTCGATGTCGGCCTTGGTCATGCCCAGCTTGCCCAGAAGCTTATGCGCCACGAACTCCGGGCCGGTCAGCATGATCGACGGCTCCGAGCCGATCGAGGCGGCGCCGCGGATCTTGGCGCGCGGCTTCAGGCCCAGCGCCTTGCCGGCCTCAAGGCTGCCGATCAGCACGCCCGCCGATCCGTCGACGATCCCGGACGAATTGCCCGGCGTATGCACGTGATTGACCTTGGCCACCTCGGGGTAGCGCTGGTTGATCACCGCGTCGAAGGCCATGTCGCCCATCATCTGGAATGAGGGATTCAGGCCGCCCAGGGTCTGCATATCGGTCTTGGGGCGGATGGTTTCGTCGCGATCCAGCTGGACCAGGCCCAGTTGGTTCTTCACCGGCACCACCGAGTTCTTGAACCGGCCCTCTTCCCACGACCGGGCCGAACGCTTGTGGCTCTCGACCGAATAGGCGTCGACGTCGTCGCGGCTGAAACCCCACTTGGTCGCGATCATGTCGGCCGAGACGCCTTGCGGCACGAAATAGGTCTTGAAGGCGCTGGTAGGATCGACTGGCCAGGCCCCGCCGTCCGAGCCCATCGGCACCCGGCTCATCGCCTCGACGCCGCCGCCGACGGCGAAGTCGGCCTCGCCGGACTTCACCTTGGCCGCAGCCATGTTCACAGCCTCCAGGCCCGAGGCGCAGAAGCGGTTGATCTGCACGCCCGCCGTCTCCTGCGACCAGCCGGCGTTCAGCACGGCGGTGCGGGCGATATCGGCCCCCTGCTCGCCCACCGGCGAGACGCAGCCCAGGATCACGTCGTCGACCTTGGACGTATCCAGGCCATTGCGGTCGCGCAGGGCTTCCAGCACCTGGGTGGCCAGGCTCAGGGCGGTGATCTCGTGCAGCGAGCCGTCGCTCTTGCCTTTGCCGCGCGGCGTGCGCACGGCGTCGAAGATATAGGCGTCGGTCATGGGCGGTGTCCTTCCCGGGTCGGCTCTTGGGGGCGTGCGGGGCTTATAGCGTCTGGAATCGAAGCGCGCACGCAGAAAAGCCTACGTTTACGTCAACGTCAAGATTAAATGCGCGGGAGACGTGGACGTCCGGCTTGCGCTCGCCCCGGCTCCACTGACAGCGCAACTGGCCCGTCTCTTGCGCCGTCCGAGGCGGGTCAGACCATCGGCCCAAGGATTTTCGGCGCAAATCAAAGAGTTCGCGCTTAAACGATCGCCCGACGCCCGGCAGAATTGGCCGAGCCCGCGCAAGTCCTGCCGATCGGCGCGCTGCGTATGAGCCTGAACCTGATCATGAACACGGCGACGACGGGCCTGATGGCGGCCCAGACTCAGCTGCGCGTGGTCTCGGACAATGTCTCCAACGTCAACACGCCCGGCTATGTCCGCAAGATCGCCGATCAGGTCGCCTATTCCTCCAACGGGATCGGGGCCGGGGTCGAGGTCACGCGCATCCGCCTGGCCACCGACCGGTTTCTCCAGGCAGCCAGTCTCAATGCCGAGGCCGACGCCGGCCGGTATGGCGTACGGGCCGAGCTGTACGACCGGATACAGACCCTGCTGGGCGACCCGGGCGGCTCGGGCGGACTGCTCGGTCAGGTCAACGGCCTGTTCTCGGCCTTCTCGACCCTGTCAGACAACGCCATCTCGGGACCCTATCGCCAGCAGGCTTTGAGCCAGACCCAGGCCCTGTTCGACGAGGCCACCCGCATCGCCGGCCAGATCCAGGCCGTGCGCGAGGACGCCGACGCCCGCATCTCAGCCAGCGTCGCCCGCGCCAATGAACTGCTCGGCCAGATCGAGGCCATGAACGTCGAGATTTCGCGGGCCTCGGTCGCGGGGGGCGACACCACCGGGGCCGAGGCGGCTCAGGCCGCCCTGATCGACCAACTGTCCGGGATCATGGACATCCGGGTCACAGTGCGGCCGGTCGGCGGCGTCCAGGTCCGCACCGGCACCGGGATGCTGCTGGCCGGCGACGGCCACGCCACCCTCGACTACCAGCGCGCTGGCGCCGTCAACGCGGAGACCGCCTTCGACGAGATCTGGCTGTCCGAGCCGCGCGGCGAGAAGCGTTCGATGCTCGATCATCTGGGGTCCGGCGAACTGAAGGGCCTGGTCGAACTGCGTGACCAGGAAGCCCCCGCCGCCGCTCAGCGCCTGGCCGAGCTGGTCACCCGCATCGCCGACGAACTGAACCGGGCCCATAACGCCTCGACTTCGGTTCCGGCGCCCAACAGCCTGACCGGTCGCAATGTCGGCGTCAGTCTTGAAGCCGCCCTGACCGGCTTTTCAGGAACGACCAACATCGCCGTCACCAATGCGTCCGGCGCCATCGTCGCGCGGGCCGAGGTTGTGTTCTCGGGCGGTTCTATGACCGTCAATGGCGCGGCCGCCACGCCCGCCAACTTCCTCAGCACTCTCAACGCCCAGTTGGGCGGCGCCGCCACCGCTTCGTTCAGCAACGGCGTTCTGTCGATCCAGGCCGCCAGCAGCGCCAACGGGGTCATCATCGCCGATGACGCCGCCGATCCCTCCGCCAAGACCGGGCGCGGCTTCTCGCATTTCTTCGGGCTGAACGATCTGGTCCGGTCCGACCGCCCTGCCCTCTATGACACCGGCCTGACCGGCGCCTCGCCGCACGGTTTCACCGCCGGCGAAACGACGACGTTCCGCTTCACCGGCGCCAATGGCGCACGCCTGCGCGACATCACGGTTCAGGTTCCACCCGGCGGGACCATGGCCGATCTGCTCAGCGCACTGAACAACCCCATGACCGGCATCGGCCGGATGGGCTCATTCGCGCTTGACGCCCAGGGGCGCATGGCCTTCACCCCCGCGCCCGGCCAGGCGAACAGCTATTCAGTGGTCGGCGACACCACGACCCAGACCACCTCCGGCGTGTCGATGAGCGAGCTGTTCGGCCTGGGCGGCGGCGTGCGCGCCTCGCGGCTGGACGGCTTCTCGGTTCGCGCCGACATCCTGGCCCAGCCCAACCGCCTCGCCCTGGCCAAGTTGAACCTGGCGGCGGCTCCGGGAACCTCGGCCCTGTCGGCCGGCGATGGCCGCGGCGCCCTGGCCCTGTCGAACGCTGGCGAGATGACCTCGGCCTTCGAAGCCGCCGGCGCGGTGGGCGCCTCGTCCATGTCGATCAGCCGCTATGTCTCGGAACTGGCTGGCGACATCGGCGGCCGTGCCGCAGCGGCCCAGTCGCGCGCCGACGCCGCCGCCGCGATCCGTACTGAAGCCCGCCAGCGCCAGGCCTCGCACGAAGGCGTCAACCTGGACGAGGAGTTGGTCAACTTGACCACCTACCAGCAAGCCTTCAACGCCTCGGCCCGCATGATCCAGGCGGCCAAGGATCTGTATGACGTTCTGCTCGGGATGGTTCGCTGATGACCCGCGTCGCCACCAACGCCAACTTCCAGTCGGCCCTGCTTGACCTCCAGCGCGCCCAGTCGCGTCAGCAGGACGCCCAGAGCCGCATCGCCACCGGCAAGGTCGCCACCGACCTCAGCGGGTTCGGTCGCGGTGCCGAGACCCTGACCGCGCTCAAGGCCGCCGACGCGCGCCTCACCGGCTTCATCGCCACCGGGGAGGCGGTCCAGGCCCGGCTCGACACCCAGGCCCTGGCCTTCGATCGCCTGATCGAATCGACTGACATCGCCCGCGAAGCCGTCGCCAACGCCCTGGCCGCCGGGCGGTTCGATGGCCTGATGCTGGAACTGGAAGGGTCTTTCCAGGCTGCCCAGGGGGCGCTCAACCTCAAACATCAGGGCGCCTACCTGTTCGCAGGAGCGCGCACCACGGACACGCCGGTCGAGGCCGAAACCCTGGCCGATCTGGCTGCGGAACCGACCTTGAATGATGTTTTCTCCAATGATCAGTTGGTTGGCTCGGCAAGGCTGGACGACACTACGGTCGTCACCACCGGCTTCCTCGCCAACGACATCGGCGGGCCGCTGATGCAGGTGCTGCGTGCGGTCCAAGCCTATCACGCCGGCCCCAGCGGTCCGATCACCGGCCAGTTGGATGCGGCTGGCCGCGCCTTCCTCGAACAGCAACTGGCCGCCTTCGATTCTGCGCGCGAGACCGCCGTGCTGGCCGGCGCCCGCAACGGCGCCTTGCAAAACCGCGTCGAGTCCCTGCTCGGCGCCCAACAGGCCCAGCAGACCCAGCTGACCGGTCTGATCGGCGACCGCACCGACGCCGACATGGCCCAGGCCGTGACCGACCTGAACCTGTCCCAGGTCGCCATCCAGGCCTCAGCCCAGGTCATCAATCAACTGCGCGAAATCAGCCTGTTGAACCTGCTATCGTCGAGCTAAAGCCCCGCGGCCAGTCTCTCGATCCGCTCGGCGGCGGCGTTCAGAGCCTCGACCACCGCCGTGTCGTCGGCGGTCGGCTCTAGCTGGACATTCGATTTCAAATCCTGGTTCTCGTCGGCCAGCAACAGGCCGGCCATCAGGAACAGCCTTAGATCCCCGACCTGCCCGACATCACCGGCGACCTGGCGAACGTGGCGGTCGAACTGGGCCGCCAGAGCCGCGACGCGCTTCTCCTGGCCTTCAGCGCAGCCGACCTGATGCGGCCGGCCATTGATCTCGACGGTGACGGTTGCCATGGCCCTAGACCTCCTCGCCCATGACGTCACGCAGAGCGTCGGCGGCCCGGCCCAGCGCCTCTGAAGCCTGGACCGCCGCAGCGCGCAGCTCATCATCGCCGGACGCCACGTCGCCAGCGAACAGGTCGTCGTCGCCCATGGCGGCGCGCGCCCGGACGTCGCGCGTCTTGGCTTCCAGTGCGGCCAGGGCCTGGCTCAATCGCTCGGTCGCGGCGTTCAAATTGTCGGACATCGATGCGCTCCGTCCGTCTTTTCCCGAATCCATATAGAACCCACGCGCCTCTCGGGGTAAAGCGCCCCCGCCCTTCAAATCCATTTGACCCCGGAGCGACCGCCGTTATGGCCGACGCCAGCCAAGCCGTATCCAAGCCCTCTCCCGTCCGCATGGCCGACGCCATCCGGGTTCTCGCCATGGATGCGGTCGAAAAGGCCAACTCGGGTCACCCGGGAATGCCGATGGGCATGGCCGACGTGGCCACGGTGCTGTTCACCCGGTTCCTGAAATACGATCCGGCCAAGCCGGACTGGGCCGACCGCGACCGCTTCGTGCTGTCGGCGGGCCATGGATCGATGCTGCTCTACGCCTTGCTGCACCTGACCGGATACAAGGCCGCGACGATGCAGGCGCTGTCGAACTTCCGCCAGTGGGGCTCGCCGACCGCCGGCCATCCGGAATACGGCCACTTGGCCGGGGTCGAGACCACCACCGGCCCGCTGGGACAAGGCCTGGCCAATTCGGTCGGCATGGCCCTGGCCGAGCGGCATCTGAACGCCCGCTTCGGCGACGATCTGGTCGATCACCGCACCTGGGTCATCGCCGGCGACGGCTGTTTGATGGAGGGGGTCAGCCAGGAAGCCATCTCCATCGCCGGTCGGCTCAAGCTGAATCGCCTGTGCGTGCTGTGGGACGACAACCAGATCACCATCGACGGCGCCGTGGCCCTGTCGGACAGCAATGATCAGCTGGCCCGCTTCAAGGCCGCCGGCTGGGCGGTCAAGGCCATCGACGGCCACGACCATGGCGCCATCCGCCGGGCCATGAGCTGGGCTCAGAAGCAGGACAAGCCGACGCTGATCGCCTGCCGCACCCAGATCGGCCGCGGCGCCGCCACCATGGCCGGCAGTCACAAGACCCATGGCGCCGCCCTGGGCGCTGCCGAGATCGCCGCCACCCGCCAGGCCCTGAACTGGGACTTGCCGCCGTTCGAAATCCCGACGAACATCGCCAAGGCTTGGGCCTCGGCCGGCCGCAAGGGCCGCAAACACCGCCGCGCCTGGGAAGTCCGTCTGAAAGACGCCCCCTCCGGCGCCGACTTCACCCGCGCCACGAAGGGCGAGCTGCCCGCCGACGGCCTTGCCGCCATCGACGCCGAACTCCAGGCCCTGCCCGGCAAGGCCGTTGCCCAGGCCACGCGCGTCTCGTCGGGCCAGGCGCTGGACGCCCTGTTCCCCGCCATCCCCGAGATGATCGGCGGCTCGGCCGACCTGACCGGCTCGAACAACACCTACGTCAAGGGAACCGCCGTCCTGGACGCGCCGGACTACGCCGGTCGCTATGTGAACTGGGGCGTGCGCGAACACGGCATGGCCGCCGCCATGAACGGCATGGCTCTGCACGGCGGCGTCATTCCCTACGCCGGCACCTTCCTGGTGTTCTCGGACTACAGCCGCCCGTCAATCCGCCTGGCGGCGCTGATGGGCATCCGGGTGATCCACGTCCTGACCCACGATTCCATCGGCCTGGGCGAAGACGGCCCGACCCACCAGCCGGTCGAGCATATGGCGGCTCTGCGCGCCATTCCGAACCTGAACGTCTTCCGCCCCGCCGATGCGGTCGAGACCTTTGAATGCTGGAAACTGGCGGTCCAGGACAAGACCACACCGTCGGTCCTGGCCCTGTCGCGCCAGAAGACCGCAGCCGTGCGCCTGGAGCCGACGTCCGAGAACCTGTCGGCCAAGGGCGCCTATGAACTGCGCGCCGCCGACGGCGTGGCCAAGGTCACCCTGTTCGCCTCCGGCACCGAGGTCCCGCTGACCCTCGCCGCGCGCGACCGCCTCCAGGCCGAAGGCGTGCCGACCCGCGTGGTCTCGGTCCCTTCGTTCGAACGTTTTGAGAAGCAATCCGCCGCCTATCAGGCCTCGGTCATCGGCCGCGGCACGGTCCGCATCGCCGTCGAGGCCGCGATCAAGCAGGGCTGGGAACGCTTCATCGGCGAAGACGGCGGCTTCGTGGGTATGTCGTCCTTCGGGGCCAGCGCTCCAGTCGAGAAGCTCTACGAAGAGTTTGGCATCACCGCCGAGGCGGTGGTGGAGGCGGCGAAGGCGCGGCTGTAGGAGCGTTTCCATGTTTGGTAGAAGGCAGATCGAAGAGCGGGTTGAAGCGCTTGAACGCAACCTCGTGGAAGCGATTGTTCGCGCCGAAAGTGCCGAAGCTGTGGCGTTCGCTCTCCTCGGGCGCGAACTAGAAAAACGATTTGAGCAGAGAAGATCTGCAACCGCCTATATGCGCTCAATGCAGGCCGAGTTCTTCCGCAGGGTGAAGGCTGTGAAGCCTGACCATCTTGGCAATGAGATAGCCGAGTATCTGGGTCCGATGCTTCAGCCGTATTGGAGCGCTGCTGAAGAGTACGACGAAGAGAATGGACTCCGGCAACCCTCAGAGACTTCAGAATGAGGCCGTCTCGCCTCGGCACCCCCCTCTCCGACACCGGCCTGCGCGTCATGCTGCTGGGCGCAGGCGAACTGGGCAAGGAGGTGGCCATCGAGCTTCAGCGCCTCGGCGCCGAGGTCATCGCCGTGGACCGCTATCCCAACGCCCCGGCGATGCAGGTGGCGCACCGCAGCCACGTCATTCCCATGACCGACGCCCAGGTCCTGAACGGCGTCATCCTGGCCGAGGCCCCGCACATCATCGTGCCCGAGATCGAGGCCATCGCTACCGAGGTCCTGGCCGACATCGAGGCGGCGGGCCTGGCCGTCGTCATCCCGACCGCGCGCGCCGTCCAGCTGACCATGAACCGCGAGGGCATCCGCCGTCTCGCCGCCGAGGACCTGGGCTTGCCGACCAGCCCCTTCGCCTTCGCCGCGACCGAGGCCGAGCTAGCTGAGGGCGCCGCCGCCGTCGGCTACCCCTGCTTCGTCAAGCCGGTGATGTCCTCGTCGGGCAAGGGCCAGTCCTTCGTCGAGGGCGTCGATCAGATCGCCGACGCCTGGGCCTACGCCCAGTCGGGTGGCCGGGTCGAAACCGCCCGCGTCATCGTCGAGGGCCGCATCGACTTCGACTATGAGATCACGCTTCTGACCGTCCGCTCGCTTAGGGACGGTCAGGTCGTCACAAACTTCTGCGACCCCATCGGCCACCGCCAGGAGCAGGGCGACTACGTCGAAAGCTGGCAGCCGCAAGCCATGACGGCCGCCGCCCTAGCCGCCTCCCAGGACATTGCTCACCGGGTCACCGAGGCCCTCGGCGGCCTCGGCGTCTTCGGCGTCGAGCTGTTCGTCAAGGGCGATCAGGTCTGGTTCTCGGTGGTCTCGCCGCGTCCGCACGACACCGGCCTGGTCACCCTGGCCAGCCAGCGCCAGTCCGAGTTCGCGCTGCACGCCCGCGCCATTCTCGGCCTGCCGGTCGATGTGACCCGCACCGCCGTCGGCGCCAGCGCCGTCATCTATGGCGGCCTCGAGGCGCAAGGCGTCGCCTATGAGGGCGTGGCCGAGGCCCTGTCCGTCCCGACCGCCGACCTGCGCCTGTTCGGCAAGCCCGAAAGCTTCGAGCGCCGCCGCATGGGCGTCGCCACCGCCCGGGGCGCCGACATCGACCAAGCCCGCGCCCGCGCCCGCGAGGCGGCGTCAAAGGTGCGGGTGGTCAGAGGCTGACATCCTTCTCCCCTTGCGGGAGACGGTGGCGCTTCGGCGAAGCCGAAGGGACGGGTGAGGGGTGGACCATCCTCTCAGCGAGAGCCTGTTCGCCACGCGCACCAGACCCGACAGGTCAGTGCGCCCCTCATTCGACCTGCTTCGCGGCCCACCTTCTCCCACAAGGGGAGAAGGCAGCACGATCTGGCCTGACCTAATGGTCCCGCTCGGCGGCATCCACAAAGCCATCGTGGTTCGCGTCCAGCTGATTGAAGTGCTCGCGGATCGGCGCGGCCATCTCCTCGAAGCTCCAGCGGCCGTCACCGTCGGCATCCAGCCCGCCCTCGCTGTCGTGACGGATCATCATGACATGGTTGTCGCCGCCCTCACCCGGCGCACCGAGACCGCCGATGATGATCCGGCGCTGTCCGTCTTCGCTGGTCCATTCGCCGGGGGCGCCGTGCATCTCGATGGTTTCGCCGTCAGGGCCGCGCCGCCGGATGACGATGCGGCGTTCGCCGTCTTCACCGCCCTCGATGTTGATGGTCTCACCGTCGATCACCATCGGCCCGCCTTCGGTGCCCTGGTCACGGCGACGCATCACGATCCGGCGCTGGCCGTCCTCGCTGGTCCATTCGCCATCGCCGTTCAGCTGGATTCCCGCTCCATCAACGCTCTGGAAATGCATGGCGTGATGACCGCCGCCGTCAGCCTGGGCCATCGCCGCCATTTCGGCACGGGTGATCACGCCGTCATGGTCCGCGTCCAGCCGGTCGAAAACTACGGCGTGCTGCGCCGCAAACGCCTCACGCGTCAGGCCCGCCTCGCCGATGTCCATCGGCCCGCCCGGTCCTGCCATGACCACGACGCGTTCCTCGACACGGGTTTCCTGGGCCTGGGCCGAAGCCGCCGGAATCAGCGCCGTCAGGGCGACAGCGGCAAGGATCGTCTTCATCGGTTCTCTCCACATCTCATCGGGCGTTGCTCGCCCGTCCGGGCTGTTTGATCAGACCCGCCTTGCGTCCATATTTCAGCGTTGAAATCATTTCGCCAGGCGCCCTGTCCGCGCCCAGACCTTCAGGTCGGCGTCAGATATTCGATCAACTGATCAAGCGTCGGCCGCATCGAAGCCGAGAGCAGTAGATCTCCGCCTTCGGCCTGCGCGCGCGGTCCGATATCTCGCAGCAAATGGGCGCGGACCGGCTCCGGAACGGCCTCCGGGTCAACGAATTGCGGGTTCGCCATCATCATGGCGTCCGCCTGGGCGAAGTCCCTGTCCTCGTCTCCGCTCAGGTCGCCGATCCGCTCCAGGATGATGGGATAGGCGGCCGGCTTGCGCAGGGCGTTCAGTGCTGTGAGGAGAATGCCGTCGAGCAGCATCGTGCGCGGCATCGGTACGGTGTTCACGATCAGGAAACTGGGGATTCCGCCCGTCTTATCACTGGCGGTGCAAAAGATCTGTCCTTCGATCGGCAATGCCCAGCCCGAGAACTGGAAATCCGGATTCCCCAGACGAAATTCAAGCAGGCCGGTCTCGCCGATGAACAGGATCCCGTGATCCTGACAGAATCGCCCCGGCGCCACGACGGCGGGACGCGTCAGGCGCCAGAATCCACGATAGGCTCCACCGCGCGCCGCCATAGCCGCCCGCCCCGCCGCCAGGAGGGCCGGTGAGACCGGCGGCGGCAGCAGCGCCGGACCGGACCGTATCAAGGCCGGATCCGCGCCCAGAAAGACAGCCAGGTCGGATGGGTCGCGCTCCCAGTCCATCATGGAGAAGCCAGGCTTGCAGCGCGCAACAAACTGCGTGAGGCGTTCCAGGTTATGCGACGACGGATCAACCTTGCCGGCGGCCCAGCGGCTGATGACTGACTTGTCGAGCCCAAGCTCCGAAGCCAGCCGCCCGCGACTGCAGGACAGGACCTTCAGCACGACATCAAGCCGACTGGAGAAATCCGACATATTTCACCCCGAAGACCACCGTTCGGCGCGCAACGGTGTGCAACAATATGCAACAATGTCACGGGCGATGACAGCCGTAACAACTCCTCAAATACGGCGCAGCTCGTCACCCTCGGTTTGCGACTGAATTCGACCTGAACGCATAGGCCGCTGACATGGCGGCTTGGCCTTCAGGCACGGGTCCGTCAGCGCCAACCTGAGGCACAAGGCTCGATTCATGACCGTAAAATCTCTCACCGCCGCACTCGCCGTCGCCGCCGCCGTATCCATCTCCGGCGCCGCCCACGCCCAGACCTACGTCGAGGGTATGTTCGGCCTCACGGCCTACCCCGACCTGGAATGGAATGCCGTTGACTATGAAGTCGATCAGGGCAGCGCCTGGGGCGTGGCCATCGGCCATCACTTCACGCCCACCCTGTCGGGCGAACTGGAGTTCACCCACACCGAGGGAGAGTACTCTGGATTCAATAACTCGATCACCTCCGACGCCTTCATGGTCAACGGCTACTACCGGTTCATGCCGGGTTCCACCTTCCGCCCCTACGTCGGCGGCGGCCTCGGGCTGGTCACGGTCGGCTACGAGAACGTCGCGCCCTATGAGCGTGAAGATCAGGTTTTCGGCTGGCAGGTGATCGGCGGCGGCGAGTTTGCCGTGAACCCGAACGTCAGCCTTTTCGGCGAATACCGCTTCCAGTCGGCGACGGGCGCTGAGGATCCGCCGACCTACTGGGACTACCAGAGCCACGTCTTCAGCCTCGGCGCTCGATACACTTTCTGATCGCGCGCCCACGACGGCGAAGGACCGGCGGCCTGGGTCGCCGGTCTTTTCGTTTGCCGACAGCCTGACTTCCCCGGCGCCGTTTCCGCTCCTATTTCAGCGGTGAAATCATTTCGCCACGCGGTCCGGTCAGAATGCCCCCATGAGTTCGCCCGCGCCCGCCCCGGCCCGCGTCCTGGTCGTCGATGACGATCCGGGAATTCGTGATGTGCTGACCGACTATCTGATCCGTCAGGGCTTCGAGGCGCGCGGCGCCGCCGATGCGCGCGAAATGGACCGCCTGTTGGCGCAGCGGTCAGCCGATGTTGTGGTGCTCGACCTGATGATGCCGGGCGAGGACGGCTTGTCAGTCTGCCGGCGTCTGGCCGAAACCGGCCCGCCGGTGATCATGCTGTCGGCCATGGGCGAGGACACCGATCGCATCGTCGGGCTGGAGCTGGGCGCGGCCGACTATCTGCCCAAGCCGTGCAATCCGCGTGAGTTGCTGGCCCGCATCCGCGCGGTGCTCCGGCGCGTCGGCGAGCGGTCCGGCCCCGCCGGCCAGGCCGTCTGGCTCGGCCCCTTCCGGCTAGACCTTGTCCGGCGCGAGCTGACCGGCCATGACGGCGCCGCATCGGCGCTTTCGTCTGGTGAATTTCGTCTCTTGCAGGCCTTCGTCGAACGTCCGGGCCGCATCCTCAGCCGTGATCAGCTGCTCGACCTGGCCTATGGCCCGACCAGCGACGCCTTCGACCGCGCCGTCGACGTCCAGATCAGCCGCCTGAGGAAAAAACTCGATGACGGCTCGGGCCGCGACGTCATCGAGACGGTGCGCGGCGAAGGCTACCGCCTGGCCGTGTCGGTGCGCGCTGCATGAGCCGTGCGCGTCCGTCCTTGCCGGTTTTCGCCCAGGTCGCTCTGCTGGTTGCGGTCTCGATCGCCCTGGCCATGTCGATCTGTTTCGCCGTCATCCTGCACGCCCCGCCGCCGCCTCAGCCGGGTTTCACGATCGACGAGGCCGTCAGCGCGCTGGAAGGCGAAACCGTTCGCACCGCCGAGGGCCGGGCCCTGCGCCGGACCGTCTCGGACGCCTCGCCGGTGCCCGAGGCCGCAGACGAAGCCCCCCTGGCCCGCGTCATCTCCCTGACGCTGCAGTCCCGCCTGGAGCTTCCGGCCGAGGCGGTGCGCGTGCGCATCCCCGTTGTCGACGGCGCGACCCGGCGCCAGATGCATCGCGAGCTGGGCGGCCGATGGCAGACCCAAGGGGCGGACGCACCCGTGGCGCTGGGCGACCTCAGCCGCAGCGGGACCATCATCATCCGCCGCTCGCGCGGCGCCTCGCCGGATGCGCCGCCGCCGCCGCCCATTCCACCGCAGACGACCCAGCCCGACGCCCGGATGCAGATGCTGACCGAAGACATCCACGGCGGCCCCGATGGGACGATGGAACGACAGATCACCGTCCTGACCGAACAGCTGCGCTTCCCGCCCTTCGTCGCCAGCGCCCGGCTTGCCGATGGCCGCTGGGCCACGGTCAGCCCCCCGTCGGGCGTGATCTGGTCGCCCTGGCACACGCGCATCCTCCTGACCTTCCTGGCCTGTCTGGCGCTGCTGCTGCCGCTAGCCTGGTTCATGGCCCGGCGTCTGGCCCGGCCGATCCGCCTGTTCGCCGCCGCCGCCGAACGGCTGGGAGCCGATCCGCACGCTCCACCGCTGGACGAGACCGGCCCGGCCGAGGTCCGCGACGCCGCCCACGCCTTCAACGAGATGCAGACCCAGCTGAACCGCTATGTCGAGGGCCGCACCCAGATGGTCGCCGCCATCGCTCACGACCTCAGAACCCCCCTGACCCGCCTGCGCTTTCGGGCCGAACAGGCTGATCCCGAGATCCGCGGGCGCATGGCCGCCGACATCGAGCAGATGAACGGCATGATCTCCCAGGCCCTGGCCTATGTGCGCGGCGAGACGGTGCGTGAAGAGCGGGCCCTGATCGACCTGGCCGCCCTGACAGCCTCCATCGCCGAAGACCTGGCCGAGATCGGCGCCGAAGTCACGCTAGAAGCCGCCGAGTCGGTTGTGGTGCTGGGCGAGGCGCTCAACCTGCGTCGCGCGGTGAGCAACCTGGTCGAGAACGCCGTCAAATTCGCCGGCAGCGCGCGCGTTGCGGTCTTCAGCGAACGGGAGGTCGCCGTCATCACCGTGGTGGATTCCGGCCCCGGCCTGCCGGCCGATCAGCTTGAAACCGTGTTCGAGCCCTTCCAGCGCGGCGAGAAGAGCCGCAACCGCGACACCGGCGGAACCGGCCTGGGCCTGGCCGTCGCCCGCGGCGTCGCTCGCGCTCATGGCGGCGCCGTCACTCTATCCAACCGCGCCGGCGGCGGCCTTGAGGCCCGCCTCACCCTGCCGATCGCCGGCCCGGACTGAACTCGTCCGCGCAACAACACCTCACCCCCTGTGACCGGCCCCGGGGTTGACCAAACCGGGTCTGGCCCCGATACCGCGCCATCCCCATATTCCGGGTCGATCAGGCGCCTGGCGCCGCCGCCCCGACTGACCGCATCAGGAGCCCGCCCATGACCACACGCGTCGCCATCAACGGCTTTGGCCGCATCGGCCGTCTTGTTCTTCGCTCGATCGCCGAGCACGGCCGCACCGACATCGAGGTGGTGGCGATCAACGATCTGGGCCCGGTGGCGACCAACGCCCACCTGCTGCGCTACGATTCCGTGCACGGCCGGTTCCCCGGAACCGTCGAGGCCGGCGACGACTGGATCGACATCGGCACGGGCAAGATCCGCGTCACCGCCGAGCGCGACCCGGCCAACCTGCCGCACAAGGATCTGGGCGTCGACATCGCCTTTGAATGCACGGGCATCTTCACCGCCCGCGACAAGGCCGCCGCCCACCTGGCCGCCGGTGCCAAGCGCGTCCTGATCTCGGCCCCCGGGGCCGACGCCGACAAGACCATCGTTTACGGCGTCAACCACGATGTCCTGACCAGCGAAGACGTGATCGTCTCCAACGCCTCGTGCACCACCAACTGTCTGGCTCCGGTGGCCAAGGTCCTGCACGACCTGGTCGGCATCGAGCGCGGCTATATGACGACCATCCACGCCTACACCGGCGACCAGCCGACGCTGGATACGATGCACGGCGACCTGTATCGCGCGCGCGGTGCGGGCCTGTCCATGATCCCGACCTCGACCGGCGCGGCCAAGGCCGTGGGCCTGGTCCTGCCGGAACTGAAGGGCAAGCTGGACGGCTCGTCGATCCGCGTGCCGACCCCGAACGTCTCGGTGGTCGACCTGAAGGTCGTGGCCGGCCGCGCCACCACGGTCGAAGAGGTCAACGCCGCCCTGCAAGCCGCCGCCGACGGCCCGATGAAGGGCGTGCTGGCCACCACCAGCGACCCGGTCGTCTCGTCCGACATGAACCACATCGCCGCCTCCTCGACCGTGGCCCTGCCCCAAACCCAGGTCATCGACGGCACCCTGGTGCGCGTCCTCAGCTGGTACGACAACGAATGGGGCTTCGCGACGCGGATGTCGGACACGGCGCTGGCGATGGCCAAGCTGGTCTAGGGCCAGTTGAGGGGAACTCACTCCTTCATTGACTGTTCATCAGTTGCGCGCCATATACCGCTCATTCAAGCCCCTCGGGGAACCGCCCGCGTTGTCGGAATCGGTGAACCGAGTAATATGGCCCCGGGGACGCTTCGGCGTCCCCGTATCATTTTGGGGCCATTATGACCGATCAACCTATCGCCGCTTCTGTATCCGTCGCCATGTCACCCGTGGTGCCCAGACTCCGCGTGCGCGTTTTCGTTGATTTCTGGAATTTCCAACTGGAATTGCGACGTCGGTCTCCAGGGTTCCTGACCGACTGGAAGCCGATCGGTATGCTATTGTCAAACGAGGCTGCAAAGCTTGTCGATCCCAGTTGCAGTCCCGTTTTTGAGGGCATGCATGTCTACGGATCTTTTGACCCGAAAAAATCGCAGGACGCGAAGCTGAAGAACTGGTTTGCCAACACTCTCGATAAGATGCCTGGCGTGCATGTGACGCTTGTTGAACGCCAGCAGAAGCGCGGTCACCCTAAGTGTCCGGTCTGTCAGTCAGAAACTACGACATGTCATGCGTGCGGTGGAGATATGCGAGGCACTGAGGAAAAAGGCGTCGATACCCGTATCGTGGCCGATATGATCAGCCTTGCTTGGGCCGACGCTTATGACGTCGCAGTGCTGGTGTCGGCTGATAGAGATTTTGTCCCAGTTGCCGATTTTTTGCAGACGCGAGGCATCAAGGTCGTTCATGGGTGCTTCCCACCTGTAGGTAGCCACCTGTCGCAGCGGTGTTGGGCAAGTATCAACCTGACAAGTTTGATGGCGGTTTTTGAACGTCCGCAGCCCTGAAATTCTGCTTCTGTCGTGCTCACGGCAACAAGTTCAACCGCTATCTGAAGTCCCGACAGCGCAAGCAGCGGCATCTTACTCAGGCCGCTCATGCCTTGGCGCCCGCCCTTCCCACAGGCACACTCCCGCTCAGGGAACGGGGGGGAACCACCATGCGCCTGACCATGACTGCGATCGCCGCGCTGACGATGGCCGCCGCCGCGCCGGCCGTGGCAGACGCGACCATCGAGGGGTCTCTGTCAGACCTGATCGACAATCCCGTCATCTGCGCCTCGCCAGACGAAGCCGCGACCGCCGCCGGCGCGCCGGTGGCCGAGATGGTCATGGTCGACGGTTTCGGCACCGGCGGCTTTCGCATCGACACCGCCAACCCCGAGGCCCAGGCCTGGTTCAATCATGGGGTGCGACTGCGCTGGGCGTTCGAACATACGGAATCCGTCCGCGCCTTTCAGCGGGCCCGCCTGCTGGACCCGTCCTGCGCCATGTGCGCCTGGGGCGAGGCCTGGGCCATGGGGCCGAACCTGAACGGCGGCGGCACCGGCGAGGAGGTCCGCCGCAACGCCCTGGGCATTGCTCGCGATGCCCGCCGTCTGGCGCGCGACGCCGATCCGATGCACCGCGCCATGATCGACGCCCTGATCCAGCGCTATTCCGGTTGGGAGCGCAGCCGGGCCCGCCGCTTCGCCCAGCGCATGGACCGGATCGCCCGCGACCATCCCGCCGATATCGCCGTGGCCGCTATCACCGCCGACGCCTGGATGATGGTCGTCGAGGAATGGTGGGACGACGACGGCGTGGCCACCGATGCCAGCGTCACCCGGGCCGTCGAGATCCTGGAGGCGGCGCTGTCGCATTCGCCCGACGATCCGGGCGCCATCCACCTGTATATCCACCTGACCGAATGGTCCGACGATCCGCACCGGGCCATTCCTTACGGCGAGCGGCTGGCGGCCCTGGCGCCGGGGGCCAGTCATCTGGTCCATATGCCGTCGCACACCTTCTTCCGGGTCGGGCGCTACCGCGACGCCATGATGTCCAACGTCAACGCGGTGGCGCTGGACGTCCGCTATGACGAGATGGCGTCGCCGCCGGGCGGTGTGCGGGGGATGCGGCTACACGGCCACAACATCCACTTCGGCATGGGCGGGGCGCTGATGTCGGGCGGCGCGGACGAAGGGATGCGCCTGGCCGAGCGGTTCCTGAGCCTCTACGCCGGTTCTCACCCCCGCCTGGACACCGCCTGGGGTCAGGCCACGGCCAACAACGCCTATGCCCTGTATGGCCGCTTCGGCTCGGACGATCAGATCGCGGCCCTGGCCGAACCATCTGAATCCCGTCCCCTGCAACGGATCGGCTTGCGCTATGCCCGCGGCGAAGCCGCCGCCCGGCGCGGCGACGCCGAAGCCGTGGAACAGCAGGCCGCCGAGATCGCCCGCCTGCGCCAGACCCTTCCGCCAGGCGCTGACCATGTCTTCACCGATGCCTTCAGCGAGGTCTTCCAGCGCGTTCTCGAAGGCCGCGCCGCCATGGTCCGCCGTGACTGGCCGGCAGCGATCCAGGCCTATGAGCGCGCCGCCGCGATCCAGGGCGAAGGGGACGAGGGCGGCGACCCGCCGGTGATCTGGTTCCCGAGCCGCCGCAGCCTGGCGGCGGCGATGCTGGCCTCGGGCGACGCCGCCGGCGCCCGCGACAAGGTGTTGGAGTTGCTCCACGACTGGCCCAGCGACCCGTACAGCTACTTCGTCCTGGCCGAGGCCTATGAGGCCCTGGGCGATCCCGACGCGGCCGCGAACGCCCGCGCGGCCGGGCGCGTCGAATGGATCGGCGGAGCGATGTCTCTCGGGCTAGCCTGACGGAGGCCCCAACCGCGCCCTAAACCCGTCTGACACTGCTGCCGACACCCTATCGACGGCCCGAACATAGGTCATGGCCGCGGTGCACAGACTCTCGCCGTCCCGGCTCATCTCGACCGCCAGGACATAGCTGGACCGCCCAACCCGCTCGCATCGCACGGCCAGCGTCAACTGGTCGTCAAACCGCGCCGAGGCCATGAACGTCAGATGCGCATCGACCACGAAGGTCTGGGCGAACTCATCGCGGCAGTGATCCATGATGCCGTTGGCGCGCATGAACTCCGTCACCGCGACATCGGCGTACATCAGATAGTTGGCGTTGAAGACCACGCCCTGGGCGTCGACCTCCCCCCAGCGCACGCGGATTTCAGTGGTGGTCATAGATGGGCCCTCTCCTGAATGTCCCGCGAACTAGAACAACCACCTTCTCCCGCACGGGGAGAAGGAGCCTGGATAGCCACACACCAGATCAATCCCCGCCGCCGTCCGAGCCGCCGTCACCGTCGCCGCCGGACCGATCAACAGGGGTCGCGCCGCCATCGCTGCTGGACTTGCCTTCGCGCTTGGCGCCCGCCGCCATGCCGGCCGCACCCATTCCGCCGCCGATGGCGACGCCCAACGCGATCCCAAGCGCCAGATTGTCCAGCGCCAGACCTAGAGCCACGCCGATGGCGATGCCCGCGCCCATCCCCAACGGCAGGAAGGCCGCATTCCTGTTGGCCGGTTCACTCATCTGGGCATCCTCCCGTCGCACAATCGCGGAATCGACCCTAGATTAGGGCCATGTCGAATCCCAGCACCCCCCAACCCCGCCTGGTCAAGGTCGCCGTCATCGGCTCCGGCCCCGCCGGCTGGACCGCCGCCATCTACGCCGCACGCGCCATGCTCGAGCCGGTGGTCATCGCCGGCCTTCAGCCTGGCGGCCAGCTGACCATCACCACCGATGTCGAGAACTATCCCGGCTTCGCCGAGGTCATCCAGGGCCCTTGGCTGATGGAGCAGATGAAGGCCCAGGCCGAGCACGTCGGGACCGAGATCATCCACGACATCGTCACCCGGGCCGACCTGTCCCAACGTCCCTTCCGTCTGACGCTGGATTCCGGCGCCGAGATGCTGGCCGAGACGGTGATCATCTCCACGGGCGCCCAGGCCAAGTGGCTGGGCCTGCCCAGCGAGCAGCAATTCCAGGGCTTCGGGGTCTCGGCCTGCGCCACCTGCGACGGCTTCTTCTATCGCGGCAAGACCGTCGCGGTGGTCGGCGGCGGCAATACCGCCGTCGAAGAGGCGCTGTTCCTGACCAACTTCGCCGAGAAGGTCATCCTGGTGCATCGCCGCGACGAGCTGCGCGCCGAGAAGATCCTTCAGGAACGGCTGTTCGCCCATCCCAAGATCGAGATCCTGTGGAACCAGGCGGTTGAGGAGATCGTCGGCGATTCCACCCCGCTGGGCGTCACCGGCGTGCGCCTGAAGGACACCCAGACCGGCGCGATCACTACCCGCGACGTCCACGGCGTCTTCGTCGCCATCGGCCACGCCCCGGCCTCAGAGCTGTTCAAGGGCCAACTGGAGATGGACGGCTCAGGCTATCTGAAGGTCGTCCCGGGCAAGACCGAGACCGCCATCCCCGGCGTCTATGCCGCCGGCGACGTCACCGACGACGTCTATCGCCAGGCCGTCACGGCGGCGGGCATGGGCTGTATGGCCGCGCTCGAAGCCGCCCGCTTCCTGGCCGAACAGGAACACGCCGCCAAGGGCGACCCGATCAGCCACAAAGAGGCCGACAAGATCGGGGTCTGGTGACGCTTCGGGGTTGATCCGCCTGGCCCCAGGCCCCAGTTGCAGGATCAACCCTGACCTGAGCCCGGAGCCCGGATGCCGCACCACGACAGCCTGATCCTGATGCTCGTGGCGGGGTTTGTGCTCGCCTTCGTCTTCGGCATGGCGGCGGTGAAGCTCAAATTGTCGCCCCTGTTCGGCTATCTGCTGGCCGGGGTGGCGGTCGGGCCGTTCACGCCCGGCTTCGTCGCCGACGCCGAGCTGGCCCCCCAGCTGGCCGAGATCGGCGTCATCCTGCTGATGTTCGGCGTCGGCCTGCATTTCTCGCCGCAGGATCTGATGAAGGTCCGCAAGATCGCCATTCCCGGCGCCCTGGCTCAAATCGCTGTCGCCACCGCGCTGGGATGGGGGGTGGGGCGTTTGATGGGGCTGGGCGACGCCGAGGCCCTGCTTTTGGGCTTCTCCCTGTCGGTCGCCTCCACCGTGGTGCTGATCAAGGCTCTGGAACAGCGCGGCCAGATGAAGTCCGAGATCGGCGGGGTCGCCACCGGCTGGCTGATCGTCGAGGATCTGGTCATCGTCATCGCCCTGGTCCTGCTACCGCTGATCGTCTCGGCCTCGGGCGAAACCTTCGACGCCGCCTCATTGGCCGGCAGCGTCGGCTGGACCCTGATCAAGGTGGTCGTCTTCGTGGCCCTGATGCTGGTGGTCGGCGGCCGCGTCTTGCCGTGGGTCCTGACCCTGATCGCCCACACCCGCTCGCGAGAGCTGTTCACCCTGGGGGTGCTGGCCATCGCGCTGGGCATCGCCTGGATCGCCTATGAGGTCTTCGGCGCTTCGTTCGCGCTGGGCGCCTTCGTCGCCGGCCTGGTCCTGAACGGCACGCCGCTGGGCCACAGCGCGGCCGAACGCTCGCTGCCGCTCCGGGACGCCTTCGCCGTCCTCTTCTTCGTTTCGGTCGGAATGCTGTTCGATCCGATGGTGCTGGTGCGCGAACCCTGGGCCGTGGCGGCGGTCCTGGCCATTATCGTCATGGGCAAGACCCTGGCGGCCCTGGCCATCACCACCGTCTTCAAGGTCGAGCGCGCGACCAGCCTGACGGTCGCCGCCTCCCTGGCCCAGATCGGCGAGTTCTCGTTCATCCTGGCCGCGCTCGGCGTCAGCCTGGGCGTCATGTCGCCCGCCACCCAGGACCTGATCCTGGCCGCCGCCCTGCTCTCGATCGCGCTCAATCCGCTGGTCTTTGCCCTGATGGATCGCATGGGCGGGGCGGCGAAAGCGGAGATGGTCTGAAGGCACGAGGCGTCCTTCTCCCCTTGCGGGAGAAGGTGGCGCTTCGGCACAGCCGAAGTGACGGATGAGGGGTCGCACGGACCCGTCCAGTGCTAGCGGCCCGTGCGGTCAAGATAGGATGCGGCGGTTCGACCCCTCATCCGACCCGCTTCGCGGCCCGCCTTCTCCCGCAAGGGGAGAAGGAGCAACGATACGCCCTACGGCAGCGGCGAAAAGCGCATGGCGCTGCGCAGGGCTGCGGCCTTGGCCACAACCATCGGACAAGCGGCCTTCCAGTAGTCGGCGTCGTCGCTGCGCTGGGCCGCCGCCCGCTCGATGGCGCGCAGGCGCCGGGCCGCCGCATTGGCCAGCAGCCGGGCGTGCATCGCCCGCGGCGTCGGCTCGTCCACGCGCGGCGCGCCGGGGGTTGCCACTGCGTCGGGGCCGAAGGGTCGGATATCGGAATGCGTGATGGAAACAAACATAGGTTCGGTCTTCCGCTGGGCTCTCAAGCCTGGCTTTTGCCGGGCCGGAACGTCAGTCGCGGACGCATCCTGCATCCGCTCATGGTTAACCCCTCAGATCTGTGGATAGTTCCGTGGAGTGTCGAAATTTTGGCAGGGATTTCAGTGCGTTGTGTTAACCGTTTGTTAACTTTCTCGGCCTGACCGGCCGATGCCGCCTTCGCTTCAGACCTTGGCTCGGCAGGCGACTCAGCGTCCGACATTCTGCACAGATCCATCCACAATCGTCCCACAGACCTCATGACGGGACGGGGATGGTTTTCCCTCTGTGGGCAGCCGCCCACCACATTGGACCTTTCACCGAGCCAGACTGGCATCCGTCGCCCGGCTGGCCGAATAGACTTCCCCCATGCGCCTCGACGAACGCTTCCTTGATGAGCTGAAGAGCCGCCTCCGCCCCTCGGAGGTCATCGGCCGCACGGTCAAGCTCAAGCGTCAGGGCCGCGAGTGGGTCGGCCTGTCGCCGTTCACCAAGGAAAAATCGCCCAGCTTCTTCGTCAATGACGACAAGCAGTTCTTCCACGACTTCAGCTCGGGCAAGCACGGCGACGTCATCACCTTCCTGCAGGAGACCGAGCGCCTCAGCTTCATGGAGGCGGTCGAGCGGCTGGCCGCCGAGGCCGGCATGGCCCTGCCCGCCCCCGACCCCCAGGCCGCCCGCCGCGAGGAGGCCCGCAAAGGGCTGGAGCACTGGCTGGAGGAGGCCGCCCGCTGGTTCGAGGCCCAGTTGCGCCGTCCGGTCGGCCAGGCAGCGCGTGACTATCTGGTCCGCCGCGCCCTGCCGGAAGATCAATGGAGCCGCTTCCAGCTCGGCTATGCGCCGTCCGGTCGCACCGCCCTGCGCGACGCCCTGGTCCAGAAAGGCGCCAAACCTCAGGAACTGGTCGACGCCGGCCTGTTGATCCGACCCGACGACGGCGGCCAGCCCTATGACCGTTTCCGCGACCGCCTGGTCTTCCCGATCTCGGACGCGCGCGGCCGACTGATCAGCTTCGGCGGCCGGGCGCTCGATCCCGAGGCCCGCGCCAAATACCTCAATGGCCCCGAGACCTCGCTCTTTCACAAGGGCTCGCATCTGTATGGCCTCAGCGAGGCCCGCCGCCTGATCGCCCAGGACGACAAGGACGCCCGCCTGTTCGTGGTCGAAGGCTATATGGATGTGATCGCCTGCCAGCGCGCCGGGATCGCCGCCGTCGCCCCGATGGGCACCGCCCTGACCGAGGAACAGATGGGCGTGCTGTGGCGCCACGCCCCGACCCCGGTTCTGTGTTTCGACGGCGACAATGCCGGGCGGCGCGCCGCCATGCGCTCGCTGGACCGCGCCCTGCCGTTGCTCAAGCCGGACCGGACGTTCGATTTCTGTCTGCTCTCCGGCGGCCTGGACCCCGACGACGTGCTGCGCGAGCTGGGCGCGCCGGGTCTGAAGAAAGCTCTGGCCCAGACCACCCCCTTCTCCGCCCTGTTGTTTGATCGTGAACGCGAGGAGGTCGGCCCGCTCGACACGCCTGAGAAAGAGGCCAATCTGGTCGCCAACCTCCGCAAGGCCGCCGCCACTATCGCCGACCCCGAGCTGGCCCGGACCTACAAGGAGTTCCTGGTCAACGCCTTCTACCAGTACGTCCGCCCCTCCGAGGCCGAGCGCAAGCAGGCCGGACGCACGCTCTACAAGGACCGCCGGGCCCGCGCCGCCGCCGACCTGACCCGCGTGACGCCCGAGGCCCGCAGCGCCGCCGCCACCTTGTCCCAGGCCCCCCGCCCTCTGGTGGCGGCTGTCGTCGAGGGCCTGATCGCCCACCCTGAGATCGTGCGCGAAAAGTCCGAGCGCCTTGGCGTTCAGGGGGTCGGCGACGACGGCCTGGACCGTCTCATCAACGACCTGATCCCGCTGATCGAGGATCTGGGCGACGCCGCCGAGAGCCTCGTGCGTGCGCGCCTGGCCTCGCTCGGCCACGAAGAGACCCTGCGCCGGATCGAACGGACCGCGCCGCTGGCCCACGCCCGCTTTCTGGACCGCACCCTGACCGAGAGCGAAGCGGGCCGTGATCTGATCCGCGCGCTCGAGCTGGTCCAACAGGCGGTCAGCCTCAGCCGCGCGCTGGAAGATCTGAAAGGCGACCTCTACGGCGACGCGGCTCTGGACTCCCAGGCCTTCTCCCAGCTCAAGGCCGAACGCGACGCCGCCTCGCGCGCGCTGACTGCTGGCCAACTCTGGCCCGAGGCGACGGTGCACTAGTCACATTGGTCGCTGAAGACGTCCAAGCCCTTGACAGACTAGCCTGCGCTCGCCATTTCGGCCTCTCGGGCTTTGAAACGTTAATGCGAGTGGCGCGACGGCGGCGGCGAATGACCGACCGACCAGTCTGGGGCAAGGACGCCCTCCCTCGCCGACGTGAACGTCCGATGGTCGATGGCCTTCCAAGGCCCCGGCGCTGGTGGCGGCGCGGGGCGGTATTGTCGTAGGCCGAACGCTTGGCGTTCGGACCTAGAGCGGCGACCGTTTCCGCCTATCTCATCAGCTGTCGTCGCCCGTCGGCATCGGCCCTGTCAGATTCCGTCCGAGCGGACCATCGCTTTTCGGGGCAACCCGATTGCGGTCCGCTCGGTTCTTGCATGACCGGATCCTCGTTCCGGCCGGAGACTCGAATGACCGCCAAAGCGGAAACCCAGGACCAGGAACAGACCAACGACGGTCCGCTGCTCGATCTTACCGACGCCGGCGTCAAGAAATTCATCAAACAGGCCAAGGCCCGCGGCTACGTCACCATGGACGAGCTGAACAAGGTCATGCCCTCCGAAGAGGTCACCCCCGACCAGATCGAAGACACCCTCGCCATGCTGAGCGAAATGGGCGTCAACGTCGTCGAGGCTGAGGAAGACGCGCCCGAGGGCTCCGAGGTCGCCAACCGCGAGGAAACCGCCGTCGTTGAGACGGAGTCCAAGCCGGCTTACGACCGCACCGACGACCCGGTTCGTATGTACCTGCGCGAAATGGGTTCGGTTGAGCTGCTCAGCCGCGAGGGCGAGATCGCCATCGCCAAGCGCATCGAGGCCGGTCGCGACACCATGATCCGCGGTCTGTGCGAGAGCGCCCTGACCTTCGAGGCCATCATGGTCTGGCGTCAGGAGCTGGAAGAAGGCCGCATCCTGCTGCGCGAGGTCATCGACCTCGAAAGCACCTATTCGGGCCCGCCTGTCGACAACTCGGTTCCCCGGCCCGAGACCGAGGAGGAAGAAGAGCCTGAGCCCGAGGCCGCCAAGACAGAAGAAAAATCCGAAGACGGCGAAGACGAGGACGACGACGACTTCGATGACGGCGCCGGCCTGTCGGTTTCGGCCATGGAAGCCGAGCTGCGCGACGGCATCATGGAGATCCTCGACGGCGTCGCCTCGGACTTCGGCGCCTTCCGCAAGCTCCAGGACAAGCTGGTCAACGCCCGCCTTGAGGGCGGCGATCTGACGGACAAGGACCGCAAGGCCTATATCGCCTTGACCACCTCAATCTCGGACAAGTTGAAGTCCCTGACGCTGAACAACGCCCGTATCGAGGCCCTGGTCGATCAGCTCTACGCCATCAACCGGCGACTGATCGGGCTGGAAGGCCGGCTGCTGCGTCTGGCCGACAGCTACGGCATTTCGCGGCCTGAGTTCCTCAAGGCCTATTTCGGCGCAGAGCTGAACCCGGCCTGGACCGCTACGGTCAAGGACATGGGCGTGCGCTGGACCAAATTTTCCGAGAACGAGGCCCAGGCCATCGCCACCATCCGCGGCGACGTGGCCGCCATCGCCACCGAGGCGGGCCTGCCGATCGACGACTATCGCCGCACCGTCCAGACGGTCCAGAAGGGCGAGCGCGAGGCCCGTCAGGCCAAGAAAGAAATGGTCGAGGCCAACCTGCGCCTGGTCATCTCCATCGCCAAGAAATACACCAACCGCGGCCTGCAATTCCTTGATCTCATTCAAGAAGGCAACATCGGCCTGATGAAGGCGGTCGACAAGTTCGAGTACCGCCGCGGCTACAAGTTCTCGACCTACGCCACCTGGTGGATTCGTCAGGCCATCACCCGCTCGATCGCCGACCAGGCGCGCACCATCCGCATCCCGGTGCATATGATCGAGACGATCAACAAGATCGTGCGCACCCAGCGCCAGATGCTGCATGAGATCGGCCGCGAGGCGACCCCGGAGGAGCTGGCTGAGCGCCTGGCCATGCCGCTGGAGAAGGTCCGCAAGGTCCTCAAGATCGCCAAGGAGCCGATCAGCCTCGAAACGCCCATCGGCGACGAGGAAGACAGCCACCTGGGCGACTTCATCGAGGACAAGAACGCCATCCTGCCCATCGATGCGGCCATCCAGTCGAACCTGCGCGAGACCACCACCCGCGTGCTGGCGTCCCTGACGCCGCGCGAGGAGCGCGTCCTCAGAATGCGCTTCGGCATCGGCATGAACACCGACCACACCCTGGAAGAAGTCGGCCAGCAGTTCTCGGTGACGCGGGAGCGTATCCGCCAGATCGAGGCCAAGGCTCTGAGGAAGCTCAAGCACCCGAGCCGCAGCCGCAAGCTACGCAGCTTCCTGGACAGCTAGACCGGATCAGGGCGGCCCCATGGGTCGCCCTTTTTCTAGGCCTGGATCAGGCCGATCAGCTCGCGCCCCGCCAGCACGCAGAACAGCCCCGCCGCCGCCGCCAGCAGCAGGTTCGACACCCAGCCGTTCCGGTACGGCGGCTCGACCCGCCCGGAGTTCAACAGCCAGATCAGCGTCCCGGCCAGGAACGGCATGAACAGCGCCCCCAGCGCTCCATAGGCCACGATCAGCCCCACCGGCCGGTCCATGAACAATAGCGCCATCGGCGGAAACGTGAGCCACAGGGCATAGCCCTTGAACGCCGGCCCGCCGTCGGCCCCGATGCCGTCGTCCTCAGCCCGCCCGCCCATATGGGCCCAGAAGTCCGCGAACATCAGGCTGACCCCGTTCCACACCCCGATCAGCGACGAGAAGCTGGCCGCCCAGAAGCCGATCAGAAACGTCGTCGCCACCGCCGGTCCGAAACGCGCCTCAAGCACCTGGCCCAGATCCAGCAGGCCCCGGTCGCCGCTCGCCAGGGCCACGCCGCCGGCGTGCAGCAGCTCGGCCCCCACGATCAGCATCGCCACCACGAACAGGCCGGTCATGCCATAGGCGATGCGGTTGTCGATCCGCATCACCCGGATCCACCCCGCCCCGCGCCACCCTTTCGCGCGCAGCCAATAGCCATAGGCCGCCATGGTGATGGTCCCGCCGACCCCGCCGATCAGCCCCAGCGTATAGAACAGCGACCCCTGCGGCAGCACCGGCCACAGCCCGGTCAGCAGCCTGGGAATGTCCGGCCCCACGATGATCGCCAGCCCGACCACGGTGACGAACATCACCGCCACCAGCGCCGCCATCACCGTCTCGAAGATCCGGTAGCCGCCAAACCACGTCAGCCCCAGCCCGATCAGGCCGGACCCGATCGCGAACACCTTCAGATCGACCGCCGGGAACAGCGCCGCCAGCGGCAGGGCCGAGGCCGACATCGCCGCCGCCCCATAGACGAAGCCCCAGACCACCACATAGACCGCGAAATAGGCCGTCGCCCAGTTCAGCCGCCCGCCGCCCCCGATCCGCCCCGGCAGGCTGGACCAGCCGTCGAACATCGTGCGCCCCGACGCCAGGGTCCAGCGCCCCACGCCTTCGGCCAACGCCACCTTGATCACCGTCCCGATCACCGCCGCCCACAACAGCGCATAGCCGTACTGCGACCCCGCCACCAAGGTCGCCACCAGATCCCCCGCCCCCACCCCGGTCGCCGCCGCCACCAGACCGGGCCCGATGATCGACAGGCGGGGGGTGGCTGGGGATGCTTCGGTCATGGGGTCAGTCCTGACTCAGAAATCAAAACCGTCACAGGATGGCCTCCGCCCGGCTCCCAGCGATGAACGCCGTTTGATCATCTCCCATAGCAAAGCGTACGGGGGAGGGGGACCACGAAGTGGTGGAGGGGGCGCGTGCGCTCACCGCTGTTGACGCTCAAGCGCGCCCGGGCCTCTCGGCGCAAGCTGACGCTGCCGGAGGTGGTCCTGTGGTGCGACCTACGCGTTCGTTCTGGAGGCCATCGTGCGAGCCGCCGCCCCCTCCACCGCAAGCGGTCCGCCTCCCCCGCGTCGCGGGGGAGGATCACACACTCTCGACAAGCCGCCTCAACCGCGCGAACCTGATCCCATGACCCACGCGCCCGTCCCGGCATCCGGTGATCGATTCAAGAGCTTTTCGGAGTTCTACCCCTTCTACATCCACGAGCATTCCAACCAGACCTGCCGGCGCATCCACATCGTCGGCTCGGCCCTGGTGCTGGGGGTGCTGGTCACGGCGCTGATCACCGGTAACGCCTGGTGGCTCGTGGCCATGCCGCTGGTCGGCTACGGCTTCGCCTGGGTCGGCCATTTTGTCTTTGAGAAAAACCGGCCGGCGACGTTCAAATATCCGCTGTGGAGCCTGATGGGCGACTGGCGAATGTTCTTCGAAACCGTCACCGGCAAAAGGAAGTTCTGAGGGATGGACCAACGCAGGCCGCAAGCGGACGCGTCAGGCTGCGTTCAGCTTGGGCGCCCACTATCGGGCCGCCTGAAATCGGGCTGACAGGCCCTCGGGACAGACCGAGGGTGACGACTGGGAGTGAAATCTGATGCTCGAAACCCTTCCCGCGCCGGATGTGATCCAGACTTGGGTGCTGCCCGCCCTGCTCGGCCTGGGCCTGGCGGCGGCGTCCGGCTTGCGCATCTTCGTGCCGCTGTTGATGGCGGCCCTGGCGGCCAAGTTCCATCTGTTCGGCATCGAGCTGAACGAGAGCATGGCCTGGATGACCTCCAACACCGCCATTGCGGCGCTGGGCCTGGCCACGGCGATCGAGATCATCGCCGACAAGATCCCGTTCCTCGACAACGCCCTTCACGCGGTCGGCATCATCGCCCGGCCGATCGCCGGGGCCGTAGCCGCCGGCTCGGTGTTCGCGGGCCTCGACCCCACCGCCGCCGCCGTCGCCGGCATCATCGTCGGGGCCCCGACGGCCTTGGCCTTCGGCGCGGCCCAGGGCGGTACACGCGCCGCCTCCACCGCCACCACCGGCGGCCTCGCCAACCCCTTCCTTAGCTTCCTGGAGGATGTGCTCAGCGTCGGCACGGTGCTGATCGCCTTCATCCTGCCGGTGCTGATCCCGGTGGTGCTGCTCCTGCTGTTCTGGGGCGTGTGGAAGCTGTTCCACAGCTGGAAACGCAATCAGGGGGCGGATTCCAACCGGATCGAGCCGGCCCCGCGTTAAACCTCGAACCTGACCCCTTGCGCCAACGGCAGGGCGTCCGAGAAGTTCACCGTCTGGGTCTGGCGGCGCATATAGGACTTCCAGGCGTCCGAGCCGCTCTCGCGCCCGCCGCCGGTGTCCTTCTCGCCGCCGAAGGCCCCGCCGATCTCGGCTCCGGACGGCCCGATATTGACGTTGGCGATGCCGCAATCCGAGCCCCAGGCCGACAGAAAGGCTTCGGATTCCCGCACCGATCCGGTGAAAATACAGGAACTTAGTCCTTGCGGCACGGCGTTCTGAAGGGCCACCGCCTCATCGAGATCGCGATAGGTCATCACATACAGGATCGGCGCAAAGGTCTCATGCTGGACCACCGCCGACTGGCCGGGCATCCGCACGATAGCCGGGGTCACATAGGCCCCCGGCCGCGCCAGCCGCTCGCCCCCGGTCAGCACCGCGCCGCCCTCGGCCCGGGCTTGGTCCAGCGCCTGCCCAAACCCCTCAGCCGCCGCCTCGTCGATCAGCGGCCCGACCAAGGTTTCCGCCTCCCTCGGATCGCCGATCGGCAGGCTCGGATAGGCCCCGGTCAAGCGCTCGATCAGACCCTCGGCCACATCCTTATGCACGATCAGCCGCCTGAGCGAGGTGCAGCGCTGGCCACAGGTGCCGACCGCCGAAAAGGCGATGGCCCGCACCGCCAGCTCCAGATCCGCCGTGGGCGTGACGATCATCGCATTGTTGCCGCCCAGCTCCAGCAGCGACCGGCCCAGCCGCCCCGCCACCGCCTGGGCCACCGCCCGTCCCATCCTGGTCGAGCCGGTCGCCGAGACCAGCGCCACGCGCGCATCGCCCGCCAGCGCCTCGCCCAGCTCGCGCCCGCCGACCAGAACCTGCGACAGATGCGCCGGGGCCTCGTCGCCGAACCGCGTCGCCGCCCGCTCGAACACCGCCTGGGTCGCCAGCGCCGTCAACGGCGTCTTCTCCGACGGCTTCCAGATCACCGGGTCGCCGCAGACCAGGGCCAGAGCCGCATTCCACGCCCAGACCGCGACCGGAAAGTTGAAGGCGCTGATCACCCCGACCGGCCCCAGCGGCTGCCAGGTCTCGCGCATATGGTGGCCAGGCCGCTCGCTCGGCAGCGTCAAGCCGTAAAGCTGCCGGCTCAGCCCGGTGGCGAAGTCGCAGATGTCGATCATCTCCTGGACCTCGCCCAGACCCTCGGACATCACCTTGCCCGCCTCCAGCGTGACGAGCAGGGCCAGATCCTCCTTGGCCGCCCGCAGCTCCTCGCCCAGCAGCCGCACCAGCTCGCCGCGGCGCGGCGCCGGGATCCGTCGCCAGGCGTGAAAAGCCTCAGTCGCCCGCGTCGCCGCCGCGTCCATATCCGCCGCCGACTGGATCGTGACATGGCCCAGGCTCGAGCCGTCGACAGGCGAGCGCACCGCCATTCCGTTAGAAGGCAGGCTCACGCCGAGGCGCGACAGAATGGCTTGGGTCTGGTCGTAAGGGGTTTGGGTCATGGGCGCGGCATAGCGCCGGAGGCGCTGCGGCGCCACCGGCTTAAGGCCTGGTTCACCGTCTGGCTGAACCGGGCGTCAACGCCTCGCGCCCACAATGCACCCCGGTCGTCACCAGGAGCAGCCATGGCGCGCGCGCAGTTTCAGAGAGGCCAGAAGGTCTGGGTCGAGTGCGTCGGCGCCTGGGCGACGATCGAGAAGCTCAATCCTGTCTGGGCCAAGGGTTTCGCCGAGCCGGTGCGCGTCACCTACGATGTGGGCCTTGGTCGGGAGTTTCTGGCCAATGAGCTCGCCTCACCTGAAGAGGACCCCGCCGCCGACGCAGACGTCGGCTCCTGGCGGCTGATGCGGGCCAAGAACAAGTGGCAGATGGCCGAAGACGTGCCGCACCACCCCTTTCCGGGAACCTACCCCGTCGTGGTGACAGACCCATCCGACTGGGGCGGCTGGCGTGTGCCGGGGGCGGAATATGATCGTGATCCGCATCGCATCGAGATGCAGGCCCGGCTTATCACCGCTTCGCCGCGCCTGATGCTGATCGCCGAGCAGATCGTCAGCGCCGTCGACGAGGCTCCACAGGACGCGCCGCCCGAGATGCAGCGGCTCGCCGGTCTCGCGCGCGCTGCGCTCAAGACCGTGGTCGAGGTGCTGGCGGCTCCCGCCGATACGCGCAGCGCCAATGAATCGAGCTCCGCCGCCTAATCACCCTCGCGCGAATCCCTGACGGTGGTTAGGATTCCGCTTCGCGGGCGAATCAAGGGAGCGGCGCGTGCAGCGTCCCGATCGCAGGGGAATGCAGCCAGGACGAAGGGCCGGCGACGGCAGTGACCGCGCGGCGCCTTCGGTCATGCCCAGTTGGCTGCGCGTCGGCGTCCTGATCGCCGCCATCGTCCTGGCCGCCTATTCCGCGATCTACCTGCGCGAAATCCGGGATCGACCGCGCAGCGAATCCGCTGAAGCCGCTCGGGTGTTGACCGGTCAGGCGCACTTGGCCGCCGCGCGTCTGGACGCCCGCATCGGGCGAATTTCAACCGCCTTGGCGGCGGCGAGCGAGCGGCTGGCCGAGACCCCGGACTCACCACTGGACGCCGCCGAGCGCGCGCAGCAATTGGCTGGAGACGCCGCTGTTGCGATCGCCGTTCTCGGACCGAACGGCGATGTTATCGCCGTAACGCGCCGGGTCGGCGCGGGCCCGTTCGCCAACGCCCACCCCAGCGATGCCCAGGACATCGCCTGGCGGCGCGCGCTGGATGACCAGATCGTATTGCTGCGCCGCTCCGGCTCAAACCATGTCATCGCCGCGCTGATTGACCCGACAGGCGACCTGACAGCCGATCCGCGCACCGTCGCCGTCCTCTCCACGACAGACGGCTCAGTCCTGGCCGGCGGCGCCCCGCCCCTGACCGACGATGTGGGTGAGAATCTGGACCTGGACGCTGAAGCCCTGGTCCGCGCCGCCGAAAGCGACACCCTGCTGACCCGACGCAGCGGCGATTCCGAAATGGGCGTCGCCTCCGCCATGGTCGGAACCACCGGGCTGCTTGTCGCCTATGGACATTCGGACGCGCGCGGGGCGCTGTCGGCGCAAGCCGTTCTCGACAGCGCCTGGATTCTCCTCGGTCCCCTGGCGCTGGGCGCCGCCCTGACGGCGTTGTTGCTGTTCCAGGGGCGACGCGCCCGCCGGATGCAGGCCGACACCGAACGGCGCTTCATGATGGCCGTGGAAGCGGCGCGATGCGGCGTCTGGGAATGGGATCTGGACCGGGACCGGGTCGAACTCTCTGACCAGATGGCGGCCATGCTGGGCTGGACGCAGGGGCCGACGGCCTCGGGCGACGACATACTGGGGCTGCTGTCCAAGGACCACCAGCAGGCCCTGATCCACGCGCTTCGGCAAGCCGCCGCCTACGGCCAGTTCGAAGCGACATTCCGCATCATCCACGGCGAGGGTCGTTCCCGCTGGATCGAGGTGCGGGGCCAGGCCTCACGCCCGCGACAGTCCCACGGCTATGACCAACTGGTCGGGGTCGCGATCGACGTTACCGACGAGCGGCGCTCCAAGGCTCGGGCGATGTCCGCCGAGGGACGCCTGCGCGACGCCATCGACAGCGTCTCGGACGCGTTTGTCCTGTTTGATCGCCAGGATCGGCTGATCCTTTGCAACTACGCCTTCGCCGACACCTTCGGGATCGAGGAGCGCGCCCTCAAGGCTGGCGCCCGCAAAGACGCGCTGATGCAAATCGGTTCGCTGGCGATCAAGAGCCAGGGGCCGGCTCAGGATGGTCGCGCAGGCGTACGCGAGTTCGAGTTGCACGATGGGCGCTGGCTTCAGATCAGCGAACGCCGCACCGCTGACGGCGGCTCGGTCATGACCGCCGCCGACATCACCGCCGTCAAGCGCCAGGAAGCCATGCGCGCGCGCAACGAGGCCGAACTCGAAAAACTGGTCGAGCAGCTCGAAGCCAATCAGGTCGAGCTATCGGAACTGGCTCGCAAGTATGAAGTCGCCAAGATCCGGGCCGAGGCCGCCAACCAGGCCAAATCCGAGTTCCTGGCCAATATGAGCCACGAACTTCGAACCCCTCTCAACGCCATCAACGGTTTCTCGGAAATCATGGTCGGCGAGATGTTCGGGCCGCTCGGCGACGCCCGATACAAGGAATATTGCCAGGACATCCTGAACTCGGGCCAACACCTGCTGGCCTTGATCAACGACGTGCTCGACATGGCCAAGATCGAGGCGGGCAAGATGCAGATGCATTTCGAGCCGGTGGACCTGGGCGACCTGTGCGAGGACGGACTGCGCCTGATGCGAGGCCGAGCCGAGGAAGCCGAGATCAAGCTGATCAGCGACGTCGGGCCCGACGCCACGGTTGAGGCCGACTATCGTGCGCTCAAGCAGGTGCTGCTGAACCTGCTGTCCAATGCGATCAAGTTTACGCCGCGCGGTGGCAATGTGGTGGTGAAGGCCGGCGTTGAGGCCGGCTGGGCCTTCCTCAGCGTCTCGGACACCGGCATCGGCATCTCAGCCGAAGACCTGCCGCGGCTGGCGCAGCCGTTTGAACAGGTCGAGACAAAACACGCGCGCGCCACCCAGGGCACCGGTCTGGGCCTGGCTCTGACCAAGTCCCTGATCGAAATGCACCATGGGCGCTTCGAGATGACCAGCGAGCCCGGAGAAGGAACCACCGTCACGGTGATCCTGCCGACCCGCCAGCAGCAGCCTGAACGGGCCGAGGCGGCCTAGCCCGGCGCCTGCTCTGGCTGTTCGGCGGGCGTTGACGCCACGGGTTCACCAGAGCTCGAGCTGCGATGTCCGCTGCGACCTCGCCTGCCATCGCGCCCGCGCCGAGCAAGGCCGGGCGCCAACCTCTGACGATCCGGCTGGTCCAACCGCTCCATCAGATCCAGCAGCGACCCTTCCAGGCGCGCCCGTCCCTGCCCTTCGGCTTCACGCGACCGCGCCAGCGCGCCTTCCACGGCGGCCCGATCAAAGGTCTCGGCGCCGGCCAGGGTGATCGCTTCGGAACGATAGCGGCGAGCGGCGTCAAAGTCTCCGCGAGCCGCCAGGCCGGTCTCACGCAGAGTCTGCTCGGCGGCGGCCCGGTCGGCTTCATCCAGCGACTGGATCATCTGGATGACCGGGGGGCGGTCGCGGTGCGACCGGTTGTCCAGGCCGCGCACACCCATGATCAATCCGCCGGCGGCGGCGCCGACGATGAAGATGTTCAACGCCACCGAAACACCCAAGGCGACTTTCAATCCGCGATCGGTCATCCGAAATACTCCGCTTCGTCCACGCTCCAGGCAGCGGCCTGCTCGAGGGCCTCATCGGCCTGGCTACTCATTTGAGCCTGTTGTCCCAGGGACAATCCCAGCACCAGGCCGGCGGCTGCGGCTGCGGCCCACCCCGCACCCGAAGCCCAGCCGAGCACTCGCGTCTGGCCTGGCGCAGCCTTCAGGACGCGCCGGATCAGCAGGTCCGACGGCGGCGCCTTGTCGGCCCGGTCAAGCCAGGCGTCGAGCGGCGCCGCCTGATCGACCAAAGCTCGGGCTTCGGCGCTGGTCGCGACCAGCCTCTGGGCTGACGCACGCTCATCGTCCGGCCAGCGTCGGGGATCGACGCCGTAAGCGTCGATGATCTGCTCAAACCGCTTCAGCCCCACGGTCATCGCTCAATCCTTTCCGGTGCAAGATCGGCCAGGGCGCTCCTTAACGCCCTGCGCCCACGCGCCAACAGACTTTCCAGCGCATCCACGCTGACTTCCATCAACTCGGCCGCCGCCGCGTTGGACAGTTCCTGGTAGTGGCACAGCGCTATCGCCTCCCGCTGCCGGTCCGGCAGGCCAGACAGGGCCGCCTGCACCTGACGGGCGAGATCGCGATCGACCCACGCCTGGTCGGGCGCCGGGCCGGTATCGATCACCTCGGGCGGCGCATCGGTCAGAACCTCGCGGCGCTTGCGCAAACGGTCGTAGCAAAGGTTCAACGCCACGCGGTGAAGCCAGGTATCGAACCTGGCCGCGCCCGGCTTCCAGTTCGGAGCCTGTTTCCAGGCGCGCAGCATGGCCTCCTGGGCCACATCCTCGGCGGACTGCCGGTCTCCGAGCATACGGTAGGCCAGCCGGACCATGCGCGGCAGCTTGCTCGAGACGAGCGCACGGGCGGCGGCGGCGTCGCCGCGCCCCGCCCGCAAAACCAGATCTTCGTCCGGATCGCTTGTCACCGACGACAAACCGCCTCGTCTCTCGCTGGACGCCCGCGGCCCTGAGACCCGCGTCCGTCATGGACCTTACTCCGACTGAGCGCCCCGGTGACCACCGCGACGGCCCTGACGGTCTTCCTGGGTCAGGTATCCGTCGTCATTGCGGTCCATCCGGTCAAAACGGCTGGCGGCTCGGGTCTCGGCTTCGGCGCGGGTGACGCCGTCCGCCTCAACACCGCCGCCATGTCCACGATGACCGCGACCGCCGCGCCCCCAACCCCCACGACCTTCGCCGCCGCCCCGGCGCTCGGCGCGGGCGTCGAATTCGGTGCGCGAAATCACGCCGTCGCTATTGGCGTCGATGTCGGCGAAAGCCTGGTTGCGACGTTCGGCCTGGCGCGCCTCCATGGCCGAACGCGCCTCTTCGGCGGCGATCGTGCCATCGCGGTTGGCGTCACGGCTGTCAAAACGGGCCAGCGCGCCGGCGACGAACTCGGCCTGGCTGATACGGCCATCGGCGTCGGCATCGGCCGCTTGCGGACCACGCTGCCCATCCTGGGCCATGGCCACGCCGCCGACCGCAAGGGCGGCGATGCCGCCGATCACGAGGGTCTTCATCCTGTTTCTCCATTGCCGGAACACCCGGCCATGACAGTAGAACGCAGCTAGGCGGGATTTCCGTCGCTGCTGGTCTGCAGCAACTCCTGGAAGGCTCGATGCGCACGCGCACGCGCATCGGCGATCCGGCCGGCCAGCTCCTCAAGGGTTTGAGCGCCGCCGACGCGCGCCAGCCGACGCTGGAAACCGCTGGGTTCGTTCTCGGGGTTGGAACGCCGGTCGATCGAGGACCGCAACAGCTGGGCCAACCCCTGTTGCAGCCCCCACGCCTCCACCAGCGCCGCGCAGGTTTCACCCGTGATCACGCCGGCCTCCGCCAACGCCGTCAGGGCCAGAGTCGTTTCTGGTCGCAGCGGCCCGCCGTCCGCGGCGGCGACCAGCTGCATCGCCTGGGCCGCAAACTCGCAATCGATCAATCCGCCCGGCGCGCGCTTCATGTCCCAGAAGCTCCAGGGCGGGTTTTCACGCGCCATCAAGACGCGCATCTGGGCCACTTCATGCAAGGTGGCGGCGCGGTCTCGCGGCCGACGCAAGGCCGTGTCGACGGCAGCGGTGAGCCGCACCTCGAATCCCGGTTCGCTGGACCAGACCACCCGCGCCCGTGTCAGGGCCTGGAACTCCCAGATGTCGGCGTCGCGGGCGTAGTAGTCTTCAAACGCCTTCAGCGAGACGGCCACCGGTCCGGCCGCCCCCGATGGCCTGAGCCGCATATCGACCTCGTACAACCCGCCCTCGGCGGTCGGCGCAGACAAGGCCGCGATCAGGCGCTGGGTGAAACGGCCGTACCATCGGTCCGGGCTCCAGCCCTTGCGGTCAGACTCCGCGTCCGGATCGGCGTCGAACACCGTCATCAGATCCAGATCCGACGCCCCGGACATTTCGCGAGATCCAAGCTTGCCCAGAGCGACCACGGCGACCCGGCCCGACATCTTGCCGCCCAGACGCTCGACCTCGGCCAGAGAGGCGACGGCCAACGCCCGCACACAGGCCTGAGCCAGATCGGAATAGGCCTCGCCCGCCCGCGCCGGGTCGGCCGCACCGGACAAGATCTGCAGACTGATGCGGAAGTCCTGTTCGCGATACAGCCGCCGGATGGCGTTCATCGCCGTCTCAAAGTCCGGGGCGTTCTTGCCCTCGGCCTCGATCTCGCCAACGACGCCGCTGTCGGCCTCGATCGACTGGAAAAAGGCCGGATCCATGATGGCGTCCAACGCCGCCGCCCGCCGTGCCAGCGCGTCGGCCAGGCGCGGCGAATAGGCCAGGGTGTCGACAATCAGCTTGAACAGGCTCGGCTGGGCCAGGAATAGCGATTGGACCTGAACGCCAGCCCTCAGGCCTTCGAAAAAGCGGGCGAACCGGCGAAATGCGGCATCCGGCGCCCCCGTCGCCGCGCACGCCTCCAGCAGGCGCGGCGCAAACCGCGTAAAGACCTCGCGTCCCCGCGCCGACCGTGTCGCCAGGATCCGCCCGTGGTGCCAGCCACGGATGGTCGCCGCCACGCTGTCGGGCTCCAGGAACCCCATCCTGATCAAGGTCCGCAAGGTCTCGGGATCGTTCTCGACCCCGGTGAAGACCAGGCTGCCGAACTCTGACGACAACGCCTCATCCTCGGCGAACAACTCCCCGTAGCGAGCATTGACCCTGGCGGTCAGGTCTTCCACCGCGCGGTCGAAAGCGGCGAGATCGGCCTCTCCCGCCAGCGCGGCCACCCGGAGCCGGCGCTCGGGATCTTCAGGCAGACTATGGGTCTGCTCGTCATCGAGCATCTGGACGCGATGCTCCAGCGCCCGAAGCCGTTCGTAGTCGGCGCCCAGTTCCAGCGCCACGCCTTGATCGACGTGACCAGCGCCGACGAGCGCGGTCAGGGCCTCCAAGGTTCTTGACGAGCGCAGCGACGGGTCGCGGCCCCCCAGGATCAGTTGCTGGGTCTGAACGAAGAACTCGATCTCGCGGATGCCGCCGCGCCCCAGCTTCAGATCGGCGCCGGCCGCCGTTGGCCGGTCCTCGATCTTGTGCACATGGATCTGGCGTTTGATCGAATGGACGTCGGACACCGCCGCAAAATCGAGGCTGCGCCGCCAGACGAACGGTTGCAGCGCCCCGAGAAAGGTCCGCGCCTGGCCGGGATCTCCAACCACGGGCCGCGCCTTGATGAAGGCCGCCCGCTCCCAGTTCTGGCCGACGGTTTCATAGTAGTTCAGCGCCGCCTGGGCCGAAACGACCGGCGGCGTCGATCCCGGGTCCGGCCTCAGCCGCAAATCGACCCGAAACACATAGCCATCCCCGGTTCGCTCGCTGAGCAGCCGAGCCACCGCCCCGACGGCCTTGTCCGCAAAGGCCTGGGCCTCCTGTCGCTCGGCCAGCGCCGCCTGCAGCACGTCCGCCTCATGGAAGAAGGTGACGTCGATATCGCTGGAGTAGTTGAGCTCGCCAGCGCCGTGCTTGCCCATGGCCAGGCCGAACAGACCGGGAATCGGATTGGTCGTGTCCAGCGGCGCGATCAGCCGGCCACGCTCGCGCTGATCATGGGCCACCGCCGCCAGGGCGGCGTGCAGCGTCGCATCCGCAAAATCGCTCAGCGCCCGGGTCACCGCTGTCAGGTCCCAAACGCCGCCAAGATCACCCAGCGCCGTCAACAGGTGCAGTTCCGCCTTCAACAGGCGCAGGGGCTCGCGCACGGCGTCGGCGCCCCCGGCAAGGGCCGCGGTTTGATCCAGAATGGAGGCCAGTCGCTGATCTGGCGCCTGGCTCAACGTCCATCCAAGCCGCTGCGGCCACCGGCGCATCAGGCCGGACAGATAGTTCGACCCGGCCAGCACCGGTCGCAGGGCCTCCTCGGACTGATCCAACATTCTGGACCACCCCTGTTCGGCCGCCGCTTCGCGCAAGACTTCCAGAGTCGTCGACGCGCCCTGTCCGGCGAGGGTCGGCCCGCACGGCCTCATGCGCTCAGCCAGGGGCGTGGGGTCGGTCATGCCGGCGGCAACACCAGTCCGACACGCAGGCCCGGCCCCGACCCGCCTACGGCCCCCGGGCCTTCGGCCAGGTCGAGCCGGCCGCCGTGAATCTCCGCCACCGCCTGGACCAGGGCCAGGCCAAGGCCGTGACCTGCCTCCGAACGGCTGTTGTCCAGCCGGACGAACCGCTCAACGATGCGTTCTCGATCTGCGTTCGGCACGCCAGGTCCCGTATCAGTCACCGAATATTCGACCTCGCCGGACGACCGGCGCCGCGCCCGCAGCATCACCGCGCCACCCGCCGGGGTGTATTTGATGGCGTTGTCGATCAGGTTGGCCAGCGCTTGAGCCAGGAACGCGCGATTGCCGCGCACCTCCAGCCCGCGTTCGATCTGGGCGGCGAAGTCCAGCGACTTGTCCTCGGCTGCGGGCTCGTACAACTCGGCCATGTCCGCAGCCAGGTCAGCGGCGTCAAATATCGCCGGATCCGGGATGTCCGAGGCCGCCTGCAGCCGCGCGATCGACAGCACCGTGTTGAAGGTCTTGAGCAGATCATCGGCCTCGTCGAGCGCCCGGGCCAAGGCCTCGCGCCCATCGACCCGGCCCGCATCCGCGTCGATCAGAGCGACTTCCAGCCGCGCCCGCATCCGGGTCAGGGGTGAGCGCAGATCATGGGCGATGGCGTCTCCGGCGTGCCGGATCGAGGCCATCGACTGTTCGATCCGATCCAGCATGGCGTTCATATTGCCGCCGAGTTCGTCCAACTCGTCGCCGGTGTTGCGCACCGGCACGCGCTGTTTCAAATCCCCGGCCTGCACGGAATCGACAACGGCGTTCAGCCGCCCCAGCGCCCCTTCGACCTGGCGGCTGACAAACAGGCCGCCGCCCAGCCCCAGCAGAAAGACAATCCCGGCCGCCCCCCACAGGAACAGCGACAGACGGTTCAGATAGGCCTCAGACTCCCCGATGTCCTCGCCGACGAACAGCAATTCGCCGCCCTGCAATCTGAGCTGAACGCCCATGGCTGCGCGACGGGCCACGCGCCCGCGGGCGTCGGCGCCGGACAGCCGAAACTTCTCCCAGTGCTCGCCGCCCGCGTAGTCGACGATCGGGCTCTCATTGACGTTGCCCGTCTGGGGTCGCCCATGGGCGTCCATCAGAAGGAACAGATAAGGTCCGCCCTTGGAGGTTCGGTCGATCAGTTCAGCGTTCAGTGCGTCCACGCCACGCTCGCGATAGATCGCCGTCAAGGCCGACAGTTCGCGCCGGATGTCGGCCTCGGCCCGCGTCGCCGCTTCGGCCCGAGAGGCGAAATAGATGTAAAGCAACAGCGCGCTCGCCGCAGCAGCGAACAGCGCCAGGAACAGCAGCGTCAGGCGAAACGGCGTGCGCCGAAAGACCGACGGCAAGCGCATGGGCCTAGGCCTCCAGGCGGTACCCCGCCCCGCGCACCGTCTGCAGCACGGCTCGGTCGAAGCCCTTGTCGATTTTGGACCTCAGCCGGCTGATGTGGACGTCGATGACATTGGTCTGGGGATCGAAGTGGTACTCCCAGACCTTCTCAAGCAACATGGTCCGGGTCACCGACTGGCCGGCGTGGCGCATCAGAAACTCCAGCAACTGGAACTCCCGCGGCTGAAGGTCGATGTCCCGGCCGGCGCGGGTCACCTCGCGGCTGATCAGGTTCATCTCTAGGTCGCCGACCTTGAGCACGGTCTGGACCGATCCGGTCTCGCGGCGCCGGGCCAGCGCCTCGACCCGAGCGATCAGCTCCGGAAAGGCGTAGGGCTTCACCAGATAGTCGTCGCCCCCAGCCTTCAGCCCGGCCACCCGGTCCTCGACCTCGCCGAGGGCCGACAGGAACAGAACCGGCGTCTGATCACCCTCGCGGCGCAGGGTCTCGACCATGCCGACCCCGTCCAGGCGCGGCATCATCCGGTCCACGACATAGACATCGAAGCCGCCCTTGTGGGCTTCTTCCAGGCCGTAGGCGCCGTCCGGAGCGGTGACGCAGTCATGCCCGCTCTCGGCCAGGCCCCTCGCCATCACGGCCGAGGCCTCCTGGTCATCCTCGACGATCAGAATGCGCATCGGCGCCACCCCTCTTTCGGCGTCAAACCTACCGGCCCGAAACCGAGTCGGCCACCGGCAGGTCGTCCAGCTCGATAATCTGCAGCGTCGGTTGGCCGCGATAGCTCAGGTCAAGCAGAATGCTCGGCCGCCCCGCCCGACGCAGCTCGGCGACAATATCGGTGAGGTCACGGACCGAGCGCACAGGGCGATTGTCAGCCCGAACCACCACCACGCCCGGCTCAAATCCGCGCCGGGCGAAGATCGTCCCGCGCTGAACATCCGTGACGACCAAGCCTGAAACACCGCCGGCGACACCAAACAATCCCCGTGTTTCAGCGTCCAGCGGCCGCAAGGTCAGGCCCAACGCCGGCTGTCCCGTGACCACACCCGCTTCGGGCAGTTCAGCGTCATCGTTCAGCGCGTTCAGCGCCGCCAGATCGCTCGCGCTGGGCCGCGCCGCCGCGCTGACGGTGATCTGGCGGCGCTGTCCGTTTCTCAGGACATCAAAGCTGATCGATTCCCCGACGGTTACAGCGCCGACGTGGCGCGTCAGTTCGTTGGCGTCGTCAATATCCTGGCCGTCCACCGCCGTGACGATGTCGCCGTACTGGAGACCGCCACGCTCCGCCGGGCCGCCGGCGTTGACGCTGGTGACGCGCGCGCCGTCGGTGCCTTCGGGCAAGCCCAGCGCTTCGCGGACCTCGTCAGTCACGGGCCCGATAGAGATTCCGACATAGCCGCGCTGAACGGCTCCCCCTGAGATCAGGCTGCGGGTCACGCGGTCCGCGACATCGGCCGGAATGGCGAAGCCGATGCCGACCGAGTAGCCGTTCGGCGAATAGATGGCCGAGTTCACCCCGATCACCCTGCCGTGGATGTCAAAGGTCGGACCGCCCGAATTGCCCCGATTGATCGGGGCGTCGATCTGCATGTAGTCGACATAGGGGGTCGATGACTGGTCGATCTGGCGCCCATAGGCCGAGACGACGCCGGCGGTCACGGTGCCGCCCAGGCCCAACGGGTTGCCGATCGCCAGGACCCAGTCGCCGACGCGCGGTCGCGCCTCCGTCTCAAATCGCACGAACGGGAAGTTATTCCCTTCGACCCGCAGCACCGCCAGGTCGGTCTCGGGGTCGGTTCCAACCAAGGTCGCGGTCAGTTCGCGCTCGTCGGTCAGCCGCACCGTGATTTCCTCGGCATTGGCCACGACGTGATTGTTGGTGACGATGTAGCCGTCCGCCGAAATGAAAAAGCCAGACCCGGACCCGAGTTGCTCGGGCGGCTCAGGGGCGTCTTCGCCTTCCGGAATGGGCAGGTCGAACGGCAGGTCGCCGAAGCCGGGGATCTGCCTCAAGCTATTGGTGTTTGCACGCTGGCGCACGTCGATGGACACCACCGCCGGCGACACCGCATCGACAATGTCCGCAAACGACATCGGCGCGCCCGGAGGCGGCGAAAACACCGGCTGCCCCTGGGTCCGCACCAGCAGGGCGTCGGCAGGCGCCATGGGTTGAGCCCGCGCCGCCGGCCAGTCCAGCACCCCACCTGCCGTCGCTGCAGCCGCGATCGCCAGGCCGACCGCGGCGCCGGTGATGAACTCTTTACGCTTGAGCATGGTGACCTTCGGCGTCCTCTCGTCAGTCGCCGGTCGATCCGGCGGTGTTTCAGGGTGGGATACTAGGGGCAAATCCCTTGCAATCCCAAGGCCAGCGATAACGCCTCGCGAATGCGCCTAAACCTTGACGACGCGGCAAGAGATTGGCGCCGCATCAGGGCGCCGGGGCCGCCTCACCCTCGCGCCAGCGCCCCTCGCGTTTCAATGCGTCCGCGACCTCACGCGGCATATAGGTCTCATCGTGCTTGGCCAGCACCTGGCTAGCGGTGAACCCGCCGTCCGGTGCGAATACTCCCTGGACGACGACGCCCTGCCCCTCTCGAAACAGGTCCGGCAAGTCGCCCTGATAGGTCACGACCACCGAGGCGCCGCCGTCGGTCACCGAGAACTGGTTGGCGCCGTCGTGGCCGCGCGAAACAGACCCCGGCTCCACTAGGCCGCCTAGACGCACCGTTGCGCCCGGCGCGATTGTCGACCGGGCCACGTCGCTCGGTGAATAGAAATAGGTCACCTGCTCGCGCATCGCCCACAGCGTCAAGGCGGCGGCCAGCGCCAGCACCGGCGCCGCGATGGCGATGAAAATGAAGCGGCGCCGAGCGCGGGGAGATCGGGGAAGCAGCGGCATGGCGCTCGGCGTTTAGCCCTTCGCAGCGCCAAGGCCAAGCATCAGGCCGCCGCCGCATCCTTTCCACTGTCGGAGGCGACCGCCACAGCCGCGCGGCGGCGTACCAGCGCTCCCGCTTCTTCATTGCGCGACAGGCCCAGAAACTCGGCCGCGACTTCAATCAACTCGAGCGCGCGAGCGGGATCGCCAACGCCGCCATCGTGAAGCATCAGCAGCGCCTCTTCGGCATAGGCGTCGACGCGTTCAGCTACGGCCTGGGCGACAGATCGCCGCGCGCCTTCACACCCCAATTCGGCCGCAGCCGATCGAGCCCCCGCCAGGACACGAAGCAAAGCCCTGGCCCGATGAGCCGCCGGCGAATCCGGATCTGCCTTGAGGTCCGGCGCCATGCGCGACATCCGTCCAGCCAGTCGCGTACTGCCTAGCGGCAGGGCCGCTTCGACCGCCTTGGGCGCCGCGTTGAAGGCCGTTTCCAGCACTTCGGTGAGGCGACGCCGCACAGTCTGCAGCTTCTGCGTCCAACCTCCGCCGGCGGGCCCGGGGAACTCCACATCGAACTCACGAATGAGATCCGAGAGCGCCACAAGGTTCGCGACGCTCCGATCGGCCTCCTCACCTCCGAGGCCAGGCCCGCCCAGCTGAACGCGACCCGCCAGAAGTTCTATATGGCCGAGCAATCGGGCCGGGAAACTGGCCATCTCCGTGCCATCAATGAAGTCGGCTCCAGCCTGATCCGTCAGGCCGGCGATCAGACGGAGGATCTCGCCGGCCCGCGGCAGGTGCGCCATCAGAATTTCCATCAGGCGAGCACGTCCGTCCTCTCGAACGGCGTCGGCATCCTTGAAGGCCAGCCTCAGCGTCGTCAGGTGCTCGCCGTCCAGCCGGCCCAACCAATCCGGCAATCTGACAAGCGCCGAACGCGCAATCGGCGCCATATCGAAATAGGCCGCCAGATCGTCGGCCTCGGCCTCGCCGCGCAGTTTCAGACGGGAAGGATCCACGCTGCGGATTGCCGAAGCCGCCTCTGCACACAGTTTGTCGGCAGGCTCGGCTGGCGCGATCAACTGAGCCTCACGCTGAACCATGGCGGTCAGGTTTTCAGTCAGCTCCGGACGTCGCCGCGCAACTTCAGCCCAGATCTTCTTGGGAGCGAAGCGGGAAAACAGCGGCGCCGAAACCCCATCCCGGCGCGGCGCCATAAACCCAAGTACGGGCCCAAAGGCGTGGCGCAGCACGCTCCTGTCGAGGCGCTCCTGACGTGCAAGAGCCACGACGTCCGCGGCCAGCCCGCCGTCTGAACGATGAAATCGGGTCTCGATCGCCTCGAGAATCTCGTCGGGCGCCTGGTCCATCAAGACCGACATCGCCCGTCGTTTCGCTTCGGACAGGCCCGCCATCGCCATCCCCAAGGCGGACCGGTCTCGCCCGCACCATCACGATGAACGACTTAGGTTAAAGAAGCACTTGTGCTGAAATAGCCATTTCAGGCTGCGGACGCCGGCAATTCAAGCTCGACGCGAAGCCCGCCGAGGTCGGCGGAACCCAGGTCCAGCCGCCCCCCGTAAGACTTGACCAAATCATCGACGATCGAAAGCCCAAGCCCCGTTCCCGGCGCCGCCTCATCCAGGCGCGCGCCCCGTTTCAGCACCGCCTGGCGCTGATCCGCCGGCAGGCCGGGCCCGTCATCATCGACGCGGATCGTCAAGCGGCCCGGGTCCGATGCGAATGCGTTCACTCGAATACGCGCCTGACCCCACTTGCAGGCGTTTTCCAGCAAGTTGCCCAGCATCTCTTGCAGGTCCTGACGCTCGCCTCGGAAAGCCAGATCGTCCGGTGCGATCCAGTCGATCTCGATATTCTTGGAGCGAAAAGCCCGCTCCAGCAGGCTTGCCAGTTCATCAAGCACTTCGCCGACTGGCGTTGTCTCGTGCGTCTGCTGGGCGCGGGCGGCGGCGCGGGCGCGCTGCAGGTGGTGTTCGACCTGGGCTTTCATCAAAGCCGCCTGTTTGCGAACGGTATCCGCCAGCATTCCCTCGCTGGTGTCGGCCTCAGCCAGCATCACCGCCAATGGCGTTTTCAGCGCGTGGGCCAGATTTCCGACGTGCGTACGTTGTCGCTCCACGACTTCCTGGTTGTGGTCGAGCAGCGCATTCAGTTCCTGGGCCAGCGGCGCGATCTCGCCCGGATAGGCGCCGACCAACCTCTGGGTCTTGCCGCGCCTCACGTCCGCCACAGCGTCGCCCAGAGCGTACAGCGGCAGCAGGCCGACCCGCACCTGGATGAACACAGCGCCGATCAAGCCAATGCCGAGCAGCGCCAGCGCCGTCCAGGTCAGAAAGGCGAAATTGGAGATGTCCTGGTCGACATCGCTGCGATCCAGCGCCGACAGAAAGATCACGGGCGCCTCGCGATTGGGCAAGGTGCGCGCCACCGCCATGATCCGCAAAGGCTGCTCGTCGGGGCCGATCGCGTCGTAGAAATAGGGTTCTCCTGGCGCCGCCAGGATCATGCCCGGGCCATCCATCGGCGCCGGCAACCCATAGTCGAACAAGGATTCCGACCGCGTCAGGGGCCGAAAGCCATGCACCGGGTCCGGCTCGACCACTGACCAGTATTTTCCGGAATAGGCTCTGAGCGTTCGCGCATCCTGAACCGGCGGCGTGATGACATATCCGTCCTGCACACGCGTGACCGCCGCCACCTCGATATCTGTAGCCTGCAACGAGCTTTCGAGCCGTCGCGTCGCGGCATCGCGAAACGCCGTCGTCAACAACAGTCCCGTCAGCACCAGCGCCAGGATGCTCCACGCTCCCGCCAGCCAGATCAGCCGGCCGGTCAGGGAGCCGCGGGTCTCCACGGCCGGCTCGACGGCCGGCGCGTCGGTCATGCGTCGCTCTCGCCCTCAAGAGCCGTCAGGCGATAGCCGAGCCCTCGCACGGTTTCGATCCGGTCCGGTCCGATCTTCTTGCGCACGCGACCGACAAAGACCTCAATTGTATTGGAATCGCGGTCGAAGTCCTGATCGTAGAGATGTTCGACCAACTCGGTCCGGCTGATCACCCGGCCCTGGTGCATCATCATGTAGTGCAGCAACCGATATTCCAGCGATGTCAGCCGGATCGGCTCGCCGTCGACGCTCGCCCGGGCGGCGCGCGGGTCTAGACGCAAGGCTCCACAGCTCAGCGTCGCGGTGGCGTGACCGGCCGACCGCCGTAGTAGCGCCCGCAAGCGCGCCAGCAGCTCTTCGGTATGGAACGGCTTGGTCAGATAGTCGTCGGCCCCGGCGTCAAAGCCCGTCACCTTGTCAGACCAGGCGCTGCGCGCCGTCAGAATCAGCACCGGCGTCGAGCGCCCTTCGCGCCGCCAGCGCTCAAGCACCGACACGCCGTCGATCTTGGGCAGGCCGAGGTCCAGGATCACCGCGTCATAAGGCTCGGTGTCGCCGAGAAAATGGGCCTCCTCGCCGTCGCCTGCATGATCCACCGCATAGCCGGCGTCAGCCAGGGCCGCCTTCAGTTGGCGCGTAAGGTCGGGATCGTCCTCGACCAGCAGAATTCGCATGGATCAGCTTTCTCCGAGAACGGCGCCGGTGCGTTGATCGACATAGATGTTGCCGATTCGACCGCCCGGATATTCCCAGATAATCACATAGATGGCGCGCCCGTCACGCGTTGTGGCCTGGGCGTCCAGCATCTGGCCCTGGCGCGAGGCGCGAAGTCGACGCACCACTTCGCTCAGACTGACCCGCTGGCCGTCATCCTGCCGGGCCCGAAACTGCTGGTAGCTAATCGGCGTCAGCTCCGGCGCGGTCACGGGATCGGCCGACGCTGCAGCCGGAGCCGCCAGCGCCGCCGCTGCGGCGAAAAGAACGAGGTAGCGTTTCATAACGACCAGTAGGTACGTCGATGCCTCTGAACGGGGACTGAACGGCCAGTTTACAGTTCGCAGAGACATGGCGCCAACCTCAACGCGCCTCGGGCGAATAGGGCCGATGGGCCCGCCAATCCTCGGCGAAGGCTTCGAGCTCTCGGTCCGCCGTCCTCGGCAGGGTCACAACCAGCTTGACCAGAAGGTCGCCCCGCTTGCCGGTCCGGGCGTCGAACGCGCCGCGGCCCTTCAGACGCATGATCTGACCGGAATTGGCGCCCTTGGCGATCTTGAGCTTGACCGTCCCATCCGGCGTCTGGACCGTGGCCTTGCCGCCCAGCACCGCGTCCGGCACCGACACGGGCGCCTCCATGTGCAGATTGGCGCCCTCGCGGCGGTAGATCGGGTGCTGAGCCACCACGATTTCGATCAAAGCATCGCCGGCCGGCCCACTCTGGCGACCAGGCGCGCCTTGGCCCTTCAGTCTCAGCACCTGGCCGTCTGCAGCGCCTCTTGGGATCGCCACATCCAGCGTTCGTCCATCCGAAAAGGCGATCCGCCGCGTGCCGCCGGCGATCGATTCCTCCAGCGAAATTTCCATCCGGGCGCGGATGTCCTGCCCGCGCGCCGGCCCGCGCGCACGGCCGCCCAAACCGCCGAACATCTCGAAGATGTCGTCCAGATCTGCACCCTCAAAACGCGCGGAGGCATCCCCGCCCGCCGATCCGGCTCCCCTGCCGCCAAACCCGCCACGGAACTGGTCGCGTCCATCCGCGTCGATTTCGCCGCGGTCGAATCTGGCCCGCTTCTCATCGTCGCCGAGCAGGTCAAAGGCCGCTGTGACGCGCTTGAACCGCTCTTCCGCCGGCTTGTTGTCGGGGTTGCGGTCCGGGTGCAGCTCCTTGGCGAGCTTGTGGAACGCCTTGCGAATTTCCGCCTTGGAGGCGGTCCGCGCCACACCCAGCTCCTTGTATGGATCGCCCGCCAACCTCTTTGGACCTCTCAGGACCGCGCCGAAGTCTGGTGAGTTAGGCCATTCGCCGATCCGCGCAACCCCGCATCGTCACACGTCGAGCGTCGCAGCCACGCCCCAGCCCCAGATCGCCGAGCCCTGGGCGACTCGAATGCGCAGGGCCGAAGGGCTCAATCCGGACAAAACCCTCGCCTGTTCAGCGACGCTCCACACCAGGGTTGTCGTCGCGGCTTCATAGGCCGCCACCGCGACCCCATCGGCCAGGATCTCAACCCGATAGACCTCCCGCTCCTCGCCCAACGGCGGCTCCAGATCCCAACTGTCGCCGCTCGTACGCGCACGCCGGATCCAGCTGATCTGGATCGCACCATCGTCCATCGACGCCGCCCGCAAATGCGCCGGTGACCATGGGCGCAGCGACAGCCCGCGCCAGGTCAGCGCCGCCTGAGTGCTGGCGGCGCCGCCGGCCGGCGTCCCCGCTGCTGCGGCGCGGGCGATGAGCGACAGGCCGCGCTCCGCCTCCGTCATCGGGACAGCGGTTAGCGGCTCATCCAGCAGCACCGCCGTCGCCCCTGCCGCCGCGCCAAGAGCCGCCTGGATCTCCGTCCCATCCTGCCCGCGCAAAAGCCCCCACAACCGCCAATGATCTGTTCCGACCAGGTCCGCCGTCTGGAACTGTATCAGCTCCCAGCCGCCATCCGCCGCCTGTACGGCGACCCGGTTGGCCCCGTTCAACACCGCAGCCGCGGACGCCGATTGCGGCGCGCGGCCCTCGATTCGCAGCGCCAGCGTGTTCGTCCGATCCCAGCGCCCGGCCGACCCCGGCGCCAGCGGCTCGATCAGGACCCCCGGCGTCGCGGGCGTCTCGATCCGCGCCCGCACCGTCAGGCTCTCCGCATCCACGCCCAGATGCAGGTCAAGTGGCCGCCACGGGCGCCCTGCCGCCGCCGCCAGCAGCCGGTCGTCGTCACCCCGCCCCGGCAGGTCGAGCAGGCGCAGCCATGGCGCCCCCGGTATTGGCGTGGGGTCGCCGGGCCGCCATCGCTCATCGCCCGCCGCCACAACGGCGCCCGTCTCGGGCGCGATCACCGCGCGGCACGTCTCGCCGTGATCCAGCCTCAGCACCCGCCATCGGTCCGCCTCACCGGGCGGGACCACCAGATCCCCAGCCTCAAGCCCCAACCCAGCCAGCGGCGCCAGATGCAACCGCCGCTCCACCCGATGCGCCCCCGCCCGCGCCAGGGCCGTGTGCGCCACCGCCTCCGCCAGCCCTTCACCCGTCACGATCGGCAGATCCAGATGGATCGCCTCGCCGTTCGCCCCATCAGTTCTGGCCGACACCGCGCCAATGGCGTAGTCCGCTGCACCGTCAATGAACCGCACGCTCGCGGCGCCGGGCGCCGGTTCGACCCGGCGCGCGGTTTCATCGGGCGCCCCGCGCTCAGGCAAGGCGAGATCAGCCTCGCTCAGCGAGCGCTCATCGCCGCGCCGCACAAACGCCAGCCGCCCGCCCCGTTCTGCGGCGTCCAGGCCCAAGGCCAGCAGCAGCGGGGCCAGCGCCGCCGAGGCCGTCATCGGCCGATCAATCAGATAGCCCTCAAGGACGCCTTCGACTTCGCTGAGGTCCAGATCCTCAAGCCCCACGCCCGCCCTGGACGCGATGGCCGCGATCAGGTCCGCCGCCTCGCCGTGCAGCCGTCCGTTCAGCCAATGCCCGGTGCGCCAGTTGCCGCCATCAGCCCAGATCGCCGTGCGCCCTGGAAAATCGGGATAGGGGCGCGCGTCCCAACACCAGGCGTCCATCGCTGCGATCACACCGGCCGCCCCACGTGCGACAGAGCAATCACAGACCCAACGGCGCTTTGCTTGGTCTCACGCGCGGCTTCACGCCGCCGGCCAAACGGCCGTCGCCAGTCGAACATCGATGTCTCCGAAGGTGGCTGAAGGCCCAGCTCTCGAGCCAGCACCAAACCTATCCGACCAGCGCAACTGGCGGACAATCTGCGATCGGAAAGCTATAACCTATTGTTCTACGAAGATGTTGTGGTCAGAACTGCGGGTGCATTCACTCGCCGCCGCCCGCTTCCCGGCGATGCGCCCGCGTACGCAGACAGCGCGTCGCCCTCTCCGGCCGCTAGGCCGCCGCCACGCTCCCGTCGCTGACGTCGCGCCCGGTGTCCAGCCACGCCGCCACCGTGCGGGCCAGCTCCGCGATATTGATCGGCTTGCCGACGTGGCCGTTCATGCCGGCGTCCAGGCATTTCTGAATCTGTTCGGGCTGAACATTGGCCGTCAGCGCGATGATCGGCAGCCGCGCATGGTCTCCGCCCAGCGCCCGGATCCGCCGCGTCGCCTCCAGCCCGTCCATTTCGGGCATGTGCATATCCATCAGCACCAGATCGAAATCGATCACCTGGACGGCCGCCAGGGCTTCGACGCCATCGTGGACGACCTCCGCCTCGGCTCCCAACTGCGTCAGTATGGCGCTGACCAGCTCGCGGTTGGCGGCCGCGTCGTCGGCCACCAGGATGCGCGCGCTGCGCTCCGGAATGGAGGCCGGTTCGGCCTGAACCGCCGCCGTCGCTTCGGTCGGTTGCAGCGGCGCCTCGAACCAGAACGTCGAGCCCTCGCCGAGCCGGCTCTCGGCTCCGATCTCGCCGCCCATCTTTTCGATCAGACGCTTTGAGATCGCCAGGCCCAGGCCGGTGCCGCCGAAGGTGCGCGTGGTCGACTGGTCCGCCTGGGTGAACCGTTCGAACAGGGCCTCCAGCTTGTCTGGCGCGATGCCCATGCCCGTATCGCTGACCGCAACCCTCAGGCGCCAGCCGCCATCCGCCGCCGGCGCCCCGCCGACCATCAGGCGGACCTGTCCCTTGGCCGTGAATTTCATCGCGTTCGACAGGAAGTTCAGCGTCACCTGCCGCAACCGACCTTCATCGCCCAGCAGCGCCTGAGGCGCCGCCGGATCGACCTGGACGATCAGGTCCAGCCCCTTCTCGGCCCGCTGCGCCTCCATCAGGTCGCCGGCCCCTTGGGCGAAGTCCCACAGGTGGAAGGGATGCGGATCCATCTCCACCGCCTCGGCCTCCAGCTTGGAATAGTCGAGGATGTCGTTGATGACGCTCAGCAGCGCCTCGCTGCCGGTTGCGATCCGGTCGACATGGCGCTGGTCCTCATCGCTCAAGCTGGTGCTCGACTTGAGCAGCCCGGCGAACCCGATCACGCTGGTCAGCGGCGTCCGCAGCTCGTGGCTCATATTGGCCAGAAATTCCGACTTGGCCTGACCCGCGGCCTCGGCCTTGACCAGCGCCTCGCGCAGCTCTTCCTCAAGCCGCCGCGTCGCCGTCACGTCGCGCACGACGTCCTGAATTTCGACCACCCGGCCCCTGGCGTCGCGCACGATCCGCGAGCGCGTCTCGTAGTGGCGTTCCTCGCCGTCCTCGTTGATGGCGCGATACTGCTGGGAGAACAGGGTCCCTTCCGGGTTGTCGCGCAGAAACGCGGTCAGCTTGGCCACCGCGCCCGCCGCGTCGTCCGGATGGATCAGGCCGACCACCGGCGTGCCCAGCACCGCCTCGGGCTTGAGGCCCGTGATGTCCTCGACCGCCGGCGACACATAGGTCACGTTCATGTCGTAGCCGTAGGTGACGATGACGTCCTGCGACCGGTCAGCCAGCAGCCGATAGTGTTCCTCGTTCTGCCGGCTTTCCTCCAGAGCGGCCTTGAGCCGGTCCTCCAGGGCCTTGCGCTCCGAGGCGTCGCGGATCACCACGATGACTTCCTCCGGCAGGCCGTCCTCGCGTTCGACGCGCTGAAACCGGCTTTCGACCCAGACGAAGTCGCCGCTGCGGTGCAGCGCCCGGTGCAGGATTGTCGTCCGCGACGACCCGCCCAGGACCGCCCGGACCACGTCCAGCACCTGTTTCCGATCATCAGGATGAACGTAGTCCATCGACTGGCCGCTCATCTCCTCCATCCGCCAACCGAGCAACTGCTCGATCGCCGGTGAAATATAGGCCCCGGTCCCGTCCGCGCGCACGCGTGAGATGACGTCAGCCATATTGTCGGCCAAGAGACGGTAGCGGGCCTCGCTCTTGCGCGCCTGGCTCAGGGCGTTGCGTTCGTCGGTAACGTCGCGGAATACGCCAAACAGGGCCCGCACCTCGCCGTTTGGGCCGATCTCGGCCGCCGCTCGCGACTGGACGAGACGTTCGGCGCCGTCACACGAGTTCAGCCGGGCCTCGAACTGCATGTCTTGGCCGCTTGCCGTGATCTCGGCCAAACATCGCCGGACCTCGATCTGGTCATCGGGGTGATAGAAGGCCACGGCTTCGTTCAGGCTCGGCTTGAAACCGTCGTCATCGAAGCCGTGGATCCGATAGACCTCGTCCGACCAGCTCACCGTCTGGGCGCCGACATCCAGCCGCCAGTGCCCGACGCCGGACATCGCTTCGGCCAGGTCCAGCATCGCCAGTTCTTCGGACTGACGACGCTGCTCGGCATCGCGGTCCAGAATGTCGGCGGCCATCGCCGCCAGATTCCTCAGCGCCGTCAACTTCGCATCGTCCGGCCGCTCGCGCGGGACCACGTCCAGCACGCACAGCGAGCCGGCGTGCCGCCCATCGCGCAGGGTGATCACCGCCCCACAGTAGAACCGGACATGATTGGGGCCGGACACCACTGAGTTGTCACAGAACCGCGGGTCCGCCGAGGCGTCCTCCACGACCAGCACCGCGCCCCTTCCCATCGCCAGCGCCGCTTCGGTGAAGCTCGCCTTCTTGGGCGCCGTGTCGCGGCAGACATTGACGCCGCCGCGCAGCTCCATCCCGTCTTCACCGCTCAGAACCACCGTCGCTCCGGGAGCCGCAAACAAGGTGACGGCGATCTCGGTGAGACGGTTCAGGGATTCAGTCGTACGGGCGTGAGGCATGATACGCTTTCGTTTCAGCCCAGACTGACCGCGAAGCGCAAAGATTAGGTTAGCGTCACCTCAGAGCGTTCGCCGAACACGTGTATCAACCGCGCTCCTCAACCAGGTCCCAGGCGGCGAAATCCAGCGCATCCTCCGGGTCGGCCAGCGCCGTCTCGCTGATGGTTTCGCCGCGCACGCTGACACCGGCCGCATGGACCGTCTCGGGGTCGCCCGAAACCAGGGGGTGCCACCAGGCCAGCCCACGCCCCTCGTGCAATCGTCGATAGGCGCAGGACCGAGGCATCCACTCCAGCGCCTCAACGTTGAACGGCGTCAGCTTGATGCAATCCGGCACGAACTGCTTGCGGTTCTCATAGTCCGAGCACCGGCACGCCTGCGGATCGAACAGCTTGCAGTGCACCCGCGTCGGGATGACCTCCAGCGTCTCCTCGTCCTCGAAGCGCACCAGACAGCACAGGCCGCACCCGTCGCAGAGCGATTCCCACTCCGCCTCGGTCATCTCGTGCAGCTGTTTGCTTTCCCAGAAGGGCTTCATGGCGGTCCCTATGCCCGCTATCGACCGTCGGGAGAAGACGGCGCCGGCGCGTCGTCGTCAGCCGCCGCGCTGCGCTTCCATCTCATCGGCCCGCTCAAGCAGCGCCCGGCATTGCTCCGGCGCCCGGTCCTGGACGACCGAACAGACGTGGCGGATCGAATCCAGGCCCAACTGCTCGCCACGCGGAAGCATCAGGGTATAGGCGGCCTGGGTGATCTCACGGACCCGCTGGGTGTTCAGACCAACGCCCTGCATTTCCTCCAGCGTCATGGTCTCCGTCATCGCGCGCAGCACATCGGCCTTCAGGAACGGCCGCTGGCTCTCCAGATAGGCAGCAAAGGCCGCGTCGATATCGGCATGGACCGACTCCGGAAACGCCGCGCGCATCGTCGCCGACAATGGCCTCAACTGGCTGATCACCCGCTCGGCCTGCGCCGCAGCCTCTTCGGCGTAGTGCTCGGCCACATAAGCCTGTTCCTCGGGCGTGACCGCGCGCGCGGCGATGGCCTGGGCGCTCTGAGCCCACGCCGAGGGCGCGGTCAGCAACACGGCGCCGATCACCAGGCCGGTCCGCAAAAGGGTCATGAAGCATCATCCTCACCTGTCCGACCGCACTGCCAGCGCCGGCATGGCGATGCAACCGCCTCCGGAACGAGGGCGGCGCCGGCGCCCACCCGCCGCGCCCCGCCTTGCCAGCGGTCGTCGCCCCGGCCTAACTGCCCCCCTTGTTCCACGGGGGCCTTATGTTCGCTCGTCTTCTCGTCGCATTCGCGCTGGTTCTTTGCCCGCTTGCGGCCCAGGCCCAGCCCGCCACCGTTGATCAGCGGCTCTCCGGCCAGGGCTATGACGAGACCATCCCGTCGCCCGAGCGCGTGCTCGGCTACGCCTTGGGCGAGCGCCTCAGTCGCTCCAACGATGTCCTGCGCTATTTCGAGGCCCTGGCCGCCGCCGCGCCGGACCGGATGATCCTGGGCCGCTACGGCCAGACCTGGGAGGGCCGGCCCCTGCCCTATGCGATCATCGCCTCACCGGCCAATCTACGCCGCATCTCGGCCATCCGCGAGGCCTCTCTCGCCCTGACCGATCCGCGCCTGGGCGCCGCCACGCCGAGCGCCGACCAGCCGGTCGTCGTCTGGCTGATGTATTCGGTCCACGGCAATGAAATCAGCCCGGCCGAAGCCGCCATGGCCACCGCCCGACACCTCTTGGCCTCGCGCGATTCCGAGGTCGCCGAATGGCTGGACAACGTTGTCGTCATCCTGGTCCCGACCCAGAACCCGGATGGCCGCGACCGCTTCATGAACGCCTACTATCAAGCGCTCGGCCTTCAGCCCGACCCCGACCGCCTCTCGGTCGAGCGCGATGAGCCGTGGCCGTCCGGTCGGCCCAACCACTATCTGTTCGACCTGAACCGCGACTGGTTCGCCCAGACCCAGCCCGAGACGCGCGGCCATTCGGCCCTGATGCGCCAGTGGCGCCCCCAGGTCGTCGTCGACGCCCATGAGATGAGCACCGACGATCCCTTCTTCTTCCCGCCCGAGGCCGAGCCGTTCAATCCGCTCCTGCCCGAGGCCCAACTGCGCGCCCGCCACACCTTCGGACGCGGCAACGCCGAAGCCTTCGACCGCGAGGGTGTCGAATATTACACCCGCGAGACCTTCGACGCCTTCTATCCCGGCTACGGCGACGGCTGGCCGTCCTATCTGGGCGCCGTCGGCATGACCTATGAACAGGGCTCGGCCCGAGGCCTGGTCGCGCGCCGCTCCAACGGCGAGCTGCTGACCTACCGCACCACGGTGCGGAACCACTTCCTGGCCTCGCTGGCGACCATCCGCACCGCCGCCGCCAACCGGGTTCAGCTGCTGAACGATTTCGCCGCCTACTATCGCCAGGCCGTCGCCGAGGGCGGTTCGGGCGCCTGGATCCTGTCGCGCGGCGACGTCGATCCGGGCTCGGCCGACGCCCTGGCCGCCCTGCTCGCTCGTCAGGGCATCGAGGTCTCGCGCGCGTCCGCCGACTTCCGCGCCTGCGGCCGCGCCTACCGCGCCGGTGACTACGTCATCCGCCGGGGCCAGCCGCTAGGCCGCCTCCTGCAGGTGCTGATGGATCCCTCCATCACCATGCGCGACGGCTTCATCCAGGCCCAGGAGGCCCGGCGTCGCCACGGCCTCTACGCCGAGGTCTATGACATCACCGCCTGGGCCCTGCCCGGCTCCTACGGCGTCGATGCGCTTGAGTGCCGTTCGGCCCCCGCCGTCGCCGTCACCCAGATCGACGCCGACGGCGTCCCCGGCGCCGTCACCGGCGCGGCGGATCCGGTCGCCTATGTCGTCCCCTCCGGCTCCCAGGCCATGGGCGTCACGACCCGCGCCCTGCGCGCCGGCATCCGCGTGCGCTCGCCGGAGGCGGCCTTCTCCGTGGGTGATCGCACCTTCCCGGCCGGCTCGGTCATCCTCAGCCGCGCCGGCTCGCCGGACGATTTCGACGCCCTGGTCGCCCGCATCGCTGGGGAAGCCCGCGCCGAAGTCATCGGCCTGGACGACACCTGGGTCACAGACGGTCCCAGCCTGGCCTCGGACCGCTCGCCCCTGATTCCGCCGGTCCGCATCGCCCTGGCCTGGGACGAGCCGACCGATTCCTCCTCCGCGGGCGCCATCCGCTATGTGCTGGAACAGCGCTACGGCTATCCCGTCACCATCCTCCGCACCGAGAATCTGGCCCGCGCCGACCTCAGCCGCTATCAGGTGGTGATCCTGCCCGACGCCTGGGGCAGCTACGACGCCGCCCTGGCCGCCCCTCTGCGCCAATGGGTCCAGCGCGGTGGAACGCTCGTCGGCATCGGCTCGGGCGCCGATCTGATGATGGCCGGCGACAGTCCCATGCTCGCCACCGCTCGCGAGCCGCTCCTGTCCGCTGATGGCCAGGCCATCCCCGCCCCCGCCGCCGAGCCTCGAATCATCGGCGGCGACGCCGCCTACGCCGAGGCCATCCGCCCGGCTGAACAGACCCCCGACAGCGTCCTGGGCGTCCTGGCTCAGGTCGAGGTCGACCACAATCACTGGCTCTCAGCCGGCCTGCCCGACCGCCTGACCGTCCTAGTCAACGGCGCCGCCATCTATGAGCCCCTGCGCCAGGACGAGGGAACCAACGTGCTGCGCTACGTCTCGGCCCGCGATCTGCCCGTCGCCGGCCACCTCTGGGCCGAGAACCGCGCCCAGCTGGCCTTCAAACCCTATGTCATGGTCAACAGCGTCGGCCGCGGCCAGGTCGTCGCCTTCACCCAGGACCCCACCTTCCGCGGCTTCCTGCACGGCCAGGACGTGCTTTTCCTGAACGCCATCTTCCGGGGGGCCGCGCATTCAAGTCCTATTCGCTAATCTATCCGCTCACCCCGGCGAAGGCCGGGGCCCAGATGAAATGACGCCAGCTTGTCTAGCGTGACCTAAATCGCCTCCGGCTCAAGTGAGCCATACGATCTGGACCCCGGCCTTCGCCGGGGGGAGCGGTAGAGAAGACAAACGGCGCCTAGCGCCCTATGTCCCTACTCCCTAATCCCTACTCCCTACTCCCTACTCCGCCATGGCCCGCGCCCCACTCGTCTCCCTCCGCGACGTCCGCCTGCAGGACGGCCCCTTGCCCCTGTTCGACGGCGTCGACCTGGCCATAGAGCCGGGCCAACACGCCTGTCTCGTCGGTCGCAACGGCGCGGGCAAATCGACCTTGATGAAGCTGGTCATGGGCCTGATCGAGCCGGATTCGGGAGAGCGCGCGGTCCAGGCCGGAGCCCGCTTCGCCTATGTCCCGCAGGAGCCCCAGATCAAGGGCCCGACCCTGCGCGATCATGCGACGTCCGGCGGGGCCGATCCCTGGACCGCCGACCAGTGGCTGGAGACCTTCGGCCTGGATCCCGCCAAGCCCGCCCAGCGGCTCTCCGGCGGCGAGACCCGCCGCGCCGACCTGGCCCGCGCCTTCGCCGAACAGCCGGACCTGTTGCTGCTCGACGAGCCGACCAACCATCTCGACATCCTGGCCATCGAAACGCTGGAGGCCGAACTCAAGGCCGCCCGTTTCGCCGTCCTGATGGTCAGCCACGACCGCACCTTTCTGGAGCGCACGACCAGACGCTGTTTCTGGCTGGAGAACCGCCGCGTCCGCACCCTCGACAAGGGCTTCAAGGCCTTCGACGCCTGGGCCGCCAAGGTCACCGAGGAAGAGGCCGAATCCCTGCGTCGCCTGACCAAGGAGATCGAGCGCGAGACCTACACCTTCTACCGCTCCATCACCGCCCAGCGCACCCGCAACGAAGGCCGCGCCCGCCGTCTCGACGCCCTGCGCCAGGACCGCTCCGCCCGCGTCGCCGACCTCCCGCGCGAGATCAACCTCGGCGTCGATTCCGGCCAGACCTCCGGCAAGCTGGTGGCCGAACTGAAAGGCGTCTCCAAGTCCTTCTCCGCCCCGGCGCACAGCGGGGGGGAGGGCGACCACGACGTGGTGACGGGGGCTGCCGGCGCCCGCACCATCCTCAAGCCCTTCTCCACCAAGGTCTTGCGCGGCGATCGCCTGGCCATCGTCGGCCCCAATGGCGCGGGCAAGACCACCCTCGTGCGCCTCCTGCTGGGCGAGATGCAGCCCGACGCCGGCTCTATCCGTCTGGGCGTCAATCTCCAGCCGGTCTATCTGGACCAGGCCCGCGCCGACCTGCGCTCGGACATGACCCTGTGGGACGCCCTGACGCCGCTCGGCGGCGATTCCATCCTGGTGCGCGGCCACTCCAAACACGTCGCCGCCTACGCCAAGGACTTCCTGTTCAAGGAAAGCCAGCTGCGCCAGCCGGTCTCCACCCTCTCGGGCGGCGAGCGCAATCGCCTGCTGCTCGCCCGCGCCCTGGCCCAGCCGGCCAATCTGCTGATCCTGGACGAGCCGACCAACGACCTGGACATGGAGACGCTCGACCGGCTCGAAGACCTGCTGGAAGACTACGACGGCACCCTCATCCTGGTCAGCCACGACCGCGACTTCATCGACCGTCTGGCCACCTCCACCATCGCCCTGAACGGCCGCGGCGACGCCGTCGAAACCCCCGGCGGCTGGACCGATTTTGTGCGCCAGAACCCTGGGTTCCTCAGCGCCGCTCCTGTCTCTCCCCCTCCCGGGGGGAGCGGTCGCGCAGCGACCGAGGGGGGCAAGTCAGTCCAGGCGCCCGCGCCGAAGACGTCCGCCAAACTCTCCTACAAGGACGCCCGCCGCCTCGAAGAAGCCGGGCGCGAGGTGGAATCCCTCCCCGCCGCCATCGAAGCCCTCGAAACCGCCCTGGCCGACCCCGCCCTCTACGCCGCCAACCGCAAGCGCTTCGACACGCTCTCCGCCGACCTCGACGCCGCCCGCGCGAAACTGGAAGCCGCCGAGTCAGATTGGCTCCGTCTGGAAGAGATGAAGGCGGGGCTGACGAGTTAAGCCTCACCCCTTGCCGCTCATCCCCGCGAAAGCGGGGACCCAGTGTTTTGGGTGATGCATCGCTTCGGACCGACCGCAACGCCGCCCCGAGATACATGGCGCGCTGGACAGTCCTGGGTCCCCGCTTTCGCGGGGATGAGCGGCGAATTTGAATTGGACCTCATATCCCCGCCCGCATTTCTGGGGACAACCTAGCCGCTTGGATTATCTCGGCTTTCTCAATCCCGCCCCCCCGATCCGCGTGGTTATCCACCGTCCATCCCCGATGCGCCCGCCAACATCGCCCCCGCCCCGCTTGCCAGCGGTCCGGTTCTGCGAGAGCGTGTCCTTGCCGACGGACATCGCGGCGCGGAACTCCGGGGAGACCCGGGCTTCAAGCGGCGGAACCGGCCACTGGACAAGGCCTTCAGGGGGAACCCAGGAGAGACCGGGACGGGCCTGACCAAGGAGCGATCCGAGGGAAGGCGGACTTCAAAACCCGGCGGGGCGACTCGCCAAGGAGGAAGACCAGGCAAGGACAGGACGATCATTCAGACACCGGGTCCGCCCGCCGTCAGAATGTGACCTCCGACCCGTAACGGACCAATGTCCAACCCGGACTTGGTGAGGGGTCGATGAGCCAGGGTTCGCCCCGGCCGTCGCCCCTCGATCCGTTTCCGGCCCCCCGTTTTCCCGCCAAAATTGTCATCCCGGAATTCGCGCTGGCGAATATCCGGGACAAGTCGGGCAAACGCGCCGATTCGCGCGGCGTGAACGCCCGCTTCCGCGCGCCTCAATCTATTGAATTGCCGAATCTAAACGGCACGGCGGCGCCTGCCGTTCTCGTCATCGGGAACACCCCCAGACTCCAGGTCGGTCTTTGACATTGTTCAGCCGATGCCGCCGGAGCGTCCTGGCGTTGGCGCCGGCCGCACCCGTGTAGCAGACCGACAAATCTGGCCGGATTTTGCACCTTTTGCACCTTTTGCACCTTTTGCACCCCATTCACCGGGTGCAAAACTTGGCTCCAGACGCCAAGCTCCAAGCTCCAAGCCCCAAGCCTCAAGCCCTGCCCTCCAGACCCCGCCTTTCCATCGCCGCCCCCCCTCGCTAGGCTCCCCTCACGTCGCGGGGATTCTCACCATGGACCGCAGGTCGCTTATCGCCAGCCTCACGGGCGGCGCCGGTCTGGCCGCCGCCGCCGGGCTGGGCGCGCTGTCCGCCTGCCAGCCGCGGCGCGAGCCGACCGACCGCTATGGCCGCACCCGCATTCGCTTCGCCACCGACTGGCGCGCCCAGGCCGAGCACGCCGGCTTTTACCAGGCCGTCGCCAACGGCTCCTATTCGCGCCGAGATCTGACCGTCGAGATCATCCAGGGCGGCCCTTCGGTCAATGTGCCCCAGTTGCTCGCGTCCGGTCAGGTCGAGCTGGGGATGGGCTCCAACTCCTTCATTCCCATGAACCTGACGGCCGAAGGCGCGCCGGTCTCGGTCGTGGCCGCCTTCTTCCAGAAGGACCCCCAGGTCCTGATCGCCCATCCCGAAGCGGCCCTGCGTTCCATCGCCGATCTGGCCGGCCGGCCCTTCCTGTTGTCGGACGCCTCGGTCACCGCCTTCTGGGTCTGGCTCAAGGCCCGGTACGGCTTCACCGATTCCCAGGTGCGACCCTACACCTTCAACCCGGCCCCCTTCCTGGCCGACCCCACGGCGGTCCAACAGGGCTATCTGACCTCCGAGCCCTATACGATCGAGACCGAGGCCGGCTTCCAGCCGCGTACCTTCCTCCTGGCCGATGAGGGCTATCCCTCCTACGCCAATATGCTCCTGGCTCCCGACGGGCTGATCCGCGACAACCGCTCGGTCGTCGCCCGCTTCATCGAAGGCTCGGTCGAGGGCTGGCGCTCCTACCTCGAAGACGATCCGACTCCGGCCGAGACCCTGATCAAGCGCGCCAACCCCGAGATGACCCAGGAGTTGCTGACCTGGGCCCGCGAACAGCTCATCGCCAATGAAATCGTGGTCAGCCCCGAAGGCCGCATCGGCGATATGAGCGCCGCCCGCTGGCAGGAGTTCTTCACCGTCACCTCCGAAGCCGGCGTCTATGCGCCCGACGTCGACTGGCGCTCGGCCTTCACCCTCGACTTCCTGCGCAGCTGACCGCTCGTCGTGTCCTTGGTGATCCCTTGGTGTCCGTCGTGATGACCCTTCGAAATCGCCGACCGAGCAGGTTCATCACACCGGCCACAACGCACACACAACGGGCACGACGACATCACGCACGCATCGAGAACGGGCTTGGTCTCTAATGTCCGCCATCGCCGCACTGACTGATGCAGTCGTCGCCTACGGCTCGTCCCCGGCGCTCGCCCCCGTCAGCCTTACCCTCGAGCCCGGCCGCATCACCGCCCTGATCGGTCCTTCCGGCTGCGGCAAATCCACGGTGCTGCGCCTGCTGGCCGGGCTCCAGCCGCCGACGACCGGCGCCGTCCAGCGCGCCGTCGGTCCCGGCGAAACCGGCATGGTGTTCCAGGCCCCCACGCTCGCGCCCTGGCTCTCCGCTCGCGCAAACGTCGCCCTGCCGCTCCGCCTCTCAGGCCGCCCCGCCGATACGGCGAACGCCGCCGCCGAGGCCGAGCTCGACCGCGTCGGCCTCGCCCATGCCAGCGCGCTCAAGCCGCGCCAGCTATCCGGCGGCATGGCCATGCGCGCCGCGCTCGCGCGCGCGCTCGTCACCCGCCCGCGCCTGCTCTTGCTGGACGAACCCTTCGCCGCCCTCGACGCCCTCACCCGCCGGGCCCTGATCGACGATGTGCTGGCCCTCTGGTCCGACAGCCGCCCCGGCGTCCTGTTCGTCACCCACGATGTCGAAGAGGCCGTCTATCTGGCCCACCGTGTCCTGGTCATGAGCCCGGCGCCCGGTCGCATCGTCGCCGAGATCGCAACCCCCGGCGACCTGCCCCGTGCTTCCGACTTCCGCACCGGGGCGGCATTCCGCGCCGGCGTCGAACAGGTGCTGGCCGCCATCACGAATGCGGAGGCCGCGGCATGATCCGCCTGGCCCCCATCCTGTTCGCCCTGGCCCTGCTCGCGATCTGGGAAGCGGCCTGCCGTCTCCTGGCGGTCCCGGCCTATCTCCTGCCCGCTCCCACCGCCGTCATCGCCGCCCTGATCGACCGCGGCCCCCTGCTGCTCTCCGCCGCCGTCCACACCCTTGTGATGGCCTTGGGCGGCCTGGCGCTCGCCGCCGTCATCGCCGCGCCCCTGGCCATGCTCGCCGCCTCCAGCCGCTGGGCCTCCGCCGCCCTGCGTCCCTTCGCCGTCACCGTACAGGTCACCCCGGTGGTGGCCATCGCGCCCCTGGTCGTCATCTGGGCCGGGCTCGACAACTCCGAGCGCGCAGTCATGGCCCTGGCCGCCGTGGTCGCCTTCTTCCCACTGTTCTCCGGCTTCCTCACCGGCCTGACCTCAGCCGACCCGGACCTTGAGCGACTGTTTGACCTCTACGGCGCCCGGCCGCTGGACCGGCTGATCCGCCTGCGCCTTCCGTCCGCCGCCCCTTTCGCCCTGGAGGGCCTGTCGGTCGCCGCCGGCCAGGCTGTCATCGGCGCCGTGGTGGCCGAGTTCGTCGCCGGCTCCGGCCAGTCGCAAGGCCTGGCCTGGCGCATTCTGGAGGCCGGCAATCGCCTGCGCACCGCTGAGATGTTCGCGGCCCTGGTCGTGCTGGCGGTTCTGGGCCTCGGCGTTCACGCCGCCATCGGCTGGGCCCGGCGGCGAGCCTTACGGGCGCTTGGTGATCCCCGTTAACTCGCAGGCAAGCGCCCTGCCTCTAAGCTGATCCCGAGTTTCTCAGGATCCCGCCATGGTGCGTCTTATCCTTTTTACCGTCGCTGCTTCGAGCCTTGTCGCAGCCCTGCCAGCCGCCGCCCAGGATCGCCGCCCGGAAAGCGCCCGCGAGGCCGGCCTGCGCTACCTGACCTGGCCGGGCCGCCCTCCGGTGAATCGCGCGCCCGACCGCGCCGCACGCCCAACGCCGACGACGCCGCGCCGCGCCCCTGCGGCCCCGCCGCGGCCCGAGACGGACGAGCCCCTGCCGGCGCCCGAAACGCGCGCTGCGGTGGAACCGGTATCCCGCCCTGCCGCCGCAGCCGCGGCTGCGCCCGCCAGCGCCCGCTACTATTCGCTTCACCGCCGAACGGGTCGCGCGCCGGATCCAATCGAGGGCGCCCAGACGCTCGCGGCCGAGGACACCCTCGTGGCGCTTCAGTCGCCCCAGGGACAGACCCTGGCTGAACAGGATCGGACCGCTCGCGCCGACGAAGCTTTCGAGATCCTGCGCAGCCTGCCGCCGGATCAACTGATGGACATGCTGGGTCGGCAACCGTGAGCGCCGCCCCTCTCCAGGATCTGATCGACCTCGCCAAGGAACCGTCCAGCGAGAAGCGGCGCGAACTGCTGCGTCAGTTGACCGATCAGTTCTTCGGCGCGGCGTCGCCCAATCCGTCCGAAACCGAATTGTATGGCGCGGTCCTGGCCCAGTTGACCGTCGAGATGGAGCAAGCCGTCCGTCAGGAGCTGTCGGCTCGCTTCGCGGTCGCGCCCAACGCCCCGCGCAGTCTGGCCCGCACTCTGGCCATGGATGTCGAGGAGGTCGCCGCTCCGGTTCTGCGCGCCTGCAGCACTTTGGAGGAATCCGACCTGCTGGATGTCGTCCGGGCCAAGGGCCAGGGCCATTTGCGCGCCGTCTCCGAACGCCCCACGGTTACCGAGGCGGTGTCTGACGTCATCGTCGAGCGGGGCGACGACGATACCGTCGGCGTCCTGGTCCGCAACGATGGAGCCCAGCTCTCGCGCGTCGCCCATGAGGCTGTCGTTGACCGCGCTCAGACCAATCCTGATCTCCAGGCGGCGCTGGTCGATCGCGCCGCCCTGCCGGCTGACCTGCTCAACGAAATGTACTTCGTCGTTGAGGCCCGACTGCGCCAGAAAATCCTTGAGCGAAACGCGGCCATGCCGGCCGAACGGCTTGAGGCCGCCCTGGCGGCGAGCCGCCGCCGCCTTCGCGCCGCCGATGGCTCGCTGCCCGCAGACTTCGACACCGCCAGCGCCTATGTCCGTGAGCTTCGCGCCGCCGGCGGCCTCACCCCCGAAATCCTGGTCCGCTTTCTTCGTTCGGGCGGCCGCACCGAGTTTCTCATCGCCCTGGCCGAGCTGTCAGACATCGACTTCCACACCGCGCGTCAGATCGTGGACTCAGCCCAGCTCGACGCCCTGGCCGTCGTCTGCAAATCGGCCGACATGGATCGGGCCCTGTTCCTCACCTACGCGGTGGTCCTGCTCAACAAGGAGGGCGACGCCATGGCCAAGGCACAGTCCTACGCACGGATGTACGCCGAGTTGAGCCATGAAGCCGCCCGGCGGACCCTGCGTTTCTGGAAAATGCGCCGTGATCACGGCGACGCGCGCGCGGCCTGATCAAACGCCGCCGGAATTGCGAACCCGGCGCCGAACGCCCGTCTGGCCGACCGGCCTCGGGTCTGCGGTCATCCGCCCCTCCCCAGTCAGGACGGGGTGAGGCTTCTTTGGGGTGTCGCCTAAAGCGTGCCCATCGCCAGGAAGGCGCGAGCGGCGGCGAAATCACCGGCGCCCAGGGTCACCGTGCGGCTGTGACCGTCTGCCCGCACCAGCTCAACGGCGAACCGCTCACGCGGGTCCAGGCCGGCGATGGCGTTGGCCGCCGCGGTCGAGAAGCGGAACAGCTTGCCTCCGCCCGCCGACAGGGTCTCGGGCGTAGGACGGCCGCGCCCGGCCATGAACACCCGGCTGGCCGACGGTGGCGGCGTTTCGGCCGCGCCATCGCGGGCCACCCAGGCCGTACCCGCCCGCGACGGGTCGCGCACGATCAACCGGACCGAGACCACCGCCTCATCCTCGACCGCCAGGGCCAGGGTGTGCCCCGTCCCGGCCCCGGCGAAGCCGAAGATCACCCCGGCCCCGTCCTGACGCACGCGCCAGCTCTGGCCGGGATAGGCGGTCCGCTCGGCGCTCCAGGCCGACCGGTCGCCCGGAAACTCCATGCGCGGCGTCCGCGCCCAGGTGGAGAAGGCCGAACGCACCCGTCCAGCCACCATCTCCAACTCGGCGTCGTCGCAGGCGATCTGACGCGCGCGTCCAGCGGCGCGCGCCTGTTCGCTCGCCAGATCGGCCTCGCGCACCCCGGCTCTCAGGGCCGCGCCCCGCGCCTGGGCCACGCCCGCGTCCAGGGCCCGCGCCGTCGCCGAATCGAACAGTCCGCACCGGGCGTGGGCCTCGGAAATCAGACTGCGTTCGAAGTAGACCCGGGCCGGGTCAGCGGCAGCCGGCGTCGCCGCCAGGGCGGCGCTCAGCAACATCACGGCGCCCCACCGGCGCGGCTCTTGGAATCCACGGATCATGCGCCCACTCTAGGCGCGCCGACCCTTCGGTTCGGTTTCGCAACACGGTTAAGCCTTTGCTGATTTCCACCGATGTCTGGGTTTCCGCCCTGATCCGCCGGGCCGCGCTGGCCGGCGCCGCCGCCGTGGTCGCACGCAAGGGTGACGCCCGCGCCGGCGCCGTGCTGGTCAAGGCCTACGACACCTTGAACCGGACAGCCCGGCTCTACGCCGAATCCATCGGCGCCGACGGCGACCGCCTGTGGATCGAGCCACATCCCGACGCGCCTGAATTCGAACTGGACGCCTATGCCGCGCGCCAGGCCGACTTCGACCCCGATATCTGGCTGGTCGAGATCGAAGACCGCCAAGGCCGGCATTTTCTGGTTGAAGACGTGGCCGGCGGCTGAGACCGTTCGCCTCACTTGGGAACGGGTCTGAGGGTCAGTGACTTATCAAGGGTCACCTGTCTTTCGGAGCCGCCATGTCTTCTTTTCGCCTGCCCTTGTCACTCGCCCTTGTCGCCGGCCTGAGCGCCTGCGGTCCCGCTGTCGGAACCAAGAGCGGAGACGGTCCGGCCCAGCCCGGCATCTACGCCTACACCATGCCGGACGGGACCGAGGGATCCATGGTGCTGCACGGCGACGGCGACTACGCCCAGATGATCGACAACGAGCCCCGCCCTATCGAGCAAGGAGTCTGGCGTCGCCACAACGGTCAGTTCTGCCTGGATGACGGGGTCGGCGCCGACGCCTGTTTCGACGAGGCCGCCGTCGGCGCCGACGGCTTCAGCCTGATGAGGTCCGGCGATACCCAGCCACTGGTCTTCACCCTGCGCGCGGCGTCCTCTTGACCCTGTTCCCAGTCAGAAACCCTTAACCGCGTTCGCACACCGAACCTCAAACCCCATCGCCTATCGTCAGGTCTAACGGGCCAGAATGAGTCCGGTGATGAGGTGTCTCTCGTGTTGTTCCTTCTGAATGACGCCGTGTTCGATCTGGAGGACGACCTGTCGGTCGATCCCGTCGATGCGCGCCGTTTCGAGCGGCTGGGCTTCGACTATGTGGTTGAGCTGGGCTGCGAGCTGTTCTCCGAGAACCCGCTGCTGCATCGGGAAGACCCCGAGCGGGCCCGCCGTCTGGCCTGGCTGATCGCCAGTCGCCAGTCGGGCGTCAACGCCGCCCTGTTCGCCGCGCCGGAAGCGGACTGCGTGCCCGATCTGGTCGAGCCGCGCTTCGCCGTCCTGCCCGAGGATGTGATCCACGCCCTTCAGGCCAAACACGCCAGGGGCCGCCTCAACCCCGTCGCCGCCGACAAGGCCGTCTGGAACCGCATGGCGGCGTAGCTCGCCTGCACGGGTGACATTCCCCCCGCGCCGCGCTAAGCGCCGCGCCCAATGTCCAAGCTCTCCATCGCCCAGGAGGCCGGCCGTCGCCGGACCTTCGCCATCATCGCCCACCCCGACGCGGGCAAGACAACCCTGACCGAGCATATCCTGCTCGCGGGCGGGGCCATTCGCGCGGCCGGCGCCGTGCGCGCGCGCGGCGAGGCCCGCCGCACCCGCTCAGACTGGATGAAGATCGAAAAAGAGCGCGGCATCTCGGTCAGCGCCTCGGTCATGACCTTCGAGTTCGAGGGCGGGATGTTCAACCTCCTGGACACACCCGGCCACGAGGACTTCTCCGAGGACACCTACCGCACCCTCACCGCCGCCGACTGCGCCATCATGGTGCTGGACGCGGCCAAGGGCATTGAACCGCAGACGCTCAAGCTGTTCGAGGTCTGCCGCCTGCGCGACATTCCGATCATCACCTTCATCAACAAGCTGGACCGCGAGGCCCAGGACCCGATGGCCCTGCTGGACGAGATCGCCTCCCGCCTCCAACTCGACCCCTCCCCCATCTGGTGGCCGGCCGAGAGCGGCAATCGTCTCCGGGGCATGGCCGAACTGGGAACCGGTCGGTTCATCCCCTTCGCCCGCAAGACCGCCGCCGACGTCTCCTCCCAATCGCAAGGCGATGGGGAGGGGGCGCCGCAGGCGCTGCTTCTGGCTGACGCAGGCCAATATTTCGAGGCCGGCGAACAATCCGACCTGACCGACGCCCTTGAACTGGTCCAGGGCGGCTACAAGCCCTTCGACCGCCAGGCCTTCCTCGAAGGCCACATGACCCCGGTGCTGTGGGGCTCGGCCCTGCGCCACTTCGGCATCGACGAGTTGCTGCGCGCCATCGCCGACTGGGCCCCGCCGCCCAAGCCGCTGCCGGCCCGCAAGGAAGCCCCGCCCGAGACCCGCAACGCCCCCGCCCCGGTCGACATCACGGTCCAGCCCGGCGACGCCGAGGTCACCGGCTTCGTCTTCAAGGTCCAGGCCAATATGGACCCCAACCACCGCGACCGCATCGCCATGTTCCGCATGGCGTCGGGCTCGTTCAAGCGCGGCATGAAGCTGAAGGTCCAGAACACTGGCAAACAGCTCAGCGTGAACAGCCCGATCCTGTTCTTCGCCAGTGACCGCGAGCTGGCCGAAGAGGCCTATGCCGGCGACGTCATCGGCATTCCCAACCACGGCGTCCTGCGCGTCGGCGACAGCCTGTCCGAAAGCGGTCTGGTCCGCTTCCAGGGCCTGCCCAACTTCGCTCCCGAAATCCTCCAGCGGGTGCGCGTCAAAGACCCGCTCAAGGCCAAACACCTGAAAAAGGCGCTCGAAGGCCTGGCCGAGGAAGGCGTCACCCAGCTGTTCCGCCCCGAGATCGGCTCAGACTTCATCGTCGGCGCCGTGGGCCAGCTCCAGTTCGAGGTCATGGCCGACCGCCTGGGCGAAGAATACGGCCTGGACGTCATCTTCGAGCCCTCCCCCTACGCGGAGGCCCGCTGGGTCTCCGCCGCGACCAAGGCCGAGCTGGAAGACTTCGCCGGCAAATACCGTCCCCAGATGGCCGTCGACATCGACCAGGCCCCCGTCTTCCTGGCCAAATCGAGCTGGGAAACCGGCTACGTCAGCGAGAAGTTTCCCAAGATCACTTTCAGCCGGACGAAGGAGCGGGGTTAGTCAGCCTCATAGACCCGTGCGGCGCTCAGGCATTCGCCGGCTCCGCAGTCCGGCATCCCGATCCGTATCGTATAGGCTCCATCCTGGGCGTTGGGGATCTCCACCACCGGATAGTCGTCGGTCAGGATATCGCGGCCGATTTCCTGGCCGGACGGGTCCGTGACATACAGATCGACGTCCCGACAGTTGGTGTCGCAGGCCCCCAGCACCCGATAGCTGCGCCCGCCGTCCAGCCGCACCTCATAGTCATGGGCTGCATCATCCGCCAACCTGGCCAGCTCGTCGTCGCCAACCTGCTGATAGCCCTGTGCGTACTGCTCCGCGTAGCCGTCGATGTAGCCGCCCATGGTCGTACGCTCCTCTTCCGAGAAACCGTCACCGCCGCCCGAGACCAGCATCATCACCAGGGCGATCACCGCCACAGCCCCCAGAGCAATCCCGCCGCCGATCAACAGCCGCTTGTCGATGCCGCCGCCCGAACCCGTCGGCGTTCCAGTGGTGGATTGACCGGCGGACGGCATGGACACCGCAACGTGGCCCGAGGAGGCCGCAGCAGCCTCATTGCGGGTGTCGGGGGCCTGGGTCGATCCGGCGGGCTCCGAGCCGCTGGAGGCCGGGGCTTCGGACTCGGGCGTCGATCCCTCGAGGCTGGAGAAATCACCAAGGCCCATGGCCGCAGCCGGCATGACAACAGGCGTTTCCGGCGCGCCGCCATCCCCCTCGGGCGCCGCTGCTGACAGATCGGTCGACGCCTCGACGGGGAGGCTCGCCTCCGGCTCGACGGCGTCCGTCGGCGGGATCGGCCCGCCGGCGCCGGGCGCCGGCGCCGCCGGCTGCTCCAGCCCGTCCTTCAGCCAGCTGATCAACCGGTCCCAGCCCGAGTGCCGCCGCTTGGGCGTCCAGCCGATCAGATCGACGTGCTGCAACAGCCGGAACGCCAGGGGCACCTTGCAGTCCGAGAACCTCGCCTGGATCAGCTTGGGCGGCGTCGATTCCTTGGCTGCGCCCGCCTCGGTGCGCACCCAGTCGCTCTCGACCGAATGTTTGGTCCATAGCACCAGCACCTTCTTGGCGCTGTCGACCTCGCGCTCGATCGTCTTGTCCCAGGTCTCATGCGGCGTGAGCCGGTCGTCCCACCACACCGTCAGCCCCTGTTCGGTCAGGGCCGCGACGACCTTCTCGGCCAGATCCCGATCCCGGCGGTCGTAGCTGACGAACACATCGGCCATGAAACATCCTCCCTGTAACGGCGTTCTAGCCGCCCTTGGCCGCGATGTCAGTTCGCAAACCTGACGGCGTCAGCCTGCCTTGCGCTGCCGGGCCACCGGCGGCGGCTGATCGCGCCAGAACACCAGCGCCTCGTCCGACGACCGGCCCACGTCGATCCGGTATCCGGCGGCGTCAAAGCCCTTCAGGTCCGCCGCCCGCTCGATCCGCTGGTCGACGGCCCAGCGCGCCATGCGCCCGCGCGCCTGTTTGGCGAAGAAGCTGAGCACCCTGCGCTCGCCGTCCTTCTCCTCTTCAAAGCGCACGTCAATCACCGGCGCCTTCAGCGCCTTGCGGTCGACTGCGCCGAAATATTCCTCGGAGGCCAGATTGACGACAGCCTGCTCGGCCTGGCTCTCCAGGTCGTCGTTCAGCCGCCGCGCTATCCGATCGCCCCAGAAGGCGTACAGATCCTTGCCGCGCCGCGTCGCCAACCGGGTCCCCATCTCCAACCGATACGGCTGGATCGCATCCAGCGGCCTGAGCACCCCGTACAGCCCCGACAGGATCCTCAACCGGTCCTGCACCCAGTCCATGTCCGCCGCGTCCAGTTCGCGCGCCTTCAGGCCCTGATAGACGTCCCCTGCAAACGCCAGGGCCGCCGGCAGATCGCCCGCCGCCTCGGAGTCAAAGGCGCGAAAACGTTCGCGGTTCAGCCTCGCCAGATCATCCGACAGCCCCATCATCCGCTTCAGGTCCGGCCCGGTCAGCCGCCGCGCGGCTGCGGCCAGCATCGCCGTATCCTCGCCCATGCGCGGCTGCGTCGCGCGCGCGCTCAGCGGGTGATCCGAAAAATCCAGCCGCTTGGCCGGGGACAGGACGAACAGCACGAGCGTCTCCTTTGCAGCCGGTTTTCTACCCTGAATCGGACGCCGGCGTCGCCCGAAGTGAGTCTTTTTGGACTCGCCTCGCCGCCGAATTCCGCCTCGGAATCGAATCGTTGACTCACGCCCTAGACGGCGACTCGCAAATCAGCCTATCGATTCGTTTGAGGGGCCGATTAACCTTTCTTAAGTCTTTCGGAGTGAGCGTGCGGGAAACGGGTCCGTAAGGATTTGGACCGACCGCCGCATGGCCAAGATTCGCCTGGAGGGGCACTGAATGCGCGTTCTGCTGATCGAAGACGACAGCGCCACCGCACAGAGCATCGAACTGATGCTCAAGTCCGAGGGCTTCAATGTTTACACCACCGACCTGGGTGAAGAAGGCATCGATCTGGGCAAGATCTATGACTACGACATCATCCTGCTTGACCTGAACCTGCCGGACATGAACGGCATCGAGGTTCTTCGTCAGCTTCGCGTCGGCAAGATTAATACGCCGGTGATGATCCTCTCGGGTTCCAGCGAGATCGACACCAAAGTCAAGACGTTCGGCGGCGGCGCCGACGACTACATGACCAAGCCCTTCCACCGCGATGAGCTGATCGCCCGTATCCAGGCGGTCGTGCGTCGCTCCAAGGGTCACGCCCAGGCGATCATCACCACCGGCGAGATCGCGGTGAACCTCGACGCCAAGACCGTCGAGGTCGATGGCCACCGCGTGCATCTGACCGGCAAGGAATATCAGATGCTCGAGCTGCTCTCCCTGCGTAAGGGCACGACCCTGACCAAGGAAATGTTCCTCAACCACCTGTACGGCGGCATGGACGAGCCCGAGCTGAAGATCATCGACGTCTTCATCTGCAAGCTGCGCAAGAAGCTGGCCACGGCCGCCGGCGGCAAACACTACATCGAGACCGTCTGGGGCCGCGGCTATGTCCTGCGCGACCCGCAGGAGAGCTCCGGCACGGCTACGGTCGCCGCCGCCTGATCCCGTTCTAGTGAGTAAGCGTCCGGGTTGGGAGCGCCCGTCGGGAAACCGGCGGGCGCTTTCGTTTTGGCTTCAACGCCGCCCCTCGCATTCCGGCGTAAGCAGCCCTACATTCAGGGCCAATGACAAAAAATAACAACCGCAGGCCCCATGGCCTGCCGACCAGGGAAGAGCTGGTCCGATTCCTCCGCGAAGCCGGAGAGACCGAAAAATCCGACATCGCCCGCGCCTTCGGCCTCAAAGGGGCCGAACGCCGCCAGCTGCGCGACATGCTGCGCGAGCTTGAGGGCGAGGGAAAGCTGGGCAAGCGGGGCCGCAAGGGCTTCGCCGAGGCCGGCGCCCTGCCGCCCACCGGTGTCGCAGACGTCGTCGAGCGTGATGCCGACGGCGAGCTCTATGTCCGTCTGGTCAAAGCCGGGGCCGATGCGCCCCTGGCCCGCCTCGCCCCCGATCGCAATGAAAAAGCCGCCGGCGCGCCCGGCCTGGGTGATCGCCTGCTGGTCCGCTTCGAGCGCCAGGGCGACCAGATCGAGGCCCGCCTGATCAAGAAACTGGGCCAGAGCGCCCACCGCATCCTCGGCGTCATCCGCAAAGGACGCCGCGAAATCCGCATCGAGCCGGTCGACCGCAAGGTCAAGGATGTCCTGACCCTCACCGAGCGCGAGGCCCAGGACAAGAGCCTCAAGGACGGCGATCTGGTCCTGGCCGAACTGGCCGGTCGCCCCACTCGCTACGGCCCCAAGCCAGGCCGCGTGCTCGAGGTCGTGGGCCGCGAGGACCAGCCGCGCGCCGCCTCGCTGATCGCCATCCATAGCCACGGCCTGCCCACCGGCTTCTCCGAAGCCGCCGAACAGGAGGCGCAAGGCGCCAAGCCGCCCACCCTCAAGGGCCGCGAAGATCTTCGCCAGATCCCCCTGATCACCATCGACCCGGCCGACGCGCGCGATCACGACGACGCCGTCTATGCCGAGCCGAACGACGATCCCAACAACAAGGGCGGCTGGATCGTCTGGGTCGCCATTGCCGATGTCGCCGCCTATGTCCGGCTGGGCACGGCGCTGGACCGCGAAGCCAGGGAAAAGGGCAACTCCACCTACTTCCCCGACCGGGTGGAGCCGATGCTGCCGCACGCCCTGTCGTCCAATCTGTGTTCCTTGCGCGAAGGCGAGGACCGCGCCTGCCTGGCCGTGCGCATGGTCTTCGACAAGACCGGCAAGAAGACCGGCCATCAGTTCGTTCGCGGCCTCATGCGCTCCGCCGCCAAGGTCTCCTACGAACAGGCGCAAGCCGCCATCGACGGTCAGCCTGACGACACCACGGGCCCCATTCTCGATCCGATCCTGAAGCCCCTGTGGGCCGCCTACCGGACCATGCTGATCGGCCGCGAGCGCCGCAGCCCGCTCGCCATCGAGACGCTCGAACGCAAGATCAAGCTCAACGACGACGGCGAGGTCGTCTCCATCGAGCCGCGCCGCTCGCTGGAGGCCCACCGCCTGATCGAAGAGATGATGATCCAGGCCAATGTCTCGGCCGCCGAGACCCTGGAACAGAAGAAGACGCCCCTGATCTACCGCGTCCACGACGCGCCCAGCCAGGAAAAGATCTTCAACCTGTCGGATTTCCTGCACACCCTGTCGCTGTCCTGGGCCAAGGGCGAGGCGCCGCGCACCGAGCGCTTCAATCGGCTGCTGGACGAAGCCCGCGACGGCCCGCACGGCGAGATCGTCAATGAGGTCGTGCTGCGCACCCAGATGCAGGCGATCTATTCTCCCGAAAACGTCGGCCATTTCGGCCTGAACCTGGACCGCTACGCCCACTTCACCTCGCCGATCCGTCGCTATGCCGACCTGATCGTGCACCGGGGTCTGATCCGGGCCCTGGGCCTGGGCTCCGACGGCCTGACCGACAAGGAGATTAGCCAGCTGGAAGGCACGGCCGAGCACATCGTCATGACCGAACGCCGCGCCATGGCCGCAGAGCGGGACGCCAATGACCGCTATGTCGCCGCCTTCCTGGCCGACCGCACCGGGGCGATGTTCACCGGCCGCATCACCGGCGTGACCAAGTTCGGCCTGTTCGTCCGGCTGGAGGAGACCGGCGCCGACGGCCTGGTCCCAGTCCGCGACCTGGGCGATGAGTATTTCATCCACGACGACCGCACCCACGCCCTCGTCGGCCAGCGCACCGGCAAACGCTGGACCCTGGGCCGCACCGTCGATGTCCGCCTTCTGGAGGCCGTACCCCTGACCGGCGGCCTGCTGTTCGAGATGCTCAGCGAGCCGGCCCCCGCCGACCCCAACGCCCCGCGCCCGCGCCTGGGCGTGCGCGACCGCGGCGGTCCCCCCTCCGGCAAACCCCGTGGAAAGGGCCGCCCCGGCGGCCCCAAGCCGGGGAAGGCAGGCATGAAGAAGGGCACGCGCCGATGAATCTCCTCCCCATTTCATGGGGAGGGGGACCACGAAGTGGTGGAGGGGGCGCCGCCGTCACCAGGTCATCTCGCCAGAGCTTTCGCCTCCCCCTCCGTCTCGACGCGTATTCGCGCCGATCCACCTCCCCATTTCGCTACGCTCGTGGGGAGGAGACATGAACGCCACCCCCTTCGACCCGCGCCAGGATCTGGCTGACGCGCCGGTCACCGGCGCGCGGATGCGGCCGAAAGACGCCGCCACCCTGATCGTCGTGCGTGACGGCAAGGTCCTCATGGGCCGCCGCGCCCAGGGTCACGTCTTCATGGCCGCCAAATGGGTCTTCCCCGGCGGCCGCATCGACCGCTCTGATTTTCGCGCCGCCTCGGTCGGCGACTTCGACGCCCAAAGCGCGGCCCGTCTCACCGCCGGGGCGGCGCCCCACCGCGCCCGCGCCCTGGCCCTGACCGCCATCCGCGAGACCTTTGAGGAAACCGGCCTCATCGTCGGGACAAAGGCCCCGCCCGCCGCCGTCGCCGGACCGTGGCGCGACTACCGCTCAGCCGGCGCCCTGCCCGACCTGTCGGCCCTCACCTACGTCGCCCGCGCCATCACCCCACCGGGCCGCGCCCGCCGCTTCGACGCCCGCTTCTTCATGGCCGACGGCTCGGCCCTCCTCAGCCGCGACATCGACGGCTCCGGCGAGCTGGACGAGATCGCCTGGATCCCCTGGGAAGAGGCCGAAAGTCTGGACCTGCCCGCCATCACCCGCTTCGTCATCGGCGAGGTCGGCAAGCGCCTGTCCGACCCCGACCGCCCCGCCCCCTTCGTCCGCTTCGTGCACGGCAAGCACCACATCGAGGCGATGAACTAACGCCCCGTTGTCATCCCGGCCTGGCGACCTTGCTACACTGAGCCGAGACAGACGCCCCCCTTCCCTTCTCCCCTTGCGGGAGAAGGTGGCGCTTAGGCGCAGCCGAAGTGACGGATGAGGGGTTGCGCTGACTTGTCATGCTCAGAGCGATGGAACGTTTCGGTGCGGAGGAGGCGGTGCGACCCCTCATCCGACCCGCTGCTCGGGCGACCTTCTCCCGCAAGGGGAGAAGGGGAACTTTGCGCACTCTACCCCCTACCGCTCCACCGGCCGGGTCAAGTCGAACTCCACCCGCAACAACCGGTTCGGCCGGCTCAGCTCATAGACGAAGACATCGCCGGGCCGGATCTCCATGGCCCAGACATTGGTGGTCGACACCGTGGCTCCCGCCGCATTGAACTGGTCGATGGACTCCTGATCGACCGGGAACTCCTGCCGCTCGGCGGTGCCGGGTCCGGCGGTGTCGCCGCCGTACATATGATAGCCGTGGATCTCGCCGTTCTCGTCACGGTGGTCGTGCTTCAGCCTCAACCCCGTGGCTGTGCGCGTAATCACCCAGCGGCGCGAGCGGTCTTGGCCGACATCGAAGGGAATGCCGATCTCGTCGGCGGCGCAGTCGCGCACCTGCATCACCAGCCGCTGGGACCGGAAGTCCGCATCCGCCGGGTCGTCCGTCGTCACCCGGCCCTCGAAGGTCTGGCCGCAGTAGGCCGCCAGGCTTTGGAAAAAAGCGTCCTGGGGATGGATTCGTTCTTGCGGACCCGTCGCGCAAGCGCTCAGGACCAGGGCGGAAATCACGGCGAGATGAGCTTTCATGGCCGCACGCTAACGGCCGCGGGCTCATCTGGCTATGGCGCCGTTGACTTCCCGGACTTCCTGAGTATGTTCCGCCGCTCTCGATTTCCGCGGCTTTTTCGCCGCAGCAAGGTTTTTCCCGATGGCCAAGCCCGCCTCCATCAAGATCCGTCTGAACTCTACGGCGGACACCGGCTACTTCTACGTCACCAAGAAGAACGCCCGGACCCAGACCGAGAAGATGGTCGTGCGCAAGTACGACCCGGTCGCCAAGAAGCACGTCGAATTCAAGGAAGGCAAAATCAAGTAAGGGCCCTGCCCTCGCTGGTTTTGTAAACGCCCGGCGCCCGCCGGGCGTTTTCGTTTAGGCCGCCGCCGCGATCACCCGGTTGCGCCCGGCCTGTTTGGCCGCATACAGCGCCTCGTCGGCCCGCTTGAGCAGGGCCTCGGCCGTGTCGCCGGCTCCGTTGGTGACCGCCACCCCGATCGAGATCGTCACGTTCAGGCTTTCGCGGCCTTCCATGACCGTGAACGGGGTTCCAGCCATCTGGGCGCGGATGCGGTCGGCGATGGCCCGGGCGTCCTCGACCTGGGTTTCGGGCATGACGACGACGAACTCCTCGCCGCCGAACCGGCACGGCAGGTCCACCGCGCGCACATTGGTCGCCAGCCGCACCGCGAACTCCACCAGCACCTCGTCGCCGGCGTCATGGCCGAAGGTGTCGTTGATGACCTTGAAGTGGTCGATGTCCAGGATCAACACCGCCACCGGGCTGCCGCCCTTGCCCGCATGGTCGACCAGCGGCTCCAGCTGCCCGTCCATGTAGCGCCGGTTGTGCAGCCCGGTCAGCGGGTCGGTCACCGCCATCTCAAGGCTGTGGTCCAGCCGGCTTCGAAGCGAGTCGGCGTATCGCTTGTGCCGGATCAAGGTTCGGCTGCGCGCCGCCAGTTCCTGCGGGTCGATCGGCCGCGCCAGAATATCGGTGGCCCCCAGCTCCAGCGCCTTGACCACACGGGGCCGCTCGTGGGTGTCGACCACGGCCAGGATCGGAACCGAGCGGCTCGCCGCGTCTGAGCGCGCCTGGGCCACGAACTTCAGCCCATCGAAGGTGTCCGACGCGCCGTTGACGATGATCAGATCGACCGGCCCGCGCGCGGCCGTGAGGGCTCTGGCCGCGTCGCTCACCACCGTCACCCGGTGATCGCGGGACAGTTCGGCGGATATCCGCTCGGCCTGGCGCGGCTGGTCATCGACCACCAGGACCCGGCCGCCAGCGGCCTGCTGGCGAGCTGTCGGCGACTCTAGCAGACCCATGCGGCGTCCGGATTCCTCTCGCTTGCGCAGTTCTTCGATCGACGCCTTCAACCGGGTCAGCGACCGGACCCGCGCGAACAGCATCAGGTCGTCCAGAGGCTTGGTCAGGAAGTCGTCAGCGCCGGCCTCAAGACCGGTGATCCGGTCTTCGCGCCCGTCCAGGGCTGTGACCATGACCACCGGAATATGCCGGGTCGCGGCGCCCGCCTTGAGCCGGCGACAGACCTCAAACCCGTCGAGACCCGGCATCATCACATCCAACAGGATCAGATCCGGCTGTTCAGCCGCCGCCGCCGCCAGGGCCGTGTAGCCGTCCGGGGCGGTCAGCACGTCGTAATATTCGGCCGACAGCTTGGCCTGCAGAAGCCTGACGTTGGCCTCGATGTCATCAACGACGAGAATGCGCGCGGTCACGCCAGGCCTCCCTCAGCCCAGATGGCGGCGAACCGTGTCGAGGAAGCTCATCACGGAAATCGGCTTGGAGATATAGGCCTCGCAGCCGCCCTCGCGGATGCGTTCCTCATCACCCTTCATGGCGAATGCGGTGACCGCCACCACGGGAATGTGAGACAGCTCCTCGTCTTCCTTCAGCCACTTGGTGACCTCCAGTCCCGACACCTCGGGCAGCTGGATATCCATCAGGATCAGGTCTGGGCGGTGCTGGCGGGCCAGGGCCAGCGCCTGAAGGCCCTCGCGGGTCTGCAGGGTCTCGTACCCCTGGGCGTCGAGCAGGTCATGAAACAGCTTCATGTTCAGCTCGTTATCCTCGACGATGAGGACCTTCTTGGACATCATCAACCCACACCGCATCCTGGCAGGGTTTCCAGCGCGAGATTCGCGCCAGGCCCTCCCGTTTGAGGCACTATGGCGCGGAAACCTTAAGGTCGATTGAAGCCGTGAAGGCGCTCTGCCGCGATTGCCTGACCCCGGACGCTGTCGAAGGACGCCGCTGCGCCGCCTGCGGCTCGCCGCGCCTGGCCCTTCACGACGAGCTGGACCGGCTCAGCATCGCCCACCTGGACTGCGACGCCTTCTACGCCTCGGTCGAAAAGCGCGACCGGCCCGAGCTGCGCGACGTGCCCGTCATCGTCGGCGGGGCCAAGCGGGGGGTCGTCACCACCTGCTGCTACATTGCGCGCCAATACGGCGTTCGCTCGGCCATGCCGATGTTCAAGGCGCTCAAGGCCTGCCCAGACGCCGTGGTCATCAAGCCGGACTTCGCCAAGTACAAGGCCGCCAGCCGCGCCATCTTCGGCCGCGTGTGCGCGCTGACCCCGCTGGTCCAGACCCTGTCGCTGGACGAGGCCTGGATCGACCTCAGCGGCACCGAACGCCTGAACGGCGGCCCGCCCGCCTTCCAGCTGATCCGTCTGCAGCAACAGATCGAGCGCGACGTCGGCCTCAGCGTTTCGGTCGGCCTGTCAGCCAACCGCTTCCTGGCCAAGATCGCCTCGGACATCGACAAGCCGCGCGGCTTCACCGTCATCGGCCAGGTCGAGGCCCCGGCCTTCCTTGCACCGCGCCCGGTCTCGATCCTGCCCGGCGTCGGCCCGGTCTTCGCCCGCACCCTGATCTCGGACGGCTACCGCACTGTCGGCGACCTAGCCGGCGCCGAGGGCAAGGTTCTGGCCCAGCGCTATGGCGAGCACGGCCTGCGTCTGCACAGCCTGGCCCACGCCCGCGACAATCGCCCGGTCGATCCCGACAGCGAGCGCAAGGCCATGAGCTGTGAAACCACCTTCGACGATGACCTGACGGACCTGACCGCGCTGGAGAACGTCCTGTGGCCCCTGTGCGACCGGCTGGCCTCCCAGGCCCGGCGCGAGGGCGTCGCCGGGCGGGTCCTGACCCTCAAGCTGCGCAAGACCGATTTCAAGATCCTGACCCGCCGCCGCACCCTGTCTGAGCCGACCCAGACCGCCCGCACCTTCTTCGCCCAGGCCCGCGAGATGCTGGCCCGCGAGATCGGCCCGGCCTACCGCCTGATCGGCGTCGGCATCGCCGACCTGGTCGAGCCCTCCGACGTCGTCTCGGACCTGTTCGGCTCCGGCGAAGCCCGCGCCCTCAAGACCGAGAAGGCGGTCGACGCCCTCAGAGACAAGTTCGGCAAAACCGCCGTTACGACGGGGCGCGGTCTGGCCAAGGGCTGATTTGATCCTCCCCCGTGAACGGGGGAGGTTCAACGCTCCCTCCGTCCACTCCTGATCGGTGTCCGAACTGGTCCCGAGCGCGATTGACGATTGGCGCATACTGCTAATTGATTGGCGCCGTTGGCCAACGACCAGATCGACTCTCACCGCGATAAGTCGTCATCCACAACGGAGAAACGGCCATGGCCAAGACACGCAAAACCCCCAAGACGGCGCTGGTGACGGGCGCCTCATCCGGCATGGGCAAATCCATCGCCCAGCGCCTGATCAAGGACGGCTACACCGTCTATGTCGCCGCCCGGTCGGTCGACCGGATGCAGGACCTCGCCGCCCAGGGCGCCCGGCCGCTGAAGCTGGACGTGTCGAAGGACGACGACATCCGCGCCGCCGTCGATCAGATCCTGGCCGAGACCGGCGGCGTCGATGTGCTGGTCAACAACGCCGGGTTCGGCCTTTACGGCCCGGTCGAGGAGATCGGCCTGGACGAGGCTCGCTATCAGTTCGAGGTCAATATGTTCGGACCGGCCCGGCTGACCCAGCTTCTGGTCCCGGCCATGCGGGCCAAGGGCTCCGGCACGATCGTCAACATCACCTCGATGGGCGGCAAGGTCTATACGCTTCTGGGGGCCTGGTACCACGCCACCAAGCACGCGCTGGAAGGCTGGTCCGACAGTCTGCGACTGGAGCTTCAGCCGTTCGGCATCCGCGTCGTGATCATCGAGCCGGGTCTGATCGAGACCGGCTTCGGCGACGTCGCCGGTCGGGGTGTGGTCGAGCGGTTCGGCGACGGCGCCTATGGCAAGACCGTCCGCGCCGTCGCCGGCATCACCGAACAGTCCTATCGCCCGGGTCGCGGCACGCCCCCAATGGTCGTGGCCAATCTCGTGTCGCGGGCCATCCGGTCGCGCCGTCCGCGCACCCGCTATGTCGTGGGTCGTTACGCCGGCCTGATGATCGGGGTGCGCAAATGGTTCGGCGACCGCGTCTTTGACCGCATGATCCTGAGCCAGATGGGCTGATCGCCATGGCCGTCACGACCCCCGACAAATGCAAGCTGCCCGCCGCCCTGTGGCGGGCGCTGGAGGCCAACGGCATCGCGCCCTCGGTGGTGCTCAATCGGGCCCGTCTGCCCGCGACCCTGCATCTGGGCGACCGGGCGGTGGTGACGACCGACCAGTATTTCGACCTCTGGCAGGCGCTGGAGGAGATCACCGGCTCCAGCGAACTGGGCATCCAGATGGTGGTTGCGACATCAACCAGCGCCCACCCGCCCTCCAGCCTCGCCGCCTTCCATGCGCGGGACTTTCAGGACGGGCTGGAGCGGCTGGCGCGGTTCAAGCGACTGTGCACGCCCGAGCGGGTTCAGGTCGGGATTCAAGGGGCCGACGCGATCATCACCGTGGACTGGCTGCACGCGACCACGCCCGAACCTCTGACCTGCACCGACATCACCTTCGCCACAGTTCTTGAGTTGGGGCGACGCGGCACGGACCAACCCTTGGCGGCGCGCGCGGTCCATTACGTCCAGACCGACGTTCCGATCGCGCCGCGTCAGGCCTACTATGGCGGCGAAATTCGCTCAGGTGCGGCCCGCAGCGCCCTGGTGCTCGACCGGGCCGACCTGGACCGGGTCTTTCCCGGTCACAATCCTGAACTGCTGGCCATTGTGACGCCCAGCCTGGCCGCCAGCCTGGATGAGCTGGACGCCGGGGCGTCGGTCGTCGATCAGGTCAAGGCGGTCGTGGCGCCGATGCTGGCCGGCGGCCGACCCGAACTGGCGGCGGTGGCCGCCGACCTGGGCCTCAGCGCCCGCACCCTGCAACGACGCATCACCGAGGCGGGATCCAGCTTCCGCGATCTGGTCGCCGAGGCCCGGCGCGATCTCAGCCACCGGCTGCTGGCCGACCCCCGGACCGACATCGACGAAACGGCCTATCTGCTCGGTTTTCAGGACGTGACGTCCTTCTACCGCGCCTTCCGTGACTGGGAGGGCGTGCCGCCCGGCGAATGGCGCAGCCAGCAGTCGCTGTCGTAGCCCCTCTCCCATAGGGAGAGGGGCTACGATCTCCGAGATCGGGCTCGGGATGCTGGAGGATTCCAGCCCCTCCCCAGCATAAGTCCGGCGACGCCCGCACTCGCAGCGGCAACGTCTGGGCTTGCTTGAGGCAAAAAAGCCGACCGCTACGTGATATGCTCAGACGATGAGTCCGAATGATCGATTTCTGCTTTTTCGGTTCGTGCTGCCAGGCATCGCCGTAGTTGCGGCCTTTGCGTCCTTCGTTGTCGGACAGATTCCGGACTGGATAACGTTCGCTCTCTTCTTCTTTGCATCATTCTCGCAATTCTTCATCGCACCAACGGTTGGGCGCTGTAGAGTATGCAAACAGATGAGCATGGTGATTTTCCTGCCGCCTGATCGCTGCAAGATCTGCGGCTCTAGCCGAGAAAAATAGTGCCTTCGGCGGTCCCCCTCCCCCGTGAACGGGGGAGGATCAAAGGCCGCGCGCTAGGCGCCCAGCACTTCCGCGCCCAGCCGCTTGAGCACGTCGCCGCCCTGCCCCACCGCCGCCAGACGCGCCGAACAGTGGCCCAGCACATTGGCCGCATAGGCTTCGTACAGGTCGATCTTGCTTTGCAGCCAGGCCCGGTCGCCGCCGTCATCGGCCTTGAGCCGACGGTCCGCCTCCAGCGCACCCTTGGCCAGCATCCAGCCGCCGACGACATCGCCCAGCAGCTTCAGATAGGCGTCCGATCCGGCCAGGACGTCGGCGCCGCTGTCGGCCTCGGCCTTGCGGTCCAGCATCCATAGGGTCGCGTCCTCGACCGACTCGATGCCGGCCGCCAGCCGCTCGACCGGCTTGCCGGGAAGCAGCTGCGCCAGCGCCGGCACCACCGCCTTCATCTCGACGATCAGGGCCTTGGCCGCCGCGCCGCCGTCCTGGCTCAGCTTGCGCCCGACCAGATCGCCGGCCTGGATGCCGTTGGTGCCCTCATAGATCGGGGTGATGCGCGCATCGCGATAATGCTGGGCCGCGCCGGTCTCCTCGATGAAGCCCATGCCGCCGTGAACCTGAACCCCCATCGAGGCCACCTCACAGGCCATGTCGGTGGACCAGGCCTTGGCGATCGGCACGAACAGATCCTCGCGGCCCTTCCAGGCGCGGCGCTCGTCTTCGGTGGCGGCGTGCCGGGCCAGGTCCGAGGCCACCCCGCACGACAGGCAGATGGCGCGCGCCGCCGCGATCCTGGCCTTCATCACCACCAGCATCCGGCGCACGTCCGGGTGATCGAAGATCGGGGCGTTGGCCTCGCCGGTCCAGATCGAGCGGCCCTGGCGGCGATCAAGCGCATAGGCCAGCGCCGCCTGATAGGCCCGCTCGGCGATGCCCACACCCTGCACGCCCACGGCCAGGCGCGCCGCATTCATCATGATGAACATATGGGCCAGGCCCTGGTTCGGTTCTCCGACCAGTTCGGCGGTCGCGCCCTCATAGCTCATCACGCAGGTCGGCGAGGCGTGGATGCCCAGCTTGTGCTCGACGCCGACCGGCCGGAAGCTGTTGCGCTCGCTCAGCGTCCCGTCGTCCGCCACCATGATCTTGGGAGCCAGGAACAGGCTGATCCCCTTCGACCCCTTGGGCGCATCCGGCAGCCGCGCCAGCACCAGATGCACGATGTTGTCCGTTGCGTCGTGGTCGCCCCAGGTGATGAAGATCTTCTGGCCCGACAGGGCATAGGTGCCGTCGCCGTTGGGCGTCGCCGTCGCGGTCAGAGCCCCCAGGTCCGAACCGGCCTGCGGCTCGGTCAGCACCATCGCCCCGGTCCATTCGCCCGAAACCAGCCGCGACAGGTACAGTTCCTTTTGCCGGTCGGTGCCGACGTGCGACAGCGCCTCGATCGCCGCCAGCGACAGCATCGGGCACAGGCCGAACGCCATATTGGCCGCATGGAAGCTCTCGAAAGCGGCCAGCTCCAGCGCCTTGGGCAGGCCCTGCCCGCCGTGCTCGGGGTCCGCCGCCAGCCCGGCCCAGCCGCCCTCGGCAAAGCTCTGATAGGCCTCGACATAGCCCGGCGCGGCGGTCACCGCGCCATTGGCGTATTTGCCTCCGTTTAGATCGCCCTGGCGGTTGATCGGCGCCAACACCCCGTCGGCGAACTGACCCGCAGCCTCCAGGATGGCCGCACCCAGTTCGGGGTCATAATCGGGAAAGGCCCCGGTCGCGGCCACCGCGTCCAGACCGGCGATGGCGTTCAGGGCGAAATCAATGTCGCGGATCGGCGAGCGAAAGGTCATCAGGGCGGCTCTCATGGATTTGACCTGCAAGTCCTAGCGTCCCTGACGTTGCGGCGCCAAGCTGTCTGGCTAGAGGGGAGAATCCATGAGCCAGCCGCCCGCCGTCTATTCCAACGTCGCCATCGCCCTGCACTGGATCATCGCCCTGATGGCGCTGGGTCAGATCGGCCTGGTCATGGCCCATGACGCCACCGAGGGCCCGGCCTCGGCCCAGTTCATGATGCTGCACAAGTCCGGCGGCCTGACCATCCTCGTCCTCACGCTGGCGCGGCTGGCCTGGCGCTTCCGAGAGCCCTGGATCGCCCCGCCCGCTTCCATGCCCGGTTGGCAGCGCTGGATTTCGCGCGGTGTTCACGTCGCCTTCTATGCGGTGCTGATCCTGATGCCTCTGGGCGGCTGGGCGGCTTCGTCGGCGGCGGGCCGCGACATCCTCTGGTACGGGCTGTTCCAGTGGCCGCTGCTGCCCATCGAGGGCGGACGCGAGGTCGCTCGCGCCTTCATGAACGGCCACGAGTTGGCGGCCAAGCTGTTCTACGTCCTGATCGTCGTGCACATCCTGGCCGCGCTCAAGCACCAGTTCATCGACCGCGACAACGTCGTGCGCCGCATGCTGCCGTTTTTGCCGACGCGGGACTGATCCGCCGCCCGATCATCCCGCATTCGCCCGGATGCGCGGATGAGCTATAGGCCCGCCATGCCCGCCGTGCCCGACATCGACGCCGCCGTCGCCGCCTTGCGAGCGGGCCGGTTGGTGATCCTGCCGACCGAGACGGTCTATGGCCTGGCCGCCGACGCCGCCGACCCGGTCGCGGTGGCCCGTATCTTCGAGGCCAAGGGCCGTCCGCGCTTCAATCCGCTGATCGCCCATGTCGCCGACCGGGCCCAGGCCGAGCGGATCGCCGTCTTCGATGACCGCGCCAACGCCCTGGCTGAGCGATTCTGGCCGGGGCCCCTGACGCTGGTGCTGCCGATCCGGGACGGCGAGGCCGTGTCGGACCTGGCCCGCGCCGGCCTGGACACGGTGGCGGTGCGCGCGCCCGGCCATCCCGTCGCCCGTCAGTTCATCGCCGCCTTCGGTCGCCCGGTCGTGGCGCCTTCGGCCAACCGCTCGGGTCGACCCAGCCCGACTTCCTTGGCCGACGCCGTGAACGAGACCGGCGCCTTCGCGGCCGCCGCGCTGGATGGCGGCCCCTGCGACGTCGGCCTGGAAAGCACTGTCGTGGCGCTGATTGACCGACCCCGGCTGCTGCGCCCCGGCTCCGTCACCCGCGCCCAGATCGAGGCCGTCATCGGCCCCCTGGCCGAGGCTGAGGCCGACGCCAGACGCTCACCCGGGCGATTGGCCCTGCACTATGCGCCGGACGCGCCGGTTCGGATCAATGCCGAGGCCCCGCGTGAGGGCGAAGCCTATCTGGGTTTCGGAACCCCCGGCCCGTTCAGCTTGAGTGAGTCCGGCGACCTGCGCGAGGCCGCCGCCAATCTGTTCCGCCGATTGCGTGAAGCCGACGCCATCCGCCCCGCCGGCATCGCCGTGGCTCCCATCCCGGTCGAGGGCCTGGGCGAAGCCATCAACGACCGGCTGAAGCGGGCGGCGGGGTTCGTGGGCTAGGCCCTACTGGATCAACAACCCCTGGATCTTGTCCTCGGCGTTGATCGCAATGCTCCAGGTCGTGGCCTGTCCGTTGGCGAAGGTGGCGCGGAACTGATGGGCGCCCTCGGCCGGCTCGCCGATGTGTTCCAGGGTTTCCAGAGCGCCGAGCGACTGCAGCGCCGGGGTCACGGCCGCCGCTTGGGCGCGAACCGCCTCGGCCAGCTCGGGAACCATGCCGTCATAGTCCGGCGTTCCGGCCTGCAGCCCGGCGATGGTGTCGCGCAGCCGGTGCTCGGCGTGGCGCTCAGAGGCGAAATGGGCCGCGTCGTGGGCATGCTCTTCCTGGGCGCCGGCAGCGCCGTGGGCGGCGTGGTCGTGCTCCTGAGCGGCGGCGGCGGTGCCGAAGGCCAGGGCGGCGGCGAGAGCAAGCAAGGCGATCTTCATGGAAAGGCTCCTGATGTGTCCAACAGATGTAGGTCGCCCGCCCGCCGCCGCAAGCGCGCCCTTGCAATTGCGGCCTTTCCCCACTATCTGCCCGGCTCACTTCACACGCAGGCGTGGCGCGTATCGGGGAGACATCCCGTCCGCTCCATTCCGAGGGCCCTCAAAAGCCTATCAACGCTTGCGGCGGATTTGATCGGATAAAGGAAAGAAATCAGATGGCTCTGCCTGACGTCACTATGCGTTCGCTGCTCGAAGCCGGCGCCCACTTCGGCCACCAGACCCACCGCTGGAACCCGAAGATGGACCGCTACATCTTCGGTGCGCGCTCGAACATTCACATCATCGACCTGTCGCAATCGCTGCCGCTGATGCACCAGGCCCTGGTCGCCGTGCGCGACGTCGCCGCCAAGGGCGGCCGGATCCTGTTCGTCGGCACCAAGCGCCAGGCCGCCGAGCCGGTGGCCGAGGCCGCCGCGCGCTGCGCCCAGTACTACATGAACAACCGCTGGCTGGGCGGTACGCTCACCAACTGGCGCACCGTCTCCAACTCGATCCAGCGCCTGCGTGAGCTGGAAACGATCCTGGCGTCGGGCGGCGAAGGCCGGGTCAAGAAGGAACTGGTCAATCTGCAGCGCGAGCGCGACAAGCTTGAGCTCAGCTTGGGCGGCATCAAGGACATGGGCGGCATTCCCGACATCATGTTCGTGATCGACACCAACAAGGAAGCGATCGCCATCCAGGAAGCCCGCAAGCTGAACATCCCGGTGATCGCGATCCTGGACACCAACTCCGATCCGGACGGCATCACCTATCCGGTGCCGGGCAACGATGACGCCGCGCGCGCCATCCAGCTGTACTGCGACCTGATCGCCGACGCCGTCCTGGACGGCCTGGCCGCCGGCGCTTCGGCGTCGGGTGTGGATCTGGGCGCTTCCGCCACGCCGCCGGTCGAGCCGGCGCTGAAGGAAGAGGCCGCCCCGGCCAAGCTGTCGGCCGAGGACGAAGCCGCCGCCCAGGCCGCTGAAGCCAAGCCGGCCGCCAAGGCCAAGAAGGTCGAAGCTGAAGCGGCCCCCGCCGCCGAGGCCGAAGCCGCCGCCGAGCCGATCGCTGAAGCGACCGTCGAGGCTCCGGCCGAGACCGAAACCGCCGAGAAGGCCGAGGGCTGATCCCAGCCCCCACCGGCCTCTCAAGGGCCGTGCGTTTAACTGACACACGGCCCGGCTAATCCTAGCCGGGCCGTTCCCCTATCCGCTGACTCCCAAGGAGAGTTTGAAATGGCTGAGATCACCGCTGCGCTCGTCAAGGAACTGCGCGAAAAGTCCGGCGTCGGCATGATGGACTGCAAAAAGGCCCTGCAAGAGAACGACGGCGACATCACCGCCTCGATCGACTGGCTGCGCGCCAAGGGTCTGTCCAAGGCCGCCAAGAAGGCCGAGCGCGTCGCCGCTGAAGGCCTGATCGCCGTCGCCACCCGCCATGAAGGCGCTGGCGAAAGCGCCGCCGTCATCGAGTTCAACGCCGAGACGGACTTCGTGGCCCGCAATGAGCTGTTCCAGGACGCGGCGAACAAGATCGCCATCGTCGCGCTCGACCATGCCGACGTTGACGCCGTCAACGCCGCGCCACTGGACGGCGCCTCGGTCCAGGATCTGGTCACCAATCTCGTGGCGACCATCGGCGAGAATATGCACGTTCGCCGGGTTTCGACCCTGTCGGTCTCGCAAGGCGTCGTGGCCTCCTACGTCCACAACGCCGTGGCCGGCAACCTGGGCAAGATCGGCGTGCTGGTCGCGATTGAATCGGCCGCGGACCACGCCAAACTGCGTGAGTTGGGCCGCAAGATCGCCATGCACATCGCGGCGACCTCGCCCCTGTCGCTGGACGAGTCGGACCTGGATCCGGCCGCCATCGAAAAGGAGCGCGCCGTGCTGACCGAGAAGGCCAAGGAAGACGGCCGTCCGGAAAACATGATCGAGAAGATCGTCTCGGGTCAGATCGCCAAGTTCCAGAAGGAAGTGGTCCTGACCAAGCAGCCGTTCGTCATGAACCCGGATCAGACCATCGAGCAGCTCGTGGCCGACACGGCCAAGGAGCTGGGTTCGCCGATCAAGCTGGCCGCCTTCGTTCGCATGGGTCTGGGTGAGGGCGTCGAAAAGCCCGTCGGCATGGACTTCGCCGAAGAAGTCGCCTCGATGACCAAGGCGTAAGACGCGTCACATTGCTGTAAAAATGAGGGGCGCTCCGGCTGACGGCTGGGGCGCCCTTCGTCTATGAAGGACCGATTCCGCACCGAGACCCGTCGAAGGACCCATGGCCAAACCTGAATACAAACGCGTCCTGCTCAAGGTCTCCGGTGAGGTGCTGATGGGCGAACAGGCCTATGGCATCGACATGAAGACGGTCGGCGCCGTGGCCCAGTCGATCGCCCGCGCCCACGAGACCGGCGTCGAGATCTGCCTGGTCATCGGCGGCGGCAACATCTTCCGGGGTCTGTCAAAGGCCGCCGGCGACATGGAGCGCGCCACCGCCGACCAGATGGGTATGCTGGCCACCGTCATGAACGCCCTGGCCATGCAGGCGGCGCTGGAGAAGATCGGCGTGCCGACCCGGGTTCAGTCCGCCCTGGATATGCCCGCCGTGGCCGAGCCGCTGATCCGCCGCCGCGCTCTGCGCCATCTGGAGAAGGGCCGCGTGGTGATCTTCGCCGCCGGCGTCGGCGCCCCGTTCTTCACCACCGATTCCGGCGCCGCCCTGCGCGCCGCCGAAATGGGCTGCGATGTCCTGCTCAAGGGCACGTCGGTCGACGGCGTCTATTCCGCCGACCCCAAGAAGGACCCCAAGGCGACCCGCTACGACACCCTCACCTACACCGACGTCCTGGCCAAGGACTTGCGGGTGATGGACGCATCGGCCATTGCCATGATGCGTGACGCGAAGATCCCCATCGTGGTCTTCTCGATCCGCGAAGAAGGTTCGTTCCAGCGCGTGCTGGACGGCGAAGGCGCCTTCACCGTCATCTGCACCAACGCCTGACGGCGGCGCCAAAGACTGGAGACGACACATGGCCAAGCCTGACCTCAACACCTTTCGCAGCCGCATGGACAAGGCCGTCGGCGCGCTGAAGGAAGAGTTCGCGGGACTGCGCACCGGGCGCGCCTCCGCCGGCCTGCTCGAGCCGGTTCAGGTCGAGGTCTATGGTTCGACATCGCCGCTGAACGCCGTGGCCGCCATCACCGTGCCCGAACCGCGCATGATCGCGGTCAATGTCTGGGACAAGGGCGTGGTCGTCTCGGTCGAAAAGGCCATTCGCTCGGCCGGCCTGGGTCTGAACCCGATTGTCGACGGCCAGACCATCCGCGTGCCGATTCCGCCCCTGACCGAAGAGCGTCGCAGGGACCTGGCCAAGCTGGCCGGCAAATACGCCGAACAACAGAAGGTGTCCGTGCGCAACGTTCGCCGCGACGCCAACGACGATCTCAAAAAAGCCGAGAAGGCGGGCGAGATCAGTCAGGACGAACAGAAGAAGATGGAGGCCGAGGTCCAGAAGGATACGGACGCCGCCATCAAGCGGATCGACGAGGCCCTCAAGGCCAAGGAAGTTGAGATCATGCAGGTCTAGGCCCTGGCCTGACCTGGAGAGGCGCCGATATGGCCGATAGCCCAAGCCCTGACGCCGACGGTCCGCGCCATGTGGCGCTGATCATGGACGGCAATGGCCGCTGGGCGAAGTCCAGGGGCCTGCCCCGGACTCTTGGCCACCCCGCCGGGGTCGAGGCTCTCAAGCGCACGGTCCAGGCCGCGCCGGACCTCGGCCTGACCTGTCTGACCGTCTTCGGTTTCTCGACCGAGAACTGGCGCCGGCCGGCATCGGAGGTTTCCGAGCTGATGGGCTTGGTCCGCACCTACGTCGAGAGCGATCTGGACCGGCTCGAACGCGAAGGGGTGCGCCTGCGCATTCCGGGTCGCCGCCAGGGTCTGCCGGACGACATCCGCCAGATCGTCGAACGGGCCGAGGCGCGCACCGCCCACAATGACCGCTTTCTGCTGCAGGTGGCCTTCAACTACGGCGCGCGCGCCGACATCGTCGACGCCGCCCGCCGCTTTGCCGAGAGCGGTCAGGACCCCGCCGCCCTGACCGAAGATGCGTTTGAAGGCCTGCTCTCCACCGCCGGCGCTCCGCCGGTCGATCTGGTGGTGCGCACCTCCGGCGAGCGGCGCCTGTCGAACTTCCTGATGTGGGAGGCGGCCTACGCCGAGCTTCTGTTCCAGGACATCCTGTGGCCTGACTACGGGCGCGAGGCGCTGACCGAAGCCATCGAGGCCTACCGTACGCGTGAGCGCCGTTTCGGCGGGCTCGAGCCCGCCCGACAGGCCGGCTAGTGCAGGCCCGCGATATCGCCATACGCGCCGCGTCGGCGGCGGTGCTCGCGCCCCTGGCCATCGGAGGACTTTGGCTGGGCGGATGGGCCTTCATGGCGTTGATGGGCGCCGCCGCCGCCCTGCTGGCCTGGGAGTGGGCCAAGATGACGGCGCCTGGCGCCTCCAAGTGGATGGCCGCCGCCGTCGCCATCGGCATCATGGTTCCGGGCCTGACCGCCTATCTGGCCGACATTTCCCTGGCGCTGGTGTTGCTCGCCTTCGGGGCGATGCTGGCTTTTCTGATCGCCCAGGCGGTGCGCCGGCCGCCGATCGATGCAGCCTACGGCGTCTTCTATATCGGTTGGCCGCTGGCGCTTCTGGTCTGGCTGAGGGTTTCCAGTGAGGGCGGCAGTTGGTTGATCCTGCTGTTCGCCGTGACCTGGGCGGCGGATGTCTTCGCCTATCTGGTCGGCAGCCTCCTCAAGGGGCCCAAGCTCTGGCCCCGGTTCTCGCCCAACAAGACCTGGTCCGGCTTTGCTGGCGGCCTGATCGGTGGAACCGCAATGGCGGTCGTACTGGTCCTGACCCAAGGCGCCGGCTTCCTTAGTTTCTCTGGCGTCAATGTCTGGCTAGCCGCCTTCATAGGCCTGTCGGGAGCCGTGGCGACTATGGCTGGGGACCTGTGGGAATCGGCGCTCAAGCGTCGTTACGGCGTCAAGGATTCCGGCGATCTGATTCCCGGCCACGGTGGTCTGCTCGACCGGGTCGACGGCCTGATGTTCGCCGTGGTCGTGGTCGCCGCCATCAAGCTGGCGGTCGATCAGGGGATGACAGCATGAGCCGACGGCGCGTCACCGTACTGGGGTCCACCGGCTCTGTCGGGGTCTCTACCCTTGACCTCATGGGCCGCACCGGCGGCCCAGAGGCCTACGCGCTGGACGCCCTGGCCGCCGGCTCCAACGTCGCCGCCCTGGCCGAGCAGGCCCTGCATTGGCGCCCGCGCCTGGCCGTCATCGCCGATGAGACGCTCAAGCCCGAGCTGGATCAGCGCCTGGCGAGATCGGGCATCGAGACCGCCGCCGGCGACGACGCCGTCGAAGCCGCCGCCGGGGCCGGCTCAGACTGGGTGATGGCCGCCATCGTTGGCTCGGCCGGGCTCAGGCCCGCCTGGGCCGCTGCCCGCTCCGGCGCGACCCTGGCCCTGGCCAATAAGGAGAGCCTGGTCTGCTGCGGCCCCGCCCTGATCGAGGCGGCGCACCAGTCTGGCGGCCGCGTCATCCCGGTCGATTCGGAACATTCCGCCATCTTCCAGGTGTTGGAAACCCGTAACATTGACCAGGTCGCGCGCCTGGTCCTGACGGCGTCCGGCGGCCCTTTCCGCACCCTGCCGCTCGAGGCGATGAAGGCGGTCACCCCCGAACAGGCCGTCGCCCATCCCAACTGGTTGATGGGGGCCAAGATCTCGGTGGATTCCGCCACCATGGCCAACAAGGGCCTGGAGATGATCGAGGCGGCCTATCTGTTCGGCGTCGAGGCGGGCCGGATCGAGGTTCTGGTTCACCCTCAGTCGATTATCCACTCGCTGGTCGAATACGCCGACGGCTCGACCCTGGCCCAGCTAGGGCCTCCGGATATGCGCACGCCCATCGCCTGCGCCCTGGCCTGGCCCGAGCGCCTCGCCTGGCCCGCCCCAAGGCTGGACCTGGCCGCGCTCGGTGCGCTGACCTTCGAAGCGCCGGACGAGACCCGCTTCCCCATGTTGAAACTGGCCCGCCAGGCTCTGGTCGCCGGCGGCGATGCGCCTGCGGTGTTCAACGCCGCCAACGAAACCGCCGTTCGCGCATTCCTTGACCGCAAGATCGGCTTTCTCGATATTGCCGCAACCGTGTCTGACACGCTGGATAGTCAATCTGGCGTCGAGACTGCGGGGGCGGATGCAAGTCCGCTCGAACGGGCCCTGGGCGCCGACCGCGGCGCTCGCCGTCTGGCGTCCGAGGCGATTCGTCGTCGGGCCTTGGCGGCCTAGGCATGGTAGTGAGGGTCTGAAGCCGAATGTTCGACGTCTTGAGTTCGATCCTGGGAACGCTGGCCGCCTTTCTGGCGGTGCTGTGCCTGGTCATCGTCATCCATGAACTCGGCCATTTCAGCGTCGCAAAGCTGTTCGGGGTCAAGATCGACCGCTTTTCCATCGGTTTCGGCAAGACCTTGTGGGCGCGGACCGACAAATCGGGCGTTGAATGGCGTCTGGCCGCGCTGCCGCTGGGCGGCTACGTCAAATTTTCAGGCGATCTGGACGTCACTGGCGTGCCGGACCGCGAAGGTCTGGAGGCCCTGCGCGATGAGATCGTCGCCGAGCAGGGCCCTGGGGCCGAGCGCGCCTACTATCATTTCAAGCCGATCTGGCAGCGCGCCCTGATCGTGGCCGCCGGTCCGATCGCCAATTTCATCCTGGCCATCGCCATTTTCTCCGTCATGGCTCTGGCGCTCGGTGAGACGGTCCTGATCAAGCCGCGCATCGGCTCGGTCGAGGCCGGCAGTCCAGCCGCTGCCGCCGGGCTTCAGATCGGCGACCTGATCGTCGAGGCCGACGGTCGCTCGATCCGTCGCTGGGACGAGCTTCAACAGCACGTGATGATGCGCGCCGACCAGTCCATCAACTTCGAGGTTGAACGTAGCGGCCAGCGGGTCGACCTGACCGCCACGCCCAGTGGCCGCGACATCCGCAGCGAGGTCGATCAGTCCACGGTCCGCATCGGCTATCTCGGCGTCACCCCCAGCCGGGCGGCCGGTGACATCGTAACCCATCGCTACAGCCTGCCCCAGGCCCTGGTGGAGGGCGTGCGCCAGACCGGCGGCGTGCTCGACGCCTCTGTGACCTACATCGGACGCATCTTCACCGGCCGCGAAAGTGGCGATCAGTTGTCCGGCCCGATCGGAATCGCTCGGGCTTCGGGCGCCATCGCCGGCCAGGCCGTTGAGAGCTCTCAGGGGCTCGGCGACGCCGTCGGTCGCGTGTTTTTATCGCTTTTGTACCTCGCCGGCCTCCTTTCGGTCGCAGTCGGCTTCTTCAATCTGCTGCCAGTGCCGATTTTGGATGGGGGACATCTCGTGTTTTACGCCTATGAAGCCGTCGCCCGGCGCCCGCTCAACGCCCAGATCCAGGAGGCCGGCTTCCGCGTCGGACTTGCTTTGCTCGTGGGATTGATGTTGTTCGCCACCTGGAACGATCTCAACAAGCTCAACCTCTTCGCCTTCCTCGGCGGGACGTCGTAAACCCTAGCCCGCCGCCGATGGTCCTCAGCATGCATCACCGTTCACGTCTTGCCCTTCAGTCCAGCCTGCTGGCCCTGGTCGCTTCGGTCGCCATTTCCGGCCCGGTGCTGGCGCAGGATGCTGGCCAGCCGACGCCGCCGACCGGCGCCGACGCTCCTGCAGCCCCGGCCGAAGAAACCCCGGCCCGCTCCGCCACGGTGGCGCGTATCCAGGTTCAGGGCGCACAGCGTATCGAGCCCACCACGATCCTGTCCTATCTCCCGATCCAGCCCGGCGACCAGGTCGACGATGCGCTGATCAACGTGGCGGTGCGCACCCTGTTCCGAACGGACCATTTTTCGGACGTGCAGATCGCCTTGCAGCCAAACGGGACGCTCCTCGTCGAGGTGGTTGAGAACCCCGTGGTCAACCAGGTCGTCTTCGAGGGCAACAACAGCCTGACCGAAGAGCGGCTGCGTGAAGAACTGACCATTCGTCCCCGGGGCGTCTACACGCGGGCGCGCGTGCAGGCCGAGGTCCAGCGCATCGTCGAGCTGTACCGCCGCGCGGGCCGTATTTCCGCGACGGTGACGCCCAAGCTTGTTCAGCTTGAACAAAACCGGGTGGATCTGGTCTTCGAGATTGATGAAGGCGTCGAAACCGGCATCCGCAGCATCAATATCCTGGGCAACAGGGCCTTCTCCGACGCCGATTTGCGCGGCGAGATGGTCACCCAGAATTCCCAGTGGTGGAATTTCCTGGCGTCCAACGACAACTATGACCCGGACCGCCTGGAGTATGACCGCGAGAAGCTGCGCGAATTCTACCTCAACCGCGGCTATTTTGATTTTCGCGTCGTCTCGTCCGTCGCGGAACTGACCCCGGATCAGGAAGACTTCATGATCACCCTCACAGTCGATGAGGGCGATGAATATAATTTCGGCGCGCTGACGGTCGAAACCGAAAACGACCGGCTCAATCCCGAGTTTCTGCGCGCGCTGATCCCGATTGAGCAGGGGAATCTCTACGAGCGGGATCTGGTTCAGCAGGCTGAAGAGGTCCTGACCTTCGCGGCGGGCGCCGCCGGCTACGCCTTCGTTCAGATTCGGCCGATCGAAACCGCCAACCCCGAGACCAACACGGTCGACATCACCTTTGAGGTCCGTGAAGGACCGCGCGTCTATGTCGAACGCATCGACATCATCGGCAACAGCCAGACCATCGATCCCGTCATCCGACGTGAATTGATGCTGAGCGAGGGCGACGCTTTCAACCAGGCCCTGGTGGACCGGTCTCGCGCCAACCTGCGCGGCCTGGGCTACTTCGAGGATGTGACGATCGAGCGCGTCGACGGGTCCGCCGGTGACCGGACCGTTCTTCAGGTCCAGGTCCAGGAACAGCCCACCGGCGAGCTTTCGTTCGGGGCCGGGTTCAGCTCGGTTGACTCCTTCATCATCGACCTGGGGATCACGCAGCGCAACTTCCGCGGCCGTGGCCAGAACCTCGTGGCGAGGCTGTCGTGGGGATCTCTGCGTCAGCAGCTGCAGCTGAATTTCACGGAGCCGCGCTTCCTGGGACGTGATCTGCGCGCCGGCTATGATCTGTATCATTACCGGTACGACCTGCAGGAAGAGTCTTCCTTCGAATGGCAGTCGACCGGCCTGGGTCTGCGCTTTGGCTGGCCCATCAACAACTATACCGTCCTTGGCCTGCGCTATAATCTGAAGCTCGACGACATCAGCGTGCCGTCCGGCTATTGCCCGGGTTTCGGCTCGCGGGCCCTTTGCGAGCAGGTGGGATCCTTCCTTTCGTCGGCGATCGGTTACAGCCTGAACGTCAACCGGACCAACGACTCCTTGCGGCCGACGCGCGGTTGGCGCGGTTCGCTATGGCAGGACCTGGCCGGGATCGGCGGCGACGTGAACTATGTGCGCACCGAGATCAACGGCACCTGGTACCGGGCCCTGTCGCCCAGCTTCGTTTTCTCGGCCGAGGTTTCCGCCGGCTATATCTCGGGTTGGGGCGGAGATCCGATCCGGATCAATGACCGCTTCTTCAAGGGCGGGAACAGTTTCCGTGGTTTTGAAACCGCCGGCATGGGCCCGCGCGACCTGCTGACGGGCGACTCCCTGGGCGGCAACATGTACAGCGTCGCCACGCTGGAAATGACTGTGCCGAATTTCTTGCCTGAGGAGTATGGGATCCGCACGTCGCTGTTCCTCGACTACGGTACGGTCGGCATGCTCGACGATCGCTATCGCATCACTTCTTCAGGTCTCCCGGACCCGAATATCGTCGCTGATATCCGGGCGCGCGCTGCGGCCGGTATCAGTATCCACTGGCGCTCGCCGATGGGCCCGATCCGGTTTGACCTTTCTCAGATCCTCCAGCGCGAGGACTATGACCGGACCGAAACCTTCCGTTTCTCAACGTCCACCCAGTTCTAGGAATTCAAATGAAGCTCTCAGTGTTCGCTTCCGCTGCCGTCGCCGCCTTGGCTATCGCCGGTTCAGCCGCAGCGCAGCCGGCCCAACCGTCCAACCCTGGCCCCGTCATTCCGGGTGTTTGCACGTTCAATCAGGCGCGGTCGATCGGCGGCTCCATGGTCGGGCAGGCTGTCTCTGCTCGCATGGAGCAACTGACGGAATCTGTTCGCGCCGAGCTCGCCCCGGAGGGCGCAGCGATCGAATCCGAGATTGCTTCGTTCCAGACCAGCCAGGCCTCGCTTCCCGCCGATCAGCTCCAGCAGCGCGCCGGAGTCCTTCAGCAACGTGCGGGCGCCTATCAGCAGCTCGCTGCCCAGCGCGAGGCCGAGCTGCAGTACACCCAGAACCTCCAGCTCCAGCGGATCGGCGAAACCATGGATCCGATCCTGGTCCAGGTTTACCAGGAGCGCGGCTGCGGCCTGCTGTTTGATCGCGGCTCGATGTTCGGCGCCAACCCGGCCATGGACATCACTGATCGCGTCATCGAACTGCTGAACCAGCAGCTCCAGACCCTGTCGTTCGACCGCTCGCCGCTGCCGCAGCAGTAGGCGAGGATCGGCTCGGGGATGCCGGACGCCCGTTTTTTCGAGTCCGCCCGGCCCCTGACGCTGGTTCAACTGTCAGAGCTGACCGGCGCCGTGCTCCAGCGCGGCGATCCCGGCAGCCTCATCGCTACCGCGGCTCCGCTCATCCACGCCGATGGGCGGAGCGTCGCATTTCTGGTGGACCGCAAGTACCGCCGCGACCTCGCCGCCACCCAGGCTGGCGCCGTGTTCCTGGCCGAGCGGGAAGCCGAAGCGGCGCCGCCGGGCTGCGCGCTGCTGGTCACGCGCACGCCGCAGGCCGCCTGGGCCGAGACGGCGCGCCGGCTGCATCGCCCCCGCCCGCTGCCTGAAACGCCGCGCGGTGAGGGCGTTCAGCTCGAAGCCGGGGCCGTCGTCGGCCCCGGGGTGGTGATCGGCGCCAGCGTCGCCATCGGCGCCGGAACCCGGATCGGCGCCAACACCGTCATCGGCCCCGGCGTCCAGATCGGACGCGATTGCGACATCGGGCCCAATGTCACCCTGATGTGCTGTTTGATCGGCGACCGCGTCCGCATCGGACCGTCGACGGTCATCGGTGAAGCCGGTTTCGGCGTCACGGGCGGCGCGGCCGGCTTGATCGACATCCCACAGCTCGGCCGCGTCCTCCTCCAGGACGACGTCTCGGTCGGGGCCAATTCCTGTATCGACCGGGGCGCCTGGGACGACACCGTCATCGGCGAAGGCTCCAAGATCGATAATCTGGTCCAGGTCGGTCACAACTGCCGGCTCGGGCGTCACGTCATTCTGGCCGGCCACACCGGCCTGTCCGGCAGCGTCACCATCGGCGACGGGGCTCAGCTCGGCGGCCGCGCCGGCGTCACCGACCACCTTTCCATCGGCAAGGGCGCCCGCATCGGCGCCGCCTCGATGGTCATCAGCGACGTCCCCGACGGCGAAACCTGGGGCGGCCAACCCGCCCGACCGATGCGTCGGTTCTTGCGCGAAACCGTCTGGCTCGCCAAACAGGCGAGCAGAAGACAGGGAGGCGCCGATGAATGAGTCGGAAAATCGGGGCGTTGAGATCGACTTCGCCGAGGTCATGCGGCGAATTCCTCACCGCTACCCGCTCTTGCTGGTGGATCGGGCCGAGGACTATCTGGCCCATACCTCGATCACGGGGATCAAGAACGTCACCCACAACGAGCCGTTCTTCCAGGGGCACTTTCCCGGCAATCCGGTCATGCCCGGCGTGCTGATCGTGGAGGCTCTGGGCCAGACCGGGGCGGTCCTGATGTCCAAGTCGCTTGATGCGGACGTCAACGGCAAGGCCATCTTCTTCATGTCGGTGGACGGCGCTCGCTTCCGCAAGCCGGTGCGGCCGGGCGATCAGCTGCGCATGAAGGTGGTGGTGGTCAAACATCGCGGCGACCTGTTCAAATTCCGCGGCGAAGCTTTCGTCGACGGCAAGCTCGTGGCCGAGGCCGAGTTCGCCGCCATGGTGGTCGAGACCGGCCTTTAGGGACGCCCAACGCGTGAGCCGCATCCATCCTACCGCCATCGTCGATCCGGCCGCCGGCCTCGGCGCTGATGTCGAGGTCGGCCCCTGGTGCCGCGTCGGGCCGGACGTGACCTTGCACGCCGGCGTCCAACTGCTCTCCAGCGTCGTGATCGAAGGCGTCACCGAGATCGGGGCCGGAACGGTGGTGCATCCATTTTCAGTCCTGGGCGGTCCGCCCCAGCACGGCGGCTACAAGGGCGAGCCGACCCGGCTGGTCGTGGGTGAGAACAACCTGATCCGCGAGGGCTGCACCTTCAATCGCGGCGCCGTCCAGGGCGGCGGCGTCACTACCGTCGGCTCCAACTGCATGTTCATGACCGGCGCCCACGTCGGCCACGACAGCGTGGTGGGAAACCACGTCACCTTCGCCAACAACGCCACGCTCGGCGGCCATGTAACCATCGGGGACAACGTGTTCCTGGGTGGCCTCAGCGCCATCCATCAGCATGGCCGTGTCGGGCGCGGCGCCATGGTCGGCGGCCTGGCGGCGGTGACCCGCGACGTCATCCCCTTCGGCTCGGTCTGGGGCAATCACGCCCGTCTGCACGGCCTGAACATGGTCGGACTCAAGCGCCGGGGCTTCGACCGCGAAAAGATCAAGCGGATGCTGGCCTTCTACCGCGACCTGTTCGAGGGTGACGGCGCCTTCTCCGAGCGGCTGGACCGGGCCGAGGTGTCAACCGGCGACCTGGCCGAGGCGGCCGAGATTGTCGCCTTCATCCGCGATGGCGGATCGCGCCCGCTCTGCCTGCCGGAGATCTGAGGTGCAGCGCCTGGGCCTGATCGCCGGCGGCGGCGACCTGCCGGTCCGCATCCTTGAGGCCTGCCGCGCCCAGGACCGCCCCGTCTTCGTCATCCGGCTGGCCGGTTTCGCCGACGCGGCCCTGCAATCCGCTGACGGGGCCGACCTGTCGCTGGGTGAGTTCGGCAAGTGTTTGGACGCGCTCAAGAAGGCCAAGTGTCGCTCGGTCTGCCTGGCCGGCAAGGTTAGCCGCCCGGACTTCTCCACCTTCAAGGTCGACCTCAAGGGCATGACCGTCCTGCCCGGCATCATCCAGGCCGCCAAGCAAGGCGACGATGCGCTGCTGCGCCAGGTGCTCAAGGTTTTCGCCGATGCCGGCCTGACCGTCGAGGGCGCCGACGACATCCTGGGCGGCGACCAGACCCTGCCCGCCGGGGCGCTCGGCGCGGTGGTCCCGCGTGAGGCCGACCGCGCCGATATCGCCAAGGCTCTCGCCGTCGCCCGCGCCATCGGCGATCTGGACGTCGGCCAGGGGGCAGTCGTCTCGCACGGCCTGGTTCTGGCCGTCGAGGCCCAGGAGGGCACCGACGCCATGCTTGAGCGCGTCGCGACCCTGCCCGCCGAACTGCGCGGAGCCGCGCCCCAGGGCGTCCTGGCCAAGGCGCCCAAGCCGATCCAGGAACGCAGGGTCGACCTGCCGGTGATCGGCGTGCGCACCCTCCAACTGGCCGCCGCCGCCGGCCTGGCGGGCGTCGCCGGTCAGGCCGGTGATCTGATCGTCATCGACAGGCCGGGCGTCATCGCCGCCGCCGACCGGCTGGGCCTGTTCGTCTGGGGCGAAGGATGAGCCGGCCGCTCACCGTCATGCTGGTCGCCGCCGAAGCCTCCGGAGACAACCTGGGCGCCGGACTGGCCCGTGCGATCAAGGCCAAGCTCGGCCCCGACGCGGTCCGCTTCGTCGGCGTCGGCGGCCCGCGCATGGCCGAACAGGGCGTAATCAGCCCTTTTGACATCTCCGACCTGTCCATCCTCGGCTGGATCGAGGGCCTGCGCGCCTATGGCCGGGTCAAACGCCGGGTGGCCGAGACCGTCGCCCTGGCCGTGCGCGAGAAGCCTGACGTCGCCGTCCTGATCGACAGTTGGGGCTTCACCATTCGTGTCGCCAAGGGCCTGCGCGCCGCCCTGCCCGACCTAAAGATCGTCAAATACGTCGGACCCCAGGTCTGGGCCTCACGCCCCGGGCGCGCCAGGACCCTGGCTGCCTCGGTCGATCATCTGATGACGCTGCATGGTTTCGATCCGCCCTGGTTCGAGAAGGAGGGCCTGCCCACCACCTTCGTCGGAAACCCTAGTCTGGCCATTGATTTTTCAGGCGCCGACCCGGCCCGCTTTCGGTGTGAGCACGGCCTGACGCCCGACCAGCCGCTGCTCCTGGTCCTGCCTGGCAGCCGTCCGGCCGAGATCGCGCGCATGACCCCGGTGTTTGAGCAGACCGCCCGCCGCCTGAAGGCCGAGCGTCCGGACCTGGCCGTCGCCGTGGTCGTGGCCGACACCGTCGCCGATGATATCAGGGGTCGGGTCGCCGGCTGGCCTTTCCGCTCCATCCTGGTTGAGGGCGACGCGGCCAAGAAGGACGCCATGACCGCCTCGACCGTCGCCTTGGCCACCTCCGGCACGGTTTCGACCGAGCTGGCCCTGGCCGGCGTTCCCATGGTCATCGCCTATCGGCTCGGCGGCCTCAGCTTCGCCCTGACCAGACCGCTGATGACGGCCAAACACATCACCCTGTTCAACATCGCCGCCGATGAGCGGATCGCGCCCGAGTTCCTCCAGGACGAGGCGACGCCCCAGGCCCTGGCCCGCGCTGTCGCCGAGCGCCTGGATGGCTCTGCTCAACGCGCCGACCAGATCGCCCGCCAGACCGCCGCGCTCGACCTCATGGGCCGCGGCCAGCCCGACCCGAGCGCCGCGGCGGCGGATGTGGTGCTCAAGGTCGCCGGCGTCTAGGCGGCGCGCCGCCGTCGCGGGTCTTGGGCTTGCTCGTCCAGCACCGCCAGGGTCTCACGGATATAGGCGGCGTGGACCACCACCCCCAGGCCGAGCGGCTCCTCACCCTGGTCGACCTGCTGGGTGACGACGCCCAGCACCAGCGGATGACCCTCGCCGCCCGGCGCCATGAACACCGGCCCGCCCGAATTGCCCGGGTACAGGAAGCCGTCGATCAGAAAGGTCGGAAAGGCCCGGATAGGGCTCAAAGGGTAGGATGCGATCCGCACCGTGCGCAGAATCGGGAAGCCGGCCCGGTTCGATGAAAGCCCCCTTGGGTAGCCCAGGGTGAAGACCTGAGCCCCCGGCCCGACGCCCTGGATCTCAAGATCGCGCTCATCGGCCAGCCAACTCAGCGGGATGGCGCGCGCGGCGATGGCGGGCGGCGCCACCACCTCGACCACGGCGATATCCCGCTCGGGGTGGCGCGCCCATAGATCGCGGCCGCCGATCTCCAGCGGGGCCGGCTGGGGGGCGAAGCTCCAGCCTCCGTCATCGGTCGAGAAGCGCCACCCGATGCGGATTTCCGGTGTCTCGGACGGATCCACCGCGTGGGCCGCCGTGACCAGAACCGTTCGCGGCGTGCCGTCCCAATACGGCGCCGAGACCAGCAGGCCGGTCGAGATCCGTCGATCGCCGCCCGGTCTGGTGTTTTCCACCTGGACCGTCGCCTCGATCATCTGGACCGTCTGGTCCCATTCCATGGGCTGGCTCCGAACTGTACGAACTATCATTGACGCCGGGGCTCAAGCTGAGCAACGTCCGCGGCGAATTTTGGGAGCGTCGCCATGAACCGCCGTCAAATGCTCGTCTCGTCCGCCGCCCTGGCCGCAGCGGCCGCCTCCGGCGGTCCCGCCCTCGCCCAATCAGGAGCCTCCATGCCCGCAGCGCCCGTCGCCAACCGCATCCCGGTCCGCATTGAACAGCTCGGCCGGGTCCGGATCGACGACTATCAATGGATGAAGGACGACAACTGGCAGGCCGTGTTGCGCGACCCGTCGCTGATCAAGGCCGATGTGCGCGAACACCTTGAGGCGGAAAACGCCTACCGCGAGGCGGTGCTGGCCTCCACCGCGCCGCTCCAGGAAGCGATGTTCAACGAGATGCGGGGGCGTATCAAGGAAGACGACAGCTCGGCCCCCAGCCCCTACGGAGACTGGGAGTACTACACGCGCTTCGAGGCGGGAGCCCAGCATCCGTTCTATTGCCGCCGGCCCAAGGGGCAGGCCGAAGGCGAGCAGGTGCTGCTCGACGCCAACGCCCTGGCCGAGGGCAAGGACTACTCCTCCGTGGGCGCGACTTCGCCCAGCCCTGACCACCGCTACTTTGTCTATGCCGAGGATGATCAGGGCTCTGAGGTCTACAAGATTTTCATCAAGGACCTGACGACCGGCGCCCTGGTCGGCGATCCCATCGACGAGACCGTGGGCGATTTCACCGTCTCGCCCGACAGCCAATGGCTGTTCTGGACCAACCGCGACGACAATGGCCGTCCCGACAAGATTTTCCGCCGCCCGATCACCGGCGGCGCGCGCGCCCTGGTCTATGAAGAGGCCGACGAAGGCATGTTCATGGGCGTCAGCCGCACCTCCGACAACGCCTTCGTGATCGTCGGAATCCAGAATCAGGAGACCTCCGAGAGCCGGGTCATTCCGGCCGCGGATCCGACCGCCACGCCGGTGCTGGCCGAGGCCCGCTCCGAGGGCGTGATCTACGATCTGAACCACTGGGGCGACCGCTGGATCATCCGCACCAACGCCGACGGCGCGGTCGACTTCAAGGTCTGCGAGGCGCCGACCGCGACGCCGGACAAGGCCAATTGGTCCGACATCATCCCCTTCACCGCCGGCAAGATCATCGAGGGCGTGGGCCTGTTCCAGAACTGGCTGGTGCGTCAGGAGCGCGCCGACGCCAACACCCGCATCGTCGTGCGTGACCGCGCCGGCGCCGAGCACGCCATCGCTGTCGACGAACCCGCCTACGCCCTGGGGATGCAGGGATCCTACGAGTTCGCCACCGACACCCTGCGCTATACCTACAACTCCATGGCTCGGCCGACCGAGACCTGGGACTACGACATGGCCTCGCGTGAACGGACGCTGCGCAAGACTCAGGAAATCCCCTCGGGACACAATCCCGACGACTATGTGGTCGAGCGCATGGAGGCGCCGCACGCCGACGGGGCGATGGTGCCGATCTCGATCCTGCGCCGGCGCGACACCGCGACCGACGGCTCGGCGCCGGTGCTGCTCTATGGTTACGGGTCCTACGGCATTCCGATGTCGGCGGGCTTCAGCGCCAACCGCCTGTCGCTGGTGGACCGCGGCTTCATCTACGCCATCGCCCATATCCGCGGCGGCTCGGACAAGGGCTGGAACTGGTTCCTGGCGGCTCGCCGCATGACCAAGAAGAAGACCTTCGAGGACTTCATCGCCTGCGCCGAGCACCTGATCTCGGTCGGCTACGCCACCGCCGGCAATATCGTCGCCCAGGGGGGCTCGGCCGGCGGGATGCTGATGGGCGCGATCAACAACATGCGGCCCGACCTGTGGGCCGGCGTCCTGGCCAATGTGCCGTTCGTGGATGTGATCAACACCATGAGCGACACCTCCCTGCCGCTGACACCGCCGGAATGGCCGGAGTGGGGCAATCCCATCGAGGATCCCGAGGCCTACGACTATATGCTCAGCTACAGCCCCTATGATCAGGTCCAGGCCAAGGCCTATCCGGCCATCCTGGCCACCGGCGGCCTGTCCGACCCGCGCGTGACCTACTGGGAGCCGGAGAAGTGGGTGGCCAGGCTGCGCCCCGCCACCACCTCGGGCAAGCCGGTGCTGCTCAAGATCAACATGACGGCGGGCCACTTCGCCTCGTCCGGGCGGTTCGACTATCTGCGCGACATCGCCCACGACTACGCCTTCTGCGTCTGGGCGTCCCAGCGCGGCTGGGAATCCTAGGAGGCGCCCCCGGGCCGGCGGGCCGAGCCTGATCGGAGGATAGACGGGTCATGCCCACCGACACGCTGATCCGCGACGCCAGGCCCGCCGACATGGATGCGGTTGCCGCCGTCTATAGCCGCGAAGTGCTGGAGGGCACGGCCACCTTCGAGGAGAAGCCGCCTTCACCGGCGGCCATGGCCGAACGCCTGGCCGCCGTGCGTCGATACGGCCTGCCTTGGCTGGTGGCCGAGGTCGACGGTCGGGTCGCGGCCTATGGTTACGCCGCGCCGTTTCGGGCGCGCGCCGCCTACCGCTATGCGGTCGAGAGCTCGATCTACGTCGATCCGACCTTCCAGGGTCGGGGCCTGGGCGGCGCGCTGATGGACCGGATCATCGTCCATTGCCGCGCCATGGGCCTGCGCCAGATGATCGCCGCCGTCTCCAATAGCGAAAGCCGCGCCTCGTTCCTCCTGCATGAGAAGCTGGGGTTCCGCCCCGTGGGCGTCTATGAGCGCGTCGGCTGGAAGATGGGCCGCTGGCTCGACGTCATCCTGCTGCAACTCGACCTCGACCCGGGAGGCGGAGCGCCGGACGCGCTGGGCCTGGATCTGGAATAGCCGATGAACGTACGTCTGAACCGCATTTCCGTTTGGCTGCACAAGTGGATCGGACTGATCGTGGCGGTCCAGATCGCCTTCTGGGTGATTGGCGGCCTGGTCATGGTCGCGCTGCCGATCGAGCGCGTGCGCGGCGAACATCGACTTGCCGAGGCGCCGGCGGTCCAGCTCGACCTGGCCGGGGCTGTGCCGCTGGCCCAGGCCGCCCAGGCCGCCGGCGTCGATCCAGCCCACGCCGAGCTGTCCTCGACCCCGCGCGGCCCGATCTGGACCCTGAGCCCGACCGAGGGCGAGGCCGTGCGCCTGTCAGCCACGACCGGTCAGCCGATGCCGGCCTACGACGCCGGCGAAGCCATCCGCCTGGCCCAGGGCCAATATCGGGGTCCCGGCCAGGCCATCTCCGCCAATCTGCTGGCCGAAGCCCCGGTCGAGACCGGCCGCGAAGGCCCGTTGTGGCTGGTCGATTTCAATGACCCGGAAGGCACCCGCTTCTATCTGGACACCGTCACCGGCGCCGTCGTCTCGCGGCGCTCGGATATGTGGACCGTGTTCGACGTCATGTGGCGGCTGCACATTCTCGACTTCGGCCCGGCGGGCGACAATCTCAACAGCTGGTGGCTGATCCTGCTGGCGGCGGTCAGCGTCGTGGTCGTCATCACCGGCCTGATCCTGCTGTGGCTGCGCATCAGCCGCGACATCGCCGTGCGTCGGGTGCGGCGAAGCTAACGCTTCCTTCACCGTGTTTTGCGCCTTTGGTCCCGTTGAGTTGAGGACCAGACCATGGGCTTTGAGCCGGATTCCATCCTGATCGGCGACTGCATCGCGCAGTTGAAGACCCTGCCGGACGCCTCGGTCGATCTGGTCTTCGCCGACCCGCCCTACAACCTCCAGCTCGGCGGCGAGCTGCTGCGCCCGGACAATTCCAAGGTCGACGCCGTCGATGACGACTGGGACCAGTTCGAGAGCTTCGCCGCCTATGACCGCTTCACACGCGAGTGGCTGGCCGAATGCCGCCGCGTGCTCAAGCCCGACGGTGCCATCTGGGTGATCGGCAGTTATCACAACGTCTTCCGCCTCGGCTCGGCGCTTCAGGACCTCGGCTATTGGGTGCTGAACGACATCATCTGGCGCAAGGCCAACCCCATGCCCAACTTCAAGGGCACCCGCTTCACCAACGCCCATGAGACCCTGATCTGGGCCTCGCGCAGCCGCGAGCAGAAGCGTTACACCTTCAACTACGACGCGCTCAAAGCCTTCAACGAAGACACCCAGATGCGCTCGGACTGGCACCTGGCCCTGTGCACCGGCGAAGAGCGCCTGAAGGACGACGACGGCCTCAAGGCCCATCCCACGCAAAAGCCCGAGAGCCTGCTCTACCGAGTGCTTCTGGCCTCGACCAAGGCTGGCGACATCGTGCTGGACCCCTTCTTTGGCACCGGTACCACAGGGGCCGCCGCCAAACGCCTGGGCCGCCGCTTCATCGGCATCGAGCGCGACGAGACCTATGCCGCCCTCGCCCGCAAGCGTATCGACGCGGTCGTCCCGGCCACGCCCGAAGACCTCAAGATCACCGGCTCCAAAAAAGCCGAGCCGCGCGTCGCCTTCGGCTCGCTGGTCGAGGCCGGCCTGCTGCGCGCCGGCGACCGCCTGTTCTGCCCCAAGGGCCAACACGAGGCCCGCGTCCGCGCCGACGGCTCCCTGATCGCCGGCGAGGTCACCGGCTCCATCCACAAGCTCGGCGCCCTGATGGAAAACGCCCCCGCCTGCAACGGCTGGACCTACTGGCGCTTCAAGTCCGACCGCGGCCTGCAACCCATCGACGTCCTCCGGGCGCAGGTGCGTGCGGGGATGCAGTAGCTAAGGGCCGGGCGGAGCCCAGTCTTTCGCATCGACCTCGACGCAGAACATCTCGGCGAACAGATCGCGCCAGGTCGGACTTTCGGCCTCTCGCTCACCTCACTACGTCCGCTCATCCCGGCGGAGGCCGGGATCCAGATCATAAGGCTCGGCGCTTTTCGTTGTTGATCAGACCCAAAGCCGAAAACCTCATCGCCTTTCTCAGGACCTCGGCCGCCTCCGAGGCTAGCGAACAGCAGAGAAAACCAACCGCACCGCCTTCAAGAACACGCTCGGCAACCCGCTGACGTCGCGCGACCAGATCGCGCCCTCGACCCCCTCCCCTTGCGCCGCCCACACCTCAAGGGTCAGGGGAAAGTGCGTAAAGACGTGCTCGATCTCGCCGACCCGTTTCCAATCGGCCTCCACCGGCGCCTCGGCCTGGGCGTCCGACCGTTGACCGGCCCACGCCGTCGTCGGCAGGCCCAGCATTCCACCCAGCAACCCCCTGGCCGGGCGCCGCACCAGGGCCACCTCGTCCCCGCGCCTCAGCACATAGGCGGCGCCGTACCGCCGGGGCCGCGCGGTCTTCGCCGCCTTGACCGGATAGATCTCCTGATCCCCCGACGCCTTGGCCGCGCACCATCCGGCCACCGGACACCGCTCGCACAGCGGCGCCTTCGGCCGGCACACCATCGCCCCCAGGTCCATCATCGCCTGGGCCCAGTCGCCGGGCCGGTCGGGATCGGTCAGATCCGCCGCCAGCGCCCGCATCTCGCTCTTGGCTTTCGGCAGGGGCGTCGAAATCTGGAACAGCCGGCTGACCACCCGCTCGACATTGCCGTCGACGACAGGGGCGTACCGGTCAAAGGCGATGGCCGCCACCGCCGCGGCCGTATAGGCGCCGACGCCCGGCAACGCCCTCAGACCCTCTTCGGTGTCCGGAAACACCCCGCCGTGTTGGCCCGTCACCGCCCGCGCGCAGGCCAGCAGATTGCGCGCCCGCGCATAATAGCCCAGCCCGGCCCAGGCGCTCATGACCGCCGCATCGTCCGCCGCCGCCAAGTCCCCGACCGTCGGCCAGCGCCGCAGGAACGCCAGCCAATAGGGCGTCGCGTGCGCCGTGGTCGTCTGCTGGAGCATGACCTCCGACAGCCATACGGCATAGGCGTCCGCTCGCCCGGCCCGCACCCGCCACGGCAGGTCCCGCACACCGGCGTCGTACCAGCCCAGCAGCGCAGTCCTGAAGGCGGCGATATCCATGGCTCCCCCTAATCCGCCTTCCCGAACCCGGAAACCGATATCTCCACCCTACCGCTCATCCCCGGCGTCCGCCGGGAGCCGGATCATAAGTCCCTGCACGCTCCGTCATGACCTCACGCCCCCGCTGGAACAGCCTCGACGCCCTGTCATCTGGACCCCGGCCTTCTCCGCGGCAAGCGGGCGGAGAAGGAAACAAGCTGGCGCCCAAGCCCATCGACCGTCGCCGCCTGAGGGCCATTTATTCTGGTCTCAGGCCGAGGTCATGCTAAGCGGACCCGGTCATCGGTATCGTGGAGGGTTGCTTATGTCGTCTGGTTCGCTTCGTCTGTTCGTCGGTTGCTCGATCGCAGCCCTACTCGCGGCCGGCGCCGCCCAGGCCCAGACCACCCCCCCGATCGTTCAGCCCGGCGCCCCCGGTCAGGCCAGCCGCGTGCTCGAAGCCCAGGCCGCCGCCCGCATCTCCGACAACCGCTATTCCGACGACGACGTCGCCTTCATGCAGGGCATGATAGTTCACCATCAGCAGGCGGTGGAGATGACCGCCCCCATCGAGAGCCGCACCAACAATCCCGAAATCGTCACCATGGGCGGCCGCATCCGCGCCTCGCAGGACGACGAGATCGCCTTCATGCGTTCCTGGTTGACCGAGCGCGGCCAACAGGTCCCGATAGTCGGCTCGGCTCATGCCGGGCACGGCGTCCACGCCGACCACGGCGCGACCATGGACCACTCCAACATGGCCGGCATGGCCACACCCGAACAGATGGCCGCCCTGGCCGCCGCCTCGGGGACCGACTTCGACCGCCTGTTCCTGCAGCTGATGATCGCCCACCACGCGGGCGCCGTTGACATGGTCGAGCACCTGCTGGGCCGGCCCGGCTCGGCCTATGAACCGGCCCTGTTCGAGTTCGTCGGCGATGTGAACAACGAGCAGCAGGCCGAGATCCGCCGCATGGACCTGGCCCTGCGCACGCTCCAGGCCGATCCGCGCTCGACCCTGGCCGGCGGCTTCCTGGACGCTGAACAGGCGATTTCGGGCATGGTCCTGATCGCCAGCCTGCCCAAGCCCGAGGGCTTCTACGACCCGACCAATCCGTCCGGCGCGCCCCTGCCGCTGCCGGCCACGGGCGACGAGGGAACACGCGACGGGGCCGCCGAGGCCCGCTTCAGCCAGCGCGGCCCGTTCCTGTCCTTCGCCAACACCGACATGGCCTTCCAGGGCGACCTGATGGCGGTCGGCAGCTACCACGGCTTCAACCTGTACCGGCTCGGCGGCGACCAGCCCCAGCTGATTTCCTCGGTGGTCTGCCCCGGCGGCCAGGGCGATGTCTCGCTGGTCGGCGACCTGCTGATCATGTCGGTGGAATCCACCAACGGCCGGGTCGACTGCGGCCGTCAGGGCATCGACGTCGAGGCCAGCGCCGACCGCTTCCGCGGCATCCGCATCTTCGACATTTCCAATCCGGTCGCGCCGGTCCAGGTCGGCCAGGTCCAGACCTGCCGCGGCTCGCACACCCATTCGGTCGTGACCGCCGATGAGCGTTCGATCATCGTCTACAACTCCGGCACCGCCTCGGTCCGCGACGAAGACGAACTGGCCGGCTGCGTCACCGGCCTGCCGGGCGATCAGCGCACCGCCCTGTTCTCCATCGACGTCATCGAGATTCCGGTCGCCGATCCGTCCCAGGCCCGCATCATCGACAGCCCGCGCGTCTTCGCCGACGAAACGACCGGCGTGGTTGCGGGCCTATGGCCCGGCGGCGACCACGGCCAGGGCACCCAGCGCACCAGCCAGACCAACCAGTGCCACGACATCACCGTCTTCCCGTCGCGCAACCTGGCCGCCGGCGCCTGCTCGGGGAACGGCATCATCTTCGACATCTCGGACCCGCGCCGCCCGACCCGCATCGACGCCGTGACCGATCCGGGCTTCGCCTACTGGCACTCGGCCACCTTCGACAATGAGGGCGAGACGGTCCTGTTCACCGACGAATGGGGCGGTGGCGGCCGACCGCGCTGCCAGGTCTCGGACCCGCGCAACTGGGGCGCCAACGCCTTCTACGACATCGTCGACGGCTCGCTTGAGCGGCGCGGCACCTACAAGCTGCCCGCCGCCCAGTCGGCGCGCGAGAACTGCGTCGCCCACAACGGCTCCATCGTGCCGGTTCCGGGCCGCGATATCTTCGTCCAGGCCTGGTACCAGGGCGGCATTTCGGTGCTCGACTTCACCGATCCGAACAACCCGACCGAGATCGCCTATTTCGACCGTGGCCCGATGTCGGACACCTCGTTCCGGTTCGGCGGCTTCTGGTCGGCCTATTGGTACCATGGCCGCATCTACGGCACCGAGATCGCGCGCGGCCTGGATGTGCTGGAGCTGGCTCCGTCTGAGTTCCTGTCCGAGACCGAGCTGGCCGCCGCCCGCCTGGCCGACCAGGGCGCCGCCTTCAATCCGCAGCAACAGAACCCGGTGACCTGGCCGGCCCATCCGACCGTCGCGCGGGCTTATGTCGAACAGCTGACCCGCTCCGGCGGCCTCACCGCCGAGGTCTCGGCCCAGTTGAACGCCGCCCTGGATCAGGCCCTGCCCCTGATCGAGGCCGGCGGCTCCGACCAGGCCGTCTCGGATCGCCTGCGCGGCCTGGCCACGGGTCTGGCCGTCACCGGCGATGACCGCGCCACCCAGCGCCGCGCCACCGCCCTGCGCGACACCCTCTCCGGCATCGCCACCCGGCTGCGGTAGGCCCCAGCGTCTCCTCCCTGCCGCGCAGCGGTCGGGAGGGGGACCGCGCCTTCTTTTTCTCCACCGCTCATCCCGGCGAAGGCCGGGATGAGCGTGACACGCCTGGGCGCAATGGATCGGGGCCCGGGCTGTTTTAGCCCGTCGAACGCTCACCCGCGCAGAGGACAAAGCGATGGCCGCCCAATGGCCCGCCAAACCGATAGGGAGCCCCCCAATCCGCTTGCGAGAACTTCGTGGTCCTCGCGCCGCTCCAGGCCAAGGGTCTCGGCGCATCTCCCAGGTCGACTGAGTGGGGCGCTATCTCAGGGTTGTGATTTGCCAGAATATCTACTTATGGGCATATTTTGGCCTGCGTGACCTTGGAGTTGAGAGCCTCAAGTTCGCTTGGCGATCAGCCCCGATGCCGCGACCATCAGAAGACAGGGAAGATCGACATGAAAACGATGCTCATAATTCTGGCAACACTTGGCATGGCCGCAGCGACGGCCGCCTATGCGCGGACGACATACGGATTGTACAATAGAATGTACTATTCCGACTCGACATATACATATGATGTTGGATTCCGCGCCGGAAGTTGCGGCGGACAGGAAGTTATACTTGGCCCATTGGTTGGATATGAAACCGAATTTCAGGCTGACGAATATATCGGATATTGCATAAACGGCACGCCTTACTACTACTGAGGCGAAGGAGGGCGCCCCTTCCAGGGCCGTCAAGCTGCCTAGCGCGCTTAGCGGGCAGGTTCCCGCTAAGCGCCGGCTTGCGGTGCGGCTCGCCGCGAGGCGACCATCTCGCGGCCAGGAAGATGAACTTTGGGCGCCCGAACCCTCAGCCAAACGACCGGTTAAGGCCTTCGGGGAGGTAGCCAGCGTCAGCCCACTCGCCACACCCACCGCCTCCCCCTAAAACCCGCTCATGACCCACGGCCTCAGACTGGGAATCGACCTGGGCGGCACGAAGATCGAGGCCGCTGTGCTCGACGCCTCGGGCCGCATCGTGGATCGGCGCCGCACCGCCAATCCCGGCGCCTATGACACCATGCTGACGACCGTGGCCGGCCTCATCCAGGCCTGCGAGGATGCCTGCGGCCAGGCCTTCACTCGCGTCGGCGTCGGCATTCCCGGCTCGCCTTCGCCGTCGGATGGCCGCATCCGCAACGCCAACTCCACCTGGCTGAACGGCCGCGCCCTGGCCGACGATCTTGAGGTGGCGCTCGGTCGCTCGGTTCGCCTGGCCAATGACGCCAACTGCATGGCGCTGTCCGAGGCGACGGACGGCGCCGCCGCTGGGGCCGCCTCGGTCTTCGGCGTCATCGCCGGCACCGGCCTGGGCGGCGCCTTGGTCGTTGAGGGTCAGATCCTTGAGGGCCGCAACGGCGTCGCCGGCGAATGGGGCCACATCCCGCTGCCTAACCCCACGGCCGATGAGGACGTCGCCTGCTGGTGCGGCCGACGCAACTGCCTGGAGACCTGGCTGTCCGGCACGGGGCTGGAACGCGATCACACCACCGCCACGGGCCAGGCGCTGGGCGCCCAGGCCATCCTGGACCTGGCCCGCCAGGGCGACGCCGGCGCTCAAGCTACCCTCGCGCGCCATCGCGGTCGACTGGGCCGAGCTCTGGCTCTGGTCGTCAATCTGTTCGACCCGCAGGTCATCGTCATCGCCGGCGGCCTGTCCAACGCCCCCGAGATCATGGATGGCGCGCTGGAGGCGCTCACGCCCCACGTCTTCTCCGACGTCGTCACCACCCGCATCCGCCGCGCCGACCACGGCGACTCCTCGGGGGTTCGCGGCGCCGCCTGGCTCTGGCCGCTGTAGGCTTGCGCGGCAAGACGCGATGCGCCGCGAGCGCCGGCGTTCGAAAAAAAGGCCCCGGATCGCTCCGGGGCCTTTTCATTGTCTCGGAAAGGACGTCCTAGCCTTCAGTCGTCTCGGTCGCTTCCGGGGCCGGGACTTCGGCGACGGTGGCTTCGATTTCGGTGTTGCGGACCTGGCGCTCGGCGATGCGGGCCGACTTGCCGCGGCGGTCGCGCAGATAATACAGCTTGGCCCGGCGCACGGCGCCGTGGCGCTTGACCTCGATCGATTCGATCATGGGCGACAGGACCGGGAAGACCCGCTCGACGCCTTCGCCGAAGCTGATCTTGCGGACCGTGAAGCTCTCCATCAGGCCGGCGCCCGAGCGGGCGATGCAGACGCCTTCAAAGGCCTGGACGCGCTCACGCTCGCCTTCCTTGATGCGCACGTTGACGCGCAGGGTGTCGCCGGGCCGGAAAGCCGGGGTCTTGCGCTTGGCGGCCAGGCGCTCGGCCTCTTCCTTGCGCAGGGTCTCGATGATGTTCATTCGTTTGTCTCCTGGGCTTTGATCGCCCTTTGCTTGTCAGTTGGCCGGGCTATTCACACGGCTTTAGTCCGGCGAGGTGGGCCGCCCAGAGATCTGGACGCCGTTCCCGCGTGGCCGCCTCCCGTTGTTCCTGACGCCAGTTGGCGATCCGCTTGTGATCGCCTGACAACAGGACCTCGGGGATGTCGAGGCCCTCAAACGTCCGCGGTCGCGTGTACTGCGGATGCTCAAGGAGGCCGTCCTCGAAGCTCTCTTCCAGCGTGCTCGCCGCCTCGCCCAGGACACCCGGGATCAGCCGCACGCACGCCTCGATCACCACCATCGCCGCCGCCTCGCCGCCGGCGAGAACCGCGTCTCCGACGGAGACCTCCTCGAACCCGCGGGCGTCGAGCACCCGTTGGTCCACCCCCTCGAACCGGCCACAGAGAACGACGACGCCGTCTCCCGAAGCCCAGTCTCTGACGCGCGCCTGGGTCAGGGGTCGCCCCCGGGCGCTCATGCACAAAAGCGGCCGCCGCGACCCTTCAAGGCTGTCGAGAGCCCTGGCCACCACGTCCGCCTTCATCACCTGTCCCGGGCCGCCCCCCGCAGGGGTGTCGTCCAGGAAGCCGCGCCTATCGTCGCTGAAGGCCCGAATGTCAAGAGTTTCGAGGTCCCACAGGCCCTTCTCACGCCAGGCCGTGCCGATCAACGAAACGCCCAGCGGGCCGGGAAAGGCCTCGGGAAACATGGTCAGGACGGTGGCGGTGAAGGGCATGACGGCGGCCTATACCGCTCCTGGCGGGACTGTGCCAATCATGCGGCGACATCAACGGAGGCTCCCATGATCGGCTACGTCACGCTCGGCACCAATGATCTTCAGCGCGGAGCGGCCTTCTACGACAAGGTCTGCGGCGCGCTGGGCCAGACGCGGATGATGGAATGGCCCGGCGCCGTCGCCTGGGGCACGGCCGGCGGCGGGGCCGGCCTGGGCCTGACCGAGCCGTTCGACAAGACCGCCGCCACCGTCGGCAACGGCGTCATGGTGGCGCTCGAGTGCGCCGACCCGGCCCAGGTTCGCCGGGTCTATGAGACGGCCATGGCCGCCGGGGCGACCGACGAAGGCGGCCCCGGCCTGCGCGGCGACGGCTTCTACGCCGCCTATTTCCGCGACCCGGACGGCAACAAGTTGAACGCCTTCGTCATGGGTCCGGCGGCGGCGGAGTGATCTGGTCCCCCCACCCCGATTTCGAGGCCGGCTCCTGGGCCGTCAAAGATCTACCCCTCAGTCAGGTCCGGCTCCAGGACGAGGCCCGCTTCCCGTGGCTGATCCTGTTGCCGCGCGTGGCCCATGCAAGCGAGTTGACCGACCTGGCGCCCGCCGATCGCCACCGCCTGATGGATGAGATCGCCATCGCCGCCCAGGCGGTGCGCAACCTCGGCGAACTTCTGGACCGGCCCGTCGACAAGCTGAACATCGCCACCCTGGGCAATGTCACGCCCCAGCTGCACATCCATGTCATCGGTCGGCGACGGGACGATGCGGCCTGGCCCGATCCGGTCTGGGGCTTCGGTTCGCCCGACGTCTACGGCGAAGACCTGGCGCCCGAGCTGATCACGGCGCTGGCCGGCTGGCTGGCCTGATCGGCCACTGGCTTTCCCGGGCGCGCCTCTCTACATCGGGGGCCGAACACGGAGGCCGGACATGACGACGCGCAAAGCCAACCTCATAGGCGGGGACTGGGTCGAAGGCTCGGACTGGTCTGAGAACCGCAACCCTTCGGATGTCTCGGACGTCATCGGCCAGTTCGCCCAGGGCACGGCCGCCAACGTCGATCACGCCGTCCAGGCCGCACGCGCGGCCTTGCCGACATGGAGCCGCGCCCATCAGGACCGGGGCGATCTGCTGGACCGGGTCGGCGACCGGCTGATGGCCCGCAAGGACGAGATCGGCGAGCTGCTGGCCCGCGAAGAGGGCAAGACCCTCAATGAAGGCAAGGGCGAGGTCGAACGCGCCGCCCGCGTCTTCAAATTCTTCGCCGGCGAGGCCCTGCGCGGCGGCGGCGACATCATCCCCGGCGCCCGACCGACCGTCAGCGTCGAGGCCCGGCGCGAGCCGGTCGGCGTGGTCGGCCTGATCACGCCCTGGAACTTCCCCATCGCCATCCCCGCCTGGAAGGCCGCCCCGGCCCTGGCCTATGGCAACACCGTGGTGATGAAGCCGGCCGATCTGGTCCCGGCCTCGGCCTGGGCCCTGGCCGAGATCATCCGCGACTGCGGCGCCCCGGCGGGCGTCTTCAATCTGGTCATGGGCAAGGGCTCGGTCGTCGGCGAGGCGATGCTGAACCATGCCGGCGTCGACGCCGTCTCCTTCACCGGCTCGACCGGCGTGGGCGGGCGTGTGGCCGAGGCCTGCGCGCGCGGGCTCAAGCGGTTCCAGCTGGAGATGGGCGGCAAGAACCCGCTGGTGGTCCTGGCCGACGCCGACCTGGACGCGGCGGTCGAGGCGGCGGTCAACGGCGCCTTCTTCGCCACCGGCCAGCGCTGCACGGCCTCGTCGCGGATCATCGTCGACCGCGCGATCTACGCCGCCTTCATCGAAAAAGCCGAGGCCCGGCGCCGCGCCCTGGTCGTGGGCCATGCGCTGGACCCCAAGACCAACATCGGCCCGGCGGTCTCTTCGGCCCAGCTCAATCAGGACCTGGACTATGTCGAGATCGGCAGGGGCGAAGGCGCCCGTCTGGTCGGCGGCGGCGAACGGCTCAAGCTGGATACGGAGGGCTACTACATCGCCCCGGCCCTGTTCGCCGATGTCGATAATTCGATGCGGATCGCCCGCGAGGAAATCTTCGGCCCGGTCGCCTCGGTGATCCCGGCCGACGGGGCCGACCACGCGCTGGAAATCGCCAATGACACCGAATTCGGCCTGTCGGCGGGGGTCTTCACCACCTCGCTGAAGCACGCCGAACGCTTCAAGCGCGACCTTCAGGCCGGCATGGTCATGGTCAATCTGCCGACCGCAGGCGTTGATCTGAACGCACCGTTCGGCGGCACCAAGGGCTCATCCTACGGCCCGCGCGAACAGGGGCCCTACGCCCGCGAATTCTATACCAAGTTCAAGACCACCTACACCCAGGCCTAGGTTCAATCGACCTCCAGGTTCGCTGGAATCCCCATCTCCCATTGGGAGGGGGGGCCCACGCCGAGGCGCGGCGAAGCCGTGATGCAATCGCGCGCAGGGCGAGCGCGCGCGCCTGATCCGACCGGCTGTGGCCGATGGCCAGGACAGGCCCCATCCGGCAAGTGGCGATTGGACCTAGCGGTGGCCCGCGATCATCTGCCCATGCGAGGTCGGGGTCGTTCCCAGCGCCGGAGCGCACCCCGCCAGCACCAGGGTGGCGGCGAAAGCTGCGGCAAAAACGCGAGACGGAGTTCGACGGTTCATGCCGCCAGCTTAAGGCGCCCGCGCCCGTTTCGTTACCAAGGGCTTAACAAAGAGGGAGTTCGCCCGGTTCGCGCGCCTGACAGGCGAACGCCTTAATCTTGCTGGCCGCAAAAAGGCCCCGCCGGGGGCGACGGGGCCTTCTCTCCAGCATCGCGGCAGTCGGGGGGAAAAGGGGCCGCGATGAAGGTTTGGGGGTGGCTAGTTGGCGATGTCCTCGGCCGCTTCCTCAACCGCCTGACCTGCGGCCTGGGCGTCGCGCCCCACGCCGGCGACAGTGTTGCATCCGGCAACCGTCAGGGCGGCGGCAGCGGCGACAAGGATGAAAACTCTGCGCATCGTGAAAACCTCATGGGTGCTGTCCAAGCCACAATGCTCACGCGCGGCGTTGGTTCCGTCGCCCGGCCGAGTCCGTCAGCAGCTCAAGCGAAACCTCCGGGGTCGGGAAGCTGAGGCGCACCCGAAGCCCCCCCGATGACCCGCGTTCAGAGGCCGTCGTCCCGCGCAGCTGGCGCGCAAAGGCGGTCATCAGGGTGTGGCCCAGCCCCTGGCTTTGGGACGCGCTGTCCACGCCCGGGCCATCGTCCTCGACCTCCAGGGTGCTGGTCTCCGGGCCGGTATGGAACCGCACCACGAGGCACCCTCCCCGTTCCCTGAAGGCGTGCTTCTGGGCGTTGGAGATCGCCTCGACCGCCCACAGCGCCACCGGCGCCAGCTTGTCCGGATCGACGATCAGCGGGTCGGCGCTGACCACCGTTTCCACCGCCGGGCCGGGGCCGCGCTCGATCGTCATCAACTGCGAGACCAGGTCATTGAGGAACACCCCGACATCGACCTGCTTGAGGGTTTCTGACTGGTAGAGCGCACGGTAGATCAGGGCCAGGGCGGCGATCCGCTGGCGCATGTCGCTCATCGCTGCGCGCGCGACCGGGTCTTTCAGGGCGCGCTGCTGCATATTCAGCAGACTGGTGATGACCTGCAGATTGTTCTTCACGCGGTGATGGATTTCTCGCATCAGCGCGTCCTTCTCGTCCAGCGTTTCGCGCAGTGACGCGTCACGGGCGCCGATGGCCAGGACCATCTCGTCCATGGCCACGGCCAGGGTGCGGATTTCGGCCGGCCCTTCGAAAGCATGGATCGGCCGGACCGAATGGCGGCCCCGCGCGTGGATCGCCGCCACCCGCTCCAGATACCCGAGCCAGCGCACCACGACGCGCTCGGTGACGACCAGAACGCACACCAACGCCGTCAGCCAGGTCAGGAGCGGCAGGATGAACACGGCCAGAGCATTGGTTATGGCCCAACCAAACAGATTCTGGCTCGGCGCCGTCGCCACCACGAACAGATCGTCACCGGCGAATGCCGCGGCGGTCAGCACCCGTTGCTCGCCGCGCGCGTCCTCAACGATGGTCAGGGCCGGTTCCAGGTCGCCCGGAGTAATCCCGGCGGCGGGGAAGGCTCCTTGATCGGTCGCCGCCAAAACCCGGCCCAGCGTGTCGACCAGCGCCACCTCAACCCGCTCGACCTCGACCTGCTCCAATGCGTCCGGCTGCAAGGTTGAAATGGGGACTATGGCGGCCATGGCGCCGTCAAAACGGCCCAGCGGGCTTTCGTAGCGCACGGCCGCCACGATCGCCGGCTGGTCCGACATCTGGGTCGACGGCGTCGCGCTCAGGGTGACCGCCCGCCCCTCCCGGAGGCGAGCGAACCAGGGCTGGTCGACCACGCTGCCAACCGGCAGGGCCGTGCTGGAGCACAGCACGCGCCCGGTGGCGTTGACCCGGGCAAGGGCGGTGAAATGCTCGCTGTTGTCCGCCAGGTCGCGCAGGCGGGCCACGCAATACAGGCCGACCGATTCCGGTCGCAGCGTCTGCAGCGCGGTGACGGCGCCGTTGATGTGAGCCTGGGCTGCGCGCGCGCTATCGCTGGCGGCCCCGATCAGGTCCTGCTCGACCCGCCGCTCCTCCTGCAGGAAGGCGGCGCGGGACTGAATCGCGCTCAAAACCAGGATCGGCGCCAGCGCCACCGCCAAGGCCGCCGCCAGGCGGAACCGGATGCCCCGGAAGTTGCCGTTGAAACGCGGCCGACGCCAGCGCCGCATGGTCAGCGCGCGCCGGACAGCCGATCCGCCTCGGCCAGGATCGAGCTCATGGCTTCGCCCGCGGCCTGGCCATCAGCACTGTAGGCGCCGCTGTCGAGCGACGCCTGAAGCGCACGCCGGGCGCGACTGACCCGGCTCTTGACCGTGCCAACGGCGCATCCGCAGATGCTGGCCGCCTCCTCATAGGCGAAGCCGCCGGCGCCCACGAGAACCAGCGCCTCGCGCTGCTCAGCCGGCAGGGTGTTCAGGGCGCGGCGCAGCTCATCGAGCGCCAGGGGCGCGGACGGATCGTCGACCGCCACCAGGGTCCGTTCGGCGGCCTCCTGGTCGAGCTGGGTCTGACGCCACGACCGGCGCTTGTCCGAATAGAACTGATTACGCAGGATCATGAAGGTCCACGCCTTCATGTTGGTGCCCAGCTGGAAGCTGGCGCGGGCGTCCCAAGCCTTCATCATCGCATCCTGGGCCAGGTCGTCGGCCGCCGTCGGATCGCCGGTCAGGGTGCGCGCAAAAGCGCGTAGATGCGGGATCAGCTGCACCAAGCCCTGTTTGAAGGCGTCGTCATCTTCGGCGGGCCGCGCCGGCGCCCGATCATTCATGCGCCGCCCCGATTCCGGTCGTCCGCACGCTTGAGGATGGACAGGAATTCGTCGGGGACCGGTTCGTTGACCACCTCGTCGAATATGTGACGAAGGCGCACGCCGATCGCCTGCTGACGCAGACGGGCCTCGGCAAGATCTGACTCGTGAGGTTTCACTTTGGGCTTCCGGAGGGGCTCTGGCTTGTCTTTCATCACGCGATGACGCCCATCCCGATGCCTGAACAAATTGGACCAACAAAAACGCCGTGGGCGAGGCAGGGTTCCCTCCCGGCGGATATTCCGTCACCTTGCGGCCTTCACGCCGGGAACCAAAGCTCTGGCGCGTCGGTTTAGCGCGCGTTGGGCTGCGGCGCGCGGCCGTTTGATGTGTCGGGGATATCCATGAGTCTAGTCGCCAAGCTGGCGCCGCATCTGGCTTTCGTTCGCCGCTACGCGCGGGCGCTGACCGGCGATCAGGTCTCGGGCGACCACTACGTCCGCGCTGCGCTCGAAGCCGTGGCCGCTGGCGAGGTCGAACTGGAGGCGAACGCGTCGCCGCGGGTTGGTCTGTACAAGGCGTTTCACGCCATCTGGGGCACCACCGGGGCACAGCTGGAAGCCGTCACCGGCGATTCAGCGGATCCATCCCGGCGCCTGATGCGCATCGCGCCCCGATCGCGCCAGGCTTTTCTGCTGACCGCGCTCGAAGGCTTCACGCCGTCGGAATCGGCCGTGATCCTGGACACGGACATCAGCGAGATCGACCGGCTGATCAGCCAGGCCCAAGCCGAGATTGACGCCGAGCTGGCCACCGATGTGCTCATCATTGAAGACGAGGCTGTGATCTCCGCCGATATCGAGGCGTTGGTGCGCGAGCTCGGTCATAGCGTGGTCGCGGTCAGCACGACCCGGTCCGAGGCCGTCGATGCGGTCGCCGACAGGCGCCCGGGTCTGGTTCTGGCTGACATTCAACTGGCCGATGGCTCATCCGGCATTGATGCGGTCAACGACATCCTCAAGCGCCATGATGTGCCGGTGATCTTCATCACCGCCTTCCCCGAACGCCTGCTGACGGGGGAGCGGCCCGAGCCGACCTTCCTGATCACCAAGCCGTTCCAGCCGGACAATGTGAAGGCGGCGATCGGCCAGGCCCTGTTCTTCCACCCGGCGCGCCAGACCTCTCTGACCTAGCTGTTCGGCGCCTCAGCTCGCGCCGCCTGTGGGGGCGAGATATTTGAGCATGATGTCGGAACCCGGCTCGCGGCCCGGCGTTTTCACGGTGCGGAGGCGGCGACGCCCCCCCGACTTAGGGCCGACGAAAGTCGGCCTGCCGCCTCCGCCACCTTTTCAGAGCTCTCCCAGGGTCCGTCAGGGCCCATTTTTTCGGTTCGTGGCCGGCTCGGCGCCCCTCGGGCGCAATGAGCTAGCCCCCCGGGCGCGCCTCAATGATCACCTCGACGCGGCGGCGCACCGGCTCGCTGACGCCGCCTTCGCGGGCGCCCGCCTCTCCGGCGGCCTCGATCTCGAAGGCAGGCGCGGGCAGTCCCGCGTCCGCCAGGGCCCGCGCCACCGTTTCGGCCCGACGTTCGGACAGAGACATATTGGCTTGGGCTGCGCCCGTGGCGCTGGCCAGGCCAACGACCCGCACCCGATCAATCGTGCACCCGCGCAAAGCCGCCGAGCCGGTCTGAATCAGATCCCGCGCGGGGCCGGTCAGCCCCGCCTGGCTTTCCTCGAAATAGATCGGCACCGTGGTATTCACGCAGACGGTTGGATCAACCACCAGCTCCGACCGGTCCCGGACGCCGAAACTGGCGCATCCCGCAGCCCCGACCATCGCCAGCGCGACCACCGCAATACTTCTGTATCCCATCAGACTCTCCTCCAGGCCTTCGCCCGCTCAAAGAGAAGAGGCGGCCCATCTTGCGATGGACCGCCTCAACGTCAAATCCGTCGCCCGCCGCCTAGTTGCGACGCGTTCCGTCTTCCCAGTAACAATCGCCTTCCGGATAGCAGTAGTAGTACCGGCCATAGCGGTTGTCGTACTGGCGCGACAGATTGTGCGACTGACGATCCTGCTGCGATCCGCGCACGGCGCCGGCGACACCGCCGACCACCGCGCCGATGGCGGCGCCCCGTCCAGCATTGCCGTCGCCGACATTGTTGCCGATCACAGCGCCCGCCAGGGCCCCGAGCGCAGCGCCGCCGGCGGCGTTGCGCTCGATGTTGCCAGTCGAGGTGCAGCCGGCGGCTACGAGAGCCGCGGACGCGGCAACCATTGCGACAATCTTGGTCATTGAGAGATCTCCCTTTCGCTCCCCAGGCGAGAACGCTGGATTGCGGCTAAGGTTCCGCGACTATGCGAAGGACTTCGGTTGCGTTAACCTTCGCCAGGCGACTGCGCGAGGCCGCGCCGTAGCGATTGGAGTGAGGGGGTAATCTAATGGCCGATGATGGTGAAAATCACGGGGGCGCCAGCCCCGTTTGGGAGCGACGCGGTCGCCGTAGCGGATCCAATCCGCTGGTTGGACTGATCGTCACCCTGCTGGCGCTGTTCGGCGCTTTGACGGCGGGCCTCGCCATTGCCGAACGCTCGGTAGGCGGCGCGGGCGACCGGATCGACGGCTGGATCTCAGCCGGCTGGAATATGGTTCGTGGCGTTGGCGCCGATGATGTGGCCGAGGCTGCCGGCGACGCCGCCGCCGCGACCGGCGATGCCGCTGAGGAAGCCGGTGATGCGGTCGAGCAAGGCGCTGACCGCGCGGCCGAAGAACTCAAGGGCGGCTGAGGCGAGACCGTGACGGAACCCGCCTATCGGCGGAACGTTCGGCTGGCATGAAGGCTGAAGGTTCGCGCGCCCCGGCGCCGCGCAGAGGCGTGCGCCTCGAGAAGATCGAGGTGGTCGTAAATCCGCGGTCGGGCAGCGTCTCGGAGGCTGCGCCCGATCAATTGCGCGCGGACCTTGAGGCGCGCGGAATACGGGCGAACCTGCACATCGTCGGCGCGCAGCCGTTCGGCGCCATGCTGGACGCCGTGTTCGAGGCCAGGCCCGATCTCATCATCGTACTGGCCGGCGACGGCACGGTCCGGGCGGTGGCGGCTCGGGCCGGCGCAGACGGCCCCCTGATCGCGCCCTTGCCGGGCGGCACCATGAATATGCTGCCCAAGGCGGTTTACGGCGTCACCGACTGGCGTCAGGCGTTGAAGCTGGCTCTGGATGACGGAGTGGAACGCAGGATCGCCGGCGGCGTCGTCGATGGAGAACCGTTCTTCTGCGCCGCCATCCTCGGCGCGCCGGCGCTGTGGGCGCCCGCTCGCGAGGCGTTACGGGAAAAGAACTTTTCCCTGGGTCTGACGCGCGCGCGGCGCGCGCTGCGCCGGACTTTCGCCGGTCGCCTTCGCTACCGGCTGGACCGCAGCGAACTCAGGCAGGCTGAGGCCCTGGTCGTGATCACGCCGCTGATTTCGACGGCGATGAAGGCCGATGAGGGCCTGGAAGCCGCCATCATGACCACCGCCGACGCCAGCGAAGCCTTTCGCCTGGCCGCGACGGCGGTGTTTTCCAACTGGCGCAATGACGACGCCGTAGAAACCCAGGTCGTCAGGCGCGCGCACGCCTGGGCCCGATCACCGATCCCCGCCATTCTGGACGGCGAAACCGTCCACCTGTCCACCTACGCCGACATCAGGTTCCTGCCCGTGGGCTTTCGCGCCCTGGCGCCCGTCGCGGCCGCCGTTGCCGAGATTGCGGCCTGATGGGCCGGATCGTTCAGTTTTCCGACGTCCATTTCGGGGCGGAGAACAAGCCAGCGGTCGCCGCTGCGCTGGCCTTCTGCCACGCCGAGCCGCCGGACCTGATCCTGATCACCGGCGACATCACCCAGCAGGGCTTCAAGGGCGAGTTCGAGGCGGCGGCGCACTGGATCAAGGCCATGCCCGAGCCGGTGTTCGTCACCGTCGGCAATCATGACGTGCCGTACTGGAGCCTGATCGACCGGGTGTTTCATCCGTGGCGGCGTTTCGAGGCGGCGACCGGTCATCCCGCCCACGACCACCAGTTCACCGGCGACGGCTTCATGGTGCGCGGCGTCACCACCGCCCGCGGCTGGCAGGCCCGACTGAACTGGTCCAAAGGCGTCATCGACCTGGAGCAGACCGCGCGCGCCGCCGAGGCCCTGGCCGCGAGCGACCCGTCGCATTTGAGGGTCCTGGCCTGTCACCATCCGCTGATCGAGATGATCGGCGCGCCGATGACCGGCGAGGTCAAGCGCGGCGACCGCGCCGCTCACATCTTCGCCGAGGCCGGGGTCGACCTGATCATGACCGGCCATGTCCATGTCCCCTTCGCCCTGCCGATCGGGGTTGGCGACCATCGTTGCTATGCGATCGGGTGCGGAACCCTGTCGGTGCGCGAACGCGGGGCGGCGCCGGGCTTCAATGTCGTCAACTGGGACAAGGACGACATCACCGTCACGGCTCTGGGCTGGACCGGCGCTGCGTTTGAAGCGCAGCGGAGCTGGAGCCTGTCGCGCCGGGCGCCGGGATAGGGTCGCCCAGAAAAAAGGCCGCCAGCTCCACGCTCGCGGCCTCTCTGTTGCAGCAACGGACCGACCGGCGCCTAGCGCCGGCGGCGCGGCGGTGCGGCCCTGTCGTTCAGGACGGCGGCGACCATGGTGGCCAGCGCCGGGTTGCGAAGGAAGACAAAGCCGGCAGCCAGGCCAACCGCAGCGCCCAGGATCGGTCGCTGGCTGAAGAGGGTGACAATCCGCTCCTGAAGCCCAGCCGGCTCGTCGACCGGATCCGGCTCACGCGGGCCGGCGATGATGAGGCCGGCGATCCCCGCCGCAGCGGCGAACAGCAGGGCCGTCACCGCAGCGGCGCCGGCCGGGACAAGGACGATCGAGAGGGCCGCGTAGATCGCGAATCCCAATGCGGCGACAGCGACGAAGACACACGCCGCCACGCCCGCCAGGCCGGCGGCCCGAACCATCAGCCCCCGACCGAACATTAGCGGCGACCGCCCGCCAGCAGCAGGCCGATGATGACGCCGACGCCCAGCGCGATGCCCGTCGACTGAAGCGGCTTCTCCTGAACCCGCTCGGACAGGTAGCGCTGATACTCGTCGAACCGCTCGGAGGCGTCGTCGTAGTATTCGCGACCGCGCTCCAGGCCCTGATCATAATACTGCTGAGCCCGCGACTTCAGCTCGGCGGAACGCTCGCGCACGGTCTCATCGGCCTTGGCGGCGATCTCACGCAGGCGCTCGGCCTCCTCGCGCGACACGGCCTTGAGGTCGTCCTTCAGGGCCTTCAGGTCATTCTTGACGTCTTGACGCGCACTGGTGGTGGCTGAACGGGCCATGTGATGTTTCTCCGGAAAAGCTTCGGTATCCGCCATATGGGCGAGTTAGGGATTGAACGCCAGAGCTTGACGTGAGTTCCTTTGCCGTCAAGGCCGGGACCGGCTAGAGGCGATCCATGGACGACTTCCTTTTCGCGCCTGCAGAACGGGTCAGCCTGCCGATCCTGGGAGCGCCCTTGCGCTTCCCGGTCCGGCGCGTGTTCTGCGTCGGCCAGAACTACGCCGCCCATGCGCGCGAAATGGGGGCGGACCCGGCGCGCCGCCCGCCGTTCTTCTTTTCCAAGCCGGCTGACGCCCTGGTGCCGCTGGGCGGCGAGATCCCCTATCCTAGCCGCACGGCGGACCTGCATCACGAGGTCGAACTGGTCGTCGCCCTGGGTCATGGCGGGGCCGAGCTGGACCCCGAGACCGCGCAAGGGCTGATCGTGGGCTGGGCCGTCGGCGTCGATCTGACCCGCCGCGACATCCAGGCCGAGGCCAAGGCGGCCGGCCGGCCCTGGGACGCCGCCAAGGGCTTCGACTTCTCCGCCCCCATCGGGCCGCTGACCCTGGCGCGAGATCTCGGCCATCCGTCCGGCGACATCCGGCTCAAGGTCAATGGCGAGACCCGTCAAGCGGGGCATCTGTCAGACATGATCTGGAGCCCGGCGGAGGTCGTGGCCCAGGCCTCGACCCTGTGGCGGCTGGCGCCGGGTGATCTGATCTTCACCGGGACGCCGGCGGGCGTCGGGCCGCTCCAGCGCGGCGACCGGGTCTCGGCCGAGATCGACGGGCTGGCCCCGCTCGGCTTCACCATCCTCTAGGGGCGGGCGGCATGATCCTGCACGGCTACTGGCGCTCGGGCACCTCCTACCGGACCCGGATCGCGCTCAATCTCAAGGGCCTGATCTATGATCAGCGACCGGTCGATCTCAGTACCGGCGACCAGCGGTCCGGCGCCTATCTGGCGCTCAATCCGCAGGGGCTGGTTCCGGCCCTGGAGGTTGACGGCCAGGTCCTGACCCAGAGCCCGGCCATTCTGGAATGGCTGGAGGAGCGCTATCCGCAGCCGCCGCTTCTGCCGCCCGAGCTCGGCGACCGGGCGCAGGTGCGGGCGATGGCGGCGCTGGTCGCCTGCGACATCCATCCGCTGAACAACTTGAGGGTGCTCAAGGCGGTCAAGGCCCTGGGCGGCGAGGCCAACCCCTGGGCCGAGAGCTGGATCCGGCCCGGGTTCGATGCGCTGGAGGCCCTGATCGAACGGTCCGGCGACGGCTGGGCCTTCGGCGGTCAGCCGACCCTGGCGGACTGCTGCCTGATCCCGCAGGTCTATTCAGCCCGGCGGTTCGATGTCGATGTCTCGGCCTGGCCCCAGATCGCCGCCGTCGAGGCCAGGGCGGCGGACCACCCCGCCTTCCAGGCCGCCCATCCCGACAATCAGCCGGACGCCGACTGACGCCCCGCTCAAAAAGGGGCGGTTCATCGCGGCCCGGCGCGCTGGCTATTGCACCCGAAACCAGGGTGCAATTGGTGCAAATAGTGCAAAATTTTCAGCTAAGTTATTGAAAGTTCAAACCTCATCGCATGACTCAATTTGCACTCGAAGTGCAACTTGCACCACCGGAACAGTCTAACTGACGCGGCGATGAGGGGGATGCAGGCGGCGAAGATTTCGCCGAGACGGGCCGACAAGGGCGCGCGCCCCCGCCGGCCGCGCCGGATCAGGCGGCCGAGCCGGCCGCCACCATGGCGCCCAGACCGACGACCCAAAGAACGCAGATGATCAGGCCGATGATCGAGGTCACGATGCCGGCGATCGCCAGACCCTGGCCACCGGGCTTCTTACGCGCGAGGAAACCGAGCACCAAACCGATCGGCGCGAGAACCCAGGCGACGACGCCGATGATCGGAATGATCGAGGTCACGATCGACAAGATGCCCAGGATCAGGGATCCGATGGCCATGCCGTTGGCGGGCGTGGGCTCGGCGCTATCGTATTGGGGCTGGGGGTCGGTCATGTGCGTCTCCATTCTGTCGCTAAGGCCAAGCTGCCGCGCGTAGCCGGGCCTGACAAGCCGGAAAAGACCCGATCGCTGAACGGCGTGCATTAAGGGTCCATAAGGCTTCCGCTCAGCCGCCATTAAGGTTTCTCAGCCATCATCGTTACCAGGCATAAGGCCTGGAGGACGCGCGATGACGCGCTTCAGTTTGGTATCGACGAAAGGGGCGTCCGAGACGCCCGACTATGCTTCGGTCCTGCGTGCGGCCCAGGCCCGCGCGGGAGCCTGGCTTCAGGGATCTGATGGCGGTCGCCGCCTTGACCTGATCAATGCCGACGGCGCCATCCTGCTGGGCTGGAACGACCCCGAGGTCGAGATCGCCGCATCCGACCCGGCCGTCTCGGGCCTTCCGGCCCGTGTCGCCGCTCGCCTGGCGGCCATGACGCCCAACGCCGAGGCTGTCGCCTTCGAGAGGTCGCTGAGCCATGCGGTGGCCGGCGCCCTGGTCGCCGCCCGCACCATCACCGGCCGCGACGGCGCCTACTTCTGCGACGAAGCCGTGTCGGTCGCGGGTTCGCTGGAAGACCTGGCAGGCCTGGTCGATCAGCGCGGCGGCGAACTGGCCGCCATCGTCATTCGCCCGCTGGACGCCGCCCCCAGTTTCCTGAAGGCGGTGCGGCGCCTGGCCGACCGGGCCGGCGCTGTGCTGATCTTTGAAGAGGGCCGATCAGCGTTGCGGGTGCACCGCGGCGGCGCCCAGGGCCTGTCCGGCGTGCGCGCCGATGCGGTGGTCTTCGGTCCATCGCTGGCCAATGGCCGTGAGCTGTGCGCCGTGACCGGTTCGGTCGAGCTGTTGTCGGTGTTCGAGCGCCAGGGCGAGCATCCGGACCTGTCCGCCTTCGCCGCCGCCGACGTGGTGCTGTCGCGGGTGGCCCGCGACGATGTCGCTCAGGGGCTGCAGGTCAATGGCGCGGAAATCGTGGCCGAGCTGCAGATGCGGCTGATCTCGACCGGCGCCGGCCAGATGGTCGGGATCCACGGCGATCCGTCGTGGAGCGTCGTCGCCGGCGACACCGCCTTTGAAACCGCCCTGTCGGAGGCCCTCGCCCGCGAGGGCGTGATGTTCCAGGGCGCCCACATTCTGTCGGCCGCGTTCGGCGGTCGCGAGACCGGGGCGCTGCTGAAGGCCTATGACGCGGTGCTGGCGCCCCTGGTCGATCAGTTCCACTGGCCGCGTCGCCGCGTCGGATGAGCCTGACCCCAGATTCACGCCGCGCCCGACTGGGCCTGGGCACCGCCCAGTTCGCCGAACCGCGTGGTCGTGGCGGCGAGGCTGAGATCCGCGCCATTCTCGACACCGCCGCCCCGGCGGGCGTCACCCTGGTCGACACGGCGGCCGCCTATGGCGACGCGGAGCGGGCGCTGGGCCGGTCCTGGCCGTTCCCCAGCCCGTTTTCGGTCGTCACCCGCACGGTGCGGCTATCCGAGGGTCTGGACCGGATCGAGCACCGCGCCCGCCGCTCGTTGGAGCGACTGGGCGTGGCCCGCGCACAGGGCCTTCTGGTCCACGCCGCCGAGGACCTGCACGGTCCGGACGGCCGCGCCCTGTGGGCCCGGCTGGAGCGGCTGAAGGGCGAAGGCCTGTTCCAGACCATCGGCTTCTCGGCCCACGCCGAGGACGATCCCGCCGCCCTCGCCCGTCGCTACAATCCCGATCTGGTCCAGTTGCCGGTGTCGCTGCTGGATCAGCGCCTGATTCACGACGGCACGTTGGAAAAGCTGGCCGAACAGGGCGTCGAGGTGCACCTGCGCTCGGTCTTCCTCAAGGGACTGCTGTTCATGGACCGCGAGGCCCTGCCGGCGCGCCTGGCCCACGCCGGTCCGCGGTTGTCGCGCATTCGCCGGATGCTGGCCGAGGCCGGGGCTGACCCGCTGCAGGCCGCGCTGAGTTTCGCGATGGACCGCCCCGAGGCGTCCGCCGTCGTCGTCGGCGTGGCGTCCGCCGCCGAGCTGCGGGCGGTTATCGCGGCCTCTCACCAGCCGACGCCCCGGCTGGAATGGGCGGCCCTGTCGATCGACGACACGACCGCCCTGGATCCCCGCCTGTGGATCAGTAGCGCAGCCTGATTCCGACGAAGGCCGAGCGCCCCGGTTCGCCGTAGCCCAGCACTTCCTGGTGGTCGGAATCGGACAGGTTCTCGATGCGCGCGGTCAGCTCGACGGCGTCGGATAGGGCATAGCCGCCGGCGATACGGGCCGTAACGAAGCCCTCACGGGTTCCACCGACATCCAGCTGATCGCTCTCGCCGCGCACGGTCAGGGCGGCGCGCCACGGTCCCTGATCCCAGTCCAGCGTCACCGAGCCGGAATGCTCGGGCACGCGCAGCAGGCGCGCGCCGGTCAGGGCGTTCTCGGCGTCGGTGAAGGCATAGGCGGCGCTGATCCCGAATGCTTCGCTGAGCCGCCAGTCGCCCTGAATCTCCACCCCGGTCGAACGGGTCTGGGCCAGGTTGATGTAGTAGCTCTCGAACGTGCCCCCATCGAAGAAGAAGCTGATCTCGTCCTCGACCTCCAGCCGGAAGGCGGTGACTCGCAATCCCCCGTTCGCTCCGCGCCAGGCCAGGCCCATGTCAAAGCCTTCGGCGCGTTCGGGGCGCAGCACCGGATAGGGGCTGAACGAGAAGCAGAAGTCGCAGACGCTCTGGCTGATGGTCGGGGTCTTGAACCCCTGGCCCCAGGAGCCGCTGAGGGTGAAGCCGCGTCCCAGCGCATAGGCCAGGCCGGCGCGCACGGTGGTCTCGGCGTCATAGACGTCCGGATCGTCCAGGCGGGCGCTGAACGACCCGGTCAGCCGCTCGGTCAGTTGATAGCGGGCCGCAACAAAGGCCGAGGTCGCGCCCAGGTCGGCCGAGGCGCCGGTCGAGAGGTCGCCTTGGGTGTCCTCGCGCTCGGCGCCGAAGGCCAGGCCAAGCCGGTCGGTGATCCGGTCGTTCGACGCCTGCCAGCGCCACAGGGCCCGCTCGCCGACATAGTGGGAGGGAAAGGCCCCGCCAGTGATCGCCCGGTCGATCTCGGAGCGGGCGTGGGTCAGGCTCTGGTCGAAGCCGAACAGCTGCGCGCGCGCGCGCAGATAGCCCGAGACGCTCTCGGTATCCGAAACCTCATCGGTATCGTCCAGGACGTAGAGCGGAGCCGGATAGCCGTCGAGATCGGCCTGGGACCGGTTGTAACGGAGACGGCCCTCCAGGGTCACCGGCCCGAGCGCCGTGCGACCGCTCAGGGCGCCGGAAAAACTCTCGAAGCCGTCGCGCTCGGCCCCGGCCGCGGCGCGCGAGACGCCGTCGGTCTGGAAGGTCGAGAGCGAGACGCCCAGCGCCCCGCGCGCGCCGACTGCACCGATGACGGCGTTGGCGTTGACGGTCTCCAGCGACCCGGCCTCAAGATTGAGCCGCGCCCCGTCCAGCTCCCGGCTGGTCAGGGCGATGACGCCGCCGATGGCGTCCGAGCCCCAGATCGAGCCCTGCGGCCCGTTCAGCACCTCGATGCGGGATAGGTCGGCCAGATCCAGACCGGCGAAGTCGAAGCCGCCGGCCGGCTGGGACGGATCGTTCAGCGGCACGCCGTCCAGCAGCACCAGGGTCTTGTCCTGGCCCGCGCCGCGCAGCCGCACCGAGGTGACGCCGCCGGGCGCCCCCTGGCTGTAGAGGCTGACGCCGGGAACCTCGGACAACAGGTCAGAGACGAAGACCGCGCCGGACGCCTCGATCCGGGCTTGGTCGATCACGACCGCGCCGGGGGTGATATCCAGCGGCGCAGCCAGCCGGGTGGCGGTGACGATGACCTCGTCGACCTCGGTTTCATCGGTCGGTTGGGCCAGGGCGGGGAAAGACAGGGCCAGGCTCGCCGCCGTGGCCAGTAGAAGGGCGCGTTTCATGCGCAGTGCTCCGTCGCAGGTCTGGCGAAGCCGCGCGCCCGACCGGTTCAGCGACAGCGATCATCCGTTGCCGGATGGCGGCCGATCGCGTCGCTGCGACGGAAAGGTCCCGCGCCCCTGCCTGATCCCGGACAGAAGCGAGCGACGTGAACAGCCGGGCATTCGGACTTGCAGGCGACCCTGCTCACCGTTGCGGGCACAGTGGCGGTCTCACACCGCCTTCCCCCGAACCGTTCGGGCCGGGGTGTAGCGCCGGTTCGGGGCAAAAGAAAACCCCCGCCGGGCGACCGGCGGGGGTTTCTTCGGTTTCGGCTTGAAACCTAGACCTGGGCCGAGCGCCGCATGATCCAGCTGTAAAGCAGGAACGTCAGGGCCGCGAAGACCGCGATCCCGATCATCATGGCCGGCCAGCCTTCGCCGAGCGGCAGGACCGCGGCCCAGTCGGGGTTCTGGGTGGCCACGATGGTGGCGGCGTTGAACACCCCGAACAGGCTCTCGCCGACGATCAGACCGGACGCCAGGAGCACGCCCATGCGTCGGGCGACCTCGCCGTAGGAGCGGCCCGCCACGGTGCGGTTGTAGAGGAAGCCGCAGATCGCGCCGATGACCAGCATGAAGGTCACCGCCGCCGGCAGATAGAAGCCGATGCCCACGGCCAACGGCGGCAGCTTGATCTTGTCGCCCGAGACGCGGCGCGCGACCTCGTCCAGGATGATCACGGCCACGCCGATGGCGGCGCCGACGCCGATCAGGTCCCAGCGCAGGTCGCCGGAAATGACGCCGCGGGCCAGGGCCGAAATCAGGGTCGCCTGGGGCGCGGCCAGCGGCTGGTCGGCCAGGCCGGCCGGTCCGCCCTCAAAGCCGAAGGCGGCGTTCAGCGCGTTCAGCACGAACGGGATGACCAGGGCCCCGGCCACACAGCCGATGATCAGGGCCGTCTGCTGACGCCAGGGGGTGGCCTGGACCAGCTGGGCGGTCTTGAGGTCTTGCAGGTTGTCGTTGGCGATGACGGCCACGGCGAAGACGATCGCGGTCACGATCAGGGCGAAGGCGACCACAGACGGATCCGCCGGCAGGCCCGTGATGCCCAGCACCACCAGCATCAACAGCGAGGCGACGACGATGGCCAGGATGCCGACACCGGACACCGGGCTGTTGGACGATCCGATCAGGCCGGCCATGTAGCCGCAGATGGCCGCCACCGCGAAACCAATGACGACCACATAGATCAGGCCGCCGACGACCAGCAGAGGCCCGGCCGAACCCAGGCCCATGCTGTTGGCCACCACGGTCAGCAGCACGCCGATGCCGCCCAGCGAAATCAGCGACAGCAGGGCCACCCAGGTGATCGGCATATCCTGTTCGACGATGTCCATCGCCTCGCCGGACTGGCGCTTGCGATTGGCGGCCAGGGCGCCGATGACGCCGCCGACCAGCGGCCCGGCCAGTTTGATCAAGGTCCAGATCGCCGCCACGCCGATGACCCCGGCGCCCATGAAGCGGACTTCGCGAGCCCAGACGGTTCCAGCCAGTTCCTCAGCCGGGGCGCCGGCCAGGCCGGCGGCGATGGAATCCAGGCCCATGCTCTGCGTCCAGGCGATGTAGTCGGGCGAGGTCATGATCGGCACGGCGATGGCCCAGGCCAGGAACAGGCCGAACAGCTGGGCCAGACCCACGGCCAGGCCGATCAGGTGTCCGGCGCCCAGAAGGGCGAACTGCAACCCCACGCCGACGCCTGTGGCCCCGCCTCCCAGCGCCGCCGGCAGCTGGATGAACTTGGCCGCTTCCCCGGCAAAGGCCCGCGCCGCGACACCCAATGAAAAGACCGCCGAAACGACCGCGCCCCAAACCACGACCCACAGGCCGGCCTTGTTCTCGCGAACCGATTCCTCGTTCTGGTCGGCGCCGGGAGAACCGACCTTCAGCACTTCGGCCGCTGCCACGCCTTCGGGATAGGGCAGGCCGCCGTTGACGACGAGGGCGCGGCGCAGCGGGATCGAGAAGGTCACCCCCAGAACGCCGCCGAGGATGCAGATCAGGACCGATTCCCAGAACGGAAACTCCAGCCACCAACCGACCATGACCAGGCCGGGCAGCACGAAGATGATGGCGCTCATGGCCCCGCCGACCGAGGCGACGGTCTGGACCGTCATGTTTTCCCAGATGGTGGAGTTCCTCAGCGCCCTGAGAATGGTCATCGAAATGACCGCCGCCGGGATGGCCGAGGCGAAGGTCAGGCCGACCTGAAGACCCAGATAGGTGTTCGCGGCGGTGAAGATCACCGCCAGGACGCAGCCGAGCGCCACGGCGCGGACGGTCAGTTCTAGCCGGCGTCCGGACGCCGGCGCGCTCTGATCGGTCATGGAATCCCTCCCAAAGGAAGGCGTGAGCTAACCTTAAGGGCCGGGTGGACGCAACGGAAAGCTAGTCGAGCGCCGCTATCCCGGGCAGGCCGCGCATCCGGCCCGCTGAATCCAGGCCGTAGCCGACCAGATAGCGTGCCGGCGCCCGCCAGCCGACGAAGTCCGGCTCCAGGGCGCGCGGCTCGGGCCAGGGCTTGGAGGCGAAGACGCAGGTGAGCACCCGCGCCGCCCCCTTGGCCTCAATGATCTCGACCGCACGTTTGAGCGACAGGCCGGTGTCGAACACGTCATCCATGACCAGCACGGTCTTGCCGGTGACGTCGCGCTGGAGGCCGGCGCGTTCGTCGACCGACCCGCGCGAGGTCTTGTCGTCGCCATAGGAGGCCAGCCACAGGGCGTCGAACCCGACCAGCCGCCCTCGCCGGGCCAGGGCCCGCGTCAGGTCGGCGGCGAACCAGATGCCGCCGGTCAGGAGACAGACCGCCACCGTCTCATCGTCGATCTGGGGCGCGATCTGCTCGGCCAGGGCGTCCACGGTGGCGCGCACGCCGTCTTCGTCGAGCAGGATTTCGGGAGACGTTGGATCAGTCATGACCCCCGGCGGATACCGCCGGGCGCAGGCCATTGTCGAGGGGCGGATGGTCGCTTGCTTCGATTGGGGTCGCCTCGGGCGCCTGAACCGAGAAATCGCCGTGGTCCATCGGGCGCAGGCCAGCCCCCTCGGCAGCCTGCTGCGGGGGCGCCGGGACGTCGTGGGCGGCCGGCTCGGGACGCGGCGCGACTGGATGGGCCGGCGCATGGCGACGCGCGTCGGGCGCGAAGGCCAGATCGACATCGGCGCCGTGCCCCTGAGGATCCGGCACCACCGCGATCATGTGGATGACGTGGCCTGGTGCGACCGCCTCAGCCGGCGGCTGGACGATGCGGGTGTCGATCCGCCGACCGTGCTCATCGACCAGGGCGACGCGCACCGGCGGAGCGTGGCGCGAGACTTCGCGCACATTTCTCAGGCGGAAGGCCACCTCGATCGCCGCCGAGCCGTCCGGGGCCGGACGCGCGGTGATGTCCTCAAATTCCATGCCCGACGCATTGACCGGCAGGCCCACCGCCGCATAGGCCGCCGCCGCCTTGGGCGCGGCCTGCACGATATCGACCCGGAACAGATAGGCCGAAGCCATCAGGCCCAGCCCGAACACCGCCAGCGTCGACCACACCGCACCCTGGACCACCGCCTTGTGCAGCCGCCGCTTTTCGACCACGCGAGCACGGAACGCCTTGGGCAGCTCCGGCGCCGTCAGCGGAACCTCCGGGGCCGGCTCGCTCGCCAGGCCGATGTCGGGTTCGGCGACCAGATCCAGGGTTTTTTCCCCCTCGGCGCGCCAGGCGAATCCGCACGAGGTACAGCGCACGGTGCGGCCTTTCGCACCGATGGCCTCGTCGGACACGAAATAGCGAGTGGAACAGTCGGGACAGGACAGTATCATGGCGTCGCGGGCGTCGCGCCCCATCTCCCCGAGTTCGCCCGTTCGATCATGCCTTCACAAGCCACCGCGCCCGCCAGTTCCGCCGTCCGGTTTGAGGCCGTGGGGCTGCGCTATGGCGCGGACAGCCCCGAGGTGTTGAGGGACGTCGGATTCACCTTGCCAGCCGGCTCTTTCCACTTCCTTACCGGCGCGTCCGGCGCTGGAAAATCCAGCCTGCTGCGTCTGATCTATCTGGGCGCCGCGCCCAGTCGGGGATCGGTCTCGGTGTTCGGCCAGGACACCATTCGGATCACGCCGGCGGACCGCACGTCGCTCCGGCGCCGCATGGGCGTGGTCTTCCACGATTTTCGCCTGGTCGATCACATGACCGCCTTCGATAACGCCGCCCTGCCGCTGCGCGTCGCTGGCCAGAAGCCCAAGGCCTATATGGAGGACGTCCAGGAACTGCTGACCTGGGTGGGGCTCGGCGCCCGCACCGGCGCCTATCCGCCGGCTCTGTCGGCCGGCGAAAAGCAGCGGCTGGCCATCGCCCGGGCGGTGGTTGGACGCCCCTGGTTGATTCTGGCCGACGAACCGACCGGGGCGGTCGATGACGACATGGCGGTGCGAATCCTGCGGCTGTTTGTCGAGCTGAACCGGCTGGGCGCGACCGTGCTGATTGCGACGCACGACCGGGAGCTGGTCGGCCGATCCGGGATGCCGTCGCTGCACCTTGAGCGTGGTCGGCTGAGCGAGGGCGCGCTGTGAGCGCCTATCGCCCCGGCCCGCTGCTGCCCGCCCGCGAGGGCCGCGACATCGCCCTGTTCGCCGTGGTCGCCATTCTGTGTTTCCTGGCGGTGTTCGGGGCCATGGCCGCCGCCGCCGCCGACCGCGCCGCCGCCGGCTGGTCCAGGTCGATGGCGGCGGAGGCGACGGTGCAGGTCAATCCGCGACCGGATGAAAGCGGCGACCAGGCCGCCGCCCGCGCGGCCGAGGTGCTGGCCGGCGTTCCCGGCGTGGCCGAGGCCGAGGCGCTGAGCCGGGCTGAGGCCGAGCGCCTGCTGCGGCCCTGGCTGGGGGAGACCATCCTGCCGGACCTGCCGCTGCCCCACCTGGTCGTGGTGCGCCTGGATGAGGTCCAGCCGGCCGCGCCCGAATTGCTCGGGCGCGCCCTGGCCGAGGCGGGCCTGGACGCCCGCGTCGATGACCATTCGGTGTGGCGCGCCGACGTCGGCCGCGCCGCCCTGACCGCCAAGGCCGCCGCCATAGGCCTGGCCCTGCTGGCCACTCTGGCGGCGGCGGCCTCGGTCGTCTTCGCCAGTCGCGCAGCGCTGCAGGCGCGTCATGAGATGGTCGAGGTGCTCAGCCTGACGGGGGCGGCGGACCGCTTCATCGCCAATCTGTTCCAAAGCCGGTTCGCCTGGCTGGCCGCTGTGGCCGGCGCCGCCGGGGCGCTGGCCGCGTGCGCGCTGCTGGCCGCCCTGGTCCTGGGCGGAGGAGACCGGGGGCTGACCCCCGCCCTGCCGTTCGACTGGTCCGACATCATCCTGGCGGCGCCGGCGCCGGTGCTCGCGGCCGGCTTGGCGGCGCTGGCGGCGCGCCTTACGGTCAGGCGGCTGTTGCACGTCGCATTTCGGACGGAGACGAGGGGATGAGGTATCTCGCGGCCATCGCCGTGATCGTGGTCATCTGGCTGGCGGGCCTGTTGGCGTTCGCCGACCGGATCGAGCGGATGACGCCGCCGGTCGACCCGGGCCGGGCCGACGGCATCGTGGTCCTGACCGGCGCCTCGGACGCCCGCATCAACGAGGCTCTACGTCTGCTCTCCGCCGGGCGGGGCGAGCGGTTGCTGGTCTCGGGCGTCAATCGGCAGGTCCAGCGAGGCGAGCTGCGCGAGGTCACCGCAGGCTCGAACCGGCTGTTCGACTGCTGTGTGGACCTGGGCTTCGACGCTGAGGACACCATCGGCAACGCTCAGGAGATCGCCGCCTGGGCCGCCGCCAAACGCTATGACAGCCTGATCGTGGTCACCAGCGACTATCACATGCCCCGCTCAATGCTCGAGATTCGCGGCCTGATGCGCGGCGCCGAGCTGATCCCCTACCCGGTCGCGACGCCCTCCCTGAACGCCGACACCTGGTGGCGCTCAGCGGGCGGGCAGCGGCGCATGGTGGTCGAATATTCGAAATACCTGGCCGTTCTGGTTCGCGAGGCCGCCGCGCGCTTGATCACCCCCGACCCACCGGCCGAAGCCCCAGCCGAGACGCCCGCCGATGCTTAATATCCGCCGCCTGCTGTTCGCGGTCTGGCTCTATCTGTCGATGCCGCTCTGCGCCGTCTTGCTGTCGCCGGCGCTGCTGATGCCGCACAGCTTCGCCATGGGCGTGATCAAGATCTGGGCCCGCATGGTGCTGTTCGGCCTGCGCTGGATCATGGGGGTCAGGGTCGAGGTGCGCGGGCTGGCGCATCGACCGGACGGCGCCGCCCTGATCGCGCCCAAGCACCAGTCGATGCTCGACATCATTGTGCCGTTTACGGTGCTGGACGACCCCTGCTTCGTGCTCAAGAAGGAGCTGATCGTCGTCCCCTTCATCGGTTGGTTCGCCTGGAAAACGCAAATGATCACGGTCGATCGAGCGGGCCACGCCAAGGCGTTGAAGGACATGGTCCGTCACGCCCGCGCGCGTCTGGCCGATCAGCGCCAGATCGTGATCTTCCCGGAGGGCACGCGGCAAAAGCCCGGGGCCGAACCGGCCTACAAGCCCGGCGTGGCGGCCATCTATCGCGACCTGGACGGCCCCTGTTGGCCCGTCGCCACCAACGCCGGCGAGCACTGGCCGGCCAAGGGCTTCGGCTTTACGCCCGGCTGGGTGGTTTTCGAGTTCCTTGAGCCGATTCCCGCCGGTCTCAAGCGCCCGGAGTTCATGGCCCGGATGCAGGACGCCATCGAGACGGCGTCGGCGCGCTTGTCGAACCGCCATCCGGCTCCCACCGCCCCGATATCGGTGCGCGAACCGGCCTGAAGGCCGCTACGCCAGACCCAGTTCGCGCCGCGCCTTTTGGGTCAACCTGGCCGCGATGATGCCGTGAGCGATCGTCAGATGTTCGGCCAGGTCGTCGTCAGCCCAGACAGACGGGTCTTCCAGGTTCACCCATTTGGCGCGGGCCATATAGGGCGCCGGGCGCGCCCGGCCGCTTTCGGTCAGCACCTCATAGGCGATGTCCGAGACCTTGAAGCTGAGTCCGCCCATCGCGCCGATCACCGCGAACATCTTGCCGCCGACCTTGTAGGCGTCGTGATCCGGATCCCACGGATGGTCCAGCGTCACCGCCGGCAAGGCCAGACAAACCGCCCTCACCCCCTCGCGGTCCATGGCTCAGGCCTCTACGCCGACGCCGGCGGGGCATTCCACCCCGGTGCCGCCAATGCCGCAGTAGCCATCCGGGTTCTTGGCCAAATAGCCCTGATGATAGCCTTCGGCGAAATAGTAGGATGGTCGCGGCGCGATCTCGGTGGTGATGCGGCCCAGGCCCTTCGCCGTCAGCGCCGCCTGATAGGCGTCGCGGCTGGCCTCGGCGGCGGCGCGCTGGGTGTCATCGGCAAAATAGATGGCCGAGCGATACTGGGTTCCAATGTCATTGCCCTGGCGCATCCCTTGCGTCGGGTCGTGGTTTTCCCAGAACGTTTTCAGAAGCTCGCCGTAAGAAATCCGGGCTGGATCGAACACGACCTCGACCACCTCGGCGTGGCCGGTGTCGCCCGAGCAGATCTCTCGATAGGTCGGGTTGGGCGTAGCGCCCCCCGCATAGCCCGCCGAGGTCACCCACACGCCCGGCAGCTTCCAGAACACCCGCTCCACGCCCCAGAAGCAGCCCATGGCGAAGACGGCGCTCTCGAAGCCTTCAGGATGAGGCCCCTTCAGAGGGTGGCCGAGGACAAAGTGGGCCGCGTCGGTGGCGATCGGGTCGGGGCGGCCGGGCGGGGCGTCAGCGGGCATGGGTTTCTCCTGGTGGCCCGAATATGGGCCGAAGGCCCCGACTTTTCATCCCCCCAGCAATCATCGCCCGAACGCAGCCGATTGCGCCCTTGGCGGCTTGCCCCGAAGGCCCGCCTGAGCTAGACGCCCTCCTCGCTCGTCGGCGCCGCCCATCAGGCGCCCAGTTGGTGACCGGACAGGTGGCGGAGTGGTCGATCGCGCACGCTTGGAAAGCGTGTGTAGGTGAAAGCCTACCGAGGGTTCGAATCCCTCTCTGTCCGCCAGCCAGTCACGATAAATCGTCTCCCCATGCGGGCCTGCGCCACAACCACGCGACTTCGCGGGGCTATCCGCGCTGAAACCGCCGGTAATGACGAGAAAATGGGCGAGAGATTTGCCACTTCGCCCGCATTTCGGCGCCGCAGTCTCCGCTCAGAGGGGGCTCAGTCGAGTTTCGTCCCTGTTCCATCGGTTAGCAGGGAATTCATATCTTTTTTCGGTACGATTTGACGCGTTGAGAGACTGGATCAGCCTCAAGGATCGTCCGAAATTCCCAGTACTTATGCCCTTGTGTTCCTTGGATTTCCCTAGACTATAAACAGGGAAACGTTTCGCTTTGAACAGCGATGCTATGTCTTGGGATCAGCGAGCAGGACGTACGGGCATCAAGGAATCGACGCGAAGCCCAGCTTGATCCGCTGCGTCCGCCAGCAGGGCGAGATCGGCTGGTGCAGGAGTTGATCAAGGGTCAGATCCGGCGGCTGTCGCCCTTCGAGGATCGCGCGCTGGATGTCAGGCGCGAGGAAGGCGAGCCGGCAGAGTTTGCGGTCGTAGGCATTGGCTGGCGCTTCCGCGATATCGGTTGCGCCTCTCGTTCTCCATCCAACGGCGGATGCGATCCGATGCGCCTTTCGAAGGCTCTTGATGAGCGCCGGATCCTTTCGCCCTCGCCGCCCGTCTTCCGTCGCCGGCGCCCAGACGCGACCCCCGCGAGATTTGCACCGGATCGGAACGGTAAGGATCCCGCTCGGCGCGGCCCGCGCCAACCGCCGCCGTGCTTCTGCAGGCAGGCCGGTTTGATCAAGGCTGATGTGGAGCGCCTCCTGGGTCACCTCCACCCTACGGATCTGCGGCAGCAACGCGCCCAGGTCGGCTTCTGGCCGATCGAGACAGGTGGCGACGGACCCTCTAACCGCTTCGTCTAGCGTCTCGGCCTTCACCCGACGGAGGATCGCGCTGCCCGAGCCTGATCGCCCCCGCTGCAGCGGAGCGGATCCCAGTTCAAGATACATCCGAAAGATCGATCGGACCTGCTCGGCCTCCTCGATGTTCGGGACCAGTTGTCGGGTCGTCGGGTCGGTGGGCGCGTCATAGCCGAGCGGGAGATTGCCGCCCATCCACATACCCTTCTTCTTGGAGGCCGCGATCTTGTCTCGGATGCGTTCGCCCGTGACCTCCCGTTCGAATTGGGCGAACGATAGAAGGACGTTGAGGGTCAGCCTGCCCATCGATGTCGTGGTGTTGAAGGCCTGGGTGACCGAGACGAAAGAGGCGTCCGCCTTGTCCAGTCGTTCCACGATCCGTGCAAAGTCCGCGAGCGAGCGTGTGAGGCGGTCGATCTTATAGACGACGATGGTGTCGATGCGGCCGGCGTCTATGTCGTTCAGCAGCCGGCCCAGCGCCGGCCGGTCCATAGTTCCGCCCGAGAAGCCGCCATCGTCGTAGCGCTCGGGTAGAGCCGTCCACCCTCCTCCAGGTCACGGGCCTGAACCGCGGGGTCGATTATTGCGCCGATGAGGCGGACGACTGCGTCTATTCGACGACCTGGCCGAGCGTGACCTACGGGTCATCAGGCTCCGGCGTGCAGATCACGACGGACGAGATGGGCCGTCAGAGCCGCTTTACGTCCAACAGCGCCGGACGGCTGACGGGGATCGCGATCCCGGGATCGACCCTCGACGCAACCACGATCAGCTACGATGGCTCCGACCGTGTCAGCGGCGTTATCGACGCCACAGGAAGCTGGACCTATGCCTACAGTAATTCGTCGGGCGCCGTCCTGACCACGGCGACCGGGCCGTTGGGCCAATCGATCTACACCGAATCCCGCAACGGGCGGATCGAGCGTTATCGCGACGCGCTGAACAATGACACCTATTTCGAGTGGACGGGGGGACGATTGACGACCGTCACCTATCCCGAGCTCAACAGGGTCAGCTACACCTATGACGCGCGTGGCAACATCACCCAGGTGGTGGTGACGGCCAAGGAAGACATTCCGCTGCCACCGACCATCACGACCAGCGCCGCCTATCCCGCGACCTGCGCCAATCCGGTGACCTGCAACCTGCCGACCTCGACGACCGATCCGCTGGGCCGGGTGACGGACTATACGTGGGATGCGACGCACGGCGGGCTACTGTCGGTGACGGGGCCGGCGCCGACGTCCGGGGCGACGCGCCCGCAGACGCGCATCACCTATGGCCAGCGTCACGCCTGGTACAGGAACTATCTCGGCGCCATGGTTCAGGACCCGCGCGCGGTGACCCTGCCGGTGGAGACCTCGGCCTGTGCGGTGGGGACCTTTGCCCAGTGTGACGGCACGGCGGATGAGGTGATCCAGACGGTGACATATCAGGCCGGATCGAGCAGCCCGGATGGCTTGAGCAATCTGCTGCCGGTGACGACGACCGCAGGCTCGGGCGCGACGCCGTCGATGGCCAGCACAGCGACGACGTGGAACAACCGGGGTGATCCGGAGGTGGTGACCGATCCGGTGGGGGCGGAGGTCCGGTATCAATACAACCTCGGGCGCGAGGTGATCGGGGTGATCGGGCCGGACCCGGACGGGACGGGGCCGTTGCTGAACCGGGCGCTCAGCATCACGCGCAATGATCTGGGCCTGCCGACCCTGACCCGACAGGGGACGACCAGCGGCTATGTTCCGTCGAGCTTTGCGATGCTGCAACAGGCGGGCGCGACCTATGACCGCTATGGCCGCGCCCTGAGCCAGACGCTGTCGGACGCCACCTCGACCTTCTCGCTGGTTCAACAGAGCTATGACGCCGCAGGTCGGCCTTCATGCACGGCGGTGCGGATGAACCCGTCGACATTCGGCGCACCGCCAACGTCGGCGTGCGATTATGCGACGGCGGGGGCCTTCGGCCCGGACCGGATCAGCTCGGTGACCTATGACGTCGTCAGTCGGGTGATCTCGGCGACGTCGGGGCATGGGCGGCCCGATGCGATCACGGAGGCGGTGACCTATACGCCGAACGGTCAGGTTCAGACGGCGACGGATGGGCGGGGGCGGGTGACGACCTTCTGGTAAGACGGGTTCGACCGGTTGCAGACGACGTGGTTCCCGGATTCAGACATGGACGAGGCCGGCTCCTCGCCGACGGACATCACGGCCATCGGCTATGATGCGGCGTCGCGGGTGGTGTGGACCTATGGGCGGGACGGTCAGTATTTCAGCTATTTTTATGACGGTCTGGACCGTCTGACCTGGGTGGCGACGCCGGGGACGCAAGCCGATGTGACGTTCGGCTATGACCTCTTGGGCCGTCAGCTGTGGAGCCAGACCTCGGGGACGGGCGGGTTTGCGTTGCAGTATGCCTATGATGGGTGCTGTCAGGTTAACCGGCGCCGGCCAGAACCAGCCCTACTTTCATCATCCTAGGCGGTGGCCGCCGCCCACGCCGCATTGGCTTCGGCGCGGAAGCGGCGAAGGGTTGGTCGGCTGATGAGATGTCGCTGGACGTTGAAGGTGTTGTAGATCGCGGCGTGGGTGGTGAGGAAGCGTTGGGCGGAAGGTTGGCTCTTGAAGAGCTGCTGCTGTCGCTCTCGTCGTCGGATCGGCAGATGTGAGTTCTCGACCCGA